>Ga0209016_1000454_pt1 | contig 48251 bp, 50 predicted proteins | sample EPASupsiteSAE305_FD_187265 | JGI IMG/M metagenome (GOLD analysis project Ga0209016, IMG submission 187265) | Bioremediated contaminated groundwater microbial communities from EPA Superfund site, New Mexico - SAE3-05 (SPAdes) (version 2) | ecosystem: Environmental > Aquatic > Deep subsurface >... | reverse complement strand
GGGGGGGGGGGGGTACATAAAATACGTACTGCCCATAGCGCCGGACGCTAAATGGGCAGAAGTTCTATCTTTAGAAAAGGGTGGCTCCCCTGCCGCGACAGGAAACATAATCCAGAATTTGCCCAACTTCTCGTCGATATGTACCGATATCGCACCAGAGGGCCCAGAATCGTTTTAGGCGAGCCATTGCCGCCGAAAGCACCACATGTCCAGCCAATGCCCAAGAATATCGTGGCAGAGGCGTTGAAAGTCCAGGATTTCCTGTTCTCAGACCCAAGCCGAAGCTATCGCCACGCTGCAGAGGAGTTCGGCATTACGAAAGCCCGTATTTCTCAGTTGTTGAGAATTTTGAAAGCTATGCCACCAGAATTTGTAGCCCATATGGCGGTATGCAATGAACGGGAGGAGTTGAAAAGGTTTTCTGGCAAGGAATTATTGCGTATGGCCGGACGAACAAAGACTCTTGGGATGGGGGGACTCCAATAGCTATGGTCTAGACTTTGCCCGCGCATTCGATATTCGTTGAATCCGTTTGGAACGTTCCGCTACTACTTCTTTCAGAATCTTCGCAGACATATTTCCCAGCCAGCGCGTGTCTGGCGTTTTTATGCGAGTAGGCACTGTGGAAAGACGGTATTTCCCCGCACGCCTTTGGTTCTCAATGATAGGCACGCTGCTTTTTTCCAGATACGGCTTCATTGCCGCAAGTATAACAGAGACTGCACGGCCCACGGCTTTTTTGTCTTCCGAATTAACAATCCCGGCCTCTGCCATTTCTTTCACCGGCACCCACCCCTCCAATGTCCCCTGTTTGCTTTGGCTTGCGAGGCGGATAAGGACAAGCAATTCTGGATAATTGAGAGAAGTCTCGCCCCCATTGACTTCTATAATATATGCTCGTGCACCATCCTTCTTGTCGGTAAATTTGATTGTGTCACGACGATGATATGTCTTGCGGTACTTTTGCTCCGCAGTGGTAAGAGGGGGTACTACGAACTTGGTTTCCGGCATGGGGGCAGGAGCGCGAAGATCGCTGAAATCAATGGCAAGGTCGTTGGTACGCATCGCCATTGCAAATGTACGGCAAAAAATTCCATTCCGCTCAAAGTCAGCGCGTAATTTGGGTACCTGTATTTCGTATGAAGGCGTGAGCAGGAGGGCTTTGTCGCATGCCAGCTCCATCTTCAGTCCGGCATGTCGTTCAATGTGTGTGTCTGAAGAAAATAATCCGAGGCAAACTGCAATATTGGCGTCTCCCGTTTTGAATTCCCCTATGTAATGCAGCCTGTCAGTAATTTCAGATACGGGCAAAGAAAGGCTATTTGCCTGCTTGATTATCTGAACAAATCCCGGGAGATTAAATCGCCATAGTTCCAATACAGATGTGGAGACAGGCTCCATCTCGTCCAAATCGCCAGTTGTTGGCACGAGGTTCCATTCAGTGCCAATTTTCCGCACACGGCATGGCACACCCTCAGAATTGAAGCCCATGCGGCCTTCCGGGTCAGAGTATGGAGCTCTTTTTAATAGTCCGGCGTCTGTTAGCCGAGGGAAAGCGGAGGCGTCACAGCACTCCAACTCGTGCCGGGAGAACAGCCTGGCAGGCGCTTTTTCCAGTTCCAATAGCACGAATTGGAGCAATTTGTCAGAAAAGGACAACTTTTTGTTCACGCAGATATGCCTCGATTATTTCCCGTGCCGCATGATTCTTTAGGGCAGTAAAACCTTTTTTGTTGATATGAACAGTTTGCGTCCGTGATTGCCCAGTTATGGAAAAACGCACTTTCGCGGAAACGAACTCACAGTCTGTTTCAGGGAATGCCAATTCCTTAACGGTAGCGCGGACATCTTCCGAGGATATGCAGATATCCGCAGTGCCTTTATGAGAATATTCCGCGCAAATCAGTTCTATCTTGGCAACTTGTTTTGTCGGTTCATAAAACGCTGAGGTTTTTAATGGTGCCAAAGCCATTAGGCCATTTTCACTGGAAAAAACCTTTTCATCGACAGTCGGCAACTTTAATACTGCTTTTGCGAATGCCCGGACACACAGCTTTTTAGTTGCCGAGCCCCGAAAGCCGGAGCTTACGCCAATCACCCCGCGCTTTTGGTCGTAATATATGGCATCTTCTTTCGCTGGGCGATAAAGCCTAGGCCTAACGCGTTTGCCTTCCAAGGTGCGGTAGGAATGTGCTTTGTCTTGCCGGGTTATCAATATATACTGCCCGCCCTTGTAGTCGTGATGCCGGATAAGACATTCGTCTGGCTTTTGCTCTTTTATGGTTTCCGAAATCTCTTGCTTGAAAGCTTCGAATGCCTCCGCGCCACAATCCACTGTTTCAGCTTTTACGGGGTAGTATGTAAGCTTGGCGTAGCAGGTTTTGCAAACATAGGAATCATAAAGCGTATCGAAGGCATTCTGGTCCTGGTGCAGGAACACCTTGAGGGCAATATTCTGAGGAGCCTCGTCAGATTTTACCTCAATTTTGTAGTGTCTTGCGATTGCGTGGAGGTCGTAGACGCCTCTTTCGGCAATCTCCTGAAAGCACAGAATATCGTCTTCAATATCAATGGCTTTGGTTCGGTCTTCCATATCAGAGAGAATCTTGTGAATGGATTCTATCGTTATGGGACTGTTATCGCCCTCTGGAAGGGCCTTTACCTTTTGAAGGTATTTGCGAAGAAGTTCGGAGTCTGCGAGGCTTATAAAAGTGTCGAAACCGGTCGAGCGTTGCTTGGACATGTCATACCCCCTTAGCGCGGAAGCGCCTATATAGATTCTACTGCTAGGTGGTCATTGAAGTCAAAAATTAGTCTGAAGGCGGGGGAAGGGGGCATTATGCGTTATTGCGTATCAATTGCCGGTTGTCTCTCATGCCAACGACAAACACATCATCTCGGCCAAGAATCGGCGGGATACAGTGTTCCCTGGACAAATTGAAGTTTTTCTTGGCACACAATTGCCGCGTGATGTTAACGCAAGCCAAGGCATCTGATGTAGATAGATTCTGAAAATAAACCCCGCCGATAGTGGGCTTGCGGAACCGAAATAGAAGGTGAGATACCACCCCTACTTATTTCCTATGCATTTTATCATGACAAACGTTGCATAAGGTCTTTAGGTTCTCCGCAGTATTCTCACCGCCTTTGACATGCTCTTTTATATGATGGAGTTCTAGATGCCTTGGATCTGACGAGTTCCATTCTTTATGAGACCAGTCACATTCAGTGCATTTATACCCATCTCGGCGCAAAACTGCCCCACGGACATCATCTGGAATTTTCCTGTCATGTTCAGGACTTTGTCTCGCTGATTCCAAAAGATAGACGCCTATCGGAAGTTCTGGCCTGCCAGTTTGTTTGGACACAATGGGCCAACCGAATTCAGTCCGCAATTCTCGAACTCTCCGAGCCCACTCTGTTTTGTCTTTTGCTACATACCGCAACTCTTCTCCGGTTATTTGCTTGCCGATATTTCGTCGGAAAAAACAAAGTATTTTTTCTCGGACCCCGTCGGCAGATCCGCGGATTTCATTGGCTACATGCCAGCGGTAAGCTGCTTCTCTGTCTTGTACCACTGACAGCAGCATATAATCATCCGTTCCCATGCTTTCGATTACTTTCTGTTCCAACGGGAGCTCCCCTTCTTTAAACATCTCGTTTGCGGTAACACCGCTTATTATTTGCCATCCATGCTCTACGCGTAGTTCTCGTATTCTTCGGGCATACTCTTGTATGCCAGAGACAACAAGAAATTCGTCGCCGCTAATGACAAGCATCGGATATTTTCGAAAATAGAACAGTATCCGATCCCTAGCACTGGCAGCGAACTGCCCAGGCAAAATGGATTTCCCGACTTCGCGTAATTTGTAAAAAACCGGGACTAAAGCTAAAACCTTTGCCCGCAAGTCAACATTGCCCAACTCTTTCTCAAAGTTGGCCAAGAACCCTTTAAGTGCGTCGGTTTTCTGCAAAATATCGTTGGTTGAATCAGTCATGCTGCCCCCTGTAAAAACTTCTCTATCTTTGATTTAACCTTTAAATGATTTTTTAATTCACATTGCCATATAAGAAGTGATTGCCAACCTAATTTTTTTAAGACTATAATATTCTGGTGATCCCTTTGTTTGTTTTTTTCAATTTTTTCTTCCCAGAACTGCACGTTTGATAAAGGCAACTTGGCGCGGCTACAATTTTTGTGTCCGTGCCAAAAACAACCATGGACAAAAATAACCTTTTTCAAGCGGGGTAACCGCAAATCCGGATTTCCAGGAAGAGTCCGGTCAGCTAAACGAAAACGAAACCCCATCTTGTGTACCAACGACCGTATCTCAAGTTCAGGCTTTGTGTCGCGTCCTTTTATGCGCGACATAATCCAACTTCTTTTATTTTTAGAGAACACATCCATCTTTTGTTGTTCTACTTCCAGAAAGCATCGCATAAATGCAATTTGCAATTTTGGTAGCAAATACCGGTGGGACAGCATTTCCAATTTGCTTGGCTATTTCAGTTTTTGTCCCTTTAAAGATGAAATTATCAGGGAAAGTCTGAAGTCTGGCCGCTTCGCGATGTGTTATTGGACGGTGTTGGCTAGGATGCAAATAGCGGCCTTTTTCCGGTTTAAAAAATTCGGTTCTTATGGTTAATGCTGGTCGATCCCACCATAATCTGCCGAAAAGGTCTGTTCCCCCACTTTTTTTGCGTATCCAGCAAGTAGGTGTTAGTTCGGGAGCAAGACGTTGTAGATCAAAGCGATTCATCCCCTCTTTGGGAATTGCCTTATATCTTTTTAGACTGGTATGAGTGGGATTTCGCCCAAAATGCAGATTTAGCGGGGGAAGAATATCCCGAATGTCTGTTCCTATCGGTGCGGGCAAGTCCATTATTGCGTCCCGTACCGTTCGCCAATTTTCAGGGTTTCTCACAAAGCCCTCTTTGTCTAACTTCCGACTATCTCGCGGGTTATAATTGCTTTTCTTAGGTGGGAACACCTGTGCTGGATCTGCTAATTTTGAGCCAATGATAAAGGCACGCCAGCGGACCTGTGGTACGCCATAGTCGGCTGCGCAAAGTTTTCCTTGCCATATCTTGGTAAATCCAAGACTCATTGCTGTATCTATAATTTGTCGATTCTCATCAGACCCTAAAAGTTGGGGAACATTTTCAATCACAAAAATCTTTGCATTAACTCTGCGGACGACTTCAAGATAGTGACGCCAGAGTTGGCGTCGCGGGTCATTAATGCGGTTTTTATTCAACAAGCTGAACCCCTGACAAGGAGGTCCGCCAATCACTATATCTGCTTCAGGAATTTTTATAGACCGATTATGAAGAATGTCTACAATGTCACCGAATACTCCATGTTCGCCAAAATTGTAATTATATGTATCAATGCAATATTTATTGTAGTCATTGGCCCATATGGGCTTAAAGTGGTGCCCGAAAGATTTAGTAAAACCAAGAGTCATTCCACCAGCGCCACAAAATAGATCTATCAATTTATAGGGAGTTTTCGGCATAGTATGTTCTTGCCTTGGTTAAGTAACACATCGCACTTCGGCTCCCAGACGACCAGATTGACCAGCAATTTGAACCGAATTGCGGGAGATTTTTTAGTTATGACCTTATCCTCATTGCGTGCTGAAATACCGCTATCATTATAATAGCATAAAAATATTGCACGTGAAGTTGCTGGTAAGGAACTCAATGAACCGGCACATTTCCTCATCGTGATAGTGAACCAGTCTCAGCTTGTCGGGAAAGATCTTGACAACCTCTATGCCTATTAAGTCGTATTACGGCATCCGGAATAATTCCCTTGGGCAGGTTATTGAGCTGCTGTCCGGGTATCACGTAAACGAGGTTGTTTTTGGCTCTGGTGACAACGGATGCCCCCACCTGCTGACATGATTTACAGGCACGTATATTGCCCAAAAAATATTGGTCATATCGCTGCAAAACTTGTGAGATAGTTGGCATCTGGCGAAATCACTAATAGAGGCCTACACTCATAGTCGGCGGATTCCACTCATCTGCATGCTTAACAATTTGAAAGTATTGTTGGGAATGTCTCTGTGTCGCGGTCATAAACTTTTCCTTCAACGATTCCAACTCGATGGTTGTTAGTGGTGTCGATTGCCTCGTACCACCCGGATATAGGATATTCGGCCAAAGCGGCCTTAAGCTCTTCCGCAGTAGCAGCCCATGCCATTACCTTATGGTCGCGCACATTATATATCTTGAACCTTTTCATATCCGTTCCTCTCTAATTGATATTTTACCTTAAACCCCTGCCACAATACAGCTTCTAAACCATGCTACGTTGCCGCCTTGAAGAAGGCGTTGACCAGTTCAGCGACCACATGGACCTTGCCGCCGATGTGCCAATCGGTGTTGGCCTTGGCGGCTAGGCCGGATTTGTAATCGTAGATGGTGAAGTCCAGGCCGTTTATCCTGCCGGTCCACTCGGCTTCAGTCTTGCCATCCTCCGACAGGCCAAGGCGTTGCGGCTTGCCGAATACTTTCACCAGCGTCTTGTAGGTGGCGCCTTTCGGCAAGTAGCCTACGCAGCCGGTGCCGGTTGTGCTTGCATTGCCCATCTTTACTTCCAGGTCCATCGTCAGCTTGGTTTTCATATCGCTTCCACCCTCGCCACGACTTTCCCGTCGTGGCGTATCTCGAAGTGTATCGGCGCGATGGCGCGCTTTACTTCCGGCCTCGCGGCCTGCTTGCTGGCTTCGGCTTTCGCCGCTTTCAGCGTTTCGAACCTGCCCAGTTCCTTGCGTAGCGTGCTGCGAAACCTTGTTCCCGCGCATGCCACCGATACTGCCCTTAGCTGGTATTTGCCCGTCTTTAGTGCCTTCATATTTGCCTCCGTTTTCCGTCTGGGTTGTGTCTGCCGTCATCATGAACATACAATGACTTCAACGATTAATCCAGTCCATTCTGGAGGCCATTTTGCCGTCTGAAAAACAGCCCTTGACTTCATGCCGGAAACCCTTTATTTTTAGCCCGCCCTGCCTCCGTAAAATATCGAAGACAAGGCGGGCATTTTCACGCTCACGCGAGCTGCAGCTTCGCCAGCCAGTCCTTGCCCACTAGCCTGTTCAGGGCCGCGACTGCCGCGTCGATGGCCCAGCCGATGATAATGGCCTCGACCGACTCCGGGATGAACGGGATATCGATCAGCTTGTTCAGCACGGCGACGGCCAGCTTCTTCTTGTCCGCCCCGGCGAGGTCGGCTGCCTCGGCCTCCACCAGCGACACCACGTCGGGCACGATATCAAGCGCGGCCTTGATGCTGCCCACACCCTGTATTTTGCCCTTCACTTCGTCCAGCTTCGCCACCAGTTCCTCCGCCTTCTTTTCGTAGTCCATGGTTCCTCCAGTTTTTGAATAACGGCAAATCAAGGCTTACGCCGATATGCCATTTCTTGTCGCCTGTCCTGCCTATCACCAGCGACAGAAGATTCTCAAGCCAGCCGTGCATATGCCCCGTTCTGGAAGGCAAGAACCTCCCGCTTGCCACCAGTGCTGGTGTGCAACCAACGGTCACCACCACGACGCTCGTCTATAAGCTGCCCGAACGGAATGCCTGACTCTTTCCACAGCCAGTTAAAGGCCTCCTCAAGCGCCACGCCCTCAACGTGGAAGTCCGCCGCCTCGCCAATCATGTGCTGGCTGGCGGGGTTGCCGCTTAAAGCCTTATTCAGTTCGTAACAGCGGAACCCCGAATGCACGATGACCTGCTTGCCATAGTGCAGGCGTATCGGCTCCAGCACCGTGCGGCATAGCTCGGTCAGGCTGCCGGTGTAGCACAGCGCCTTGCGGCGGTTCAGCTCTTGGAACTCTGCTTTATCGGTCTTGGTCAGTTCCAGGAACGTGAAATGCTCCGTCAGGTTGAAGTCGTTCATTTACCACCCCACTTGAGGGCTAGCTGGAACGCCGCGTTAGCTGCCAGCGTTATGCCGCCCACTATCCATGAAATGCGCATTTTCATGTTGCGCATCTCCTCGGCAAGGCCGACCTGCCCGTTGCCGTTTACCGTATGCTCCAGCTTGGCTATGCGCCCGTCGCTGCCAGCCTTGTCGGTCGCGTAAGCCGCGAGGTGCGTGTCCTGCTTGGCCTCTATGCGCGCGAGGCGCTCCAATATCTCGTCTATCTTGCCCATGGTCAATTGCCTCCCGCAGCGTCAAGCGCCGCTATCCGTGCCTTCAGTCCGTCAATCATCGCTTGCTGCGCCTGTACCGCGCCGATAAGGACGGGCACCAGCTTGGCGTAGTCCAGCGATTTGTAGCCGTCGGCGTTCTCTCCAACCACCTGCGGGACTATGCCCTCTACCTCCTGCGCGATGAGGCCGAGTTCCTGCTGGTTGCCAAGGCTTTCCGCGCGCTTTAGCGAAGTGTCCCAGTGGAAAGCGACCGGCCTCAACTGAAGCGTCTGCCCGAGTGCCGTGGCGGTCGAAAGCGAAACGACATCTTTCTTTAGCCGGGCATCCGACGATGAATTGGTCAGCTGTCCGGTGGAATCGCTATATACCGCGCGATTGCCCGTTCCGGCAAGCGATGCGGATGTAAGCTCACCACCCGTGCCCATGACGGCCTTGATAGTCCCTTCGACGCCAGCGCGGAATAATAAGCGTCCCGTCGAACCGCCGTAGTCCAAATATGTGTCCGTTCCGTCCACCGCGAACTGGGCGTAATTGGTGCCGGACTTTGCCATGTACATATGCGAGGCGCTGGCATTCCCATTCACGCGAACAGCGGCTCCAGAGCCATATACATCCAGAAGATGCGCGGGTGCCGTTGTCCCTATGCCGACCTGCCCGGTCACGAATGAAAACTTCCCGCTGTCGAAACGAAGCCCCACGTTGCTTGTCGTCCCCGCGTCTATGTTGGCGATGACGCTCCCGCCGGAATCAAGGAACTGCATGCCGGTCTGGTATCCGTTCGAACTACGCAGCGTCAGTTGTCGCCCATCGCTGCCTTGAACATGCAATACGCTTGCCGGTGTGGCTATCCCGACGCCAAGCCTGCCGCTGGGCGATATGGATAACACCGTCCCCGCCGTGTTGTGGTTTTTATAGAGCCCAGCCGTGCCATCCGATGAGTACCATTCCCAGCTATTTGCTGAATTGACTCGGTCGCCGAACATCAGCGAATTGGTGCTGCCGCTGCTTTTGATGATGCCGATAACGTCCAGCGCCATTGACGGGTTGGCTGTCCCTATGCCGACCTTGTTGCCGGAGGTTATAACCAGCCCCGGCGTGGGGTTCTGTACGCCGCAATTGCCGCCACAGAACAGGAAGCTGGCCGCGTCCTGCCTGCCGAGGAAGGTCAGCCGCGACGGGTTGTACGGGTTGCTCTGCTGGAAGCTGTAGATGGAATGGTTGTTATTGCCAGCCGAAGTGAAGTCTATACCCATCCAGCTATCGAGCCCAGTACGTTCCGAATTCAGGAACAACGTGGGCCCGAAGGCGCGCGTGACATAGATATGCCCGTGGTTATGCAGGTTGCCGACGTAGATATCGTTATCGTTAAGGTTTACCGTGCCGGTAGCGCCCGTATAGGGCACATAGCCGGGCAGGTTGCCGTATATGGTGCCTGCCGTAAGCGTGCCCGTGAATGTTGCCGTTGAGCCGGTCAGCGTGTTCGCTACCGCGATGGTACTGGCCTCGACCGTCCCGAGCGTAGCGGTACCGTCCACGGTAAGCTTGCGCGGGCTGAACACGTGGATGCCGTTCCACTGCGGCCCAAGGCCCAAGTATCCGTCGGTTGTCTCCAGCGAGCTGCCGAGCCGGATATTGGCGTTGTTCCATGCCGTTATAAGCGGCTGCGCGCTCATGAAGTTCAGGTTGCCGTTAAGGTATACGTCCGTGGTCCCGTCGCCAGCGTAGCCCGTATACCCCGCCGTGCCGATATTGACGGTATAGTTCCCATTTTTCGCCAACGTGACGTAGTTGGTGAAATAGTCGTTGCCGGTGAAGGTCAGGTCTGCGCCTGCGCTTATCCCGGCGCTGGCCTGCGTGGTGCCGTCGGGGAACACGAAGCCGCCCTCGGTCGAGCGTATGGTTCCCGCGACGTTCAGCTTTGAAACCATCGCCACCGTACCTATGCCGACCTTGCCGCCGCTTACCAGCAGGTCGTTGGAGCCCACGCCAAGCTCACCGCTGACGTAGGTGTTCCCCTCGAAGTAGCCCGCGTAGTTGTTGAACCCGTTCAGCGCTTTGCCGTACACGCCGTAATTGTTCTTCAGGCCGCTAGCGCCGTCCGCCACGCCATACACACCGTAGTTGTTGCCCGAACCGTAAGGGCTGCCCGCATGTCCATAGGCCCCGTAATTGTGGGTATTGTTCTCCGAAGAATCGCCATAGGTGCCATAGGCGTGCGTTATCCCGCCGCCGACGCCGGTCTTGCGCGTTTTCCCATAGACGCCGTAAAGGTCGCCCGCGCTGTTGTCGGATACGTTGTTGGCAAGGCCGAACAGGCCAAACGCCGGGTGGATGTAACTTTCGGCGGCTGACAGCACGCCAACCACGGCATTGGCTATGCCGGAGGTATACGTTGAAACATAGGTGTTGAACACGCTGACGGGCGCATCCGGGTGCGGCGAATAGCCCGCGCCGATATTACGGAAGGTGTTTATGCCCGTAAAGGTGTTCGAGGACGCTGTTATATTGCCCGTAATCACTGACCCGAGGCCGGTCAGGTGCGAGCCGTCGCCATAATAAGCCGTGGCGGATATGTTTCCCAAGGGATCAAACGTGACGCGCGAGGGGCCCTCTATGCCAGAGCGGAAAAACAGCCGTCCCAGAATACCGCCATAATCGATATAGGCGTCGTTCGCGTCAGCCGCCAGCTGCATGCCGGGCGAGGCATACGAAGACGCGTTGGCTGACAGCCTTATCGGGCCGGACAGCCGCATGGTAGCCTTCCCCATCGCTGTCGACATGGAAAGGTCGTAATAGGGCGACGCGGCGTATATGCGCGCGGGGTACAGCATCAGCAGGACTACGGCAAGTATCTTTTTCATTGAAGCCTCCTAAGCTATCAGCTTGAAACCGCCATTACCGACGCTTGTATCGCCGGTGTAGAAGAACAATTGCGCCAGGTCCGACGCGTAGCACAGGAACGTTCGGGCCGGTGCCGAGGCCGCGCTGGCAACCAAGTTGTCGAAGGTATCCACGCGCACGCCGCTCTTGCTGTCGAGGTAATTGAAGTTGGCCATCAGCTTGTCGGCGTCAGGCACGTCGCCGTTTTGTATGTTGTTCGGTAATCCCATAAGCCCTCTTCTACAGCGATTCCACCAGGTCGAAAGTCGTCTGCCAGTTATCCAGGTCGTACTCTATGCCTTCCACGCGCATGCCGAGCGAGCAATCAATCCCGTTAGCCGACAGGTATGCCGCGCTGTAATAGGCCAGCCCCGCTTGACCGTACCGCGCGTCGCCGCCCCATACCCACAGCCGGAACATGTCATCGAAGGCCACCGTAACCCTGTCGCCCAGTTCCAGGTTCAGCGCGAAACGCGTCTTCACCCTAGCCTGCAACCGCAGTTTAGACGTATAGGCGTAAACCGTGGGCGCTATGGCGTAGGCAAGGTCGACCGAGGTCGCGGGCAGCAAACCGCCGGAGCTGATGGATAGCTCCCGAACGCCGTATTTATCGATGCTGTCGGGGCGCGCTTCGCCCCGCGTGCGCGCGTCCACAGTATTGCTGTATTCGCCGAATGCCACCTTCACGCGGTTGTAGTGCCGCTCTATGCCGGTGCCGATGGACGACACCTCCACGATATTACCCCGGTCGAAGTTTTCCACCGCCGCCATGCTGGACGAGCGCGGCCTGAACAGGAAGGTATCAGCCGTGTTGAAGCCGATCTCGTAGCCGGTCATCTTCGCCAGTTCCTCAAGCGCCTGCCTGCAGGTTAGCCCGGTAAGGTTCACCAGCGGTATGGTCACGGTGCTGGTGTAGTAGGTGGCTGTCCACTGCTGAAGCAGCGGCGTGGCCGACTGCCCGGCGTCGGCATACGCCCGCCAGCGCAACTGTATATAGCGTTTTGTAGCGGGTATGGCTCCCGTGTTGGAAATAGGCGACCATGCGCCCCATGGCTCACTTTCAGATGCCCGTTCGCGCACGTCAAACCCCGTGCCACAGCCTGACGGTATGTCCTCAAGCGGCGTCAGCACGCCCCAGCCCTTCAGCGAGGCCGTGCCGTCGATAGCGGGCGATAAATATTCGCCGTAAGGGTAATAGTCGCCGGTGCCGGTCATCACCTGCGCGTCATAGCCGATACCCTGAAAAGTCCCAATAGGGTAGCTGCTAGTCCAGGCCGGGAAGCTGAAGGCCGCGATTACATAGGCCGAGACTGTAATTGTGCCATCCTGCGCTATGGTGCCGTAGTCGGTCCATTGCCCGCTCGCGCCGTGCAGCACGCGCAGGCTGAACGCCGAACCGTTGCGCGCCAGCCGGAAGCGCAGGTATACGAAGGCGTTGCCCCAAGGCTGGCGCGTGGCATTATAGGTCGTGCTCCAAAGCTGCGTAAGCGTCCCAGCGTTGGCTCTGTACAGCGTGAAACGAAGCGTATTGGTAGCGGGGCTGTAGAAATCAACCAGCAGGCAATACCCGGTGGTTGTAGCCCTGTCACCCGTGTCCGACACGAAATGGAAGTAATGTGGCACCGTCCCTATGCCGTAAAGCGCCCCTGCGTCGCAGGTGAACTGCCAGGTGCCGTATGCCCTGGTGGACGCGGCTCTGGCCGATGCCCACCGCGCGGTCGTGTTCGGCCAGCTGGACGCGGCTGACACACGCTCGCCGGAGGTGTAGAACTCCGGGAAGGTGGGCCGTAAATCCCACAGGATGGCGAGCGACTCCATGTACTGCCAGGTGAAGTTAGTCGCTACCGGGAAATCGTTCCTCAGCCCGACATCGCCGCTGTCCCAAACGGTATGCTCTCCCGTCCCCGTATCAAAACCGGCTTTGTCCGTCTGCGTGAATGTATTCTTGGCATTGTTTTCGAACACCGCAGGCGTTATGGCCGTATCGCTCACGCCAGCCGCCGCGCACAGCTGCGCCACTACCCATTCGATTGTCTTGTTCTGGTACCAGCGGATATAGCTCGCCCACAGGCTGTTGCCGGATGTCAGTTCGTCCGTCAGCGTTATGGTAGCCGCCTTGGCGGCATCGTTAAGGTCGGTTACCGTATAGTCCGACTGCGCCCGCAGCGTGGATGCGGCACCGACACCGTCAGCCGTAAGCCCGCGCCTGACCGCCTTGATTATGCCAACGCCCGTATGCGCCGTGACAAACGCCGTGCCGCTGTCGCCGCCGAGGCATTCATCCGTGACCGTCATGGATATGTCCTCCGCCGACACCTCGTCGAACAGCGCCATCTTGCCTACAATCGTTATGGAGGCTGTCTTGCCGTCAGGGTCGTAGGCCGGGTCATTTATTATCAGCCCGGTAAAGACGTATTCCAGTTCCTCGGTGCCGTCAGCGCGAACTATCCCGGCCTGCACCTGGAGCTGGCTCTTGTACAGCAGCCGGTTTTGCGATGTGGAAAAATGCCCGCCAGCCTTCCCCTGCCGCCACTGGTTGCGGTCGTTGCGGAAGGCAAGCGTCACGTTTGACAGCGACCACACGCCGAAGCTTTCCGTGTCCAGCTTCCAGCGCACCGTGGACATCTCTTTAAGCTCGGCGGTAACGTCCTCCGCAGCCGACCACGCGTAGGCCGAACCGTTCCAAGTCCGCGCCATCAGCAGTATCCGCTTGAAATATTTAGGCGCGGGGCTTGCGAGGCTGTTTGCCAGCGTGCTTGAAAGTGTTTTCATCGCTCCGCAACCTCCAGCGAAAGCGTGTAACGCCCGGTATCGCGCGACAGCGTTTCGCTCACCGGGGCTATGACGGCGAACTCAAACACCTCGCGCGCGTAGAAATCGCGGTGGAACACGAAGGTCAGGAAGTCGTAAGTCTCCACGGCGGATAGCAGCGTGTTGCGGTCGGGCAGGGGAAGGTTCTCCAGGGTAAGTGTTCCGGCGCGTTTGGTGTACTCCCGCCAAGACACGAGGCTGCCGTCGGCTGTGTAGTAATACCCCTGCTTTGACTGGTCGCGCCGCTCGAAGCTTGCTTTTGCGTTGCCAAGCGTCAGTACCCGCTTGCATACCTTCAGCTCGCCAATGGATTTCTCGCGGTCGGCGATTTGCGTGGCCGACAGGTTCAGCGTCAGGCCGGAGCCGGTAACCGTCGCTGGCAGGTCAATGAACAGGTCCGACATCAGGCAATTGGCTATGACGGCTTCGGTTATGGCCTGTTGCATACCAGCGGTGTCCTGATAGCGCGCGCTCATCGCCTTCACGTTGTGGTTCAGCAGCATGATGGCGTCGAACGCGCGGGCGACCGATTGTCCGGCGTTATCGCGGAAGGTTATGGCCAGCGTTTCCGTAACGCTGTCGCTGGAGGCAACGCTGGACCATGCCGTGGCGGGCTTCTGGTCATAGAGCAGCGCAACGCCGCCCGCGCCGCTGCTTGCCGTGACAAGGCATTGCGCGGACAGGAAGTTCCCGGAATAGATTTCCATCGGGCTCATCTTCATAGCGAGGACTCCCCTTTGCGGGCATAGCCTACCTTGTAGCTGACCTTCGCCAGATCAACCGCCTGCGACACGCCGCGCCGTATGGCTTCCGACAGTTCGCCAGCCACGGCCTTCACATCCAGCGTGTTAGCCATGTTCCCGTAGATGTTTACCGCCGGTATGCTGATATTGACCGCCCCTGACCCGGCGTAAGCCCCGGCAAGAGCCATGCCGCCAGTTGCTTGCCCAGTGGACTGCCCGGAACGGATGGCCGACACCACGCTGGCGGGCAGCACATACTCGCCGCCGTGGACTATCGCGGGAACCGCCGCCCCTGCCGCGCCCGGCACCAGTCCGCCCTCGGCAAAGCCGAACAGCTTGCCAACAAGACCGCCTGTCCCGCCGGTGAAAAAGTTCAGCAGCCCGTAGATGGCCAGTTTGGCGACCATCTGCGCTATAAGGTCCAGGAAGGCGTCCAGTATGCTCTGGAACAGCGCGTTGACCGATTCCAGTATGACGTCGAACACGCCTTGCGCCGTGGTCAATATCTGCCGGAAGGCGGTGGCGAAGCTGCTTGTTGCGGAACCGAGCAGCCCCGAAAACGACGCCTTCCAGTCCAGACCGGCGTTCTTAAGCTCTATGACAGCCTGCTTCCAGCCGGATACTATGGATTTGCCCGCCTCCGCGTAGTCGGCCTTCATCTGCCGGAGGGCAAGTTCGGTATTCCGCCGCACGGCCTTGGCATCCTCGCCCTGTTTAGCGGCGGTAATGTATGAATCCACGCGTACCGTGCCGAAGTATTCGGCGTAGGATTTGCCCTGTTCGGTCAGCGACAGTTCCGTGAACTTCCTGTCGGCATCGGTGTAGGCTTCGGCAAGAGCTTCCTGCTCCCGGCGGTACTCCGCCAGCTCGCGTTGCAACTCCCGGAAGGTGGCAAGGTCGGCCTTCCGCGTATCGGCGGGTTTATCCACCGCGCCAGTTGTTCGCGTAGGCACGGTGCTGCCGGTGGATTGGCTCTTGCCTATGGATGCCAGCTGGGCGTGTATCTCGGCTATCTTGGCCTTGTACTTCTCCACCATCTCGTCCGCGTCCTTGATGGCCTGCTCGCTCCGGTTTATCAGCAGGTTCGACAGCCAGCCGTCTTTGCCCTGTCGCGCCGCCAGCATTTTCTCCCAACCCTCAAGACGGGATTCGGCGATTTTCAGCTCGCGCTCAAGATGGGCCCGCAGTTGCTCGTCCTCGTTCTGGAAGAAGCCCAGTTTCGGCAGCAGCCATTCCAGTACGGTGCCGAGGTCCTTGAACCAGTTCAGCACCTTCACGGCTACAGGCATCAGCGACCGGCCTATGGTCTCCGTGATATCGTCGAACTGTTTCTTCAGCAGGTTCAGCTTACCGGCGTAGGTGTTCATTTCAGCGGAGGCGCTGCCGCCAAAGCGTTCCTCCACCTGCCGCATCACCTCGCCGAAGATCTTGGACTTGGGCGTGTTTTCGTCTATCTGGATACCAAGTTTCGCTAGCGACGCGGTGTTGCCCTCGAACGCCTTGCCAAGCATCATAGTCGCCGTGCGCAGGTCCACGCCAAGGCCGGAGGACAGGTCCAGCGCGGCCTTTGTAGAGCGCTTCAGCGCTTCGCCCGACAGGCCGAACGTCGTCAGCAAGCGTTCGGTTTCCAGTATCTGTTCCTTGGTGGACATCGCGCATTTGGCCTGCGCCTCGGCGAAGGCAACGTAATCGGCTATGGCGGCCTTGCTGGTTATGCCGAGGTTGTTCATGGCGTGTTCGAAGCCCATCACGGCCTTCTGTACCTCTGCGTACTTCTCGACCGCGCCCTCGGCCCACTCAAACAGCGTATGCGCGATGCCGCCAGCCGCGAATACCGTGGCGATTTTTTCCGCGCCGGATATGAACTTAGACACCTGCCGGTCCAGCTTGTTGACGGAATTGACCGCCGAGTTAAAGCTGTCCCAGTCGATGTTAAGCCCGAAATCCACCGATAACGCCTGATTAGCCATAATCGTCCATCCAACTTGCCTCAAGAAAAAATACCTGCTATGCTAATGGTGCCCGGTAGTTCCCCTTCATTGGGCCTATCGGGAACCTTTTGAAGCCGCATCCTTCGGGGTGCGGTTTTTTACTGCCTCTTTCCTATGCCCATATCCGCCAGTGTTGCGTCCGTATCCTGTTCCGTTGAATAACCGCCCGTTATTGCCGCCTGAATCTTTTTCACCATGTCCACGTCGCACATAGCCGCTTGATATGCGACCCACTCCAGCCACTGCGGCGTCTTGTCCAGCAACGCCTCGAAGCCGTACTGCGGGAATTTCGCCGCTATCAGGCGGAAGGCGACGCCGAGCCCGTCCCCGCCGCCGACAGACCGGCCTTGATCCTCGCCACCGCCGCCATAAAAGTCGCCTGCAGCTTCCCGAAGTCGTTGACCTCGGCTACGGCCAGCGACAGCATGGCAACATCTTCCAGCGTCAGGCTGGCGCACCGCTCGACAAGCGCCGCGTCCGGCTCGCCATTGCCAAGCAATATGCCGAGTACCTCCGGCAGTTTCGGCTCGGCCTGCGCCAGCAGGGCGAACAGCATGCCCTTCTGGTTGGTACTGGGTTCCACCGGCTTGAAGTTCCCGGCCAGCCGCATAAGCCCCATGATTTGCCGTATGGTCAGCGGCGTGATGGTATAGTCCGTCCCGGCGAGCGTGATTTGCCGACTCTTGGGCATCAATGCGGCCACGGTATCGGGTGTCTTGTCGTTCATGTTCGTTTACACGGCTGCAGCCGTGTCCTCCACTTGCCCGAAGCGGACGTCAGCCGCCTTGGACGTGTCGCACAGCACGTCGGCCTCTACGTCAAACAACGTCTCGGCATCCTTCTTGTACGCGGGCGATATCTTCCCGGTGAACACCACCCGCCAGAAGGAATATTTCCGCGTTCCGCCCGCCGGTCCCTTCACGTTCACGAACACGGTCTTCACGTTAGCCGACGCGCCGTCAGTCAGTTTCAGGGTGGTGCCGGACACGCTCGCGCCGCCGTGGCCCAGCGCGGTCTGTAGGTTCGCCAGCGTCGCTTCCGCCATACTGAACTTCAGCGTGATCTCCTCCTTCTTCGGCACCATGTCTATTTTGCCCAGCGCCTGATCCACCTCTATATCCACCCAGTCCACACTGTGCTGTATCTGCACGCCGCCCTTGATGTAGCCGACGTCCACGGCTGCCGTTTCAGCCGCGCCGTATTCGCCCACCTTGATGGTTCCGTCCTGCAAGCCTACTATCACGTTCCCTTTGTTTCCCGCCATTTAAATGACCTCCGTAAACTTGAATGAAAACACCAGCGCCCGATTGTAAAGCCGCGTGTCGGGCTCGTACATGCCGGAACCGGCCAGTTGCTTGCACCAGCGTATGCGGTATATTGCCGACGGTATCGCTATGGCGTCCTGAACGTCCAGCAACCTCTTGACCCTTTCCACTATGGCCTCGGCCTTGAGCGCGCTGTCCGCGTATACCGACACCCGGATGGACAGCTCGCCAAGCACTTCCTCCGCTCCGCCATCGCTCGCTATCCCGTAGACCAGATATGGCGCTGTGGCCCCTTCCGGGGCAACATCCGGGTATATACGGCCCTCGCCGCCAAGCAGCGTTGCAAGCGCCGTATCAGCCGACAGATAAGCGTAGAAGTCAGCGAGCATTGAAGCGCTCCGTGGCCTTGCGAATGACCTGCTCTATACGCTTGGTGGCATCAGGTGCCAGTTTCAGTAACGTCGGCCAGAAGAACGGCCTCGCCGCCAGCTTCGACGTGCCGTATTCCAGCATGTGCCCGTAGAAACCGTTGCTGCCCTTGAAGCGCACATAGACGCTGACGAGGATCTCTTTGCCGAGCTCGGCCTTGCGCATTGCCCAATGCACGCTGCCCTTGAGGTCAATCACCTGCACGGCCTTTCTCGCCGTTTCGCTGCGGTTGGCGCGGGTTTCCTGCGAATGCGGCGCTTCGCCCGGCTTGGATACGCCGCCGCCCTCCGGCAGGGCCGCGCGCAAGGCTTTAGCCACGTCCTTCCCGTGACCTTGCAGGGCTTCCGCAGCACCAACCTGTACGTCCGCGCCCAGCCGGTTAAGCGCCGCTATCAGTTCGTCCCTGCCGTTAAGCGCAATCTTTGCCATGTCAGTCCACCCACTTGCACATAAGCTGCAACTGTTCTTTGCCGTCAGCCGGATTGATTATCTCCACGATGTGGTACGCCTGCCCGCCGCACAATGCCCGCCAGTTCGTTCCCACATCCGCGCGATAACGGACGATTATGCGGATCGTCACCTCGCTGTCCACGCGCTCCGCCGCGAAGTATTCCCGCCCGCGCAACGGCAGCACCGCCGCCCACACCGTCGCTACATCCGTCCAACCGCCAAGCTGGCCCGCGCCGTCGCGTGTTTCACCCGGCTTTTGCAGCGTCACCCGCCGGTTCAGCATGCCGGGGTTCATAACGCCCGTCCCCACAGCCGGTATGTGGCCAACAGATAGCGCACGCCCATCGGCAGCTCCTCGAACTTCGCATGGCTGGCGTCGGACACCGCGAGGCGGTTTTCCGACCAGTGGCCCGCCATCAGCTTGATCGCCAGCCGGAGCGCTTCCGGCACATCCGTGGCACTGGCACCGTAACCGCAGGTGAACGTGACTTCGGCGGTTTTCCAGCACATCTTCGGCAGCGTTATGGTGCCGGGTTCCGACACAATGTCAGCCACATATGCGCTTTTATCCAGCGCCACACCGTCCACAATGACGGACTCCACCGCCCGCACCGGTGTTACCGGCAGTTCCAGCCGCCTGCCGGTGCGCCGGGAACTTTCGAACGTCGCCAGCCATTGCTGCGTTATCAGCGCCCGCCCGGTTATGGATTCCACCGCCTGCCGAGCCGCCGTGATGAACGAAGCCGTCAGCGCGTCCTCATCCGCGATTTCCACGCGCATGAACGCTTTCTGTTCGGCTACGCTGACAGGCTCGACAGATGGCGGCACCAGCAGGCGGGAACCCATGGCTATTTGCCCCCGGAGGCGGTCGCCTTCTTGTTGTCCTTCACCGCCTCGATGAAGTCCTTGTACTTCTCGGCGTCGCCGTCCGACAGCTGAACAATGGAGCCGACCGAGTAATGCCCGAACGCCTTTTTGACTTTGTATATGCCCATGGTTATCCTCACTTGAACAGCAGGTAGCTGAACAGCGCGGGCTGCGCCACGTCTATCGACAGCGCCTGCGTGAACCTCAGCCAGGTCTGGTCCTGCATGAACGCGTTGCTTGCGTCGCCCGCGTCGTAGGCGTCCTGCGATACCTTCACCGCCATGCCCTCGCGCGGGGATATGAACAGACCCTTGTCGAACCGCCCGAATATCGCCACGGTCTGGCTGCCGTCGCCCAGCGTATTCGGCAGCGTGGGGCAGATTTCATACGGCACGTTCCAGATGGTCGCCGGGATGTTCCCTGCGGGCGGCTGCCAGATGTAGTTGCCCACCGTGTCGCGGATTTTAAGCAGCTTCTTCAGCCCCGTGCGGTTGAGCACTATCGTCGCGCCCTGCGAATAGACGCCGCTCTGGGAAAATATCAGCTCCGCGATATCGTCAAAGCTGACCGAAGCGCCAGACATGCTGACGACGTTCACGCCGGAGCTGTACAGCACCCCTGCGAACGGGTCGCCCGTCATGCCCACGGGGCCGACAGCGCCGGTAAGCGCCACGCGCTCGATTTCAAGCGCCATCGCCTCGCTGATAAGCTCCGACAGGAAGGCCGTCAGGTTGATGGCGCTGTCCCGCAGAAGTTCATCGGTGCACTTGATCACAGCCGCCATCACCTTCGCCACCTGCTCCAACTGGCCGAACGTGGGGCTGGTGGTGGGTTTTGTCCCGGCCTCGCTCACCCAGCCGATGCTCACGTTGGTAAGCTGCCGGGGCAACTGGCGCTTCCAGGTGCTCATCGGCAACACGTTCGCCAGCCGCATGATGGGCGACGCGTCGCGCAGCAACCGTATGACCTCGTAGGAAAACTCGGTCGGGACAAGGTAGCCGCCCGATGCGGGTGCGCCTTCCACCATAAGCGCCTTCGCGTCAGCCAGCATGGGGTGCCGTTCTTTCGCCGCCAGCAGGAAATTGCGCATGCCGCCGAACTTCCTGCCGTATTCGCTGGTCCACGGCTTTTCAGCCACGTTCTTGGGTGACGCCTTGAAAGTTTCGGCGCGTTCAAGAACCTCTTCCGGCGTCTGGGGCGGGACCTGCCTGCCCGTGGCCTGCGGGTGCATCTTGCGGACTATTTCCTCTACCAGCTTCTCGGCCTTGTCCTTGGTCAGGCAGTCGTCTATTCTGCCCTCCAGCGTCCTGCGCAACTCGCCCAAGGGCGCGTTGATGTCCGGCTTCTCGCCGGACGGTTGTTTCTCGGTCTGTGCTTCCATCGTGTTGCCTCCGTCTTTATCGGATTTGCTTAAACTTTTCAGGGCCTTCTGTACCGCCTCCGCCAGCGCGTCTGGGTCGGCGGGCACCGCTACAAGCGATATCTCGTATATCTCGGCCAGCGTGAGCTGGTTCGGCGCGTCGGGGTTCTCGTAATGGAATTTGCCCGCTATGGATATGCCCTTCGCGTGGCCTTCCGTGTAGATGCGGCGGGCGTGTTCCACTACCGGGTAATCCGAAGCGGAAAACTTGGCCTTGAAGTAGAGCCCGCGCGCGTCCTCGCGTATCTCTGCCATGGAACCGGCAACATGGTCTATCGCGTTCACATGGTCCACCAGCAGCACAGGGTTCTTGAGATATTCCTTCAGGTCGTAAACGTAGTCGCGCTTCGATTTATACACCGTCGGGATATCGCCATAGCGGTCGGCCTGCCCCTTGGTATTGGCGTAGCCTTCAAGGTACACCGCGCCGTTTTCCTGCGTGATTTTGCCGCCTTCAATCGGCAGTATTTTGTATTGCCTGTCCATTTTGTCCTCCAGTGCCCATATTCAGCGGCGTTAAGTAGCTCGCGCCCTGCCCGTTCGGCAGCTTGTTAAGGTTCTCCCGCTCGCGAATATCGTCAGCACTGAGCCAGCCCCACTGCCTGCCGATGGCGTAGGCCTCATACCGCGTCTTTATGTCGCCCCGCAGCAGGCCTTCGATGAGGAATTCGGCGAAGTAATCCCCGGTGAACAATTTGAACGCCAGCTCCTGCTCGATATTAACCAGCCAAGGGCGTATCGTGTCCGTGACGAACTCTATTGCCTGATGCTCGATGTTGTTGTTCGTGGACCGTTCAAGGTCCGATATCTTGTGCAGCGGCATCCTGAAGTACCGGGCGATTTCCGACACGCCGAATTTGCGCGTCTCAAGCAACTGAGCGTCCTCCGGCGGTATCCCCACGGCGTTGAACTTCATCCCTTCCTCAAGCACAGCCACGCGGAACTTGTTATCCAGCCCCTCATGCGCCCGCTCGAAGGACTTTCGCAGGCGCGTAGCGGCTTCATCCGACAACTGGCCCGGATGTTCCAGTATGCCGCCCGGCCTGGCATCGTTGGCGAAGAACTTCGCCGCGTATTTCTGCGCCGCAAGACCAAGGCCGATACTTTCACGCGCCGCGCGCATGGGCGGCAAGCCTGTCATGCCGTCATATGACAGCCCCTTTATGTGCAGCATGTTGGCGAACGGGACGTATACCATACCCGTATCAAGCCCCACGCTATACACCAGTTGCCCGTTCACGCGCTTTAGGTTCACCCGCCACGGCGTTATCGGCCACAAGGCCACTGGGTTTCCGCCGGAATCACGCTCGATTTCGCTATAGTGGTTGCCCCACAGGCACAGATGCAGCAGCATCGCCTGCCGCCAGCTCATTGAGGTCATCTCCGGGTTGGGGGCGTCGTGCAATACCCGATACAGCGGGTGCTTGACTGCCCGAGCCTTGCCGTCAGCCGTCCGCTGGTACACTATCAGCGGCAGGGAACCGATTGTCTGCGAAAGCACCTGCACGCAGGCGTATACAGCCGACAGGTTCAGAGCCAAGGTTTCATTCACCAGCACGCCGCTTTGCGTGTCGGACAGAGGCATGAACACGTCGGCGAAGAATTGCTGCATGCTTTGCATCTTTTGCCCGTCACGTTTAAAAAGTCTGGTCAGCCAATTCATAGAATAGTTACCCCATGCTTCTCGTATACGCTTATGCCCGCGCCGTGCCGCATCGCCCTGTCCAGCGCCATTGCCGTCGCCACTATGCCGTCGATGCGCTGCGTGCTTTTCGCCTTGTCAGGTTTGATATTTCCGGCGGGGTCGCTCTTGACCACGGCATTGTCCGCCATCCACCGCAGCACCGGGTTGCCGCCATGGTGCAGTTTCCCGGCCAGTACCAGCCGCAACAACTCTTTTGACGGGCCAGACATTGAGGCGAAACCCTGCCCGAACGGCACCACCGTCACGCCCAACTCCGTCAGGTCCTGCACGATTTTCGCCGCGCCCCACCGGTCAAAGGCCAGTTCCTTCAGGTTGTATTGCTTCCGCAACTCCGTTATCTTGGCGACGATAAAGTCGTAGTCGATAACGTTGCCCGCAGTGGCGTTTATAAGCCCCTGCTTTACCCAGAGGTCATACGGCACATGATCGCGTTTGGAACGCTCCAGCAGGTTGTCGCCCGGTATCCAGAAGAAGGGCAACAGCTTTATCGCGCCATCCAGCGGGAAGGCCAGCACCAAGGCCGTGATATCCGTCGTGCTGGACAGGTCCAGCCCCGCGTAACAGACCTTGCCATGCAATGCCACGGCATCCACTTCGCCAGCCGAGGCCTCCCAAGCTGCCATGGGTATCCAGCGGGATTCCTGCTGCGTCCACTGGTTCAGGTGCAGCCGCCGGAAGGTGTTCTCATATGCCGGGATGTTCTCGGCCTTGGCGCATTCCCGTTTCAGGTAATCCTCGCTGATGGATACACCCAGGTTGGGGTTCGCCTTGCGCCACACCGCCGGGGAACGCCAGTCGTCCTGCTCGTCAGCCGCGTATATGACCGGCAGGAACGAATCGTCCGTGATGATGCCCTCCTTGACCTTGCGGGCGTATTCGTGGATTTCCCAGCAGATGCTGTTCCGGTCAAACCCCGCCGTAGTTATAGCCACGGTCAGCGGCTGTGCCCGTGCCCCGGTGCTTGTCGCCAGCACGTCCCACAGGTCCCGGCTCGGCTGCGCGTGCAGTTCGTCAAAGATAATCCCGTGCGCGTTAAGCCCGTGCTTCGTATACGCGTCCGCCGACAGCACCTGATAGGTGGACGCTGTGCGGGGGATGAAGATTGAATTTCGGTACACCTGCCCCCGCGCCATCAGCGATTTCGACGCCACAGCCATGCCCTTCGCCACGTTGAACACGATGGCCGCCTGCTTGGTGTCAGCCGCCGCGCTGTATACCTCCGCCGAGGGTTCGTTGTCGGCATACAACAGGTACAAAGCGATGCCCGAACACAGGCTCGATTTCCCGTTCTTGCGCGGGATTTCGATATAACAGGTGCGGTATTGCCGGGTGCCGTCAGCCCGTTTGCACCCGAACAGAGGGTTTATGATGTCGTCCGCCTGCCAAGGCTCCAGCGTGAACGCCTCGCCCGCCCACTTGCCCTTTATGTGCACGAGGTAACGCTCGAAGAAGCGCGCCGCCGTGGCGGCTGCTTTTTTGTCGAAGTAAAAGTCTTGCGTTGCCTGTGCCATATGCCTCAGTAACCAAAGAACTCGGTATCCTCGTCCTTGCCCTTCCCGGCTTTCGGGATTATCCGGCTGCGCATCGTGGCCGGGATACCCATTTCCGCCGCGAGCTTCGTCATCATCTGCATCCAGCCCTTCGCCATGGACACGTGGGGTATCTGCTGGTACGCACCGTTCGGTGTGCGGTAAACCTGCTTGTGCCCCTTGATGACATCGTTCGCCCGCTTCCAGTTCGAATACGCCGAGCAGTACAGCATGAACAGGTCCCGGTCTATCGAACTTATGACGCCCAGCGCGGACAGTTCCGGGAACAGCTCGCGCCACTTCGCCTTGGCCTCGTCGTCGAGGAACTCCGGCGGCTCGCTGTCGGCGGGACCGGGCTTCGGCTCGGCGGGGTTGGTCCGGCACTTTTTCAAAGTGCCTGTTTTCCGCTTGATTCCCGTCGGAATACGCTTTCTTCCTCGAATCATAATAGCCCTCGATGCCCCGCTACCCCCTATGCGAATTATGGACGCGTTTGCGCGTAGGCATGGCGCGGTCTTCGCCCGCTCGCCCCGGAGGATTCGACCCGCCCTACCGGGTATTGCCAAACCCGCCGTCCTCACACGCCGTCTTCGCGCTGTGATGCGCGTGGCACAGGCCCTGCAAGTTGTCCATAGCGTCCGTCCCGCCCAGTGCCTTGGGCACGATATGGTCAACATCGGTGGACAGTTCGTTGCAGCCGGGATGTTTGCACACATGGTCGCGGGCCAGTACCATAAGTCTCAACTTGCGCCAGCGCCTGCCATAGCCACGCTGGCTGGCGCTGCCCCGCCTGTCCTGCTCCGTAATAGCCATCACGGGCTTATGAGCGGCGCAATACCGCTCACCTTCCGGTGCAAGGCCGATGCAGCCGGGATACGCGCACGGTGCCAGAGGCTTATACGGCATGTCGCACCTCGGCCTTCCTACCGGTTGCCTGCTCCCAGCGTTTGACTATGACATCTGCGTATAGAGGGTCTATCTCGCAGAGCCGAGCCTTGCGCCCTGTATGCTCGCAGGCTATGAGCGTTGAACCAGAGCCGCCGAACAGGTCCAGCACGGTGTCGCCCTTGCGGCTGCTGTTGCGTACTGCGCGGGCGCACAGTTCCACGGGCTTCATGGTGGGGTGTTCCTCGCTGCGGGTGGGGCGGTCTATTTCCCAGACGGTTGTTTCAGCGCGTCCGCCGTACCACTTGTGGCTTGCGCCTGACGCCCAGCCGTACAGGATGGGTTCGTGCTGCCACTGGTAGTCCTGCCTGCCGAGGACGAAGCTCTGTTTGGCCCAGATGACCGTCTGTTTGACCTCGAACCCGCTGTCCATGAGCGCCTGCCGGAACAGCATCGTTTTGCCGTCAGCGTGACAGACGTAATAGGGTGCGCCGCCGTCGCATACCGAACGCATGGCACCGAACGCTTTGCCGAGGAACGCGCTAAAATCCTCGTCCGACATGGCATCATTCTGGATGGTCAGGCGTTTCTTGGTCTTACCGACATAGGCGATGCCATACGGCGGGTCGGTGAATATCATGTCGGCCTTGCAGCCGTCCATCAGTCGGGCAACATCAGCCTCGCTGGTGGAATCGCCGCAAAGGAGGCGGTGGTCACCCAGCAGCCACAAATCGCCGGGTTTTGTGATGGCTGTTTCCGGCTTGTCAGGCACTTCGTCCAGCTTGTCCTCATCCAGCAGGGCTTCGCCCTGTCCCATCTCGCCTAACTCGTCGTCTGAGAAGCCGACTTCGCGCAGGAAGTCTGCATCGAAGTCGTTGGCGAGCATGTCCATATCCCAGTCGCCGGAGGACAGGTTGTCGCGGAGCATCCGCTTGGCTTCCAGTTCGGGATTGTCCATGACGATGACCGGCACTTCCTTCATGCCTATTTCGACCGCCGCACGATACCGCTGGTTGCCAGCGAATATCACCATGTCCTTGTTGACGAGAATGGGCCGCGCCTCGAAGTAGTCCTTGTCCTCGCGCAGGCTGGCGCACAGGCGCTTGAACGCCTCATCTTTGATGACGCGTGGGTTCTGCGGATTGAGTTTAAGCTTGCCGACGGGGATATATTCAGGCTTAAGCATATATCCCTCCGGCGAAAAGGTTGCGCCCTCTCGCGAGGTCAGCGGCATGATGCCTGTGTATGGGGTTACCCTGCTTCGGGCGCAAAAGGATGGCGGCAGACATACGGACCGGTTCGTTCACGATGCGCGTATCCGTGCCGCCGCCAGAAAACAAAACGGCCCTGCGTCCCGTAGGGACGCAAGGCGTGGTCTTTGTTGTCGAGGCAAAGACTATATCGCTAAAAAGAAATCGAGGCCTGGTCATGGTTTTCTCCCATGTCCTTGCCTCGACACTTATAGTTTAGCGTATGGCCCTTTCTAAGTCACGAGTTTTACTTTGGAAAATTTTGGAAGTTGACAAATGTAATATCTAAAGGTATTCTTGCGATATGCCCGAATATCGAGCACTAGATGGAACGGTGTATAAGTATATCAGTCTCCCAGATTTGTTCTCAGGGGGCACTTCATTTATTTTCGACTTTCATGAACCCTACCAATGTGAGGTTATAGTTGCTATTGCAGACAGTCTGATTCAGTATGTGTTTCCTGAAAAACCGCGTTTCCCTGAGACAATTGCATATAGACTTTTCCCTGCATTCAAAAAACATCTAGAAAACAGATTGCGTGAAGGTGGTATGACCCGATGGTTGTCTGCAACTCAAAGGAAGCAACGCCCTCTCGAGTTGTTTACCGAAGCAAACTATGAACAACTACGGACATTGATGGAGAATGATGATACAAGTCCTGAAGAAAAGTTAAAAATATACTGGATGATTTCAGCACATAATGTGTTCAGTGATGGTGCCGTACCAATGAGCATAAGATTACTTGCGGATGAAACAGGCATATCCCAAGAACAAATAAAAACGATTGTCCACAACAATCCATCGGATTTCCGCATAGCATCAAATGATTTCCTTTTCTTGGAAGGACATTACGAATTATGAAACTTTTTGTGTCCTTCGAAACGGGCGCATGGAGACCATTATCCCTTAAGGATGCTGTAAAAACTGTTTTTGATGGTTGGGATATAAAATTTGGTGATGAAATACTGCCCGATAGCCACGATACAGACAGAATTGCATATCAAACAGTTTTGGAACAAATAAAAGATGTATATGTTATCGTCGATTTGACTGGGGACAAGCGATTATCTAGCAATGGCATCAATGCTAATGTGATTTTGGAGTATGGCATGGCTTTAGCTGTCGCTTTAAAACCATATGCCATATATTGTTCTGAACGAACAGAAATTATTTCGCGACAAATTATCGAAGACCGAATTTCAAATATTAAGGGATGCGGAATTTATCCCTATGCAAACAAATCGGAACTTATTGAAAAACTAAAAGCAGCTAAAATATGTTTTGAAGCGCACGCACAGCATCGTAAAGAACGCTAAGTGTTTGCATTTCCTTTTTGTCTTCTTGTAAAATCATAAACTACCCACACTGACGATAGTCCCATCTCGTAAGAGACTTCTTTCGGGGCTTTGCCCTGCTTGAGCCGCTTCATAATTTCTTTGTCACGCATCAGCGTGGAGAGTCGAATGCTCGGCTTCCTGCTTTGCTTTTTCCTTTTCATATCTTGCCTCCGTTTTCCAGAATGATTCTGCCGTTGAACAATTCGGCGATATGCTCAACCCTGTCCCATCCTACGGCTTCCTCCGGCTGGAGGGAGTGCCGCAATGCCGCAAGCGGGTTGAGGACCTCGGCCTCAAAGACTGCGCGGTCCCGCGATGTGTCCTTGCCCAGAGTTTCCTTCTTCCTGAGCCAGCGTAGGCCGTCCAGCTTGCGTTTTAATAGCCGTTCATATGCGTCATGTTTGTCCATAGTCATCTCCATGCCTTTAGTGACGGAACTTAGTGACGATTGTCCTTTTTGGGTTTTCCTCTATATTTGTTTTCTTATTTTCTTTCCTAATTGAGCTAAAGATAGAAGTTTCGTCACTGCCGTCACTTTTTGGGGCTTCCTCCAATACAAACCGCAGTGATAATGCCTTGAAAGTTTTGTCACTGAATCGTCACTACCGTCACTCAAGGGGCGCAAAACTGCCCCGCACAGGCCGGAAACGCTTAAAACGGCCTTACATCCGGGTCTTCGGGCTCATAGTCTCTACCCATAGGCAACGTCTCCTGCTCGTTCCCTTTCAGCGTTATTCCGAACCAGCAAGTCTTGCCGCCAGTAATCCTGTCGCGCTTGAAGCCGCGCTTCTGCATGTAGTCAATGAACTCGGTGCGCTTTATGGAGCGCATGCCGCCGTCCTTGGCCCATTGCTGTATGGCTTTGAGGATTTCACCGGCTGAGACTTGCTGCCCATCGCCCAAGACGCAATTCTCCGTGATAAAGTTGCCGATGATATCGGATTCCTCGCGGTACTCATTCGTAGCCCGCGCGATTTTGTCCGGCGCGCAAAGGCCATCTTTCTGCCACTGCCGGAATCCTTCTGCCGCCCATGCCAGTATTCCCGCATATTCCTTTGCGAGCTTGTCGTCCAGCGCGGGGTCACGCTCCTCCGGTGTTATGACCTTCTCGAACGGGATGGTCATCAGCCTGCGCCAGATGCCCTTGTCCGTGCCGGATATGTTCGGCTTGTGGTTCGTCGCCAGGAAGATTTTGAACGTGGCGAAGAAGTCGAAGAACTCCCTGTGCAGGAACCTGGCCGAGATGGGGTCGTCACCCGTAAGCTGCTTGATTTGCGCCTCAGCCAGCGCCCGGCCCTTGCCGGACTCTATGGAGGTGACAAACCGCGCTCCCTTAAGCCGCGCCACATCGTTGGGGATGGACTCTCCGTACTTCTCCATCAGCGTGGTGGCGGGGGTATTCATGGCGTACTCGCCAAGAATCCGGTAGATGTGCTTGAGGAACGTGGACTTGCCGTTCATGCCCACGCCGTAGAGGATGAACACGCATTGCTCTTTCATTGAGCCGGACAGTGAGTATCCCACGGCCTTTTGCATGAAGCCGATGATTTCCTTGTCGCCGAGGAATATGCTGTCCATGAACTTGAGCCACTCCGGGCACTGCGCGTCCGCTTTATAGTCCAGCTCCAGCCTTCTGGTGAGGTAATCGGCCTTATTGTGCGGACGCAGTCCGCCTGTCCGCAAATCCAGCGTTCCGTTGCGGCAGTTGAGCACGAACACGTCGCTGTCGAATGTGTCCGGCGTGACGGTAATGCCGTCCTCGCAACGGACAAGGTTCACCATCGCCTTGAGCCGGGACTCGGCCTCGCAGTGCGCGGCATGCTTGAGCAATGCCTTGTCGTCCGTGGCCTTGGCCCGAGAGCGCATGTCCTGCACGGCTGACTGCGCCAGCCGCATGATTTGGAAGCTCTCATCCTTGCGCCAGCGGGTGCCGTCCCAGATAAACCAGCCGCCAAGCGCGTCGCAGTAGCGTATGTCGCCGCCATAGCCCGCATAGAAGAACCTGGCGTTCCATGTATCCGTAAGCGGCTCGGACTGCTTGCCGTCCTTGTCGTAGCGGGACACGCTTCTGGCTATTTTTGAAACCTCGGCCTTGTCCAGCGGCGGGGAACAGCGCGCCGCATTGATGGACTGGAGGTTCTTTTCTATTTCGCCATGCTCAAGGCCCATCTTCCGCAGGTTCACGCCCATAAGCATCAGCGTGTTGTTGCGGTTCTGCGTGATAAGCGCGTCCTTGTCGGAGAGGTCGGGTTGGCTCCCCTTGGGGGAGATGAACTCCAGCAGCCAGTCCGGCGCGTCGGCAAGCGGCGTGTCCGGGCCATTCGTCCATTCGTAGGATTTGCCGTCAATCACGCTTGGCGGGGCAACAACATAGCCGCCGTCCCCGCGAATGTCTATGCCCTTGCGTATGCCGGTCTTGCAGCCCACGCCGGATTCGGGATAACGGAAATACAGGTGCCGCCCGCCGGAACAGGTCTTAACCTCCACGGTGGGGGGAAGAGGGACGTGCTCGCGCTCAAGGCCGGTAAGCGACTCCGCGCCGCCCGCGCCGTTTTTGATGTCTATGTCCAGCACGAAAATGCCGGAGACCTTGCCGGTGGCTATGCCTGTATTTGCCTGCGGACAATTTGCGAACAGCCGCTTTACCGCTTCGGCGTCTTTCGAGGCGTCTTTATAGCCGTGCGGCGTGAGCGGCACCTTGCCCCTGCAGGGCAACACCGCCCATCCTCTTGCCGCATAAGCCAATGCGTGTTCCGTCATGTGCACCTTCTATCGGGTGGAAGGGGGGGCGGCGGGTTCTCCACCGCCCCCTGCCGGTCAGTAAGGCCGGGAATCCTGCTGTTCCTCGGCGGCTTCCTCATCATGGACCTGTATGTCCTTGGCCTTCGAGGAAAAGTCGCGCCACAGGGCTTCGCAGGCCTTGTATTCGTCAGGGCTGGCGTTGCCCGCCGAGGCCACCTTCAACACGCAGTAGGTCGCCACGCTGTTGGACTCCGCCTGCGAGTACAGCCTGTACTTGCGGCTGAACATGTCCCCGCCGCAGAACCGCGCCAGCGAGAGCAACTGCTTGCCTGTCTTGTAGCCGGTCTTGGAGAAGCTGACTATGACGGGCATGGGAACGCCGGGGAAGTAGGAGAAGAAGTTCAGGAACGCAGTCGCCACGGGTTTTTCGCCGTTGGGGCCGAAGCGCGCCGCCTCCGCGACCTTGGCGTCGTCAATATCGCCAGACCGCCAGATTACCGCTCCCGGCTCGAAATCCGCGTCGTAGTTGGGGTCTTCCTTGCCGCGCGGGTTGAAGCGGATGAAGTTCTTGAACATGAACACCGGGATGAATTCCTGGGGAAGAGGTTCCTTGGTCAGCGAGTTGATGATTGAGCCGACCTTTATGCCCTCCAGCCCCTGCGCCAGTTCGGGCGACAAGGCTTGTATGAGCTTTGCGCGGGGGATGATGATGTCCTCCTGCGTAACGCCCGCTTCGAAACCGCGCTGGGGCGCGGATGACTGAACCGCCAGTTTCTTTCGTACCGCTATGTCTTTTGCCATGGTGACGCTCCTTATTTGTAAAGCCGCAATGACGGCTTGAGGTAGTAGCTGATAAACTCCGGCACGGTTTCGCCGCCTTCCACGCACTCCGAAACGAAGCCGGACAGGCTTTGCGGCGCGACCCCGGTCTTTATCAGGTCGGCCCGGTCCTTTTCCTTGAGATAGTCGAACAGCTTATGCGTGTCCTCCTGCCTGCAAGAGGCGTAAAGCCGGGGTTTTTGCAGCTGCGCGTAGCCGATGCCCTCATAAGTGGCGGTGGCTGTTGCGGAGTTGGATTCCAGATACTCGATAAGCCGGCTTTCGGCCTCCTCGTATGACTGCTGGGACTCCTCCAGTTGCTTCTTGTGGTGGTCCCGTCGCTCTTTCGCTTCCCTGAAGCGCGCTACCAGTTCCTTTTCGCATACTTTATCGTCGGGCATATTGCCTCCTTTACCTCTCCGTCAGAGAGATGATATGCCTGTCGGTTATCCCGAGGGTATTGCAGTAGTGGTCCTCTTCCCCGGCGAGCTTTACGCCGTAAGATATGCCGTTTTCCGTTTCGACAATCTTGAACACTTCGACTTTGACCAGCACCTTATCGCCTATTCTCACCATCTGAGTTTCCTCCGTTCATGAAGTTTTTTACTTCCTCCACGCTCCGGCAGACGGTCGCCCGTCCGCCGGAAGCGCAAATCGATTCGATTACATACTTCTGGATTTTTGTCGGCTGGTTCTTCCCGGCCTTAAGCTCTATTGCCACGAACCGCCCATCCACGCACATCAGTAGGTCGGGTATGCCGGACGTCCACCTGTCCGCCGCCTTATATACCCATGCTTTGGGATATTCGGCCTTGAGAAAGGCCAGGACCTTCTCCTTAATCCTCGTTTCTGACAAGGGCATGGACCGCCTCCTGAAGGCTCTGCTTTTTCTGCAAGACTTTAAGCAGATGCCCGTCTATGGTGTCGTTGGCTAGCAGGTAGATGTACAGGCAGCTATGGGCCTGTCCTATGCGGTGGATGCGGTCCCGCGCCTGCGCATGGGTCTCATAGGAATAGTCCAGGCTGTAGAACACCATAGCCGAGCAATTGGTAAATGTAAGGCCGTGCCCAGCAGACTTGGGATGAGCCACCAGATACCGCGCCTCACCCGCCTTGAACCGCCGGATGGACTCGTCCCGGTCCGGCGTTTCGGAATAGAGCGTCACAACCTGCTCCGCGCCGTATTTGCCGGAGAGCAGCTTCTGGACAGCCTCCACTTCCTGATGGAACTGCACCCAGACAATGACCGGCTGGTTGCCAAGCTCCTCTATGGCGTTTTCCAGTTCCCTCATCTTGCTGGACTTGCCCGTTTCCACGACCTTGCCGTCCTGCGTATAGAAGAAGCCGGAGGTCGCCTGCCGCAGTTTCATCAGCTTCGCCAGCGCGACTTGGGCCGTGACTTGGGTGCCGTTGATTTCCGCGACGAGGTATTTCCGCATGTCCTCATACGCCGCCCATTCTTCGGGGGAAAGTTCCACCTCGCGGATTTCGTCCACCTTTTCGGGCAAATCCAGCGCGTCGGCCTTCTTTACCCAGTTGGCGAGCGGGCGGATGCGCTCCATCAGCCTTTGCCGGTTCTCGCCCGTGATGGCGTACCGCCAGCCGGAACTGAGTATTTCGCGCATATACTCCCTGCTGACGTACTGGCCTGAGAGGCGCATCCTCTGCCCGTTGCGTTCCAGATGGAAGTAGGTGTTGCGGAAAGCATAGAACGACTTGCAAAGATACTCAGGGCGCAGGAAATTGATTTGCCCCCAAAGCTCCAGTTCGCTGTTGGGCATCGGCGTGCCGGAGGCCACAATCCTGTGTCTGAAAAACGGAGCAAGCTCCAGCAAAACCTTGGTGGTCACGCTCTTGTTGTTTTTCAGCCGCGAGCTTTCATCCAACACGCACATGAACGGCTGCGCCGCAACCATGCGTTTGATGACCGGCAGGTTCCGCCGGGAGATGAGGGCTTCGTAGTTGATGACGACTATGTCCGGCGAAGTCCCGTTCAGTTCCTTGAACGCCGAGGACGTGAAGCCTGTGAACCGTTTTATGTCTTCGCCCCATGCGGCGTTGACTAGCGAAAGGGGGCAAACCACCAATAGGCGCAGTTGCGGATTGTGTTCGCGCAGACGGCTGAACACCTCAAGGCTGGTGCGTGTTTTGCCAAGGCCGGGTTCATGGAACAGCGCGCAGTTGCCTCCGACGCTTTCCGCGAAAGCCACAGCCTCGCGCTGGTGCCTATATAAGGGGATATCAGTCATGGCGCGGCTCCTTGGGGTTGTGCTCCACCTTGAACCGTGTTTCGCCGAAAGCCCGGATGAGCAGGCCGGTGAAAACGCGCACGATTGCTTCGCCCGCCGCATTGCCGGTCTCCATGACCACGGCGTCCTTCTCCTTTTTTATTGCGTAGCGGAACCCGATGCGTACCGCCGCCTTGCCCGACATGCACTCCACCGCTATTACCGCCAGTGTCACCTGCGCCTCCAGAAATTCCTTGGTGGCGCCCTTGCCGAACTTGAAGATGTAAATTTCATGCATAGTCTCCTCCGCACCATAAATATCCCGCGATTCGGAAAAGTGTCGGGTTATTTTTCGCCAAGATATTCGCCCAGCTTTGCCTTGGCGAACACCGCCCGAATGCGTTCCATGTCGCCATAGAGCGTTGCGCGGGGAATTTGCATGGCGGCACTGGCCTCTTTGAGGTTCAAGCCTTCATCGCGCAACAGCCTGCAAAGTTCCCTCTGCCGGGCGGTAAGGCGTGGCAGGACCGCCTCGATATCCAGCTTGAGCTCTACCTCTATATGGATGCTGTCGGTCGGATTCTTCGCTTCCCATGCTTCAAGCAGTGTCGTTTGGCTTCTATCCGTCAAAGGCCTGTCCAGGGAGTCGGCGGACGACAGGACGCGCCGCTTGTCCCTAAGCAGGTCGCGCACGATTTTGAGCATGCAGTTGCGGACCACCTTAAGCATAAAGGCTTGAGGCGGAACATTTGATTCCGGGTCATACTTGTATTTTGCGAGCTGCCAGCAAGAGAGGCACTCGTGCAACAGGTCGTCGAAGTCTTCCTTTTCTAGGCAATGGCTTTTCCTTTTCTGGCGGGACACTGCGGTTACGGCTATTGATACTTCCCACGGCTGGAACAGTCCTTCGTACTGCTTGTTGTGGCTTGGCATTACACACCTCCTCATTAATTTTTGAGAGGTGTGTCTGCCCGCCCACTTCTAGGGTAGGTTCCGGCGAGCTATTTGTCGGTTAGCGGTATACCGCCACTTTCTGGGGAACTAGCGTTTTTTATGCGTTTGTGCTACCATAAGCACGGGGGGATTTTTACATGCGTCATGTACAAAAAAACACGGAAATGAAATCTCGCGAGAGATTTTATCTGCACGGAGATTTGATTGAAGGCACGAATAATCAGTATTTTTGCGATTTCTGTGACCTTGCTGTAAGTGCGCTTCATTTTCATGACGAACATCCAGACAAAAACAATTTCGAGAGATTTCAGAGAAACCTTAAAAAGTGGAAAAAGATGAAGGCTCTTGGGACAAAATTCAAAAGACCGAATGATGTCGCAAATTGTTTTTGGTAATGGGGAAAATTTGTGCTAGGACCAGTTCTAGATACGTGGACCTAAAATTTCATGATAGAAATTAATGATTTTATAGTCACAACCATAAAAGGCCACTACTCACCAGAAGCAGAGGATCGGCTTACACAGGTTTTCTTGAGCTGTTTTAATCACAGCACACTATTCCGAATTACAGCATTGAATTTTTTTGGTTTTGCTCTTGACACCACCGCCATAGCAAAAAGCCAAATTACGACATCTGATGGGAATGGCAGATTAGACATTTTAATAACAGCGAGTAATGGCAAAAAGCTTGGTGTCATTGAAAACAAAATTGACGCATTGCTTACAGGCAAACAACTAAAAAAATATCAGAAAGCAGGGCATAAAAAGGTAGTCGCTATTACACGGAAGTATCCGAAACTTGACATCAATCTCCATCAATTTAGGATATTTAAGTGGTCTGGTTTCTATGATGCACTTGCGTCGGGAAGCACAGGGTGGTCCGATTCCGACAGATTGTTAGTCGGAGGATTTCTTCAATATCTTGAGGAGCTTGGAATGATAGGTTTGCAGAGAATAACAAAACATGACTTAATTGCGGCATGTAATCAGATTTCTCATATAAGCAACCCGTCTTCTAAATATTCCGAGAAGATTATCTCAAAAACAAATCCATTTTCTGTTTTCCATAAGTTGACCATGTATTTTCAGTATGTTTGGGAAGAAGCCAATAATGATCAATTCTTGCGTCATCGCATGGGGAAAAACTTCAGGTTTGCGCCATTTCTGGCGATGTACGATGACAATAAAGATGGCACTTATGAAAACCCAATGATATCGTTCAGGATTTCTACAGCATGGAAGGGCCGGTCTAAAAAGATTGTATATGTAGGCCTTTTTTACAAAATTCATCCTACTAACAAGCAATTGCGAGGTTTTTATATTAGACGTTACTATAAGAACAGGGTACGCTATCCATATCGTGAAAAAAAACTTGATGGGATAATCTTTAGAGGGAACATCCTTGATGGCGACAAATTGGCAAATACTGTCATAAAGCAGTGGAAGCTGTGGCTTCAATAGAAAAGATGAAACTGTATAAATTCAGAGCTCTCGGCAGTAGAACAGATTTTAAACGTATTAAAGAAATTTTGGCTACGGGAAAATTCTGGTGTGCCAAGTTCTCAGAGCTTAATGACCCGATGGAAGGTGGATTCCATGCATGTGGAATAAATCCAGATGAAATATTTGCTGGGAAGCAAGAATATGCCATTTGCTCTCTTGCTGCGGAAGAATCATTGTCTAATTGCCTAATGTGGGGCTATTATGCCAATGGTTTCAAAGGTGTGGCAATAGAACTTGAGACTGCTCCTATCTCAATCGATGAAATGATGAATTCTATTGAGCCTGTCAAGTATGAGGAACACCTACCTACCGTTTCAGCCTCCCGCTATACTGAAATCAAGCGAGTATTGACTACCAAACTTTCAGCTTGGAAACACGAATCTGAATGGCGTTTTTTAGTTAAATCCACAAATTCAGGATTGTATCCTATCGGAACAATTAAGGCTATTCATTTCGGCAATCCTTATGGATATGCGAGAAATAGCAAAAAAATACTTAAACAGACCAAACTTTTACGCACATACAATAGTCGCAGGAATAAACTTGTCAAACTGGCGCATAACATGGGCATCCTATGCTATTTTATGCATATCGACGAAAGTGGGGAAAAAGTTTCGCATCAGATTAGTTCGTGCTCATCTTCTTCCGCATTAAATCACGCTGTATAGTTTCAAAAGCCGTGGCTATAATAACATTTTGTTTTTGTGCTGTTGAAAAGTGATTGGTTTTGGAAGCATAGATTAGAACTATTCTCCCGCCGAACCGCCGTTCAAACTTCTTGTCTAGAATTTTGCCCATATAGCCCTCCGTCCATAAATATCCCGCAAAGGCGAAAAGTGTCGGCATAATCGCCGATAACGGGATATTTATGGGTATTGGAAAGACTTGATGTCCCGCCCACATTGAATGTAAATGGTTCATGTGGGGAGGACGGGAGGCTCATTTGGCTACTTTAACCGGCAAGGCTTCTTCAGAAAAGAAGCGTTATGTTATTTACACTCGGTGTTCTACCGACGACCAAGCGCAGGGCGATTTCACCACGCTGGATGCGCAGTCGTACCACTGCAAAAACATGCTGGAAGCGTTCGGGCATGAGCTGGCGTGTTTCGGCGACAAGGGCGTGGTCAACGACGACGGGTATTCAGGTAAGGACCTTAACCGTCCCGGCATACAGGCCATACTCCAGGCCGTGAACGGCAAGCGGGAGTTCGACGGCATCATCTTCTTCCGGCTGGACCGGCTTACCCGCAATCCGCGAGACCTGTACGCCATGATAGACCTGTTCAGGGACAAGAATATCGACTTTGTGTCCGTGCGGGAAAACCTCGACAGCTCTACGGCTATCGGGCGCGTGGTAATCGGGATATTGGGATTATTGTCGGCTTTTGAAAGGGAACTGACCGGCGAGCGCGTCAAGGCTTCGGCTTTGGCGCGTGTAAGGCAGGGACGTTGGGTGGGGGGCGGGGTGCCGTATGGGTATAAGCTCGTAAATGACGGTCCGGCTTTGCCCAACGGGCATCAGCCGCATAAGCTGGTGGTGAACGAGGAAATTGCCCCCAAGCTGCTTCCCATCTGGGAATTGGCGGCGCAAAACAAGTCGCTTACCGAAATCGGGCATGTCCTCATGGCGAGCGGAATAAAGTCGCCCGCTGGCAAGGTATGGCTCAGGCAAAGCATTTCAAACATTCTCAAGAGCCCGTTCTACAAGGGCTATGTGCAGTACAACGACGAGTTGCACAAGGGATTGCATCAGGGCATAGTGGACCCCGCGCTTTGGGAAAAGGCCAACAAGTATCTGACCGCCAAATTGCCGGGGCATCGCTTTTGGGGGAAGCGTCCCAAAACATATGAGTACCTGCTGGCTGGCCTGATTCGATGCGGGAAGTGCGGAAGCCATTATATCAGCGTCTCCTGCACTGGACAGACCGGGAAGCAGTTCTACTACTATGTCTGCGGCAGGGGTAAGCAGGGCTTAGGCTGTAAGCCCGAGGCCATATCCGCCACGGCTTTCGACAACGCTGTAATTGAATACTTCAAAAAGGCCTCGGCGGACCAGGAAGTCCTGATTAAGGCCATTGGCGACGCGATGATGGAATCGCAGATGAAGCTGGATAAGACCGAGGTAGCCATGCGGGCGGAGGAGGAAAAACTGGAAGCGGTGCGGGTCGAGTCGAAACGCCTGTTGGATTTGGTAATGGCGGGAGACATCCCCAAGGGCATGGCCTTCAAGGAGAAGTTCGCCGAACTGGAAGCGCAAATAGCGCAAACGGAGGAAAAACTTGAAAAGCTCTCCGCCCAACGCCAGTCCGCGCAATTATCAGCCAACTCGGGGCAATTATTGCAGAATCGAATCCGTTTCGCCATGCGGCACTTGGACGAAGCGGCTCCGGCGGCTCAAAAAGACCTGCTGCGGTCGCTGATACGGGAGATTGTGGTGTATGACAGCAGGATTGAGATAAAGATGCATATAGAAAGCCCGCAGAAGGCAACCTCGGCGCAGGAAACGGCAACCCCTGCGGAAAACGCTCCTATAAACGCAGAAACGCCCCGCTTATCAAGCGAGGCGTTAACCGCTACAGGACAGATTTCGTCCGATTGTAAAGGGTGGCTCCCCGATTAGTCCAGAAAACAGAACCTTCTCCGTCGCATTCATGTGGATGTGAGTTCTGTTTATGCAAAAACATGGAGGGGCGGAGAGCACAATACGAGAACAAGTATTGCTATTTGAACGTCTTGCCTCTGAATCCAAATAGTGCCGCGGCATAGCCATATGGACAAAGGCTGTTCATGTTACACCTAAATAATGGATTCGTTTGGCATTCACAGTTTTTACTATTTAAATTGCAATAGGCTAATAGTGGACATTCAGGCTTATCGGCACTGAAAAGTTGGTAAAAAATATGTTGCATTGCAAGAAATAGGAATATGTGTTTTGGATTCACATCTGTGCCAGATAGGGCAGATATATGCTGATTATCCAAAATGAGTGGCGATGGAAAAACATTCCAAAACTCCATGGGATTGGCCCGAAATGTCTGGATAGGCCTAACAAGAAAGTCAGGGTTATTTTTTCGAGTATCGAACGCGGTGCTTACTATGTTTTTTAGGTAGGATACCGAATCATAAAAATTATTATCAATCCGAGCTGATAAAATATTGTCAAATCCAGATACGACTGCTTCCATAGATTTATCGATTTCTCCTGCAGCATTAAGCAATGTATACAATTCCAGTGCAAGTGCGTTTCCAGATTGTAATTTGCGTTTTTTGCCATATGAAATTATCTGAACAAGTGCAATCGCCGGTATCTCATGCAATAAGCAGGTGTCAAAAACGATGTAGACATCCAGATCAGTCAAGTCAGGCAAGTTTTTTCGCAGAAAATATTCTGCAATTGAATATGGAATAAAAGGAGAACTGGGAGTGGTATGACCTATGATTTTCTCAGATATGGAGGCCATCCCTTCGATAATACAATTAGCTCCAAGGGAGTATGTATTTTGCTCCCCAGCCTTATTCTGGCATAGGAAATCATATCGCTTTGCAGGGCTAAGATTTGCATCATAAATATTGCGCAATTTAATGATTGAAGGAATATATTTACACGGTTTATATGAGGCGACATCTTCATCTTCTCTTGGGAATCTCAGGTATCCACCGCGCTGAAAATACATCCAGTCAAAATGCTTGGCAATATTCTCTTCACTGGTTTTGGATAACACAAGCGGGAAACCAATGGGTGTTGATAGTACTTCGATATCTCTAGCTATATGGTTCAGCATATCTGCTTGTCGGAAAAATGCCAGTAGTGGATAAACAGTTGTTATATCTTGGATATAATGAATATATTCATGAATATATGTGGAAAACCCTTCACCTGAACGATAGTCATCTGGGAACTTCCCTGGCAGTTTAATCGTGAAAGCCGTCGGGATGTATTCCCCCAATATTTCCAATTGTGCTTGGTTCAGCATGATCCAACTTTCCCAGTTAACAAACTTAAAAATCTTACTACGACCAATTCCCGGGTAGCATCTAACTTAATGAGAGAAGCTCTCGCATGGCAGATATGCTTCTCCAGTTTGAGAAGCATGCCGTTTTATTCTACCGATAACCTCTGGTAAGGTCATGACACCTACCAAAACAATACTGTAGATGTGTTTCGAATCCATTAGAATTATAGGGGTTTTATCACGAGAGGCATTGGCAATTGCCCCTGAAGTGTATCCAGCCATAGAAACAAATATTCCCATGGTATTATCAGCTTTACATGTTACTTTGGCTAAGAATTGATCAATATCTTTAACTTCAGTCGGTTTTTGGGTGTTTTTTAGCTCAACCAGAAAAGTTGTTCCTTCTAACGTCAGGGACCCATCTATTTGGCGATTATCTTTGTCCCGGAAAGGGCTACGATGCTCAATGTCAAAAAATGCAGCTAATTCGTAAAACCATCGTTCAAAATCATATCCACTCTCTTGCGTTCCTCTTTTGGTAAATAATGAATCCAAACGGTTCTTCAGACTAGATAAATCTTTAAACACTTGTAGGTTCTTCGACCGCATATTCTCAAATTGTTGCCGGCTCTGCTCTCTGATAGCAGTAAGGTCTGCTTGGTTTTTAATTTTATCTACCTCATTTTTGAGTTTCGCGACTGATTCTTGGGCCTGTTTGATTTTCCGGACAGCATCATCGCACTTGTTGAGAGACGGAAAACACGTCATAACAGAAAGGGCAAAGGCCATTTCTAGTATAATCTGATGTCCCTTATTATCAGGAAGCCCACATAATTTTTCAAAAAGAATGTCAATAAATTCTCGTTTGGTTTGATGTTCAAGCTCATTTAACCGGTTATCAGAAATCCTATAGTCTTTCAAAAAAATACGCAAATCGCTTTTATACCAGAAGGCATTATTGCAAGCATCTTTCGTCAGGCCAATGATATGAGGGGCAAGTTTTCTGAACATTTTCTATCCGCTCCTACTCTAAAGAATTACCCGCCCTAGGTTTTTCTGCATATTTGCTAAAAAGGTCGGCGGTTGTAAGTTCGTGTGTTTGCAATAAACGAGTGATAGTTGCTCCGGAGAGATCTTGGGCATTCAAGATGCTTGGCTCAGAGAAAAAGGCTTTAAGGTTTCTGGTAAAGTCTCTCAAGCCTTTATCTCGAAGAATAAGAGTTGGTTCATTGAATCCAGCCCCATGAGATAATTCTCTTGTGGGAATAATTAACAAATTATTCCTAGATTTTCTTCCATATGTTCGCTCAAACCATGCGCAAGAGTTATTCATTTGCCCGGATTCATCTTTGTTTATCTGGGCGCGTTTCAAGTCCACTTCATTTTTGCATTCGATTAATAGATATGTACCATCTACATGCCAAAGGTTATCGGGGCCAGCCCCCCATTCTTTATCTGGTCTCTGCGTCGCAAACCCAAGCATCTTTCCCACTTCATCAATAGCCCTTTCAAAATGTGCTGATGGTATTCCAAATGCTATCTCGGATATGGTCATGTTCATAGCTAATGCAAATTCTTCTGCTGATGGAAAATGTTCTCTATAGCTTTTGATATTTTGGAGTCTTGTCGTGTGGCTTTCCAACTTAGAGATACGCATCCCCATAGACTTTAGCAAGGAGTGATTCTTATTATGAGCAGCAATCTGTAAACTGGCCGACTCAGTTTTACTAACTGTGTATTTATACCTTGCCATTTCCTGCAAATACCAGCCATCGCAGGCATCACCCAGCCTCAGAGCATCAATTATGTCCGTTTGCAATATATTTATTGCACCAGTAGCATCACCACTCAAAAATTTTCGCTCCGCACGCAACTCCAGCGCAAAAATATCTAATATTTTAGATTCTGGTACATCCGGGATGACGGTGTCCATTTGTGCAGAATAAAAATCTTTCCAGCCAGGATCTCTGGATAAACACTGATTTAGAACAGAGACAAACTCTTGAGTAGGATTTGATCCTGCAGTTTCGCCCGACTCCTCTTTGAATGCATCTACAATCTGCAAGCCGATTTCAATTTGCTTTTTAGTCTGGTTAGATAAATATTTGCGAGAGGCCTCTGTTCGGATAGCTTTTACTAGATCTGGACCAACCATCACAATCACGCAGTAATCTTTTTCACCCCTAACTCCACGCCCTAGCCCTTGCTCAATTGTTCTGGCAAGTCTAATTTGTGCAATATCACTATCTGGAATACATTGTTCCATGTAGCGCTCTGAAAGAGAATCCGAGAACGGTTGTGAGTCGAAAATAAGGATGCGACACATTCTGTCTGGCAAATCAATACCGTCATAGCGATTGACAAATACTAGCGGATTCTCAAATTGTCCATTTTTAAGATATTGGAGTTCAGTATCGATATTATCTCGAGTGATTACTGTTGCACCATAAGCTTTCCAATCATTAGTTTTCGCAAAACTTGGAACTAACGCAGCTACTCCAAAAGAGCGTTTTTTGGGAATCGCATATCTCTCAACAATAACGCTTCTGTTCAAATCGGGATTCATCAGCGAGGGAATAAGAATCATTTTTTCCCCTGCCCAAGATTCATTCTCGGCTTTTAGTGGTGTGGTTATGACCGATGGTGGTAGTTGTAAACCTTTAATTAAAAAAGCATCATTTGTAATTGTCGCAGACATGAAAACTTTATGCGCAGCTTTCCAATAGGTGCCAAACAAATCTATTGGTGGCAAATATGGTGTTATCTCAAGATATGTGCCAGAAATAAAACATTGGCAGCTTTCTAGACAACCTTTCATAATTTCCCAACGGAACTTAATTGAATCGTCTGTTTTATTGTCTGACAATATCTCAATTACCTTATCAATATGGGTATTCCAATCCCAGTAAGGTACCGGCAAAAAATCGCCATACATACCACTTTCAATATCCTTAAAAGTTGCCAAGCCTTGCTGCTGCAGTGCCGGACCAAATAAAGAAATGAGTTTTTTGTAAATATCAGTATCGTTATTGGCTTTAATAGTGAATGCATCACGAATAGCTGCAACACTAGCATGTGCATCATCTATTACAATGCTATCGACTGCCATAGATTTATTGCCAAGTCCAAATTTGGTTAATCCGTTGAAGAGTTTTTGCACGGTGGTAACTAAAATCTTCTTGGAATCACAAAATTCCGAAGGCAACTCACCATCTGTTACTTTGCAAGCAGGGATACCGAATTCATCAGCTTGTTTGATTGTTTGCTCTACTAGATATTTGTTGGGACATAGATACAATGCTGGTTTTCGTGTTTCATGAATTTTTGACAGCAAAATTAGTAAGCCAATTAAAGTTTTTCCTTGACCCGTGTTAAGCTTTAAAAGGACATCGTGCTTACTCCGAAAATCTTTATTCCATTTCCCTAAAATCTCATTCTGAATAGGCCGAAGCAGTCCTTTATCACTAGCTCTATCGAGAGTACCATACAATTCAATTGGGTCTGTTAAAGCCCGCACCTTTACAGTGTCTAACTTTTTTCTGAAATCTATCATAAACATACCCTCCACATGTAATCCCAGAAGACAAATGTTCCATTTGCTATCAATGGATCATTTAATTATTGAGTAGAACACTTCGTACATTTTGTCTAGCTTTTTCACGAGCCATTGGGCATAGCTTCCCCACTCGTCTTTGTTATTTAAATCGACTTCGCGGCGGACATATATGCGGCACATCTGCTTGTCTTCCGGATTGTGCCATGCCAGAGATTCCCCGAGTGCCTTTTCAATTTCCTCTTTCTTAGCGAACAATGCTTGGAATCGTTCTTTGGCCCCATCATCTTGGATAACCAGTTCTACGCGTATTTCGTGCGCATCGAATGACTTGGTCACAGAATCTTTAAAGGCGGCGACCGCGCTCAATAAATAGCCCGTTTTGCCGATCGACATATACATCCAGTGCTGTGGTGATGGTTTTGTAGGACGTATCCGCTCGGCATGCTGGGATGCATAATCATGGAACGCACGCCAGAATTCAAGTTGCATGGCTTTCGTTTCAGTCAAATTGTCATCGGAAATGCGGGTTGCGGCTTCGGAAACTTCCTTACTCCAGTCGTTGGGTTTGCAAACCACATTCAGTTTGGGCGCGATAGGAGATTCGGCAATCTTCCAGAGTTCGATTTCAATGCCGAAAAAATTGAATTTATCGTCGGTAATTTCATTGAGCCAATCCAGCGCAGCCCGGTGCTCTTCCGTAAATTTCTTGGCCACCCAAACGATTGTAACCGCCTTCAAACCGGCGGCATAGGTCATCAACTGGCCGAGGTGGGTGTGGTCAGTTCTGCCAAGCTGGTTTTCAATGAGTACCCAATTGCCGGTTAAGGTGTCTTTGCAGAGGATATCCGCGCGGAATGGGCCAACATTCTTTTCTTGCGCCTCTAGCTCCAGATCAAGCCCGATGGCTCCGCCAAGCAAGTCCAGATTGTCTTGCTTTGCAAGCCATGGCGTAAACTCACGGGCCTCGTCTTCCCAGATCTTCTGGAGGTCGTCAATTCGCTGCAACTTCCCTAAATTTTTATCTGTGCTGTTACCCATGGGTTCCTCTTGCACCTATACGCCATTATACTTCTTAAAGTTCTCTGCCTGTTCTAGAACCTGAACGAACACTTCGTCATCCCATTCTGGCGGATAGCCATTTTTATACAGCAATACTGTCAAATCCATGTTAAGCTGGTTTTTGATGTCGTCGCGCGAAGACCAGTCTGCAAATTGCGACTTATCATCGACCAACTCTTTGATTTTCTTTGCGAGGAGAATACATTTCGCATCTTCATACTTAAATTTATGCTCATCCCGCACTTTTACAAGGATGTCATAAAAGGCTTTTTCCTCGAAGGATATGCCCATTTTTTCAAACGAAGTTTTGTCCTCATGAAGATCCGTGAATATCTTCACCAATTCATCGGACAAGCCGTTAATGAAGTCTGCAACGACTTCGCTGGTAAAGACCAGTTTGTCCCGGCTGTTGTATTTATCAACCACCTTTTTAAGCCGCTCATTGAACACTATCGCCTTGGCTTTGTTTACTTGCCCATAGGCAGAAACCGCTTTTTTAAGTAACTTCAGCAAGGCATTGAATTTTGATATTGGCAGATTGACCTTGCTTAGCTGCTTGGTGAACTCATCGCCAAACAAGTCGTCCGGTCCCTCAGAGTTGACTATATTTTCCATTCCGGAACAGCTAATCGCATCCATAACCATTTTTTCTACCACGCGATTCATGACTTCGGCATCAGGAGTATCGCCCTTTGTTTGCTTGTATATGATTGAGCGTATTGCCATATAAAATTGAGCTTTTGCCGTCTCTTCATCTGTCAGTTCGCCGGAAGGGAAGCATATCTCATAGGCGGCTTTCATCTTGCGGGATAGCCCCATAAACTTAGTTTCCAGCTCTTTATTAAGCTGGACATATTCAGCAGCGGCGTTAAGGCAAACCAAACGTTCCAGCGGTTCCCCGGTAAAAAACTTTTTTGCATCGAATCCGTGCAAAAGCTGATCGATGATTGCAAGATGATTCCGGAAAACGGAAACTGAAATGGCGATTTCGTCCACAGGATTTTCCTGCGGGCCGCCATATTTCTTTACAGCTTCCAGCATGTCGTGCTTGATACCGATGTAGTCTACCACCAAGCCTTTGTCTTTGCCTTCGAAAACACGATTAACGCGGGAAATCGTCTGGATCAAGGTATGCTTCTGCAATGGCTTGTCGATATACATTACGGCAAGAGAAGGCACATCAAAACCGGTAATCCACATGTCGACCACTATTGCAATCTTGAAGTTCGAGTTGGTATCTTTGAACTGTTTATCCAGCTTTTTCCGATATTCGGTTGTGCCACATAAATCGAATAATTCCTTCTCGTCGTTCTCGCCCTGTGTGGCGACCAGCTTGATTTTTTCCAGCGGCACCAGTTTGTCGAGCTGTTCTTCGTTTAGCTTCGACTCATCTTCCGCCTTTTTAGGCTCATTCCATGCCGGTCGGAGCGCAATTACTTCTTTCAATAAGCGGAAGGCCAGCATCCTGTCCGCACAAACTATCATGGCTTTCTGTACAATGCCAGGCTTGGCATAACACAAAGCTTCGTAATGGGCGACAATATCCTTCACCAAGAGTTTCAACCGATCCGGATGCCCGAGCACCCTGCGCATTTCACTCATGGCGCGTTTGCTTTCTTCAACCTGTTCAGGATTCGCGCCATCGTCGGTGCATTTGTCGTAATACTTCTGTATTTCCTTCGCTTGTGTCTCGGAAAGTATCACGCGGGCCAAACGTGGCTCATATGAAATACGCACCGTAATACCATCCGAGCAGGATTCCTTCATGGTATAGCTGTCCACCACCGGGCCGAAAACCGCTATCGTCTCGTCTATGGGCGTTCCGGTGAATCCGCAATATGTTGCGTTCGGGAATGAATCCCGCAGATATTTGGCGAAACCGAATGTGGTGAATACGCCTTCATCCGTTTTCTTGAGTTTGGCACCCACATTGGTCTGTGTTCTATGAGCTTCATCCGACAAGCAAATGATATTGGCCCGAGTTGAAAGCAGTCCTGTGCTTTCGCAAAACTTTTGAATGGTGGTAATGAAAACGCCGCCACTTGCCGCACCGCCTATAGCAGTTTGAAGATCCTGCCTGCTCTCGATGCTGCGCACATTGGTATCGTGCAGAAAGTGTTTTGAGGCGACAAACAGTTCGGAAGCCTGCGTGTCCAGATCTTCCCGGTCGGTGATGAGTACGATAGTTGGATTGTCGAAGGTTTCCCTTTCCCGCAGTGCCAGTAATCTGGCCAGAAAAAGCATAGTGTGCGTTTTCCCGCATCCGGTCGCACCGAAGTAAGTGCCGCCCTTCCCATCCCCAGTGGGTTTAAGGTGCGCCTTAATATTCACGAGCATCTTATTCGCGCCAAAGAACTGCGGATATCGGCTAACCACAGGCAGCCCTTGGCTGTTTTCATCCGGATAATAGACAAAATCCCGTAGAATTGCCGTTATGCGTTCCACGGCAAAAACACCTTTTATCATCGTGAAAAGAGAACTTATGCCGTTTGAAACCTTTTCGGCATCATTTGCCTTGTTCCACGAATAATAATACTCGTATGAAGTGAAAATTGTCCCCAATTTCGTGTTCGCACCGTCGCTTATGACTGAAAAGAAGCAGTATTTCATCAGCTTGGGGATATCGCGGCAATAACGAGTGTTTATCTGCTCCCAAGCATCGTAAATAGTTTTATCTTCTTCGATTGCGGTCTTGAATTCGAATATGGCTACAGGGATTCCATTAATGAACAGCAGCATGTCTGGTCGCCTCAGACGCTCGCCCTGCACGGAATACTGATTGACGATTTTGAAGATGTTTTTGTCAGGCCTTGCAAAATCAATGTAATTGACGTGCTGGGCTAGCTTTGATGTATCATCCCTGTGCAGGTCAAATCCCTCATTAATCAGCCAAAAAGTTTCTCTGTTGCCAGCATACAGAGGGGCAGTCGGAATGTTTTTCAGATTGCTTATAGCTCTGGATATTTCCGCCTCGGTCAAATCTGGATACTGGCTGGACAAAAAGGCATGCAGGTCGTTTTCAAGTAAAATTTCATCAAATCTGCGGTGAAGACTATCGCCGTTTATGTAGGAATAGCAACCTAGGCCATTGAAGAGTTCAATGATTGCCGATTCAAGCTGTGCTTCTGTAAATTGTCCCTTTGCGAACTCTCGTTCCATTTCGTTCCTCACCTTTGACAAGTCCGTGCTTCCTCGCACGAGCCTTTTATAAGAACAGGGCATATGTCCTTTATCTGCGTTTTAAGCGCCTCATTAATTTCGCGGCGGGCGATATATGCCTTGTAAATATTCACGATATCTTGCTGTACAGAGATATCTTCTGGGATGGGAATTTTAACTTCAGACAAATCATCCCAAGTAAACGTTTCGCGTGCAGATCCCCATGAGTGAAATCTAGCATAACGGTCAAATTCCGAGCGTGTAAAATACATAAACAGATAATCTGGCAATAGTTTCTCAATGGAGTTAACCTTAAAAACAGAGGAAATGGAAGAAACAAGATATGTGCGCTCCGTAGTATTATAGGCTAATGATATTTTGTCGCCACGGCGAGTATAACTTGGCAGGCGGTTTGAGAAAAAGTTGCAGGAGGTTTGAGAATTTCCTAGGCCCTTTGGCCCAGATGACTTAAGGTGAAGCTTGCTTTGTTTGGGTTGTTGATAAGTCTAAAAGTTATCAACAGGTCCCTGCTGGATAAAACCGGCA
>Ga0209016_1000452_pt1 | contig 48337 bp, 42 predicted proteins | sample EPASupsiteSAE305_FD_187265 | JGI IMG/M metagenome (GOLD analysis project Ga0209016, IMG submission 187265) | Bioremediated contaminated groundwater microbial communities from EPA Superfund site, New Mexico - SAE3-05 (SPAdes) (version 2) | ecosystem: Environmental > Aquatic > Deep subsurface >... | reverse complement strand
GGGGCTGTGGCAACGCGGTAAAGCGGGCCGCCGAGGACGCGCGCGAGCAGATATTCACGCTTGTCGAGCGCGTGCACAAGCTCAAAAAGAGTTCGCTCTATCTGGAAAAGGAGGAGGTGCGCTGCAAGACCAAACCCTCCTTCCGCCTGCCTTTGCGCGACTTCGTCATAGCCGGCATACCGGCCAGTGACGGCACTGCCAAGGGCGGTCCTATACAGGGGCGCGGCATGTTCATGCCGGAATTCACCTCCGCTAACGGCGACCCTGAAACCAGCCAGGGCGGCCACCCCAACGTGCATTACACCACCGGGGCGGGCGGCATTGTGCTGGAGATAGACAAGCAGAGCGGGCGCATGCACGTCATAAAGGCCGTGATCGCGGCAGACGTGGGCAAGGCCATCAACCCGGAACTCTGTCGCGGACAGGTGGTCGGCGGCTTCCTGCAGGGGCTTGCCACCGCCATGTACGAGAATATGCGCTACAGCGAGAAGGGCAAACTGCTGAACGCTAACTTCTCGGACTATAAAATACCCACCGCGCACGACCTGCCGGACGAGACCGTCACCATACTGGTGGAAGTGGCCCAGCCGGACGGCCCCTACGGGGCGCGCGGCGTGGGCGAGCACACCATGATACCGTCGGCCTCCCTGATAGGCAATGCGGTGGACGACGCCCTCGGCATAAGAATAAAGGACCTGCCAGTCACGGCCGAGAAGGTCGCCTTGGCTCAGGCCAAAAAAGAAACCGGCCAGTAGTTCAGTCTGCCAGTCAACGCATTGAAAAAGCGCCCCGGAAGGGGCGCTTTTTTTTCTTTACAGATTGGCCTATTCTTTGGCAAAATCCTATGTGTTTATTGATAGAGAATTGGTGAAATACTCATGATACATGCCGAACTAAGCAATAAGTGCGGTCAATTGAGAGACAGGGAAGATATTCTTACTTCCACCGTGTTTTGTTATCTGAAATATAATATCTTCCGTGATGAGCTGATTGCATTTTTGGGGGAAGCAGTAAATATCCGCACTGGCAAAAAATATGTTGTCCCTGGTTGGTTGAAAAATATAGATTCTAGCGCTTTTTTATTCTGGGAACGTTTGGAGTATGATAAAGAACCTGATCTTAGGATAGAAAAATCTAAGGACGAGCATATAGTTATTGAAGTCAAGTTTAACAGCAAGGAACAGAAAGGTCAGTTAAGTAAATATCTGTCCTGTGTTTCAGAGAATGTCCCAGTTTTGTACATAACTTTAGACTGGACACTAAATGATGCTTTGTCTTCGTCTCTCCATTGTGAGTCAGAGTATGGACAGATGGATAAGGATAGGATTTACTGGCTTTCGTGGCATTTTTTGCATAAGGTTCTGAGCAATTCGCGAAACAAAACCGAAAATTGCAGTTTCCCGGGGGAAAAGCGCACGAAAAGGGAAATGACGGATGATTTGCTTATGTTTCTCGAAAACAGAGGCATAAGTTTTTTTGACGGCTTCGCCGCTAAGAACGATCTGTCTGTCTTGTCTTCTCCGATTTTTTGGACGCCGGTTTTTTTTGCGCAAAGATTGCCAAATGTACAGAAAAGGGATGCTCCGGTATTTTGGGGGAATGTAAATGAACACTAATTCAAAAGTTGTAATGAACTCGATAAACAACATGATGGAAATATATCATGAGCTTGCAGATTTCGGGGTAACTCTGGATAATCTTGTGGTAGATGGGAATTCCAACTGGGAAAAAATCGGGAAAAAGGGATTTGAGTCAGATAAGGACGCCGATAAGACCCTATATGTCAATAATTGGATGCAGAGTAAATTCCGGGCATCTTATAAACGCACGCCAGGGGAATTGCTGTGCGTAAATGTTATTTTCGCCGGACATTGGGGTGTTGAGATAGAAGAGCCGTTGTTGCTCTCCGTTAACTGCAAACTTAATAAATCGCTCAGGGAAGATGTTATTCGCCGGTGGGCAAAAACAGATGTTCCTTTGTCCCTTTATTATCAGACAGAAACTTTCAAGAAACCGCAAAAAGTTTATACCGCCAATGATCTCCTGACATCTCGCAGCCGCAAAAAACTGATGGATATTGAAGATTGGGGAGAATCCGAATTTGATGAAATTTCCAGCATGAAGTTCGTGTTTTCTCCACTTCTGGAACTTGGGAATACTGGTGAGATAAAAGAAAAGATACTTGAGCCCCTCGGCGTATTTGAATAATGGCGTTTGGCTCTTGTATTACTGGCGGCCTCCAAAGTCGAGCAACTTTGTTGTGCCTGCGCGAATACTGAATAGGCATGATAGACCTAATATAGATATAAAAAGCGCCCCCAATGGGGCGCTTTTTTGCTTGGAAGGAATACATTACAGATAAAATAAGTGTGGGAAAGTTTGTGCCTGGCAGCATAACCTGATATACTTATTTCGGGTAGGTTCTTGTTTTGCATATAACTGCAATCACGCGTTTTCACTATATAGTTTGCGGAGAATACATGAAGAATTTCACCGGCGGCATACTGCTGTGCGCAGTGCCAATGCTTTGTAATGCTGCTCCCTTGAAAAGCACATTGACTATGGAAGAGCTTAAGGCCGGGGAATTCACATCCGCATACGGGAAAAGGCAATATTTCAAGGATATCCCGGAATATGTGAACACGCAGTGTTCAACGAAGACATACACCTATAAAACGCCATACTTCCAGTTTGAGGTTCAAGAAGGTTTTAGTATTAAGTACTACACCAAAAAAGGCGGGCATAGAGATTATGCTGTTGTTGCGATTTCTCTTGATAAAACTGATAAGGCCCCTAAAGATTGTACAGATGCTTGTGTTGACAAATATTATGAATCCCGCCTAATACTGACTGCTTATGAACGGAAGGCTGGGGCGGCAGTGCGGGCAACTTGGCCTCTTGAAAAGCCGAATGCGGATGGAAAACAGTCTTGGCTAGGTACGCCGGAAAGCTTACTCGAGCGACATAGCAGCAAAAAAGAGGCCGAGAGAAATGTTATCACTCGTCCCGATAAAACTCAGATAATTGTTCGTTGGCATTTATTCCGTTTTATTGAAACAGCTGCGCGCAAGAGGGAGGTGGAAGTATTGCTGCCTAATGGGATGATACTTCTTTTTAATCCTCTAAGTGGCTCCAATCATGAAGTAAAGAAGCTTGAAGATTGTTTTTTGGACACTGTTATCAAAACCATAAAGCCGAGGTGATGTAATGCGGAAATGTGTTATTAGTTTTTAGGTATTGTTTTTACTGCTGTTTTGTGCGCTCCGGCCATTTGCGGAGATGTAAATACAAAATATACTTCTAAATCAATGGATAGGTTGTCCTCTGTTATTGCTACTGGTTTGAATGCTTCACGTTTGTCCGGTTTATATGATGGGGTTATGTCTGCCGCCGGTGGAGCCTTGCCTGACTCCGTGCCAGTGCCACCGGCTCCATTGCAAAATGCGAGTATCAATGCTGCATATGGCCTCCCCGCTTTATCCGTGCGCGGAGATGATGACATATTGCAGGATGCTCTTGATTTGTTGGGTAAATCTCCAACCGGCAATGCAATTTGTACTGGTATTGTGTCCGGGAGTAAGGCTTGTTCTGTGAAGGATGCGGATTTCCCCCAAGTAAAAGCGCCCCTTGCGGGGCGCTTTTTTGAAGACAGATTTTTCGTGTTCTAGAACACGCGGCACCAGAGGGCTTTAAGGTATTCTCCCTCGGGGTAATCTGATGCCATGGGATGGTCCGGACCGGCGCCGGTCTTGCGGAATATCTGCACCTTCCTGCCCGCTATGCCTGTTGCCGTGCGCAACAGCTGCTGGAAGTCGTACATCGACACAAGCCCGCTGCACGAGCAGGTGACGAATATGCCGCCCTCCTCCACGAGCTGGAGCGCGAGGCGGTTCATGTCCCTGTATTTCTGCGTGCCCTCGGCCCAGCCGTCGCGCGAGGCGATGAGCTTGTGCGGGTCCAGTATGACCATGCCGAATTTGCGGTTGTTCTGCACCGCCTGCCTCATGTAGGGGAAGGCGTCGGCGCAGACGTTGTCCACGCGCACGTTGTTGATGTTGGCGTTCTTGCCCAGTATGGCCGAGGCCTCCGGGTCCAGTTCCACGCAGGTGACGTCGCTTGCTCCGCCAAGCTTCTTGCAGTATATGCCGAAGCCGCCGGTATAGCTGCAAACGTCAAGCACGCTCTTCCCCGCGGCGAATTGCGCGGCCATAAGGCGGTTTTCCCTCTGGTCGCAGAAAAAGCCCGTCTTGTAGCCGCCGGTCAGATTTATGTCGAACTGCACGCCGTTTTCCGTCACGCGGGTCTTCAGCACTTCGCCGTGGTTCTGAGGCTTGAGGCGGAAGCCTTCCATTTCCTGCGCGTAGCCGCTGGCGCGATGCACGAACACCGCGTCCGGATAATGCTCCCGCAGGGCCGCTTCCAGCTTGTCCGCCAGCTTGTACATCCCGTAGGAGTAAAATTCCGCCACTATGTGCTTGCCGTAGATGTCCACGGTCAGGCCGGGTATGCCGTCGCCAAGGTCGTGCACTAGGCGGTAGGCATCCGTAGTGGCGGGCAGTTTCAGTATATCCCTGCGGAAGCGGACCGCCTTGGCTATCTGCGTCTGGAAATATTTGTCCGCGCTGAAGGTCTCGGCCGATTCGCGCGAGAGCAGGCGCAGGCCTATCATGCTCTTGGAATTGTATATGGCTATGCCGTAGGGCGCGCCGACTTTATCGTAAACGGCCACCACGTCGCCGCTCTTCGCGGTGGACGCGTCCTCAATCATGCGGGAATAGAGGTTCGGGCCGGAACCGGCCGCGCGAAGGCGCACCCAGGGCAGGGGTCCCTTATGCAGGGCGGGAGGTGTGCCGGGCGGCTGGGAGGGCGTGTAGGGCCGCTCCTGCTGTGCGGGCCTTTCATAGGGCCGCTGCGGCCTTGCCGCGCCGCGGAATGGGGGTTTTCGGTTGTAGTCCTGCCGTCTGTCCGGGTATGCCATGTTTTATCCTCGCCGCCTAGAACCTGTAGCCCAGGCCGCCAATCATAATGTCAGTGTCGCGGTTGAAATCGGTGACCGTGCGCATCCACGAGCCGCGCACCGCCCATGAAGGGGTAATGCGGAAGCTTGCCGTCATGGTCACAAGTCCGGCCAGGTCAACGTTGTCCGACACGTTTTTAGTCTTGTAGTTGCGGCTGAAGACCAGATAGCCGCCGAAGCCCACCCCCAGGGACAATCTGCCGTTGAAGAAGTCCCGCTTGGGCCATATCTGGAGCGTAACGCCGTTGCGTCGAATCTGTTCCGGGTCGCCCTCGTTCAACCAGCCCAGCGTCCAGTCCATGTAGCGGAAGGGGGACTGGCGGAATTCCACGGAATAGGCGTATGAGTTCTGCGAGTTCAGGCTGTTCAGAACGGTCTTGCCGTAGAATACCGTTATTTCCTGCTGTTTGTCGGAATAGTTTTCCTCTTTGTCAGAGGGGCTGGCTGGGTCAAGCGCGCAGCCTATGCCAAGCTGGATGGAATCGGTTTTTTCCTTATCCTGCGCGTGTATGTGGTTGAAACGCGCCTGCGCCAGCCAGCGCGGACTGAAACGCCAAAGCGCGCCCGCGCTGTAAATTTGCCCCCAGCCGTGGGTGTCCTTGTAGGATTTGCCCCTGCGGGCGGACTCCGTGTCGAAATACCTGTAAGGTCCCGCTCCGGCCATCAGGGAAAACCTGTCCGAAAGGTCGGCCCTTGCCCACAGCTGGAACACCTGTCCGTCCCGGTGATGGTCAGGCGCGTGCCCTTCGTTGACCCAGGAGAAGCTCCAGTCGAACATCTTCCACAGCGGCTGCTGGTAGGACACCTGCCACGCGTAGGAGGACGAATGTTCATGCTCTGCCCGCAGTCCTCCGCTGAAGAAAGTGAGGTCCTGTGCCTTCGCTGAGGCCGGGAGGAGGGCCGTAATGATGAAAAGCGCCGTTGTAAAAATGGTTGAAGGATTACGCATGTAAAGTATATTATAGCGGTTTGGGCGCGGCTAATATATAATTTCGCCGCATGGGATTAATTTAGGTAGTACAATATACCTAGCTGGCCCTGCCGTTTGGGTTTTGTTTACGGGGAGAGAGTGTTATGGATAAGCAGCCGAGAGTGCTCGTGGTGGACGACATAGAGGCCAACGTCAGGCTTCTTTCCGGCCTGATTTCCAGAGAGAAGAAATACGTGGTTGACACGGCGCAGAGCGCTGTCGCAGCGCTTGACATGATGGAGCGCAACAAGCCGGACATAATTCTTCTGGATATAATGATGCCGGACATGAACGGGTTCCAGCTCGCGGAGATTATAAAGAAAGACCCGCGCCACGCCTCCACGCCCATAATATTCATCACCGCCCTCAGCGACCAGGAGAGCATTGCCAAGGCCTTCGATTTTGGCGGCGTGGACTACATAGTGAAGCCCTTTAACCCGGCTGAAGTGTTAAAACGCATCGCCACGCACCTGCGGCTGAAGCTGCTGCTGGACAATCTTGAAGGCGAAGTTGAGGCCCGCACCAAGGAGGTGCGCGCCATGAACAGGGCTTTCGTCGTCGCGCTGGAAAATGCCAGCCGCTTCAACGACGAGGACACCGGCGCGCATGTGGTAAGGCTGTGCCATTACTCCCGTCTGCTGGCGAAGGAAATGGGCTTGCCGGAAAACAAGGTCAACCTCATCTACCGTTACGCCTCCCTGCACGACATCGGCAAGATAGGCATTCCGTCGTCCATATTGCAGAAGCCCGGCAAGCTGACGCCGGAGGAATTCGACGTGATGAAGCGGCACTCCCGCATGGGATACGAGATAATAAACCTCCCCGGCATACCGGAGGAAGCCAAGAACATCCCGCTCCATCATCACGAGAAATACGACGGTTCCGGCTATCCGGACGGTCTGAAGGGCGAGGCCATTCCCGTCGAGGCGCGCATAGTGGCGTTGGCCGATGTCTATGACGCCCTGCGCTCCAAGCGCTGTTACAAGGACCCGTTCACCCACGAACAGGCTGACCAGATAATAAATGATCTGGAGGGCACGCATTTCGACCCGAAGGTGGTCGAGGCCTATCGCAGGCACGCGGATGAGTTCCGCCGCATTTTCGACACTATAGTTTCATTCGACCAGTAAGCACTCCGCGCGGATTTCGCGCGGCATGGAGGAAGCCGCATGGCATCTTTGGATTTCGAGAGGGAAAAAACAGCTTTCAGGGAGTATTACGACAATAATAACCAGCTTCTGAAGGACGCGGAGGAGCAGTTCAAATCGCTGGTCAATTCGCTGCTTTCCAGGGCCGGCAGCCTTGAACCGCCAATGGTCATCTCCCGCCTTAAGGACAGGGACGGCAGCATAGAAAAATTTTCGCGCAAGTATCAGGCCCGCCTTGAGCAGCGCAAAACGCCGTACGAGATAAAGGACTACATACGCGACCTTATCGGCCTGCGCGTGGTCTGCCTTTACGCCGACGACGTCGCTTTCGTCACGGAAACGCTTAAGCGCGAGTTCCAGGTTCTGGACGAGACAAATAAAACAGGCCGGATTGAAAGTACGGAGGGGACCTTCGGCTACAAGGGCTCCCATCTCAACCTGCGCATAAGCGCTTCAAGAAGTGTTCTGCCGGAATACGAGCGTTTCGCCGGCATTCAGTTCGAGGTACAGATTCGCAGCACCATACAGGACGCCTGGAGCGTGCTGGACCACAAGCTCAAATACAAAAAGTCTATTCCTGTTTACCTCAAGCGGCGCATCAACCGTCTGGCCGCGCTTTTCGAACTTGCTGACGAGGAATTTTCCAGCATACACAAGAAAAACGTGGAACTGCTGAACCAGGCGGAAAGCGTGCTTTCCGGGGCAGACGCGGAGCAGACGGACGGAACGCCGGACAAGTCAGCCTCCTCTCCGAAACCTGCCCTGCCGCTCAGCGTCTTCTCCTTCATACCCATAGCCCGTTCGCATTTCCCGGACTACCTGTTCTCCACCGCCGCGGCCGACAGTTTCGTGCATGACCTGCTTGAGATGGAATCTTCGTTCTCCATAGCTGACCTGGAGGCCGTGCTGCGCAGCCATCTGCCCGCGGTAAAGAAATACGCGCAGGCGACGCCTTACCGCCTTAACCCGTACACGCAGATAAGGCACTGCCTCTACCTTACCGACCCGGCCAAGTACAAATTCATCCTGTTCGACCTCCAGCGCGAGAATTTTGACGCCTGGCTTAAGCTCTCGAAGGAATGAAAAAGCCCCGCCTTAAAAGGCGGGGCTTTTTTAATATTCGGGCGTGCCGCTCACCGCATTCTGAAGTCCATTATGCGGTGTATGCCGGCGTTCAGTTTCGGCGCGCCGGGGCGGTGCTGCGTGAGGACGAAGAAGGAGGACGCCTTCGGGAATTTTTTGTGCAGGATGTTGCTGTTGGCCGGTTCGTTTTCGAATACCGCCACCACTTCGCCCAGCCGGGCCAGATAGGAGCTGACCTCCTTTTTGAAAACCTCGTCGTCCTGTTCGAATTCCTTTTTGACTATCGTCATCGTTCCCTCTATGCCGACGGGAAAGCCGTAGAGACGCAGACATTCCGTGGTTCCCACAAGCATGCGGCCCACGTCCCTGCCTGTCAGATAGATGACCGTGGCGCCGGCGGCGTGCACGCGGTTGACGTAGGATTTGGCGCCCAGAAGGGGAAGGTCGAACTTCTGGTACTGGTCCGAGAAAAAGCGTTTGGCCCATTCCTGCTTGATGAAGGAAATCTCAACCGGATTCTTGACGCCCAGCCGGGCCAGCGTGGAGTCGAGGCTGTAGTCTATTATGGAAAGCTCGTGGAAACGGTCGAAGGCCTTCGCCAGTTCCGGGACTTTCAGGTCGAACTGCTCCGAAATCTCGCGCAGAATGAAGATGGTGCGGGTGCGGTTGTCGAACAGCGTTCCGTCCAGGTCGAAAATGGCGAGGGTCGATATCTGTTTGGCGGTGCGTTTTTCTATCGTTCCGATTACGGCTTCAAGCTGTCTGGTCTGGTTCAGACGGTCTTTCAGCGTCCATTTTCTTGTTTCCATTTTGCCCTCCGCTGTGCTTTAGTATTCCGAATTTAACTAAATACTAACCGGAAGCCGCAATAGCCCTCTGACAAAAACGCCCCGTTCCTGAGAACGGGGCGCTCACACTTTGGAGGGATAATTCGCACCACGGGTGCGGTATCTCTGGGAATATAACGTTTTCGGGGCGGGTTTTATTGCAGCAGGCCCTTGATTGGTTCTCCGCAGAACCTGCATTTGCCTTTCCGTGTGTCGTTTTTGAGGACTTCAAATCCGTTCCGCGTTATTACGGCTTTGCCGCATTTGGGACAGTAGGTATTGTTCGCGGGGTGGTCCGGCACGTTGCCTATATAGACGTAGCGCATCCCCTCGGCGATGGCGATTGCGCGCGCGGTTTCAAGCGTGTTTACCGGGGTGGGGGGGAGGCGGGAAAGCTTGTACATTGGGGAGAAGCGCGTAAAGTGCAGGGGTACGTCTGGACCCAACTCGGAGTGGAGCCATTTGCTCATGGCCTTTATGCCTTTCGGATTATCATTAAGCGTCGGGATGACCAGATTGACTATTTCCAGCCATTTGCCGGATTTTTTAGCCTGCTTTATGGAATCAAGCACCGGCTGAAGTTCGGCGTTGCATGTGTCACGGTAAAACTCTTTGGTGAAGCCCTTGAGGTCTATCTTTATCGCGTCCATGCTGCCAAGTAGTTCCGCAAGCGGTTTGGAGCTTATGTAGCCGTTGGAAACTATGGCGGTCTTCAGGCCTTTTCCCCTGGCCAGACGTGCTATATCCAGCATGTACTCGTAGTAAGTGACCGGCTCCGTGAATGTGAAGCAGATCGATTTCGCCCCGCCCTTCACCGCTTCATCCACCACCTGCCCGGGTGTCATGTATTCGTAGCGGACTTCTTCCGGGGCTTTCTGCGCTATGGACCAGTTCTGGCAGAACTTGCAGCCCATATTGCATCCGGCCGTGGCGATGACAAGCCGCGTATGGCCCGGGTAGAAATGGTAGAAGGGGGCTTTCTCTATGGGTTCCAGTCCCAGAGCGCAGGCTTTGCCGTAAGACATGGCATAGAGTTTGCCGCCTTGATTCTCTCTTGAACGACAGTACCCCCTTTTCCCTTCCGGTATGACGCATTGGCGGGGGCAAAGGCGGCACTGCACTGAATTGCCTGCCAGCTTGTCCCAGTACATGGCTTCCTTGAGCGGGGAATCACTCTTGCTGAAAGCCGCAAACCCCATGCCGCAGGCCATGCACGTCAACAGCAGCGCCAGCTTAAGAGCCCATCTAGAATCTCCTTTCGTAGCGAAAGCGGCTGTTTTGACATGAGACGCAGCGGGCCGAGGCGCACAGGCCAGCAGGCCTGTAAGCCGAAGACCGCGAAGTATCGGGGCAAAAGCGGCGCTTGCGGCAGAATACGAAGATTTTAGATGGGCTCTAAGCCTTTTCGTCATAAGTCCCCATAGTGACGGCGGTTGAAAACAGTTTTATTATAGCTATAATCGCGCAGGACCACAGGGCGCCGAAAGCCGGGAGAAGCAGTACCGCTCCGGCGGTCCCTCCAAGCCAGCCTCCAAGCAGGTCCAGAGCGTAAATCCTTCCCGCAGTTTCAGGTGAACGCGCGCAGCAGGCCTGGAACTGCCACCCTGCCGCAAAGCCCGCCAGTGCGCTCAGGAGAATCGCCAGCGCGGTAAGCGCGGCTCCGGGCTGATAAACGGCTGAGAGAACGAAGGCCGCAATGCCTGCCGTTACCGCAAGACTGATAAAGTCCCCGCTTGCCGGATTCGCTGCTCCGGTTTTGCGGGCGGTCACGCTTCCCGCCGCGCTTCCGGCAGTCAGGGCAGCTATGAAAAGGCCCGCCATCAGATATATATAGCCAAGCATGGACTGGCACAGGAACATAAGCGTCAGGCTGTGAAACATCGCCGACGCGCCGGTGGTGCCCATGCTTATGGCGGAGGCGGCCGCTCCTTTTATGCGACAACGACGCAGGGCCATATAAAGTGCCGCCAGCGCCAGCGCAATGGACAGCGCGGCTTTTTGCGGTGAGAGGCCGGACCACCAGTTCAGGAAACGGGCGGTGCGGGGTGCGAATTCCTCGCTCCAGTGCGTCAGCGCGAGTATTACCGCGCGCGGTCTGAAATCGCTGTTGACGGTTTCCGCTGGAAGCGTACTCAGAACGGACATGAGTCTGACGGTTTTATCCGGGCTGAAGCGAAGGAGTATATGCCCCGGCGTCATCAGGCCTGGAGCATCGGCAAGCCTTTGCGCTCTTTGCGCCAGTTCGGCCGCCGAAATGCCGGCGCCTCTTTCCGTGAATGCCAGATATATGTTTCTATCCCCGCCGAAAACCTGTACTGACGGGAAAACCTCCCGCAGCGTAGCCAGTATGGACATGTTAAGCCGCGCGAGCCCGTCCGGCAGATAACTTTCGGAACCTTCAACGGCAAGGGCAAGAATGCCTCCGCTGTTGAGCCGTTTTTTCGCCAGCCTGAAAAACTCCATTGTGTAGATCCGGTTTGCCTGAAGCGTGGAGGGAATGGCCGGCCCCAACATTATGACATCGTAGGTTTCAGTATTCCCGGACAGGAATTTTCTCCCGTCTTCTGTCTGCACAGATACGGAAGGGGAGGAAAGTTCCTTCGCGGTTACGGCGGTCGGATGGCGTAGGGCCATTGCGGGCAGGGCGGGGTTCAGTTCCGCGTATTTTATCGCAAGCCCCTTGTGCTTAAGCGCCTCGGTTATTATGCCTCCCGCGCCGCCGCCCAGTATGAACATTTTCTTTGGAGAAGGATGGGCCAGCAGCGCGCAGTGCGTGAATTCCTGAACGCTTTCGAATTCGTAGGCCGGGGAGGTGATGGCGGGTTCCCCATCCTGAAGTATGGATATCTGCTCCTGTCTCTTCAGGGCGGTTACGCTGCCGTAGGGGGACTGGACGTGCTCAAGCACTTCGAGTCCAGCGAAACGCCTGTCGAGCGTGGTTCGTTCCACCCGGCCGGTGAAGGGCAAGACGGAAATGGCCGCGATGCACACGATGATTGAAAGGGCTGTCATCCTTCTGCCCTGCGCGAAATCAAGGGTGATATTTGAAAGCGCCGCCAGAGCCGCCGCGAGCGCGGCGCAGGCGAAAGGCGTAAGAAACGGGATGCACAGCCATGTGAATGCGGCCGCCCCCAGTATGTTACCAAGGCTTTCCCATACATAGGCGGAAGACGCCGCTTCCGCGGCGGATGAATGTCCAGTGAAAACTCGGATGGCCGCCGCAAACAGCGCGCCGTGGAGAATGGCTGAAGGCGCCAGCACCGGCAGGGTGGAAAGCCATATCGCGGTCAGGCCAGGTGCTTCCCCCGTGACGTAGCCTAGAGCCGGGAACAATGTTCTTGCCTGCCACATGCCCAGGCATACCGCTCCCGCGAACAGAAACTGCATGATGCGGAAGGCCGCGCCGTTCCCTTTTTTGAGCAGGACGGAAAAAAGGGCCGCGCCGGAAGCTTCCAGCGCGAGCCAGTTGGAAAGCACTATGCCTATGGAGAGTTCGTTGCCTGAAAAGAGGGAAAGCAGTTCGCGCAGCAGGAGGAGCTGGGCGATTATGCCGCACGCGCCCGTGAGCGCGACCGCGCCCCGCAGGGCCGCTTTCGGCTCGGGCCGGTTCGATGCAGCATCGGGTTTGCGGATGCTTTGGGCCATAAGCTCCGGTTTTCCGGCCCGTCCGTTTGTTCCGCTACTTCCAGGGGCCGGGGTTTACGCGTTGTATGTCTCCGCCGAGCGAGGAGAGCTTTTCTTCCATTTTTTCATAGCCGCGGTCTATATGATAGACGCGCTGCACTTCGCTCTGGCCCTGCGCAGAAAGCGCGGCTATCACAAGCGCCGCTCCGCCGCGCAGGTCTGACGACATTACGCTGGTTCCGCTGAGTTCGGCGACGCCGCAGGCTGCAACTTCCCTGCCCCGCGCCGCTATGTTGGCGCCCATGCGCCCCAGTTCCGCCACGTGCATGAAGCGGTTCTCGAAAATTTCCTCCACCACCCTGCTCTCTCCCCGGGCTCTGCAGATGAAGGCCATCCACGGGGCCTGAAGGTCGGTGGGAAAGCCGGGGTGGGGCTTTGTCTCCACATCCACAGGTTTGGGACGTTTTAGGGCCATTTCGGCTTTTATCGAGGAGGCCGTAGTTTTGATTTTTACACCCGCCTCCGACATCTTTTCCAGCAGCGCGCGAAGGTGCTCCGGTTCGCAGTCGGTCACTTCGACTGAGCCTCCGGTGGCGGCACCTGCCAGAAGGTATGTTCCGGCTTCGATGCGGTCGGCGATAATGGTGTGCCGCGCGCCGTGAAGCATTGCTGCGCCTTCCACAATATAGGACGATACCCCTTCCTTTTCTATGCGCGCGCCCATGCTTTTCAGGAAAGCGACGAGGTCCTCTATTTCCGGTTCCAGCGCCGCGTTTTCAATCACGGTGCGGCCCGGCACCAGCGAGGCGCACATCAGCAGGTTTTCCGTAGCGCCCACGCTGGGGAAGGAAAGCTTTATGGTCTCCCCGTGCAGGCGCTGGCCGGTTATTATCATGTCGCCGCGCTCGTGAGTTATCTGGGCGCCAAGCGTTTCGAATCCCTTGAGGTGTATGTCCACCGGGCGGAGGCCTATGGCGCAGCCGCCCGGGAGGGGGACTCTGGCCTCGCCGAATCTTGCGAGAAGGGGGCCCGCCACCAGCACTGAGGCGCGCATCTGTTTGACAAGGTCGTAAGGGGCTGAAGTGCCTATGCGGTTGAGCGGCTTTATGACTGCCGTTCCGTCCGAGTATTCCACCTTTTTGCCGAGATGCTGCAGCAGGTTGAAAGTGGTCTTTATGTCGCGCAGGTCAGGCACGCGCTCCAGAACGCATTCCTCGTCTGTAAGCAGCGTGGAGAACAGTATCGGCAGGGCCGCGTTTTTGGAGCCGCCGGCCTTTATCCGCCCGCAGAGCTGCCTTCCGCCGTTGATGATGAATTTATCCATTTGCCCTTCTCAGAAAAAGATATCTTTCCTTGCCGAAATCGTCGCGCAGGGCGCGGGCTTCCGACCAGTGCGCCGCGTCAGCCGACTTGGCGGCCGCGGCGGGCTGTCCGTCTCCGCATTCCATGCAGAGCCAGCAGCCCGGCTTGAGGAACATGGGCGAGAAAGCTATCAGGCGTCTGACCACGGCGAGCCCGTCCTCTCCGCCGAACAGCGCGCACTGCGGCTCGTAGCGCACTTCCGTGGGAAGAGTCTCCATGTCCTTCGAATTTATGTAGGGGGGGTTTGAAACGACCATGTCGAACGGCCCCTTCAGGCTGCCGAACAGGTCGCACTCGAGAAATGTTATCCGGCCCGTCAGGCCGTTCCGCTCGGCATTGCGTTGCGCGTATGCCAGCGCTTTCGTGGAAATGTCGGTGGCGGACACGGAAGCCTGAGGGATCTGTTTAGCCATGGCGCAGGCTATTGCTCCGCTGCCCGTGCCTATGTCGGCAATGGCCGGGGCAGATATCTCCGCGTCCGCAAGGAGGGCCTTTGCTCTTTCCACGAGGCCTTCCGTCTCCGGGCGGGGTATGAGCACGCCTTCGCCAACCTGCAGGCTGAGACCCATGAAGTTTTGCGTCCCGGTGATGTAGGAAAGGGGCTCTCCTCTGCTCTTGCGCTCGACCAGAGAGAAAAAGGCCTTTATGCGCTCGCGCGGCATATCGTCATTCCGGAAGGCAAGGACATCCAGCCTGCTCCGGCCCAGCACATGGGCGCAGAGCCACTGGGCGTTAAGGTCCGCCTCGTCTATGGAGCATTCTTTCAGGGCGTTTTCCGCTATGCCGAGCGCTTCCGCTATTCTCATCGGGATATGATACCTTTAGAGGCCCGCCGCTTCAAGGCGTTTGGCGAGACGGGCCTGCCGGACCGCGTCCAGCATTTCGTCAAGCTCGCCTTCCATTATCTCCGAGATATTGTGCCATGATTGTTCCAGCCGGTGGTCCGTCACGCGGCTCTGGGGGAAGTTGTAGGTGCGTATTTTTTCGCTGCGGTCTCCGGTTCCAACCTGCCCTTTCCGCTCCGCGGCCATGGCCGCATGCTGCGTTTCTTCGGCCATCTGGGCCAGTTTTGCGCGGAGCATCTTCATGGCCTTTTCCCTGTTCTGGCCCTGCGAACGCTCCTGCTGGCACTGCACTATTACACCGCTGGGTATGTGGGTTATGCGGACGGCGGTTTCCACCTTGTTTACGTTCTGGCCGCCAGCCCCGCCGGCGCGGTAGGTGTCCAGCTTCAGGTCCTTCGGGTTGATGGTGATGTCCACTTCCTCCGCTTCGGGCATTATGGCCACGGTGATGGTGGAGGTGTGAACCCGGCCGGAGGCTTCCGTCGCCGGAACTCTCTGCACTCGGTGCACGCCGCCCTCGTCCCTGAGCCAGGAATAGGCGTCCTTTCCTTTTATGAATACGGAGGCGTATTTGCAGCCCTTGAGGCCTGTGGGCGTGAACTCGAAAAGTTCCGTTTTCCAGCCCTTGTTCTGCGCGAAATGGGTGTAGGCGCGCAGCAGTTCCGCAGCGAAGAGGGCAGATTCGTCGCCTCCCGCGCCCGGACGTATTTCAAGATACACGTCACGGCTGTCCTTCGGGTCCGGCGGAACCAGCATCTGCTTAAGCTCTTTTTCCAGAGCGGGTTTCATGGCCTGAAGGCGCTCTATTTCCTCTCCGGCCATTTTCGCCATTTCCGGGTCGGATTCCGACATCATTGCCCGGGAGTCGGCTATGTCCTTCTCGATTTTCTCCAGTTCCTTTATTCTTGTTGCTATGGGCTTGAGGTAGGCGTGGCGTTTTGTAGCATCGCCCATTTTGTCAGGCGATATCTCGCCTTTCGAAAGTTTAGCTTCCAGTTCTTCCAGTTCCGCGCAGTATTTGCTTGTGTCCATAAATCAGTCCCCTGTTTTTTGTATGGTTGAAAAAACAAAACAGACCCCGCCGAGGGCGGGGTCTGTTCAAAGGAACGGCGCGTCTAGGACTTCTTCTCTGCCTTCGGGGCCGCGGCTTTTGCTGCCTTGGGTGCGGCTGCCGCTGCGGGGGCTCCCGCCTTGGCCGGTTTCTTCAGTTCTTTCTGAGGAACGGGCTTGGCGTTCGCGGCGCGGATGGCCGTGGTAAGAATTTTGCTCTTGGCCTTCACCGTGGTGGTCTTGGTGGTTGTGGCCTTTTTCTGCTTCTGTTCCACCGTCTTGCCTTCGGTCGAGGCAAAACGCTTGGTGAACTTCTCCACGCGGCCGGCGGTGTCGAGCATCTTCTGCTTGCCGGTGAAGAGCGGGTGGCAGGCGGAGCAGATGTCCAGCTTGATTACGGGCTGGGTCGAGCGGGTGGTGAAAGTGTTGCCGCATGCACAGGATACCTGCGCAAGAATGTATCTGGGGTGTATTCCTTCTTTCATGTTTGCTTCCTCGTCTGTTTGCTGCTTGTTTTAATTATTGTACCAAAAAAACCACCAGGTTTCATCGCCTGCCTATTTTGTAGGCGGGATTTACCGGTCTGCCGCGCGAGTCCCGTATCTCAAAATGCAGGTGAGGTCCGGTGGTCCAGCCGGTGGTGCCGACGTTGCCTATCTGCGTTTTGCCTTTTTCCACGTTCTGTCCTACCGAGACGCTTATTTTTGAAAGATGTCCGTAGCGGGTTTCCATCCCGTCCTTGTGGCGGACTTCAACCATGTAGCCGTAGCCTTCGGCCCAGCCCGCGTAGGTGACTTCTCCGGAACGGGACGGGAAAACCTTAGTGCCGTAGGGCTTTGGTATGTCCCAGCCGTTGTGGTGCGCGCGTTTGTGCTGGACTGGGTGGTAGCGGTAGCCGAAACCGGAGCTTATCCGTATGCCCTGACCGGGGAAGGGGGAATTGTATCCGTCGAAGCTTATGTACACGCCGGGGAGTATTATCCTTTCCCCCTTGTCAAAAGAGTATGTGGACAGCAGGGCGTAGGCCGGCAGGCGGTTGGCCCTGACCACGCTTTCCTTGAGTGCCTTATGTTCGGCCGGGGCCGATTTGAAGCGGCGCACTATCGCGTCAAGCGTTTCTCCCTTCACCGTCACTTCGTACAGCAGGCCGCGCTTGTTGTGGACGCGGATGTACGCGCCGCTGCGCAGAACCACGAATTCGTTGCGGTTTGTGCTTTGAAGGGATTTGAGGTCTGTGGAAAAGGTTTCGGTGAGGGTGCGGGGTGTGTCTGTCTTAGCTATCTTGTGCCGGGAGTGGACCAGTATGCTGAGTGTCTGGAAGGCTTCCCTGCGCGGTTCAGAAGGCCCCGCCGGGGTGAGCACCGAGAACTGCGCCCAGCGCGCCGCACCCGGCGCCGCCGGAACGGGCTGTGCTCCCGCATTGGTTGCCAACAAAAGACCTGTCAACAGCAGTGAATGCATTCGGCGCTAAAACCACCCGGTTGTGAACAATAGAATCGTAATAATTGATTATAACTGAAGTGCAAATGGCATGGCAAGGGAAATAAAGCGGTTCCTGCTGGCAAAAGCATTTCCCACCCACTAAGCCGGCGGTTGCACAATATGATAGAGTATTTGCCGTTGTAAAAGGCGATATATGATTCCAAGTTCCCCTCCTGTGTCTTGCATGCGCGTTACGGCGCTTTCTTCCGGGCAGTCCGTTCCCGCTGCTCGTTTCCGGATACGGCAGCTCCTTCCGGCGCTGGCCCAGCATGGAATATCTGTGCGCGAATTTTGCCCTCGCCCTGGCAGTTACGACACTCCTCCCTCGATACTGGCCGGAAGCGGCATATGGCCTTGCGTCAAAATTGCGGCGCATCTGCCGGGCATTCTTCATTCCCGCTATAACGGGGTGACGTGGTTGCAACGGACTTTCCTTTCCGACCGTATTACGCTTGAAAACTGGTGCGGAGCGCCAGTTCTTCTCGATGTGGATGATGCCATATGGCTTTCAATGCATTCTCTGGCATCTTTTGAGAGGTTTGCGTCCAGATGTGCCGGAATCGCAGTCGGGAACGAATATCTGAAAGATTACTTCTGCCGCCATAATCCGAATGTATGGGTCATACCTACGGCGGTTGATACGGAACGCTGGTCTCCGTCCCCGGACGGGCATGGTCTCCACGGCCGTTTTACCGTAGGCTGGAGCGGAACTGCGGGAGCTTTTGGCGAGCTCTATTCGGTGGAGAAACCTCTTGGAGCCTTCTTGCGCAAACATCCGGAAACTCGGCTGATCGTAATGGCGGAACGTCCACCTTCGTTCCAGATGCTTCCATCAGGACAGGTGAAATTCATGGAGTGGTCCGCCGAAAAGGAAGTGGAAACCTTCAGTGCTTTCGATGTCGGCATCATGCCGCTCCCGGACAACGCTTGGACTCGCGGCAAGTGCTCTTATAAGATGCTGCTTTATATGTCCTGCGGGGTCAGCGTGATAGCCTCGCCAGTAGGTATGAATACTGCGGTACTGTCAGAATCCGATGCCGGCATGGCCGCATCTTCAGATGATGAATGGTTGTTCTGTCTGGAAGAGCGTTTCTCCTCATGGCGCATGGGGTTGGGACGAAACACCGCGGGCATGGATTACGTGTCCGCCCATTTCGGCCTGGAGAAGGTTTCCGTAATGCTTGCCGAAGTGTTCCGCACGCTTCTCTCCAGTCATTTCTGATTCAAGGGCCCCGAACGGCAATTTAAGTATAATACAGAATATTGCGGCGATCAGCGCCGTGTGTCATGCTTATATCCATTTCCCAAGCCGGAGACAGATGATGATGGCAATTGCCAGACGTATTGTGCACGCATTCCGCAGGTTAAGGTCAGTGGCCTACTACAAGCTGTCGCAAATGACCGGGCATCTGCCCCCCGTGCGCGCCATAACATGGGAAATCACCGATGCCTGCAATTCCCGCTGCCGTCTCTGCAATATATGGAAACACGGTAAAAGCCCCGATGTTTTGACTTTAGAGGAAATCAAAAAGGTTTTCAGCGATCCTCTTTTCCGCAATTTGGAACGAGTGCTTATAACAGGCGGTGAAGCTGTTCTTCGCGAAGATATGCTTGATATCCTTATTTTCATTCATGAGAAGCTGCCGAAAGTGAAGAGGCCGACCCTCAGCACGAACGCGTTGGCGCCGGACCGTGTCCTTTCCGTGGTCAAGGGCGCGCTGGAAGCCGGTATGGATATCGACCTCGGCATTTCCCTGGACGGCGTGGGCGAACACCACGACATGGTGCGTGGCGTGCCGGGCAATTTTCAGAAAGTGGATTATCTGCTGGACAACCTCCTTGCGCTCAAGAAAGATTATGGGGAGCGCCTTACTTTTACGGTGGGGCAGACGCTTCATCCCATGACTTTGCCTTATGTCGATGAAACCATGGAATATGCCCGAAAAAAAGGCGTTCACCATTTCCTTCAGCTTTACGACGAGGCGCCCTATTACCATAATGAGGGCGGGACCAGGCTTTCGCCGGAAGACACGGACCGGCTTATGGCCGCTGTCCGCAAGGACAGGCCGTCCTTTCACAACGAGATGCTTCTCCGCATACTCAGGGATAAAATTATCAGGTTTGACTGCTTCACCATGCGCACTTTTTTCATCCTTCGCTGCAACGGCGACGTTATGCCCTGCCTCCGGCTGTGCGACCGCAGGATAGGCAACGTCAGGACCGAGAGCCCGTCCGCTATCTGGCACGGAAAGGCAGCGGCGGCGGTGCGTGAGGAGATACGCAACTGCAGGGGGTGCGGCAATACCTGGGCTACCGACTGGAGTTGCGAAGCCAATTACCTTCCTTTCGCCGATATGCTAAAGGCCGCCGAAGAAAAGCAGCGCCTTCTGAAATGAAAATCACGTTCGTTCTGCCGGGAGTGTTTATATCCGGCGGAGTGCGCGCGGTTTTAGAGTGCGCGAACGGACTGAAGGCAAGAGGGCATGATGTAAATGTCGTTTATCCCGCGGCCCGCCTCTACAGCGCCTCCCGCTGTTCCTTCCATTACGTCTGTTATAGATTCTTTCTGATGTGCAGGGAGCTCTTGCGGCCGGCGGGGGTGGATTGGTTTCCGCTTAAGGTGAAGCTTGTCCGCGTGCCTGCCCTTCTCCCTGCTGTTGTTCCCCTGTTCTCCTCCAGAATTCCGGAAGCCGATATCGTTATAGCTACTTCGTGGGAAACGGCCGAAGCGATCCTGAGGCTTGCTCCCTCAAAAGGCAGAAAGGCTTATTTTGTCCAGCATTACGAGGTCATGGAATTGTGGAGCGACCGCGATAGCTGGGACGCGGCCATGGCCGTCTCTTCCGATATGGAAAAAGTATTTTTCTCCATGTCTTCCGTTTCTCCGTCCGATGCCGCGCTGCGGCGTTACAAAGCGAGGGTGGACGCGACATATTCCGCGCCGCTGGCTAAGTTCACCACCTCTGTCATGCTTGAAGATTTCCTGACGGGGAAATTCGGGCAGTGCTGTTTCGGGAAGGTTCCCATTGGAAACGAGGCTTCCATTTTTTACCCTGAAGGGCAAAAGGCCCGTTCCAACGAGCTGCTCGTTCCAATGCGGGGCTACTGGAAAGGTTCCGCCGACATACTTCGGATGCTTGATATATTGAGAGGCAGACGTTCCGATTTCCATGCGGTCATGTTCGGGCCGAAAGAGTGCCGGAGCGCTGCGCCTGCCTGGGCCGAATTCCATTCCGGAGTCAGCGATGATGAGTTGCGCAAACTTTATAGCAGGGCGGATGTATTCGTATCTCCGTCCTGGGTTGAAGGGTGGGGTTCTCCCTTGATGGAGGCCATGTCCTGCGGAACAGCATGCGTGGGCACCACGGCCGGTGCGGCCAGGGATTATGCTGAAGACGGTAAGACCGCACTTCTTGTTCCGCCGAGGAGCCCGGAAGCCCTGGCTTCAGCCGTGGAAAGGCTTTTTGACGATGTCGCTCTGCGGGACAGGCTCGCTTCGGCCGGACGAGAGGCCATACGGGCTTACACTTGGGAACGCGCCGTGGATTCGCTTGAGATAATACTGGAACGCATATGTTCTGGCGAGAGGAGGGGCTGAGGCATGGAACCGCGCTTCGAAGAAGTGGACCGATGCGCTGTATGCGGCGGCTCCGGCTCCACGCTTTTTGGCGGCGTGCATGATTTCATGTGCGGACATCCGGGCACGTTCAATATAATGGAGTGTGGGGAATGCGGTTTTTGCTGGATTACTCCCCGTCCGGACAGCAAGAGCATTGGAGAGTATTACAGGACCTGCGTCACCCATCAGCCTCTTGCCGGAACCGCTGCGGCGGCAGAAGGACGGACATCTCGTCCATTCTCGGCCTTACGGGATGCGCTTCGCAACGCGGTGATGTGCGGTTATTACGGTTACACAGGGCATCGCTGCACTCCGCTCTGCCGGCTGGGGAAATGGCTGGGGATGCTTTCTCCGCTGCGGGCTCGCGCGACAGGCGACATGCGTGAGCTTCTTCCGCCCAACAGGCCGGGCGGGGCCATCTTGGATATAGGCTGCGGACGGGGGGATTTGCTGGAGCGTTTTCGCGGGCTTGGCTGGCGTGTGTGCGGGCTTGAACCTGACGCCGTGCCTGCAGGTATAGCGTCCGAGCGGGGGATACGGGTGTTCAACGCTTCGGTGGAAGAGGCCAGTTTGCCTGAAGGGGAGTTCGATCAGGTCATGCTGAATCATGCGATAGAACATATTTACAATCCCTCTCTCGCTTTCAAAAAATGTTTCGACTGTCTTAAGCCCGGGGGCAGGCTGGTGCTTTATACTCCCAACGCCGCTTCTCTAGGCAGGAAACTCTTCGGAAGTTACTGGTTGCCATTCGATCCTCCCAGGCACGCCGGATTGTTCTCCCCCGAGGCCATGCGCCGGGCTTTGTCCGGCGCTGGTTTCGGCAAGGTTTCGGTTCGGACTGTAGCTTATCAGGCCAGGCTTTATTTCGATTCTAGCAGCGCCCTGAAGGCCGGGATGCGGCTGCATGGCGCCTCCGCGCCATTCGCCTCGGGCCGGTTTTTGTTCTACGCGGCCGAGCGTGCGGCCTGTGCGGCCGGGATTGGCTGGGGTGAGGAAATTCTGGCTGTTGCCGTAAAACAGCCGGGATTGGGATGACGGGATGTCTTCAACAAACAGGAAAATAGCCCGCATATCCGCGCTGCTTATTGGCATAAGCGTGGTGGGCAATGGACTCAGTCTCGTGAAAGAGATGCTAGTGGCGCGCGCTTTCGGCATATCCGGCGCCATGGACGCCTTTTACGCGGCTCTGGCTGTTCCGGCTTTAATATCCAACCTTATGATGTCGGTGTTGACTTCCATATTCATTCCGATGTATGTCAAGGTAGCCCCGGGCGAGCGGGATCGTGTGGCTTCCGCGGTCATGAACTGGATACTTCTCGTCGCCCTGGGCCTGATTGTTCCACTGGAATTGTTCGCTCCCCTTGTGGTGAAGCTATTTTTTCACGGCCTGTCTCCGGAAACCTCAGCATTGGCTGTCTCTTTCCTCCGTCAGTTGAATTTCACCATTCTTATCACCGTGCTGATAAGCCTTTTCACGGGAATTCTCAACGCACGGGAAAATTTCGCCCTTCCGGCCGCTTCGACCATGTGCGTTACTTTATGCATCATGGGGCTTGTGATTTATTTCCCGCAGAAAGTGGGGATACATGCCCTGTCTTTGGGTATGATTGGTGGCCTGCTGCTGCAGACGCTTCTGCTGTGGCGGGAGCTTAGAAGGGAGGGGTTCGCGTATGCGCCTACGCTGGATATAGAGGCGCGTGGCGCCGGAGGAGTGATGTCCTCCGCGATGGTGTTTTTCGCGGCCGCCCTGATTGCCCAGCTTTCCCCGCTGTTCAGTCAGATGTTGGCTTCCTGGCTGCCTGAAGGGAGCATTTCCACTCTCGGTTACGCCGGAAAGCTTCTGCAGGTGCCGATGGTGATTTTCACAGGCGCGATAACCACCGCCGTCCTGCCTTATTTTTCCATGCAGATATCCGGCGGCAAACTGGATGAGCTTTGTTTTTCCCTGGAGCGGAGTCTTAGGATGACCGCCTATGTTCTTATACCTGTTTCCATGCTGACCGTCGTTTTTTCCCGGCCCGCCATACGCATATTGTTCCAGCATGGGCGTTTTGACGAGGCTGCGACAAGCATGATATCGGTCGCTTTTATCTTTTTCGCCGCGCAACTCTTTTTTAACACCGCTGGAATGATAATAGGACGGGTGTTCTTTGCCATGCGGGAATTATGGGTTTTCGTGAAGTTATCGGCGCTCCTGGTGCCGGTGAATCTGCTGTTTAGCATTCTACTGCCGCGTTTCATGAATCCTCCGGTGGTCGGGCTTACACTGGCCACGTCGCTGGGATATCTGTTCGGAACCGTTTCCTTATATGTCGTTCTGCGCCGACGTCTGCCTGCCCTTTCCACTGGTTATATATTGGATGGAATATGGAAGGCCGTTTGTTCCGGTCTTTTCGCCACGGCCGCCGCATGGATTGCGCTTGCGGAACTTTCTCTCCGTCTCCATAGTTACATGCTGGCCGTGGCGCTGTCCGCCTGTGTCGCGGTCGCTGCAATCATTATCGCTTCCCACCTCCTGCGGGTTGACGAGTATAAAAGCCTGGTCAAAATTGCCGGGGAAAAAATCTCCCGCTTTCTTAAGGCCTAGTGCCTGAACCGCGGCTGTTTCCCCGTCGGAAAAGGCGGGGTTGACAGCAAATAGTGCAAAGGTTATAATATTAGCAGTCGCAAGACTTGAGTGCTAGTTATCAACGGCCATGAGAATACTTAAACCGGAAGTCGCCAGGGAAAGGGAAGAGCGCCTGCTGCGCTGGATAATCAACGAATTCGTTGAGACCCGCCAGCCCATAGGCAGCGAGCTCGTTTCCCAGAAAGCCGGCTTCGGGCTTTCAAGCGCAAGCGTGCGGAACATGATGAAGAAGCTGGAGGACGAGGGATACCTTTATTCCCCGCATACCTCCGGCGGGCGCATGCCGACCGACAAGGCTTACCGCTTTTACGTGGATTATCTTTCCCGCATGCAGAAGATGGCCGTGGTGGAGCGGGAACGCATCGAGCGCGAGTACCAGGAGCAGATGCGCGAGACGGACCAGATAATGGCCCAGACCTCGCGCCTGCTGGCCATGATGTCCCACTCCGCCGGTTTCGTTTTCATGGGCGGGGAATGCGGGCAGCGGGTGGCGAGGGTGGACTTCATCCCGCTTTCACTAAGGCAACTGATGGCGGTGGTTGTGACGGAGGCCGGTTCCGTAAGGCACTGGCCCGTCAGGCTCAATGCCGATGTCTCTCCCACTAGGCTGCATATGCTTTCCTCTTTCCTTAATGAGGAAATAGCCGGCCTTCCGCTCAAGGACGCGCAGCGACGGCTTTACGAGGTAATCAATTCCGACAGCATGGAGCTCCGGGACGTGGCCGAACTGGCCCGCCAGTTCCTGTGCCACTTCGAAAAACAGGGGCGCTGCGCGGACGACCTTTACATAGAGGGCATAAGCCAGCTGGCCGACAGCATCGCTCCGCAGGACGGGCAGACTCTCGGGGAAATGCTGCGCGTGATGGAGGAAAAGAACCGTTTCGCCGGCCTTCTGGAAGAGCAGATGCGCGGCGCGTCGGTTTCCCTGCCGGCGCCGGGCGGCTCGGTGCAGGTGACCATAGGGGCCGAAAACGAGCTGCGCGAGATGAAGAATCTCAGCATGATTTCCACCACTTACCGGGTGGGCGACAGGACGCTGGGCCTGCTGGGCATACTAGGCCCCAGGCACATGGAGTACGGCCGCATGATTTCTCTAGTTAATTTCATGCGCGACCTGATGGAACATTCCCTTAACAGTTTCGAGGCCCAGCCTTCGGCCGGGCAGGCGGGGGAGAGCGTATCTCCGCCGCCGCAGCCCAGGAGCGCGAAGGCGGGCAGGCGCGGACGGAGGAAGAACCCCTCCCCGCAGGACGACAATGAAGCATAAGAAAAATCACGAGGAAGTTCCCGCCGCCGAAAGCGCCGGGGAAGAGAAGTCCGCGGCCCAGGCGGCCGCGGAGGTCAAGCCGGAAGCCGTCTGCGAAGAGGCGGACAAGGCCAAGGCTCAGGCGGCCGACTATTACGACCAGCTCGTCCGCCTCAAGGCCGAATTCGAGAACTACTGCAAGCGCACGGAAAAGCAGCGGCCCGAATGGATAGATTACGGCAAGCAGCAGGTCATCTGCAAGCTGCTGCCTCTGTACGACGCGCTGGCGTCCGCCAGGGCGCAGCTCGAGAAGGCGGCCGCCGTCAAGGAAGGGGTTTGCGTGTCCCCGGAGCTCGTGAAAGGAATCGAGATGATTTTTTCCGAGTTCGAGCGGGTTCTCCAGAGCGAGGGCATAACCCCAATGGAGTGTCTGGGACGGCCTTACGACCCCCATTCCCACGAGGCCGTGGCGGTGCTGCCAAGCGACGCCGCCAACGACGGCGTGGTTATGGCGGAGGTGCAGAAGGGATTTACCTGCGGGTCCAAGGTCCTTCGGCCCGCCAGGGTGTGCATCGGACGCAGGAAGGAAGAGGAGGGCGCCAATGACGCCCCCGCAAAAGAGGAAGGAAAGTAGGCTGTTTTCATTTTAAGGGAGGAAACGAACAATATGGCAAAGATAATAGGCATAGACCTTGGCACGTCGAACACCGCGGCTGCGGTGATGGAAGGCGGCCATGTGACGATAATTCCGTCGGCGGAGGGAAGCTCCATCGGCGGCAAGGCGTTCCCGTCCTACGTGGCGTTCACCAAGGACGGCCAGATGCTGGTCGGCGAGCCGGCCCGCCGGCAGGCCGTGGCCAATCCCGAAGGCACTCTTACCGCCTTCAAGCGCAAAATGGGCACGGACTACAAATATTCTGTGCGCGGGAAGGATTTCACCCCGCAGCAGCTTTCCGCTTTCCTTCTGCAGAAGGTTAAACGCGACGCGGAGGCTTTCCTCGGCGACAAGGTCGAGAAGGCCGTCATCACCGTCCCCGCTTATTTCAACGACAACCAGCGCCAGGCCACCAAGGACGCCGGCACCATCGCCGGCCTTGAGGTCGTCCGCCTTGTTAACGAGCCCACCGCCGCCGCCCTCGCTTACGGCGTGGAAAAGTCCGGCAAGGAACAGAAGATAATGGTCTTCGACCTGGGCGGCGGAACGCTGGACGTCACCATCATGGAGATGGGCAAGGAAGGCACGTTCGACGTCATCTCCACCTCCGGCGACACGCAGCTCGGCGGCACGGACATGGACAACGCCATCATAGAGTTCATCTGCGACGAGTTCCGCAAGGACAGCGGCATCGACCTGAAGAAGGACCCCACCGCGCAGCAGCGCCTCAAGGAAGCCGCCGAAAAGGCGAAAATAGAGCTTTCCACCGTGATGGAAACGGAAATAAACCTTCCCTTCATCTCGGCGGACGCCGCGGGCCCGAAGCACCTTCAGCTCAAGCTCTCCCGCGCGAAACTGGAATCCCTGGTCGACCCGATAGTCAAGCGCTGCTCGGTCTCCATAGACCGCGCCGTGACTGACGCCAAGCTCAAGATGTCCGACATAGACCGCGTCATATTCGTCGGCGGCCCCACCCGCATGCCCGTGGTGCAGCGCTTCGTGGAGGAGCATGTCGGCCGCAAGATAGAGCGCGGCGTGGACCCGATGGAATGCGTGGCCTCCGGCGCGGCCGTTCAGGCGGCCATACTTACCGGCGAGGTCAAGGACGTCCTCCTGCTGGACGTGACGCCTCTTTCTCTCGGCATCGAGACGCTGGGCGGCGTGTTCACCAAGCTTATCGAGCGCAACACCACCATCCCGGTCAAGAAGACGCAGGTTTTCTCCACCGCGACAGACAACCAGCCCGCCGTAACCGTTCATGTCCTGCAGGGCGAGCGCCCCATGGCCAAGGACAACGTCTCCCTGGGCCGCTTCGACCTGGACGGCATCCCGCCGGCGCCGCGCGGCATCCCGCAGATTGAGGTCATGTTCGACATAGACGCCAACGGCATACTGAAGGTTTCCGCCAAGGACCTCGGCACGAGCAAGCAGCAGCACATAACCATCAGCGCGCCGAACAAGCTCAACAAGGAAGACATAGACAAATACGTCAAGCAGGCGGAAGAGTTCGCCGACGCCGACAAGCAGTACAAGGAGAAGGTGGAGGTCAAGAACGAGGCCGACGCCGTCCTGTACCATACCGAGAAGGCGCTCAAGGAGCACGGCGACAAGATACCGCAGGAAGAGCGGCTCAACATAGACCGCGCCCTGGGCGAACTGCGCGACGCGCTCAAGACCGAGGATGTAGAGCGCATCAAGAAGGCCCGCGAGGCCGCCATAGCGGCTTCGCAGAAGCTTGGCGAGATAATCTACAAGAACGCCAAGGGTCCTGAAGCCGGCGGCCCCCAGCCCGGCCCGCAGGCCGCTCCCGGCGCCGACCAGCCGAAGAAGGAAGACGTGGTGGACGCCGAAGTGGTGGACGAAAACAAGAAGTAGGCCATAGCGATTGAAACAGGAAAAGCCCCCGCCGTAGGCGGGGGCTTTCTTTTGTCATGGTTTGACAATCATGCCCCGTGTTTATTAAAGTCTACCTGATTGGTAGTAGTTAGCGCTGTCGCCAGATTTATTTGCACAAATCCCCGCTCGAAAGGCCGTTTGTTCTCGCCGAAGCGCGCGGAAAGCCGGAGAAGCCATGAAATTTGAAACCGTCGCCATACACGCAGGACAGGAAGCGGACCCCGCCACGGGGTCGGTCACGGTGCCTGTTTATCAGACAACCACCTACAAACAGGATGGTCTCGGGAAAACGCGTGGCTGGGAATATTCCCGCACCGGGAATCCCACGCGCCATGCGCTGGAGACGTCCGTAGCCGCGCTTGAAGGCGGGCGTTACGGGCTTGCCTTCGCTTCCGGCATGGCGGCCGAGACCGCTGTTCTCAGCATTTTGCGCAAGGGCGACCACGTCGTCGCCGGCGACGACCTTTACGGCGGCACATACCGCCTGTTCGAGCAGGTTTTCAGGCGGTGGGGCATATCCTTTACCTATGCCCCCTGCGGTGACCCCGCCAAGCTGCGCCGGGCGTTCAGGCGCAACACCAAGATGCTCTGGCTTGAAACACCGGCCAATCCGCTGCTTTCAATAGCAGACATCGCCGCTTCCGCAGACGTCGCGCGTTCCCGCGGTGCCATGCTTGTGGTGGACAACACCTTCGCCAGCCCCTATTTCCAGAATCCGCTCGCCCTTGGCGCGGATGCGGTGGTACACAGTTCTACCAAATATCTTGGCGGGCACAGCGACGTGCTTGGCGGCGCCGTAGTGACCTCCGATAAGGCTCTCTATGAACAGGTGAAGTTCCAGCAGAAGGCGCAGGGCGCGGTACCGGCGCCGTGGGACTGCTGGCTGGTGCTGCGCGGAATCAAGACGCTCCCCGTTCGCATGCGGGAGCATGGGGCCAATGCCCTCCATGTCGCGAGGTTTCTTGAAGGGCATCCGGCGGTGGAAAAGGTATTTTATCCGGGTCTTGAAAGCCACCCCGGCCACAGCCTTGCGGTTTCCCAGATGAGAGGTTTCGGCGGCATAGTGACGTTACGGGTAAAGGGCGGTTTCCGGGCCGCGGAAAAGTTCATAGCTGCGCTAGAGCTTTTCACGCTGGGGGAAAGTCTGGGCGGGGTGGAATCCCTCGCCTGTCACCCGGCCACGATGACTCACGGCTCGATTCCGGCCGGGGAAAGGCTGCGGCGCGGCATAACGGACAACATGGTCCGTCTTTCAGTCGGCATAGAACACCGGGACGATTTGACGGACGACCTTAAACGCGCATTCTCCAGAATAAGGAAGGCTTCATGAAAATATCCACCAAGGTCAAATACGGGCTTCGCTTCCTGCTGGAACTGTCTACCGCGAACGAGGGGCAGATATCGCTCGGGGCTGTAGCCCGCGAGCAGGGCATTTCCGAAAAATATCTATGGCACATAGCTCGCCGGCTGCGGGACGGCGGTATTATTGTTTCCTCCCGTGGGGTGGAAGGCGGTTTTTGCCTCGCGCGCCCTCCGAAGGATATAACCATGTTCGACATTTACGAGGCTGTGGAGGGGGGAAAGCTTTCCGAGTGCCTGGAGGATACCTCCGTTTGCGGGCGCAGTCCCACCTGCCTGGGACGCATGGTGTGGAACGGTCTTGAGGCGGCGATGACCGATTACATGAAGTCCCTGTCGCTTGAGGCAATACTTAATATGAAATCCGCAGGTTCGCGCGGAAGGAGAGGTTGAAAAAATGAAATTGTTCTCATTCCTGATGGTCGTGATGGCATTGTCCGTATGCGCGTACTCTAAAGAAGCGCCTGCCGGTGCGAAGCCGGGCGGTTCAGCGTCTTCCCCGGTCACTGCTGCTGATTCATCCGCTTGCAAACCGCTTCCGGGGGAGGGCGAGAAAGTGGAGCTTCCCGGCGGAGGCTGGTTCACCTACAAGCTTGGAAAAAAGGAACTGGGCACGGTGGTCCTCAAGGTTCAGGTTTTTGGAAAGGACGGCAAGCGGACGACCGCCCATGATATCTTCGGCTCATACGACATGCCGGAGATGAAAGGCATGCACGCTTCCGGTGACAGGAAGTTCAGCCTCAGCAAAAAGCAGGATTACCTGCTGCCCGTGGATTTCGCCATGCCCGGGGAATGGGAAATATCCGTCTCTTTCCGCAAGGCAGGGAAGGCTGTCTACTGCGGGTATTTCCGGGTGACGCTCTAAAGGGGCTGCATGCGCGCCTGCCTGACCGGCTTGCTGCTTGTCCTGACGTCGGCTCAGCCTGTGCTGGCCGGGGGACGGGTGTTGTATGCGGAGGCGCAGTCCGTGGCCGGTTTTTCGTCGGCGAGCGGCGGGCCGGTTCTGTATTCGTTCTCTCAGGAGGATGCCATGCAGAAACCTTCGGTCGGAGTGGACTGGCTGCAAAAACTGGAGGGGGACGGCCGTGATATCGGCACGCTGGCTTTTCAGGGCCGCATGGCGTGGAATAGGAACGGGCAGAACACTTTCGAGCCGCAGGTGTACAATGCCTACTACAAGCTAAAGCTTCGGGGCGGGGGCCTGTGGGTCGGGCATGACAAGCCGGCTTTCGGTCTTTCCTATATATGGGACACTCACGCCCGGCTGCTTTATTCCCCTGTCATGTACGGCTTCGGCTACGACCGGGATTGGGGGATGGGCTGGCAGCGTGACGGCGAGGACGGTTCCCTTGTTTTTTCCCTGACGTCCGGCAGCGGAATGCCGCTGCGGATGGAGGGTAACTGGATGGCTTCCGGCCGCGTGAGCCGCGGCGTGCTGGCGCGGGACAACTGGGAGGCCGGTTTCTCCGCTTCACACGGCAAGCGTCTTGATACCATGGGCTATACAGTAATGGGCCATATGCCGGAGACTTACAGCATGCTGGCCGCCGACTGGACTTACACGCCGGATATGTTCGAGTTCCGCGCGGAAGTGGACTGGGGCTGGAAAGACTCCCGGCCAGAAAGGACATTTTTCCTGTGCGCCGGGGCAAATCTGGCCGAGGAAGGGCGTCTTAAGATTGAATATCAGCCGTCTTATTCGGAGAACGCGGATGTCGAGGGGTGGCTTCAGAGCGCCGGACTTTCGTGGCAGTTCTCTCCTTATCTTACCGGCAGGGCGGCTTTCACCTACAGGGCTCAGGATTACTCCAGACAGGTGACGACCCAGCTGTACTGGTACTTCCCTCTATGAAAAAAATAGCTCTTCTGTTCTTTGCCGTGATGCTGTCATGCCGTATCGTTTCCTTTGCCGCCGTCGGCTGCGATCTCAACGACCCGGACCGCGACGTGGCGCGCCTTTATCCCGGCTCCGCCGGTTACAGAACCGTTTATCTCTCGATAAAACAGGCCGGGGGGGAGGCCATGCTCGCGCGCGTTGAAAAAAGGCTCGGGGATAAATTCTCCGGCCTTTTTGAGACCATAGACGTTCCCTATACCCTGTACGAGATACAGGGTCCGGACCGCCGCACCATCGGCTACATCCACGGCGTCAACCAGAAGGGCTCTTATGGCGGCATACAGGTTTTCCTGGCGCTGGATTCAAGCGGCACCATAAAATCGTTTTACTTCCAGAAGCTTACTTCCCGGCAGGCAAAGGAGCTCCGTTCTCCGGAATTCGGGACGCAGTTCAGGGGACTGGCTCTGAAGGATTTTGAAAGCTACGACGTGCCTTCCGGGAAGGCCAAACCCGGAACCGCTGTCGCCGCTCTCAAAAATCCCGCGCCGGAGGCCGTGCAGGATTTCAAGGCGGCCCTGCGCGCCGTAAAGAAGAATCTTATATTGCTGGACGAGTTCGTGTTCTCCGTTTCAACTGGAGGCAAAAAACCATGAATGGCGTATATTATATCGCCGCGAAAAACCTGCTGCGGAAGAAAACGCGCACAGCGCTCACTCTCGCCGGCATAGGGCTTTCCTCGTGGGTGCTGGCCAGTCTGCTCGGCTTCAACGCGGGATACAAGGCCGCGCTGGACCACGACATCGACAATATGGGTTTCCAGGTCCTGCTTACCGCCAAGGGCTGCCCTTACGAGGCTGCAACGCTTATGCTTAAGGGCGGCACCGGGCTGCGCTACATGGACCAGTCTTTTCTGGCTAAGGTGAACGCCGAGCCGGAGGTGGACAGGACCGCCCCCATGCTGATGCACGCCGTCTTCGACCCGGACAAGGGGGAGAGCGGCGGCATGACTGCCTATCTTGGCGTGGGACCGGACTCGTTCCCGGCAATGAAGCCTTACTTTGAATTCAAGCAGGGAGGATGGTTCAGGGACCCGGCGGCTTACGAGGCCGTACTGGGTTATGAGGCGGCGGAGCTGGAACAGCGCGAGGTGGGAGACAAAATGCTCATACCGGACAAGAACATCGAGATTAAAGTGGTCGGCATAATAAAGCGCACCGGCACTCAGGATGACGGCACCATATATATGCCCCTTCAGACCGTCCAGAAGATATTCGGGAAAGAGGGAAAGCTGACTGGCATCGGCATCCGCGTTAAAAAGGGCGCGCCCGTGGCCAAGCTTGAAGAAAAACTTTATGACCTGCCGGATGTGCAGGTGGTTTCCATGGCGCAGGTCAAAAGCACCATAATGAATCTGCTCGCTTCGGCGAAAGCCATGGTTTTCGCCATAGCCGCCATAGCCGTCCTTATCGCGATGGCCGGTGTTGTCAACACGGTTTTGATGTCCGTGTTCGAGCGCTATGAGGAGATCGGCATACTCAAGAGCATGGGCGCCATGCCGTCCGACGTTTTCCGCCTGATTCTGGCGGAGACCGGCCTTCTTTGCCTCTTCGGCGGCGCGGTCGGCGTGGCCGGGGCAATGCTTCTCTCCCGCGTTACCGAGATTGCCATGCGCCATTTCCTACTCTACGCCCCAAACGGGCGCATCATAGACATTACTCCGTCCGTGGCCGCCGGTTCCTTCGCGGCGGTGGTGGCCGCGGGTCTTCTCAGCGGTCTTTATCCGGCATGGCGCGCGGCATCGGTCAGGCCGCTTGAAGCCATACGCGGCGAGGGGGTCTGATTATGCCCGTGCTCGAGGCATCTGCTTTGACCAGAATATACCGCCGGGGCGGAGAGGATGTCCGCGCGGTGGATGGGGTGAGCCTTTCCATCGAAAAGGGGGAGACAGTGGCACTGGTCGGGCCGTCCGGGTCAGGCAAGACTACATTGCTTAACATGCTCGGCTGTCTGGACAATCCCACTTCCGGGGAACTGCGTCTGCGGGGGGAAACCGTGGTCCGCGACGGCATGCGCATGCCGGAGGGCAGGCTCACTGCCGTAAGACGGCGCAATTTCGGCTATGTGTTCCAGAAATTTTATCTGGTTCCGACTCTGACAGTGCGCGAAAACGTGCTGCTTCCCTGCGTTTTCTTCGGCGGGGAGGGGGCGCATGACAGGGCCGATTCGCTGCTGGATTTGCTGGGCCTGGCAAAGCGCGCCTCCCATCTTCCTTCCGAGCTTTCTGGCGGCGAGATGCAACGCGCCGCCATAGCCCGCGCCCTGATAAACGAGCCGCCCATTCTGATGGCGGACGAGCCTACAGGCAATCTTGACAGCAAGCGTTCGGACGAGATACGCGACACGCTTCTTTCCATTAACCGCGAGCGCGGCGTTACCATCCTTCTGGTGACGCACAATCCGGCGCTTGCGGCCGCTTGCGGCCGAGTGGTGGAAATGCGGGATGGACGTCTTGCGGCATAAAAAAGCCCTCCGCGAGGAGGGCTTGTTCATAAGCCGGGGGAAACCTATTCGCCCTGTTCGGCCACGACGGGCAGGGGACTGAGGTCGGTCACCGCGATATTGTAGAAGTCGGTCACGTCCTCGTTGGCCGCCAGCGGGTTGACGCGGTATATCACGCGCAGGCGCTTCTTTTCCTTAGCTATCCCGCTTATCTCGAATATCCTGTTGGGCCATTCGCTCATGGAGACCATGATTATGGCCATCTGCCTGCTGAAGTCGATGTTCCTGGGGAACTTTCCCTTGTGAGTGTCGGCGAAGGCCAGATAGGCCTTTTCATCCTTGAACACCTTGCAGTTGACGGCCAGATTGAATTTCGTGACGCTGGTTTTCGCGTTTGCGCCGAGCGCGGCGGGTTTTTTCGAAAGGGGCGTCTGCAAGGAGTTGCTCTGGCTGGGGGACTTAACCTTCATATCCAAGTCTTTATCGCTTATATTGATTAGCGCGCCCTTTTTCTTCCCGCCGGCCATTTCGGCCAGCACCTGGCCTATCGGCTTGGGGGGCGGGGTGATGTCGGTATAGTTTTTATCCTTCACGAAAGACATGTGGTTTCCGGCGGGAGCCATTGACGGGTCTGGCGCGGGTATTTTTGCGTTCTGGTATTTGACGGCGTTAGCTTCGGCTTCCGATGTCCTGGCTTCTATGGCGGTGTCTTCTATGGCGGCCCTGCCGTCATTCTGGCCGGAGAGGCTCTCATCCGGGGCTTTCTGGAAAAGGGAGGGCAGGGCCAAAGCCAGCAGGCCCGCCAGCGCGACGGCGACCCCGAGGTTCTTGCGGTTTTTGAAAAAAGGAGTATTTTCGCCGCGTTTGGCTGTTTGCGTCTGTTCCTGTGGCTTGTCTGTCATAATACCGAATTATAGCATTACGGAGGCCGGCTAAGAGCCCATCTGAAATCTTCTTTCGTAGCGAAAGCGTCGATTTTGACATGAGACGCGGCGGGCTGAGGCGCGCAGGCCAGCGGCCTGTAAGCCGAAGACCGCGAAGTATCGGGGCAAAAGCGGCGCTTGCAGCAGAATACGGAGATTTTAGATGGGCTCTAAATACGCGCCGCCCGGCTTGCGCACGGGGCAATGTTTGTATAATTCAGCTTGGAAGCAAGATGAAAATTTCCAGAAAGGACTATTTCAGCACCACCATTCCAGTTCGCGGCGGCAAGAAGGCCGAACTGCTGCATCTTCTGCGCGAACGCGTGAAGGAGCTTACCGCCCTTCATTCCGCCGCCCGCATCCTTCAGGAAGACACCAGGCCCGTATTTGCGGTATTAAGGCAGCTGGCAACGCTTCTTCCTCCCGCGTGGCAGTATCCTGAGATAACCGCCGCCCGCATATCTTTCGAGGGACGGGAATATCTTTCCGGGCCCTTTTCCCCGTCCAGATGGTGCCAGAAGGCCGTGTTCAGGACTTCCGGCGGCAAGGTCGGAGAAATAGCAATTTTCTATCTTGAGGAGGTCCCTCGGGAGCAGGAGGGCCCTTTCCTTTCGGAGGAGCGCTATCTGCTGGATTCTTTGGCGGAAATGCTGTGTTCCTATCTGGAAAGAAAAGCCGCCCGCGCCGCAATAATGCGGGCCCGCGACGAACTTGAGCTGCGCGTGCGGAGAAGAACCGCGCAGCTTGAGCGGCTGAATCAGGTCCTTTCCGAGGAGATAACGCGCCGCAAGCGCAAGGAAAGGGCGGTGCGCGAGTATCAGAGGCGCCTCAAGGACATGGCGGACGAACTGGCGGTCGCCGAGGAAAGGGAGAGGCGTTCCATCGCCGCCGAGCTGCATGAGCGGCTTGGGCACAATCTGGCGCTTGTCAAAATGAGGCTTGGCCGCGGCGCCCGCGGTCCGCGCCATGCGGAGCTGATGCGCTATCTGGATGACGCTATAAAGATGACGCGGGAGATAACATCCGAGCTCGGCTCTCCCGTGCTTTACGAACTGGGATTCGAGGCGGCAGCTGAATCCCTCGCGGAGCAGTTTAGGGAAAAACACGGCATAAAAGTGGGGTTCTCCTGTCCTTCCGAACTGGGCCTGCGCGAGGAGCGCCTGCAACTGCTTCTCTACAAGGCGCTGCGCGAGCTGCTGCATAACGTGGTCAAGCATTCGGACGCCCGGACGGCCGCCGTCTCCCTGAAGAAATCATCCGGCCGCCTGCTGATATCCGTTGAGGACGACGGGCAGGGTTTTGATCCTCACAAAGGCAACTCCGGCTCCGGGGCTGGATTCGGCCTGTTCAGCATCAGGGAACGGCTTGCGCGTTTCAACGGCTCGCTGGATATAGAAAGCGCGCCCGGGCGGGGCACGCGGGCCGTGATGAGCATTCCTTTGCCCGCGTCAGGGGGAATTGACCGCCGCGCCGGCGCGGTGAAAAAGAGAGGTGAGCGTTGTGGAGATTAAGATACTGCTATGCGACGACCATAAGATTTTCCGCGAGGGTTTGAAGAACCTCATCGCCCCCTTGAAGGCTTTCCGCGTAGTGGGAGAGGCCGCCGACGGGGCAGAAGCCGTGGAGCTGGCCGCGCGGCTTCATCCTGACGTGGTGGTCATGGACATATCCATGCCGGTTCTTAACGGAATAGTGGCTACGCGCCGGATTCTCGCCGCGGACAAAAAAGCGCGGGTGGTTACGTTGTCCATGCATTCGGAGAAACGCTATGTTCTCGAAGCCCTGCGGGCCGGGGCGAAGGCCTATCTGTTAAAGGAATCCGCTTTCGAGGAACTGGCGGCCGCCGTCAGGTCCGTATACGCCGGCAAGACATATCTCGACCCGTCCGTCGCCTCCTCCGTGGTGGAGGGGTGTCTGGCCTCCGGCGTGGCGGAGCCGCGCCATTCCAACCTCTCTGAAAGAGAAAAGGAAGTGCTTCAGCTTATCGCCGAGGGAAAGACCACTAAGCAGCTCGCGCTGCTCCTCAAGGTCAGCGTGAAGACGGTCGAGACACACCGCAACCGCCTGATGGAGAAACTGGGCATACACAGCGTGGCCGGTCTCACCAAATACGCCCTTCGCGAAGGCCTTACAACTCTCTGACTTTTCCTCATTCCCTAGCCTCAGGTATTTCGAACCTGCGTGTAGGGGTTTCCCCGATATTTGCCTCTCCTCATTATTCATAAAGTCTTAAGTGGCGGCGGACCTGGCGTCCGGCAGCCTATTTGACGGAAAATCAGAGGAGAGTTTACATGAATTTCGATACCGGCAATACCGGGTTCATGCTCGTGGCCACCAGTCTGGTCATGCTCATGACACCCGGCCTCGCCTTCTTCTACGGCGGCCTGGTCGGCAGAAAGAACGTGCTGGCCATAATGATACAGAGCTTCGTTTCCATGGGCGTCACCACGGTCCTGTGGTACATCTGCGGCTACTCGCTTTGCTTTTCCGGCGGGGAAGGCGCGATAATCGGCAACCTGAACAACGCCTTCATGGCCGGTATCAATCCGACGGACGCCTTCTCCGGGCAGGCGACCATGCCCCTGCTGGTCTTTTTCGGCTACCAGATGATGTTCGCGCAGATAACCCCCGCGCTCATAACGGGCGCGTTCACCAACCGCATTAATTTCAAGGCATACCTGGTCTTCCTTGTTGTGTGGCTGCTGGGCGTGTATTTCCCTCTCTGCCACATGGTGTGGGGGAACGGCATGCTCGCCAAGTGGGGCGTGCTTGATTTTGCCGGCGGCATAGTCGTGCACGCCACGGCCGGTTTCGCCGCGCTCGCGTCCGTTTTCTTCGTTGGAAAGCGGCGCGTCATGGAAACCACCCACAGCGTTCCGCTGGTGGCGCTGGGCACAGGCCTCCTGTGGTTCGGCTGGTACGGCTTTAACGCCGGAAGCGAGCTGAAGGTCGACGCGGTTACCGCTCTGGCCTTCATAAACACGGACGTGGCCGCGTCTTTCGCCGCGGTGACATGGCTGTTCCTTGCCTGGATTATAGAGAAGAAGCCCAAGTTCGTCGGACTGCTAACGGGCTCCATAGCCGGTCTGGCGACCATAACCCCCGCCGCAGGATACGTTACCACCACTTCCGCCTGCGTCATCGGCATAGTGTCCAGTCTTGTCTGCTACATGGCCGTTAACTTCAAAAACAGGATGAGCTGGGATGACGCTCTGGACGTTTGGGGCGTGCACGGAGTGGGCGGAGTTCTGGGCGTCATAGCCCTCGGCCTGCTCGGCACAAAGGCCGTGAACGCTGGCGGCGCGGACGGACTTTTCTACGGCAACTCCGCGTTCTTTTTCAAGCAGACCGTCGCTGTCGTGGGCGCGGCCGCTTACGCGTTCCTGTTCTCCTACTGCGCGCTGTTCGTGATAAATCTGTTCACGCCTGTCCGCACCTCCGAGAAAGAGGAGCAGGCCGGTCTTGACGAAGCGCAGCATGGCGAAACCGCCTATCTGCAATAGGCTGTTCTAAAGTTCTATTCGCGCCGGCGTGGATATCCGCGCCGGCGCCGCTCTTTTCCTCCCGGCAATGCTCCGGTTCTGGCGGACCGGAATCATGCGGATGAAAGGAGCCGGAACTTTGCGGGGAGTAATGCGACATGGGGTTTCTTGACAGGCTGTCGGTGGGCCGTAAAATGCTGTTGCTGGGGGGAGTTTTTGCCGTCGGTTTCGTGCTGGTCGCCATTATATCGGTCATGTCCATAAACAGGGTCAAAGTGAACGGGCCGGTGTATGCGCGCATCATCGAAGGGAAGGACCTGGTGGCCGATATCCTGCCTCCTCCGGAGTACATAATCGAGTCGTATCTGGTCTGTCTGCAGGCAGTAGACGAAAAAGACCCGGCACGGCTCAGGTTCCTTGAGGCTGAAAGCGCGCGTCTGAAAAGCGAATATGACGCGCGGCATTCCTTCTGGGATTTGACTCTTGAAAAGGGGGCCATGCGTTCCGCCCTGCTGGAAGAGTCTTACAGTGCGGCGAAGGACTTTTATGCTGTCCGCGACTCTGAATTCCTTCCTGCTGTTCGGACCGGAGACCGCGCTTCGGCTTCCTCCGCCCTGAAGAAACTGGGGGAGTATTACCGGGTACACCGCGCGGCCATAGACAAGGTCGTCAGCATGGCTAACACCCGCACAGCCGCGGACGAGCAGCGCGCCCGTGCCCTTATCGGGACGCAGCTCATTATTCTGTCCGGCGTTGCCGTTTGTTTTATTGTCATGTTCCTCCTTGTCTCGACCGCGGTGGCCAGGGACATGTCCGCCGCGCTAGAGGAGGTCACGGGTCTGGCGCAGCGCGTGATTTCCAATGCGGATTTTTCGGTCACGGTTCCGGAACGCATACTGCGCCGCGGGGATGAGGCCGGGGCGCTGGGCCGCGCGATAAACGACCTGTTGATACGCATGAAGCGTTTTTCGGAAGTGCGGGAGGTGTCGGCCAAGCTGTCTTCAGCCACGGAGCGCATATCGGCCGCGTCTGTGCAGATAGCGGAGGGCGCGCAGCAGCAGTCTTCCGGCTTCGCGCAGGTGTCTGGCGGCATACAGTCAGTGGCGTCAAAATCCGGCGAGGCCTGCGGGCTGGCCAAACAGACATCCGTCTCTTTGCGTGAAACCGGGGCGCAGATGGAAATGGCCGTGGACGCCATACGGGACATGGAGGCTACTTCACGCAAGATAGCAGAGGTCACCAATATAATCGCCGATATAGCCGACCAGACCAACCTGCTCGCTCTCAATGCGGCCATAGAGGCCGCGCGCGCGGGAGAGCACGGCAGGGGTTTCGCCGTAGTTGCGGACGAAGTCCGCAAACTGGCGGAACGCAGCGCCGCCTCCGCGAAGGAGATAGTTGCGGTGACCAACGGGAATATGGTCCGGGTGGAGAAAAGCGTGGCTATGACGGAGGGCGTCCGGAAGCGTCTGGACGAGATGGGCGTTTTCGTGTCCGGCATGGAAAAGGAGGCTCTGTCCATCGCCTCTGTGATGCAGGAACATGCCGCCGCCATGGAGGAGAGCGCCTCGATAACCGACGCCAACGCCAGTGCATCTTCTGAACTGGCCTCTTCCGCCAGGGCCATTGAATACGAGAGCAAGCGCCTTGGCGAAATGCTGTCTTCATTCAGCGGCGCCGCCTGCGTTTCCTGAACGATATTTGCGAAGTCTCCAGAGTGTAGTGTGTGCAGTAAAACGGCGCCCTTCTACCGGAGGGCGCCGTTTTTCCTCCGGCGGAAGAGGCGGTGCGCCTCTGAATGTTTTGTCGCCATAACTAAGCGGGCATGCCGCATTTCGCGGTAAATTGCCTTTGCCAGCCCTAAGTTGCTAGAATCAAGGGTGGGTACAAGGAAGCATTATAAATATATTTGCAGCGGGCGCAGGTGATTATGAGATATTGGGCATACGTGAATAACCAGACACTCGGACCTTACGAACTTTCCGAGCTCCCTAAGATAGAGGGTTTTACGCCGGATTTGCTGATATGTCCGGAATATCCGCCGGAAGGCAAGCAGCAGGAGTGGGTGCCTGCCTCTTCCGTGATGGAGCAGCAGGCCGTCGCGGAAACTCCCGCTCCGGCCGCCGAAGCGCCTGCCGTAGAAAATCCTCCCGTTGCCACCCCGGACCCCTCTTCTGCCCAGCAGCCCGCGTCGCAGGAACCGCCGCAGCAGGCGGCTCCGCTTCAGGCTTCCATGATGCCCGCTCCCGGGGTGGAACTTGTTTCCGCCGCGGACGCCGTGTCCGGAGATTCCGGCAAGACAAGCCAGTTCACCCTCGGCGGGTTCGAGATAGAGCAGTTCCCCCAGAGCCAGCCTTCGCCCGTGGAATACAAGCCGGAGCCGCTGCTTCAGCAGGCGTCAGAGACTGCCGCTCCTTCCGCTCAGGAACCGGCTCCCGCTTCCGCTCCGGCCACGCTCGGCGTTTCGCCGATAGCGGAACCCGAACCTGCGGCCCCACAGCAGGCTTCTCCGTTCGAATACAAGCCGTCCCCTCTCCCTGCCGCGGAGCGGGAGATTCAGCTTGAGACTTTCCCTTCGCCTGAACCTGTTGTCCGGCAGGCGGCGCAGTATTCAGCTCCGGCGGCTTACTCCCCTTCGCCTGTTTCTTCCGAACCTGCCCCGCAGGTTTCGGACAGCCAGCTGGTTGCCGAGGTCAGCAAGAGCGTTTCCGAGATTGAGCACAGCCTCGCGGAGGCGAACAAGATGCTTGCCGAATACAAGGCTGTGGCGCAGTCTGTTCCCGCTCCTTCCGGCGCGCAGATGGAAACCCAGCTCCAATCCGTGATGGGCGAGCTGAACACCTTCAAAAAGGAAGTCCATGCTCTTATCGAGGAAAGGATAAAGCTTGAGCAGGAAATCCTTTCAGGACTGGCCTCGCTCGGCGTCCAGCCTGCGGCCGGCGGCATTTCCGCTCAGCATATCGAGCCGGTACAGGAATACGCCGCTCAGCCTGTAGCTATTGAGTCCGCCGCTGACGCCGCAATGCCGCAGCAGGATGTTTCCCAGCCTCAGGCGGCGGAGGCCGCGCCAGAAATGGCTTCCGAACAGCCCGCTATCCAGGCTGAAACGGAGCCGGAGCAGCAGTCTGCCGCGTCCTCTGGTGAAGATTCTTTTGACGTCCCCGCTTTCGAGCCGGCCGCACAGGCCGAGCTGGAGCCCGCACCCCAGCCGTCGGCTTCAATGGAGGCCGCCACCTTATCCGCCCCGGAGGAAAAACCTGCCGCCGCTTCAGAGGCAGCCGCTGCCGGGCCGGAAACTCCAACTGCCGCCTCCGAACAACCTCAGACTGAAGCGGAGGGGGAAAAGCCCGCCACCGACCAGGCCGCCAAGCGCAAGAAGCTTATCATGATAGGCGCGGTGATTGTCGGTGTCATAGTCCTTTTCTTGATTCTCGGCCTGTTGCAGCTTCTGCCTTCGGCGGTCAATCCGTTCGCCAAGAAAAAACTCCCGGTTCCCGTCATGACGCCGGTCACGCCCGAAGCCGTGCCGGCCAAAGCGGACATCAAGCGGGATGCCGACATGATTGCCTTGGTCAAGGCATGGAAAGCCTCATCCGGCACCACCGTGGAGGAGATGGCCACATCTTCCGGCAACGTGCCGCAGTGGAAAGCCCAGCAGGACGCTTCCGGCGCATGCCAGGTTTCGGCCACATATTCTTCAGGCGGGGCCGCGGTTTCCTACGTGTTCTCCGTTTCCGGCGATGGCAAAGTCGCTCCGGCGAACAAGGAAGCCCAGAACCTGATAGCCCGCTTCTCCAATTCTCCGGCGACTTTGAAGGATAAGCCGCTTCCTCAGCAGACCAGACAGCCGGCCGCGGTTGCCGCGCCGGCAAAAGCGCCGGCCTCCCAGAGTAATGCTCCGGCGGCAATGGTTCCCGCGCAGCAACAGCCCGCGGGCACGGATTCCGTCTCCCAGCCTCCAGCACAGCCGGTGCCTCAGCAGAATGCTCCTGCCGCGCCCAAGGCTGTGAGGCAGCGCCGTCCGCGCGGCACGGCAAAGAAGCCTGCCGCGGCAAAACCTGCGGCGGCTCCAGCGGCGGCGGTTTCGGCCGCCCAGCCGGCCGCTCCTCTGCAGCAGGAGGAGATAATAGAAGAGGAAGTGGTAGAGGAGCCGTAGGTAAACTGTTTGTGCTTTACAGGCCGCGGCTTTGCGTAACAGCAGAATCGCGGCCTTTCTTTTGGGGAGGGCTGAAGGTGGGGGAACATCGTGGGAAAGCAAGCGGATACTGAACATTGGGTGGCTTACAGCTTCGCGGAAGCCTACCGGCGCGAATACAACAAAAAGCTGCTGGTGAAGGAGCCTTTGCCTCCGCAGGCCGATTCAGCGGATTTCTGCCTGCTGGATCCGCATGGCAGCGAGATACGGGTGCAGGTATGCTCGGCGGAGGACAGGGACGACCTTGAGGGCCATGCCGTGGCCAAGAAGCTGGAGCAGAAGATAAGCGATATGCTCCGCCTGCACGGCTATGTTTTCAGCATGGAGGTGGGCTGTTCCCGCCGTCCCACGAAGCAGGACTCCAGCATCTGGGAAGAGGCTCTTCTGAGGATGGCCCGCCGCCACGCCCGCTCTTCCTCGGGCGAAACGCTGGTTTCGCTGGATACGCCGGGTTCCCCGCTCGCCGGAACCCCTTTCGAGTGGGTCAGGCTTTACGCCAACGGCCTTCCGGCTTGCAATGTCCGTTTTCTTCATGAATCGCTGCGCGACCCTGTCGCCGCCATACAAAAGGCCATAGACAAGAAGGTGGGCAAAAAATATTCCGACGCCGCTTCCCTCTGGCTTCTCCTTCACGCCCATTCCCCCGCGCTTACCTGCCTGGAGCTTTCCGCCCGCAGGCACAAACTGCGCAACATGGACGCTTTCGAAAAGGTCTGGTATATGTTTTCGCGCTGGGTGGGGCTGGGTTCTGAAAAATGCGAAGTGGAGATTTGCTGTTTGAAGGATTAGCGAAAGGACGGCGCCTGATTCGCCGGCCCGAGAGGGCCGGCTTTTTATTTGGATGGAAGGCGCGCGGCGAACATTAGCGCGGCTTTCATTCCGGCGGGGTCGGCCTTTTTCTTGTCCGCGATATCGTAGGCCGTGCCGTGGGCCGGGGAAGTGCGGGGGAACGGCAGTCCGGCTGTCCAGTGGACGGCGGGCTCCGTGGCGAGCGTTTTAAGCGGGACGAGGGCCTGGTCGTGGTACATGCAAAGCAGGGCCGCGTATCTGCCTGCCATGTGCCTCTCCCACGCCGCGTCTGATGGGACAGGTCCTTCCGCGTCTATTCCCATGCCGCGCAGCGTTTTGACCGCAGGAGCTATGATGCGGCGTTCCTCCCGTCCCAGCAGCCCTCCGTCTCCCGCGTGGGGATTCAGCGCGCATATGCCAATTGTTCCGCCTTTCCTGCCCATGTCTTGCAGGGCGGAAGCGAGGCACAGCGCGCGCGAAACTATTTTCCCCTTTGAAAGGTTTTTCGACACATCGGCCAGTGCGTAGTGCTCGGTTACTGTGGCGCAGACTATTTTGCCTGACACGAACAGCATTACGCTTCTGTCATTCCCGCACAGGTCGCGCAGAAGCTCCGTGTGGCCGGTATAAGGCGAACCGGCCATGTGCCAGGCTTCCTTGTTTACCGGGGCTGTCACCAGCGCCTGTCCCAGTCCCTTTTTCAGAAGTTTGACCGCGAGTTTTACCGCTTCAAGCGACTGCCTGCCGCCTTCGGCGCAGGGGCGTCCCGGCATGACATCGCGCTCTTTCGAGAGGTCAATCAGCGGCGCGAGCCTTTCCGTCCATCCCGCGCGCAGAAGCGCCGGCCTGCCGCCTATCAGCACGGGTCGTATAAAAGAAAGGACCCGGCGGTCCTTCAGGGCCTTTACCGTCACTTCGGGCCCTATCCCCGCCGGGTCTCCTGTAGTTATCAGAACTGTCGGCTTCAATTCTTTTTGTCTTCTTTGGGCCAGGTTATCTGTATGGAGGCCTTGGAGCGGAGCTCCTTGGCCAGTTTCATCCTTTCCTGGCGCATGTCGTTGGCGGCGATGAAGCGTTCCAGCTCGGGCTTTATCTCCGTGTAGGATATTTCCTGCGCGGCCCGCTTTTCGTCTACATAGATGAGATGGTAGCCCAGTTCGCTTTCCACGGGGCCGACCACTTTGCCTACGTCGGCCGAGAGGGCCGCGGCTTCGAATTCCGGCGGCAGGCCCATTCCTTTGAAAACGTAGCCTATGTCTCCGCCCTGGGGCGCGCTTTCCTTGTCGTCGGAATATTTCTTCGCCAGTTCGGCGAAGCTGGCGCCCTTGTCAAGCTGGGTCTTTACGTCCTTGGCCTTGCTGAAGGCTTTGGAGCGGTCCACCAACGGGAGGGATTTTTCCGCCTTGAAGTATATGTGGCGCACGCGCACTCTCGCGCTTGTGCCGGCCTTTACCTGCTGGGCGAACATATAGATGGCCTGCTGCTCCATCTCCTGGTATTTCTTGAGGCTGTCGGTGGAGCCGGCGACCACGGATTTTATCGTGTCGAACAGTTCCTTGACGCGCTTCTCCTCCGGGGGAAACTGCACTTTCGGGCGGAGTGTGTCCTGCAGATATTTGTCCGTAAGGAGCATCTTCCTTATGCGTTCCTTGAACTGCTCCACGGAAAGGCCTTCCTTCTTGAGGGCCTTGCGGAACGCCTCGTCGGCGGCTTTCTCGTCTCCGGCCTTTATGTTGTCCTGCTTCGCCAGGCCTTCGCGGATTTCGCGCACCTTGTCCTCAAGCTCCCGCTCGCGCACCTTCACCTTGGCCTTGTCCGCCGCCTGCTGGAAGAGAATGTCGTCCACCATGGCGTCCAGGACCTGTTTTTCGAACTCCTTTATGTTCTGCGGGTCCTTGAACATTTCCGGCGAGCGTTCCCTGTATGTTTCCATCAGGCCGTCGGCCTGTTTGCGGAATTCGGAGAAAAGTATCGGTTCCCCGCCAACCACGGCTAGGGTCTGTTCCTTTGCGTGGCACACGGTGGCGGACAGCGCCGCCATGACGCCGGCCAACAGAGCCTTATTTATAGCTTTCATCGACAACCTCCACTTTGTATTTTGCCCTGAGAACATCAAGCTGTGAATCCAGTTTCTTCTTTTCCAGCGTCAGGCGGATGACATCCTTGCAGTCTTCGAAAGGTATTTTCCTCTGGCCGTTCTTTTTGATCAGATGAAAGCCTATGCGGGTATGCACGACGCCGGATATCCCGCCGTCTTTCAGTTCCTTCGCGGCCTTGTCCAGTTCCGGGACTATGTCTCCCGCCATGAAAAGCCGTGTTTCTCCGCCCCTGGCCGCGCTCTCGGGGTCCAGGGAATATTTTTTGGCGGCGTTTTCAAAGCTTATCCTGCCGCTTTTGATTTCCTTGAGAACGCGGTCCGCGTCCTCCTGGTTCTTGAGAAGTATATGGGAAACCGCGTATTCGTAAGGGTCCTTGTCGTACGCCGCCTTGATTTCCTGTTCCGTCACGGTAAGGATTCCGCTTTCCTTCTGTTTCTCGAGCCACATGCGGGTGAGCATTTCATCGTTCACTTCGCGCAGGCGCTGTTCCATGCGTTTTCTGTTGCTTTCGATTTTTTCCTTGTATTCCTTCGAGGAGGCCGTCTCGCTTTTCTGAGCGGCCACGTTGATGAGCTTGCTCTTTATCAGGATGTCCAGAAAATCCTTTTTGCCCTGCGGAGTGGAAAGGTGGGCCTTGTATTCCGGGGCTATTTCCGCCAGGCGCGAGTCGAAGTCTTCCTGCGTTATGACGCTGCCGCCTACGCGGGCCAGCACGGCCGCTTTCGGCGCCTGCTTGCAGGACGCCGTCAGGGATAGTATTGCCAAAGGTAAAACAACCATTGAGAGTTTCATATGCCCTAACTTTATCATTTTCCAATACGCTAAAGCCATTGGGAGAGGATGCTTGCGGTTAGCCTCCACTCCGGCAGTTAGCTATAATCTCAGTAATGCCCAATCAATGGTTATGTGCTTCAGGAGCGTTATGAGCGCCTTTATACTGCTCCCTCTGCTTATCGCCGCGTTCATTCTCAACGGTTGGTTGACCGCGAGTTATTTTTCCGAGGCTGCCAATCGCAAATCCTGGCGGGGCTGGAAAGGCTGGACGGCTATGGCGGCGTTCTCGGCACTTTTTTTACTGATGTTCCATTTTTCCGCGAGCGTTCCTCTAAGGAGCGGTTATGACAACGAGCATTGTTTCGGCATGCTTTCATTTTCAGCCCTGAAGGTTTCGCACTGGCCCATAATCATCAAGACAAAAGAAGTGTCGCCTGTAATAGGGTTCGGTCTGGCCGATTTGATGGGAGGGACTTCGCTCACGGGTGTGGCTGTTGTGAACAGGCTTCTTGGGCCGGTTTGCGCCCTGCTTGCCGGGGCGGCTCTTTTCGAGATGGGCGCCGGCTTCGCCGGAGCGCTTGCCGGAGCCGGTTTGCTGGGTCTGAATTTCCTTTCAATACTGAACTCCCACGCTTTTTCCAGCACCAACTGGAACATGTTTTTCGTGCTTTGCGCCGTCCTATCCGGTGCAAGGCTCGCGGCCGGGAAAAACGCTTTGCCGGACTTAGCCTGGTTCTTTTCCTCAACGCTGCTTGTTCTGGCGGGACGTTTCGAGTTTTTCCCGGTGCTGCTTCTGCCTTTGCTCCCGGCGCTTGTAAGGACCGATTGGAAGAGGGGCTGGAAACGGATTGGAGCGGCGCTGATTTTGTGGTTTATTTGTTGCGCGGCATGGGTACTGATGCTTAAGCAGACCGCCCCTCGCAACGGCTGGGTTGCGTTGCGGGACATATACGGCAACACCGCATATCATTTGGGGCTGAACAATTTCTCTGTTTTTACAGGTGTTAACGATTATTTCTGGGCTAAAACATGGCTTGCCGTAGTTATCGCGGCGGTTCTGCTCGGGATCTGGCTGGTCTGGAAACGGGACAGGCGTTTCATTGTTCCCCTCTGGCTTTCGGCATGGGCGCTTTTTTTCGCTTCCATTTTTATGCCGCTGGATAAGTATCCGCTGCATTTCATGAGGCATGACCTTTATTTCTTCCTGCCGTTTTCTCTTTTGGCGGGTGTGCTGGTGGGTTATATTGCCGACTTGTGTGGCCTTGGGTACAGGCTGGCTGTTGCGCCGGTCGCGATTCTTCTGGTAATTTATTCTTACGGCAATTTGAAAGCGGCTTCGTCTTTTGACACTTATTTGCGCACCAATGATATAGAATGGCAATTTCTTGTCACAGCCAGGAAGAATTGGCCGGCCAATTGCAGGGCCACGACCACAGATCATTACCGGGCCTATCTGCTTATGCACTATTTCCCCTACGCGTATTCCAACGCGACACTCGAAGGCAAATGCCTGTTGTTTTATCGTACCCCAAGGGGTGATATATTCAGCAAGGCAAAAAGCAAGCCTATGCCGGACCAGTATATCCCGTCGAGTATCTTCATAGATTACTCTTCCCCGTGGCTGCACCATAATTTCAGGCACAGGTTTTACACGATATGGGCTAATGCCGGGCCGGAGGGGTTTGACGCTGAGGAAACCGCGCCGATACCGCTTACCCTCGGCTTTTATCCGGCGAAATTCTCGATGGACGATGTTGATAAGCGCGGGGCAGGACGTTAAAGTGTTAGCATATGACAGCTATGGGGAAAATTAATTTCATAATTCCGATGGCCGGACTCGGCAAACGCTTCAGCCGGGCCGGAGTCCGCGTTCCCAAATTCATGGTGGAAGCAGGCGGATTGACGCTGTTCGAGCATTCGCTGCGTTCACTGCCGCTTTCCCTCGCCTCGCGGGTGGTGTTCATCGCCTTGCGCGAACATGAGGAGCAATGCGGGGTTTCCTCTTTCATAAGGGGCCGAATGGCTTCGCTGAGCGAAGCTCCTGTCGAGATAATACTTCTTGATAAACCTACCAGGGGACAGGCCGAGACTGTAATGGCGGCAAAGGCCGCGGTCCCTGCCGAGGAGGAAGCCGCCATATTCAACATAGACACAGCCTTCGTTTCCTCCACTCTGGCGTACAGGCTTTCAGGTCCGGAAAGGCGCGACGGTGTAATAGGGGCCTTCGTTTTGAATGGCAAGGACAATAAGTGGAGTTTCGCGGAAACAGACCGGAACGGCATAGTCCTGCGTACAGCGGAAAAGGTACAGATTTCCCGCTATGCCCTTACCGGCCTGTATCATTTCACCCGGGCCGGCGACTTTTTTGACTGCGCCGGAGCCGCCGTGGCCGGAGGAGAGCTTGTGTCCGGGGAATACTATGTCGCGCCGTTATATAACAGGCTTATAGAGCGGGGCAAGAAATTCACTCTGGACGTGGCGGAGCGTATAATACCGCTTGGCACGCCCGAAGATGTGGCGCGTTATGACGGGAAATAAGGCCCCGGTTTTCTCTGCCGTGCTGGTCTGCTATAACGAGGCCGGAAATATCCTCCCTGCGGCAACCCGTCTGGCTGAAACCGGTTTTGGGGAATTGGACGCTGAAGCCATCTTTGTGGATAACGGCTCTTCGGATTCGACCGGAGCGGAAATTGGTCAGGCGGCGGCGCAGTATCCGTTCGTGCGCGCCGTTTCCGTAGGCCAAAACAGGGGATACGGGCACGGCATACTAAGCGGTCTGTCCGCCGCCAGGGGCGAATGGCTGGGATGGACTCATGGCGACATGCAGTTCGACCCGGCGGACCTGCTTAAAGCTTATCGTATCGCGGCCGGGAACGGAGACACTCGTTTGTTCGTTAAGGGGCTCAGGGCCGGAAGGCCTTTCGGGG
>Ga0209016_1000450_pt1 | contig 48447 bp, 44 predicted proteins | sample EPASupsiteSAE305_FD_187265 | JGI IMG/M metagenome (GOLD analysis project Ga0209016, IMG submission 187265) | Bioremediated contaminated groundwater microbial communities from EPA Superfund site, New Mexico - SAE3-05 (SPAdes) (version 2) | ecosystem: Environmental > Aquatic > Deep subsurface >... | reverse complement strand
CGCGTTCGAATCGCGCACGACCCACCACCATCGCAATCAGGACTTGTCCCCATCGTCTAGCCAGGTCCAGGACACCGGCCTTTCACGCCGGCAACACCGGTTCAAATCCGGTTGGGGACGCCACATATAAACAGGGTGTTAGCTCATCAAAGCTGACACCCTGTTTCTATTTTGGGGGCCTCTTGGGGGCCTTCTTTCTGCAAAGAACTATTGAGCCCGGTCAGTGCATTTACCACTGTTCGGGTTTCTTTTATTTTATGGATATACCTTTCAGTAGTTGAAAGGTGGTCATGTCTAAGATGGTGCTGAATGTCAACCAGCGGCACCCCTTTCCCTGCAAGGATCGAAGCGCACAAATGGCGAATGCCATGGAAGCCGAACCGATCTACCCCCGCTCTATCGCAAAGCCTACGCATCCATTGAAGACGGTATTGATAAGGGTGATTAGTCCCAGGCTCTACAAAAACCCACTTGCCGTTTCCGGTCTCTCGGTGTTGAGCGCGTAACGCTTCCATAGCCTCATCGGTCATGGAAAGCCACGCTGTTTTCATTGTCCCTATTCGGTTTTTCTTCCAATACAGCCGAATCCGACCATTGATAAAATCAACATCTTGCCATCTGAGTTGAAAAAGTTCGGCTCTGCGGGCTCCGGAGTAGAGATAGCAAAGCAACATTCTCTTGTCTTGATGTTCGGTTGCCTTTTCGTAGACCTTCCAAAATTCGACAAGGGCCGGAATTCGTCGATCATGTCGGACCTCCCCTTGTCTGACCGTGCGTTGAAAAGGGTTTTCAAAAGGCATATCGAGATAATCTCGCCCCCAAGACCAAGCGGCCGCAAGATTCTTTCGATCCTTATTAGCCGCGTTGCCCGATCTCTTTTTAGCCTCAGCCTGGAAGTGTTTCAAAATAGTCAATGGTTGCAGACTATCAACCGGCGCATCAGGATTGACACCGCCAGCGAACAGCAACCTGAAAGCGACTTTCTTTTCTTGAAACGTTTTTTCAACAAACTTATTTTTGCTGAAATCAAGATACGCTGTCGCCCACTCCAGCAAGGAGACCATGGGGATCTGCTCCGGCTCCTTTATTATTCCATCTCGAATCCGCGCCTTTTCTTTTATTTCCCATTCGATTGCCTCCTTCCGAGTCTGGCAGCGGTGTTTGATTTTCTTTCCGTTGATCTTTATTTGACCGATCCACGGCGTCTTCGTGCTTGATTTGTCTTTGTATGGCATTGATAACCTCTTTCTCAAAAAAAATATAAATTCGGTCACCAAGGCGCATTCCACCCAGCTCTTCATAATGCTGGCGTACAAACCTGGCGTCAACACCGAAAACGCTAGCCACTTCTTTGACGGTTAAGCGTTTTCCCAATTCTTTACGGATTATATCCATATGTAATCTCAGTATTCAGAAACCGGGCAAGCGTTGTTGCCGGCTGTCAGTGACCATTGAAATTTTATCCTGCTCACGGATCGCGGCGGCTTTCATGCGGCGGGCACGTGCGTTCACATCCGGCATGTATTCAGCCCCGAGGGGTCTGCTACCCATGAGGCCGCGTCGGGGCACCTTGAAGACGCTGGTTTTCATGCTTAAATTGAAACAATAAAGAAATTATACTTGCAAAATCCTGAAGCCATTGTATCCTTCAATGTGGTACCTCTCCCTTGAGGGTTACTCTTTCCAGGTTGCACCCCTATCTGTCCCAACACCAGATAGGGGATTTTTTTTGCCCCGCGTTTAGCCCGCCAAAGTAGCTATGAACTCATTGCGTTTGGTCGTCATCTTGTCGATGAACGCCTGTTCGTCCTCGAAGAATCGATGCAGATCTTCTTCAATCAACTCCTTGCAGAGATGCACAATCTTGTCGATGTCGCCGGGCTCCACTTCCAGAGAGGCGCAGACCGCCATCAAACAGCCTCGGGCCATACTGCGAAGCTGGTTGATGTCCCGATGTTTGACCGGGTGAGTTCGGACGTAGCCAAAGACCCCGGACCAGACAACGGCCTGGACCTTCTGCCAGAACTCGGAAACTTTCGATTTCGATTGATTATGGTTCCGGTTCACCGGGTTCTGGGTGTGGCGGGTCCATTCCGTAGTGAGATATTGCCAGAGGGAACGCAGGGCCTTTACTAGGTCGGCAACAGTGTCAATCCGTTCTTCCTCGGAGGCGGCGAACTCCCGGAGCTTTGGCCGGCGGACCTGGTATTCAACACGGGTCACGGACTGTTCATCGTATTGTTTGAAGCCCCATATTTCGGCGAAGATTTGCTGTTTATTGCTGGCTTTCGAGCGTTTAAGTTCGGTTACCTTGTCGTAGACCCGGAGCATCAGGTTACCCTTGCCCAGGTCAACGCCAGTAAACCGGCGATGGGTATAGTGGGGGTTGAAATCGAGGTCTTCCTCTGGTTCAGGTTCCTGCGACCCATGGTAGAGGGGTATCTTGTCGTGGGGGTTGAACAGGGTGGCTTTGACGATCCATTTATCCTGATTGCACAGGTCTACGGCCTTAATGTCGGTGCCGATGAAGTCGGCAGCCAGGTGGACCTCGGAAACCCGTTCCTTGATGACCTTGGCGCCATAACCGGCGAGGAAGGAGTTAACCCGTTCGTAGATTGAGAAGAACCCTGGCGACCAGCAGGAAAGAGAACCTATCTCCAAACGGCAGTTGGGCATTTGATGATCTGATTTTCGTTTGCTGAACATCAGGGTGACGTCACCGGATTTAATCCGGAACGCAAATTTTGAGGTGCCGGTGCGGTAGAGGTTCCAGTCAAAGCCATTTTCCTTGAAGACCGGGATGCAATCGCGTTCAGTTTCCTGGACTTGTTTTTTCATGAAGTCGAGGATACCGAGGAAGTTTTGAATCAGCGGATTCCAATCCAGCCAAAAAGAAACTTTTAAAAAATCGAGACCACGACAAACCCGGTAGGGGGCAGTCTGTACTACTGGCGAAGCACTTGTTAATCGGGCTTGTGCTTGGTCGGTAGACCCTGAGTCCGCCGCAGGAACGTGAATCCGCCGGGCGTCCTTGTGCAATAGCAGCGGATACCGTTGATTGTAGCGGTGATCCGCAAGGGGGATGGTGCTTAAAATGTCGGGTTGGGGGCTGGCATCAAAAATGGGATATCGCACGTGGTGCCCTGGATGATGCTCCGGAGTTTTTGTGACAGAAAGCTCTTGGAGCTTTTTGAATTCCGAATCATATGAAACACCCTCTGTGTAAATAAGCAAAAATGATGATAAAGATAAATCGCATTGATTTTTACCTTGCATCTTAAAGCTGAGGCTTATATTATGGAGTCAACATCAATTAAGATGTTGCCTCCTCACATGCACGATGTTGTACCCCTGAGCCCTTTTGCTGCGCGTATCTCCTTCCGCTCGGCAAAGGGGTTTTTCTTTTTAAGCATGAGTAATTTCCGATTGTGCTTTCCCATGATCACCTCCTTTTCCTTCTTCCCGACGTAAACAGACACGGCCCCTAGATGGGAGCTTCCGTGCCAGCACAAGTGACGAAAAAAGGGCCGCTAAGCTTGATGGCACGCTTCCCCCTTTTTTCGTTTCAATAGACCAGGTTGTTTCCAACAATATCGAACAATTTTTCCCCGGCACGGCGGCTTTGGGAGCTGGAGACCGAGTATCCTGTTTACGTTATGTGTAAATAAAATATCCATTTACTATCCATTTTCAGTTCCTTTTCAGTTCAGACTACAAAGTCTATATTCAAATCAAAATACTTAATCTGTAAGTCTAGTTAGCGAGTGTGGTTTTCCGAAAATCCGCTCCACCAGTTACGTTCCTGTATGCATCTGGGACGGCTTTTGACCCTCCAATAGATACTGTTCGCCCAAGACCAGTAAGAGAAAACGGTCATTCTTCGGCGAATGTTTTCGATAACCCGAAAAAATCAGGAGGTGCATTATGAAATGGAACACATGTGGCTTAGGATTGCTTCTATTGATGGGATTGGCAGTGAACGGTCAGGCTGGAAAAGGTTACATGGGCGGGAGCGGCACATTGAGCTCTCCTGACACAGCAGGCGAAGCGACAATTACTCCAACAATTACGGATGCCGCCCCGCCGACAGATGGTCCACTGAATGACAACATGTCGGATTCAGGCAAGTTATTCGGCGATCTTTATGTTATTGCACGCTACAAAGGCGGCGAAACCAAAATGGTGCCGGCTGTCGATGAAAATGGCATACCCAGTATGAAAATGGTGGAATGGTCCGATCCGGATGGCAAAACTGGCACAGTGCTAAAACAAGAATGGGCTTCGGCAATCGCCATCGGTGGCGAGCCAAAATTAAGCGAAAATTTCGCAGTATACACCGTGGTGAATGAAGATACCGGTGCATTAGAAATCAACCCAGCCACCGGTGGATATTACTTTCTCGCTCCCTATCCAAGCCAATGTGTGCAGCCAGTGGCCGACGTTGACCGGTGGGGCGACATATCATCCAAAACAGGTCTCGATGAAAACCGCCTGCCTATGGTTATCACCTATGATCCGACCTGGCAACGGACCGAGTGCGCCGTCGAGGATGCGGTCTTCCTGACATCTGGTGAAACTTGGAATAGTATTACCTATTACAAAGAGATAAGATATCCCGATCTTATTCAAGAAGTCGATTTCGGTCGGCTCAATCTGGGCAGGGCTCCGGATGCGGTACTCGATCACGCCTTTGACGAGGCGATCAGAAGCCTCAATAGCGCCGACAGCATAGCCCTTGACGCTTCTGGCCGGCTGCTGCTGACCACCAAAGTGTACGATGAATTTCTCACCGACCCGAATGGATCACCTGTCTTGTTGGAAACCGTGATCAAGGCCATCGATTCACCGTTGGAGAATTTGGCGTTATACATCAAACTGATGAAGGATGGCCACCTGATCACTCCCGCAGCTGAGCGTACGGCAATCGACCGCTCGCTCAACGGCGGCATCCCCCTGTCACAACTGGCCGAAATAGAAGACGGTCCTTCCAAGGTACTGCGGCCTACCATCAATATTCAACACATGAAGGACATGGGGCTCGGCAACTTGGTGGATGCTTCCAATATTACCACATACTACACATACTATAATTCCGCAGGTGAGCTGGTTATTTCGGAATTACCTTGCGATGGTTGCGAAAAATCGGAAGGCATCATCACACAATCGTCATCAGATTCCTGCAAAGATGCCGATTTCCCTTTCAGCGCCACTTTTTTTGCATCCGCGGCTGATAAAAGCGGCAAGATCAACGTTGACAAGGTTGTCTACCTCAACTCCATCCTCGGAATCAATCTGGTGGTAGGATACAGCGCGTATGACACCAATGGTGAGCCCGTTCCAGGCGCTATCGATTACAGTAAGAATCCTGTGTATTATAATTTTGGCACCAATATGAGCAAATACGATAGAGGATACACTTACACAAATCGCGGCCAGATAGTTACCGCACCAGGGGGGGGGGATCCGGCCACCTATGACGGAAAAATCCTGGTTCTGGTGGAAAACGCCTCCCAGGCTGGTAACTGGATTGAAACAGTGTTGCCCATCTTACCGACCATATTCGAAAACGTGCCGTTTAGTGGCGACAATATCGCCGGATTTACCACAATGGCCGATGATGATCTGCGAACTATCAACTATATCCACACGTATCAGATTCCAGGCCTGCGTTAGCTAGACTCTTTTCAACCTGCCCCCCTATCCAGCTGCTCCGCTTGGAAAACAGCTGGAGGGGGGCACAAACCAAACTCACTGATATCAAATGAAGTGAAACAATAGGTGGCAGACCCAATTTTCTAGTAATGGCTGAGCTGAGCTGTTCCGAAAGTGTCCCCGCACACCTTAGAAGGCCCGTAAACAGCGCCCGGTCCGTGGTTCAACACCCGGTGCTTAAATTGTACACCTGAATAATTAGGGGATTGTGATGTGCGGCCGTTTCGCCTACTTCGGCAATGGTTTTTTTGGTTACGAATCCCTCCAGTTGCCTGAACCGCCCTTCTTTGAGAGCTTCAACATAACGCCATCTCAAAACATCCTCGCTCTTCGCATTGCTCCAGAATCCAGCAGAATAGAATGGACCAAGCTTCATTGGGGATTGGTTCCGTTTTGGTCCAAAACCGAGAAAACCAAATTTCCTCTGATCAACGCCAGGGCCGAAGGAATTGAAACCAAGCCATCGTTCCGCAGCCCCTTCCGGCATCGGCGCTGCATTGTCCCGGCAAGTGGTTTTTATGAATGGCAACACAAAGACGGGGCCAAGCAACCGTTTTTCATTCGGCCGGCCGGTGGCTGTCATTTTGCTTTGGCAGGGTTGTGGGAGCATTGGCAAGGCGCAGATGGTGCAATCATCGAGTCGTGTGCGATCATCACCACCACGGCCAACAGTCTGATGGCGACCATTCACGACCGAATGCCGGTCATTTTGACTAATGATACTTTGCCAGCCTGGATTGATCCTGGCACTCTGAAAGAGGACTTGCTTTCCATGCTGCACCCCTGCCCGGAAAGCATGCTGGAGGCCTATCCGGTCAGCAGCCGGGTGAACAACCCCCGCAACAACGATGCAAAATGTATCGAAAAAGTGGCGTAAGGTAATAGTAGATTACGGATAGACCACGTTTTATTAATGGCATTAACTTTCTATCGCAATGTCAACTCGCACGCGGCTTCAGCTCAAATTGTGCTGAGTTTTGCATAGAGCCATTTTAATAATTGATCCAGTGACAGGTGGACTCGATATAAAAATATAAAAGGCAGGGTCAACCGAACGACCCTGCCTTGGCGGTTATACTGATTCGAAAGATGATCTTAGACGTTATTCTTTCTTCGAGCTAATGCCGCAAGCCCAATTATACCGCTACCGAAAAGAAGCATAGTTGCTGGTTCAGGAACCGGATTCTCATTAGGAACCGCACCTATTCTAACTTGTTGCAAATCCGACATTGCAGTCATACCAATGGTTGATATTATTTCCACGTAAGTGAAAAAACGCCCATCAAAAGCTTCACCAGTGAGCCAATTTTCACCATTCCAACTTAGCGCAAAGGTTTCTTGATATATATCTCCGAACTGATTGGCCCCCCTCAATGTAACCTCTCCATCTACATTCCCTTCATCAATCGCATCGATATTGAATATTATTTTACCAAATGCAAATGCGCTATCATCCATATAAATTTTAATATAATCAAAAGACCCATCAACAGCTTCAATGCGAGCTTGCCCACCTGAAGGCGTAGATAAAACCTCCGTTCCGTTTCCTGCGAAATTTACTAACAATCCAGTGTCTTTGTTGCCAATGCGACCATTTACAACATATCCATCGGCTTGATCAGAATCATTCAAAAGAACATTGTCAACACCAGTGCTCCCACCCCCTTCGTAGAAATCAAGTTTCGAAACAGGGTCCGGTACAGGAGCCGCATGAGCAGCAACGGCACTCAGCAAAATTCCGAAAAAAAAGAATTTGTTGAATTTATTCATAGTTACCTCCTTTTTAATTTTAAGGGATTCCCTCTCCTGAATATGATAATAATTAATAATTACGCATATTCCTATGCAGTTAAAAAGGTTACACAATGGATATGTTGAATAATCATGAGAATTCACAATCCGACCAAATCGCTCATAAAATAATTATTTTTTCGTCTAAAATAGTTTACCTTTTTATATGCTTCCCGAGCCGCACGGATTCCACGACTTATCGGGTCCAAGAAACTGCCTTACTCATTTTAGAGGACTTGCTTTCCATGCTGCACCTCTGCCCGGAAAGCATGCTGGAGGCCTATCCGGTCAGCAGCCGAGTGAATAATCCCCGCAATAACGATTCGGGGTGTATTGCACGAATGGTCGTATAAACAGGAGTTTGAGTGAACTATTTTCTAGGTGTTGGCGGAGTTTTCCTCTTTCAAGCTGTGTTCTCGTACGTAATCATTTTGGCAGGTACTGGGAACGGATCGTTTGTTGGTTTGGGTGCGATGCTGTTGGCTGTATTTGGAATTCCAGCCACTGCGATCATCAATCTGGTATTGATTCGCACCCATCGCAAAAACCCGGCTATGGGGTACATCGGACGCCTACTTATCGTTGCTCTCATTCTGCCATTGGCACAACTTGCTCTTCTCATCCTCGTTTCAGTGTTTCGCCTGTAGTTTCAGAACAAAAGCGCGAATTAAAACAATAGGGGGACAGACCACTATTGTTTCGCAACAGAAAAACAGAGTCAATTGAAGGTATTGAGCATGAAATCAAAACTCGTTTTAATTGCAGCCGTAATATTCTTGCCATCATTTGCCTTTGCTAATCATGGCTATGACAAAGGAAATAAAAAATTTTCTGTAGTTGCTAATGATACCTACGAAAATGCCTGTGGATCATGCCATTTTGCCTATCATCCAGGCTTGTTGCCATCAAGATCATGGGTGAAGATTATTGATGAGGAAAATGCGCATCCAGGTGGCCCCCTTTCTCTTGATGAGAAGGAAAAGGCAGAAGTAAAAAACTATCTTACCCAAAACTGTGCTGAAAATTCCCAGGAAAAAAGGGCAAAAAAAATAATGGAATCGGTAGGGAGCGGCACGCCAGTTATGATCTCCGAGATTTCTTATATCAAACACAAACATCATGAAATCGATCAGGAAGTCTTCGCACGTAAAGCTATTGGTTCAAGGGGTAACTGCATTGCATGCCACAAGAATGCGGAAAGCGGAGTCTACGAGGACGATGATGTCGTAATTCCAAAATAAAAGACGTTCTATCAACCGCATTAAGACCAAAGCCGGGAAACGCCGTGGTGCTAACCGGCAAGGTCATTGGCTGGCGCAGTTTATGCGAAACGTTCCTGGGGGCCTTACTGGGGGCCTTTTTCATGATCCGACATGTTTTTTGAAGATCGGAGATTACGCAAAACGGCAGTTTTGTATTGGATGGAATCGCCTTGATCTTTCCCTGACGGCCTTTCACGCCGGCAACACCGGTTCAAATCCGGGTGGGGACGCCGTATACCAACAGCCCGTTCACTCATCAGAGCGAACGGACTGTTTCTTTTTTTACGGGCACGATACGGGAACTGAAATTTCCGCAACAACGTACAAGCCTGGAAGCGCCTCAATCGTGACGTGTTTGTTTAATTGATGGCAACGACCTCTCCTTTCGACCCACCTTTTTTCCCGCCATAACGCCTTTTTTTCAATAAAAAACGAGCCGCTTTCCACCCATCTTGCTGTTTTTTCATAAATATATAAAGGTCTTTGATTTTTTTCTTATTGACAAATAAAAATTTTTTTGTCAATATTTGTATAGAGAATTTATTCTCGATTAATAATGCCAAGATAACGCAAGAGTGGCGGATAATCAGTATCTCTTTCTCTAAAAGAGGTTCCAAGGTGAATGCTCATGGATGAATCGATCGTGAAGAAGGCCCGGAATATTGCAATGAGCATTCCGGAGCCGACACTGCGTCGCTTACCGCTTTATTACCGCCTCTTAAAACAGCTGCGCGACGGTGGACGCACCGGGGTTTCGTGCACCATGATCGGGACGGAATTGAAGCTCGATCCCACGCAAATCCGGAAAGACATTGAAATGACCGGAACCGTGGGCAGACCAAAGGTCGGCTACGATCTGAACGAGTTGCTCTGCGCCATCGAAAGATTTCTCGGCTGGGACACGACCACCGAGGCTTTTCTCGTGGGTGCGGGCAGTTTGGGCGAAGCATTGATGGGGTATCCGGGCTTTGCCGAATGCGGTCTCAATATCGTGGCCGCTTTTGATGTGGATCCGAATAAATGCCATCGGGTCATTCATGGCAAACATGTCCGCCACATCAGCAAACTGCCCAACCTGATGCGAAGAATGCGGGTTCGTTTCGGCATTATCACTGTTCCCGCCTCGGAAGCGCAGCATGCGGCCGATCTGCTCGTTGAAGGCGGAGTCCTGGCAATCTGGAATTTCGCCCCGGCCAAGATACAGGTCCCGGAACGAATTATTGTCACCAATGAGGATCTTTACTGCTCGCTGGCCGTCCTGTCACAAAAAATGACAAGAAAGCTGGCCGAGTCCCGTTCAAAAGGAGCGTCCAAAACATGAATGCACTTGAAATGGAAACCATACTGCAGCAGACACCGGCGCGCCGATTCGAAAAAGTCTGCGCGATACTTGAACAGCACGACAACCAACCACAACGATTGATCCCGATTCTCCAGGCCGTCCAGGAAGAGTACCGATATCTGCCTGAGGATGTCCTGACCTTTGTCGCCACTGGACTAGACGTGCCACCAGCGCGGGTCTTCGGTGTGGCCACCTTCTACTCCCACTTTGCCCTCAAACCCAAGGGCAAATACTGTATCCGGTTGTGTGACGGCACCGCCTGTCACGTCAAGCGCTCCATTCCTATCCTGGAGGCCATTTACAAGCGGCTCGGGTTATCGAGCAAACGCAATACTACCGAGGACATGCTCTTCACCGTGGAGACCGTCGCCTGCCTTGGCGCCTGCGGATTGGCCCCGGTGGTTGTCATTAACGAGGAAATCCACGGCCAGGTTACCCCTGAGGCTGCGGTGAAATTGATCGACGAAATCGAGGAACGGGAGAAAGTATCATGCACATGATGGAGCAGACAACAAGCCATCCGGACCCTCTGATGGGCGCTCAGCGCCGGGTAATTCTTTGCGCCGGGACCGGCTGTGTCGCCAATGGCGCCATGAAGGTCTATGCTGCCTTTCAGGAGCGGATGCAGGCATATAATCTGCCCTTTACCCTGGAGCTTCGCGAGGAAAACGACAACAGCGGCAAAACCGCTGTGACCCGCAGCGGCTGTCAGGGTTTCTGTCAAATGGGCCCCCTGGTGACGATCCTGCCGGAAAACATCCTCTACAACCAGGTCAAACCGGCTGATGTCGAGGAAATCATTGCAGTCAGCCTCATCGGTAACGGTGTGGTCGAGCGACTGCTCTACATTGAACCGGGGACAGAGCATGCCTGCAAAGGGACTGACGACATTCCCTTTTACACCCGGCAGCAGCGTTTTGTCCTTGGTGACTGCGGCATCATCGACCCGGATAATCTCGATGAATATCTGCGCAACGACGGCTATCGAGCGGCAAAAAAGGCCTTTGTTCAGATGAGCCAGGAAGAGATTTGCACGGAAATCTCTGAATCCGGCCTCCGGGGCCGAGGCGGCGGCGGTTTTCCCACCGGCCGGAAGTGGGAAGCGGCCCGCCGGCAGGTTGATGACAAAAAGTATGTGATCTGTAACGCCGATGAAGGCGACCCCGGTGCCTTCATGAACCGGAGCGTGATGGAGGGCAATCCCCACAGTGTCATTGAGGGTTTGATGATTGCAGCCCGCGCCATTGGCGCCGACGAGACCCTGGTCTATGTGCGCGCCGAGTACCCTTTGGCGGTCCAGCGGATGCGCCGGGCGGTCAAGGATGCGGGTGAGCGCGGCATCCTGGGCAAGAATGTCTTTGGCTCCGGATTCAATATCAGCTGCGAGATCATGGAAGGAGCAGGAGCATTTGTCTGTGGCGAGGAAACCGCGATGATCGCCTCCATCGAGGGCCAGCGCGGCATGCCCCGGCCCAAGCCGCCGTTTCCGGCCGAGAGCGGCCTTTGGGGCAAACCGACCATTATCAACAATGTCGAGACACTGGCCCATGCCGTCCGTATCATTCGGGAAGGTGCGTTTCGTTTCCGCGAACTGGGTACCCCTGCTTCTCCGGGCACCAAAACCTTCGCCCTTACCGGTCACGTGGCCAACACCGGCCTGATAGAAGTCCCTTTCGGCACCACCTTACGGGAGATCGTCTACAATATCGGCGGCGGCATTACTGCCGATGACGGCAGCATTGATCCGGCAGGATTCAAAGCGGTACAGATCGGTGGTCCCTCGGGCGGCTGCCTGACCAAAGAACATCTCGACCTGCCCATGGACTTCGATTCCCTGCGCACCGTTGGCGCCATGGTGGGCAGCGGCGGCTTGGTTGCCATGAACCAGGGCACCTGCATGGTGGCTGTGGCTAGGTTTTTCATGGAATTCACCCAGCGCGAAAGCTGCGGCAAATGCGTGCTCTGCCGTGAGGGAACCCGCCAGATGCTTGCCATGATGGACGACATCATCGAAGGCAAGGCGGATGAAACAACCCTGCCCCTCTTGAGAGAATTGGCGCTGGCGGTGCAGAAAGGATCGCTCTGCGGCTTGGGCAAGACTGCCCCCAATCCCGTGCTTTCAACCCTGCGCCATTTTGCCGATGAGTACGAGGCCCACGTCAAAGACAAAGTGTGTCCCGCCGGCCAGTGCAAGGCCCTGCTCAAGCCCTGGATCGATGCGGAGAAATGCAAGGGGTGCGGCAAATGTGTCAAAAAATGCCCGGTCGAGGCGATCAGCGGCGAGTTGAAACAGCCGCATGCGATTGATCAGGAAAAGTGCATCAAGTGCGGGGCTTGCCTGCTGTCCTGCAAATTTGGAGCAGTCGAAGGATTGCAAGGAGGGTATGCATGATGAAGACACAATCCGCCACCATCACCGTTGACGGCCGCCCGGTGACCATCGAGGGCGAGAGAAATTTGCTGGAATTGGTCCGCAAGGCGGGCATCGACCTGCCCACCTTTTGCTATCACTCCGACCTGAGCGTCTACGGCGCCTGTCGTCTCTGTCTGGTTGATGTCGAGGGGCGCGGCATTCTCGGCGCCTGTTCCACACCACCGGAACCCGGCCTGGTGGTGCGTACCAACACCCAGGAATTACGGGAAATTCGCAAAATTTCGATTGAACTGCTTCTGGCCAACCATGACCGGGAATGCACCAGCTGCACCCGCAGCGGCTCCTGTCAGCTGCAGGATATTGCCCGCCGTCTGGGCATCACCAAGATCCGCTATCGCTCCATCCACCAGCTCAAGCCAGTGGACACCTCAAGCCCGGCCCTGACCCGCGATCCGAACAAGTGTGTGCTCTGCGGCGACTGCGTGCGCTTCTGCGATGAGATCCAGGGCATCGGCGCCATCGATTTCGCTTACCGCGGCCATGAGGCCGCTGTTCTGCCCGCCTTTGGCCGGGATCTGGGTGAGGGGGAATGCATCAATTGCGGCCAATGCGCAACGGTTTGCCCCACCGGCGCGCTTGCACCGGCTTCGGAGATCGATGCAGTCTGGAAGGCGATCCACGACCCCGACACCGTGGTGGTCGCCCAGATTGCCCCGGCGGTTCGCGTGGCGATCGGCGAACAGTTCGGCAGCGACTACGGCCTCAACACCACCGGACAAGTGGTGGCGGCCATGAAACGAATGGGCTTTAACATCGTCTACGACACCAGCTTCACCGCTGACCTCACCGTGATCGAGGAGGCCAACGAGTTCATCGCCCGCAAGACCAAGGGCGAACGCCTGCCCCTGTTCACCAGCTGCTGTCCTGGTTGGGTCAAGTTCGCCGAACAGTCTTTTCCGCAACTGCTGGGCAACCTCAGTTCCTGCCGCTCGCCGCAGCAGATGATGGGCTCCATGGTCAAGCACACGCTGCCGGCGCAACTCGGGCGGGAACGGAAGGATATTGTCATGGTGTCGATCATGCCCTGCACCGCCAAGAAGTTCGAGGCCCGGCGGCCGGAGTTCAGAACCAGCGGATCGCCGGATGTCGATTTTGTCCTGACCACCCAGGAATTGGCGCGGATGATTGAGGAATCGGGCCTGGCGCTGAACAAACTCCATCCGGCTAGCTTCGATATGCCCATGGGATTTAAGACCGGCGCTGGCGTTATCTTCGGCAACAGCGGCGGCGTCACCGAAGCGGTGCTCCGCTACGCGGTCGGCAATATCACCGGTCAGAATCCGGTCGACCCGGAATTCGAGGAGATCCGCGGCGAACAGGCCCTGCGCATCATCCGCACTGAGGTCGGCGGCTTGGAGCTGAAATTGGCTATTGTCCATGGCCTGGCCAAGGCCCGCGAGGTGATGAACCGGATTCTGGAGGGCTCCCTCACTGTTGATCTGGTTGAAGTTATGGCCTGTCCCGGCGGTTGCATCGGCGGCGCCGGCCAGCCGGTTGGCCGCGATATCGCCGAGCGGCGGCGGGCGCGCACCGAGTCACTGTACAATGCCGACCGGTTGCTCGACCTGCACTGCTCCCAGGAAAACCATTTCGTCAACGAATGCTACCAGAAATACCTGGGTGAACCGGGCAGCCGCGAGTCGCATCGCCTGCTCCACACCCACTATCACCACCGCCGCCGCGCCGGGGCCGAGGATATTGCCCTGGCCAAGGCCAAGGAATTGGGCGATGGAGTGCTGACCGTCAAGGTCTGCGCCGGAACCGGTTGTTTTCTGCGCAATTCGCAGGCCATCATCCAGGGACTGATGAAGTATGTCGAGGCCAATGATCTCGACGAAAAAGTCCAGGTTCAGGCCTCCTTCTGTTTTGAGATGTGTGGCGAAGGACCGAATGTGGTTGTCGGCGAGTCGATCATCTCCCATGCGACCCTGGACACGGTCATTACGGCCATCCATGCCGAATTGGCCCAGATGTCGACGGGTTCGGTCCAGGCGGGCGCCTGCTGAGAGGGATGAACCCGTTGCTCCTGTCATGATGGGGCTATTCGTTTGCGGCAGGAGCGTTTTTTTCCAACGGTTCCACCGTGTTCTTTCGTGGCATGGCGGCTCTCGCGACAAGTCGTCGTGCCGCGGAAGAACTTTTAACCATTGAAGGCGCAGGGCGTTTCTTGCTCAGTGCATATACAATTATTCGACAATGCTTCTCTACTCCTAAATGCGTGGGCGTGGACTCCGGTATTGGGCTGATACCGGAGTCCTGTCGAGTATCGTGCAGGATGCAGACCGTTATTTTGCTGGTGGCCCTCAGCCTCTCTGGTCCCGTATTCGCCTTTTTTCCTTGGCCGCTTCCTTGGTCCAGCGTACAGTGTCTGCCATGAACCGGACAATCGCAACTGACAGATTTCTTTTCTCCCTCTTTCCGTGAGCGGCATGGCCCCGACCCGAACAGAAACGGATGCGCTTGGTGCGCGCGAGGTTCCCAGCGAAGCCCTCTGGGGTATCCACACCCTGCGGGCGCTGGACAATTTCCCCCTCACCGGCCGACCGATTCATCCCATGCTCGTTCGCGCTCTGGGCTTGGTGAAACTGGCTGCCGCCCAGACAAACCGCCGCTTAGGGGCCTGGAGTGATGACGCCCCCAAAGCTGAGGCCATTGTCGCCGCTTGCCGGGAAATGGCCGAGGGTGGACTTGTCGAGGCGGTGGTGGTTGACGGGCTGCAAGGCGGGGCCGGCACCAGCGCCAATATGAACGTCAACGAGGTCCTGGCCAACCGGGCCCTGGAACTGTTGGGTTGCATCAAAGGAACCTACGAGCGCATCAGTCCGCTGGACGATCTCAATCTCCACCAATCGACCAACGATGTCTTTCCCACGGCGCTCAGGGTTGCCGCCCTTTTCCTGCTTAATCGGTTGGAACAGAACGTGGTCGCCTTGCAGGAGGCCTTTCAGCAGCAGGAGCAACGCTGGGCCCATGTGGTCAAGGTGGCTCGAACCGAGTTGCAGGACGCAGTGCTGATCACCGCCGGCCGGGCCTTTGGCGCCTATGCCGAGGCGATCAACCGGGACCGCTGGCGGATCTCCAAGTGCCATGAACGGTTGCGGGTGGTCAATCTCGGCGGCACCGCCGTCGGCACTGGGCTGGCCGCCCCACGGCGCTATATTTTTGAAGTTACCGAGACCCTGCGCGAGTTAACCGGGCTCAGTCTGGCCCGGGCGGAAAACCTGGTCGACGCCACCCAGAACGCCGATACCTTGGTCGAGGTCTCGGGTATTCTTAAGGCGCACGCGACCAATCTGCTCAAGATCTGTTCCGATCTCCGCCTGCTCAGCTCCGGCCCGGATGCCGGTTTTGCTGAAATCCAACTGCCCCGGCGGCAGGCTGGTTCGTCCATCATGCCGGGCAAGATCAATCCGGTCATTCCCGAGGCGGTCAGTCAGGCGGCCATGCTGGTGATCGGCAACGACAGCGCCCTGACGCTCGCCTGCGCCTCTGGCAATCTGGAACTCAATCCCTTCCTCCCCCTGGTGGCCATGACCCTGATGGACAACCTTGAGCTTCTGGCCCGGGCTGATGATATCCTCTGCCGCCACTGTGTGAACGGTATCGAGGTCGACGAAGCCCGCTGCGCCCGCCAGGTGGAAAATTCCACCGCTTCCGCCACGGCCCTGTTGCCCGCCATCGGCCATGAAAGCGCCTCGGCAATAGCCGTGCTGGCCGCGCAAACCAGAGCGACCGTCCGCGATCTCGCCCAATCCGAGGCTGGGATCTCGGGCGAACAATTCGATCAGCTTACCAGCGCGACCGCTGTCTGCCGTCTCGGCTTTGTGCCTTCACCCAACGAAAAAAATACATAAAAAAATGTCCCAAACCGCACCCAAGGGCCTGCGCCTCCATATCGGTCTTTTCGGCCGCCGCAATGTCGGCAAATCGAGCCTGCTCAACGCCATCACCCGTCAACAGGTGGCTATTGTTTCCCATGTGGCCGGAACCACCACCGATCCGGTGGAGAAGCCGATGGAACTCTTGCCGCTCGGCCCGGTGCTGTTCATCGATACCGCCGGCGTCGATGACGTCGGCGCTCTGGGTGAGCTGCGCATTGCCCGCACCCGAGCCGTCTTCGACCGCACCGACCTGGCCATTCTTGTTGCCGCTGGGGGCGAATGGGGTGTATTCGAGGCCGAACTCCTTGCAGCACTGACCGCGCGTGAAATCCCGATGCTGGTGGTGATGAACAAGGCCGATCAGGCCCAGGCCCCGGAGGCCCTGATTGCAGAGCTGACCGTCAAAAAAATCCCCTTGGTGCACACCGCCGCCATCAACGGAGAAGGAATCGGGGCGCTCAAGCAAGGGATCATCGAAATGACGCCCGCCGATTTTCTTAGCAGTTCGGCCATTGTCTCCGATCTGGTCGGTCCGGGCGAAACTGCAGTCCTGGTGGTGCCCATCGACAAGGAGGCGCCCAAGGGGCGGCTCATCCTGCCCCAGGTGCAGACCATCCGCGACTTGCTGGACGGTGACGCCCTGTGCATGGTTGTTAAAGAGCGCGAGCTGCGCCATACCCTGGCCCTTCTCAAATCACCCCCAAAGCTGGTGGTTACCGATTCGCAGGCCTTTCTCAAGGTCGCCGCCGATGTGCCGCCCGAGGTGGCCTTGACCAGTTTTTCCATCCTCTTTTCCCGCAACAAGGGCGATCTCCTCACCCAGGTGGAAGGGGCACTGGCCATTGACCGGCTCCAACCTGGCGACAAGGTGCTGATGGCCGAGGCCTGCGCCCATCATCCCATTGGCGAGGATATCGGCCGGGTCAAGATCCCCCGCTGGCTGACCCAGTTCGTCGGCGGACCGCTTGAATTCACCCATGTCCAGGGGCACGATTTCCCACCCGACCTGCACGAATACCAACTGGTGATCCAGTGCGGCTCATGCATGCTCAACCGCCGCGAGGTGCTCAGCCGCATCATCCACTGCCGTGAGGCCGGGGTGCCGATCACCAACTACGGCCTGGCGATTTCGTTCAGTCTGGGCATCTTCGAGCGGGCCTTGAGTCCCTTTCCCGCTGCCCTGGAACTGGTCCGCTCGATGGCACATGGCATGCCCGGAGGCCGATAACCATGGATCGGCAGGAAATCCTCCACTGGCTGCACTGCCAAGATCAGCAGGAATTGCAGCTCCTTTGGGACTGGGCTGATCGGACCCGCCGGGAACATGTTGGCGAGGCCGTGCATCTGCGCGGTCTGGTGGAAATCTCCAATTTTTGCGCCCGTAGTTGCCATTACTGCGGCCTGCGGGCTGCCAACCATCAGGTCAGCCGCTACCGGATGGCAGCCGAAGAGATCCTCCAGTGCGCTGAGCAGGCGACGCAACTCGGCTACGGCACCCTGGTGCTCCAATCCGGTGAGGACGAGGGGATTGGGGCCGAATGGCTGGCCGGCCTCATCCGCCAGATCAAGGCCACCACCCCGCTGGCCCTGACCCTGAGCCTGGGTGAACGCAGCGAATTCGACCTGCAGCTTTGGCAGGAGGCCGGGGCAGACCGTTACCTCCTGCGCTTTGAAACTTCTGACCAGACCCTCTACCGAGCCATTCACCCTGACCGCGGCACCAAGATTTCCGACCGGCTGGCCATCCTCCGCCGGTTACGGCAGCTCGGCTATGAAACCGGCAGCGGGGTCATGGTCGGCATCCCCGGTCAGGGCTACGAAACCCTGGCCGACGACATTCTTCTCTTCCGTGAGCTTGATCTCGACATGATCGGCATCGGCCCCTTTATTGCCCATCCAGAGACACCGCTCGGACAAATTCCTCCGCCTTTGCCTTCCTCTGCCCAAGTGGAACCTTCTGTTGAGATGACCTGCAAGGTCCTGGCCCTGGCCCGTATCATTCGCCCGGATGCCAATATTCCGGCGACCACGGCAGTGGCGGTGATGGATGCAAGGCAGGGGCGGACAATAGCGCTTGAGCGCGGTGCCAACGTCATCATGCCCAACCTGACCCCGCCGCCTTTTCGCGAACTCTACACCATCTATCCGGGGAAGGCCGACCGGGTGGAGGCCGCCGACCAGAGCGATCGTCAGATCCGTGACCAGATTGCCGCTCTCGGCCGCCATGTTGGGACCGGCCAGGGCGGACGGCGAAGCGAAACGCAAGAAAAGTCGACGAAAGCCACCGCTACGCTGCGAATCGCAGTGTGCATGGGCAGTTCCTGCTATTCCCGGGGAAACAACGGGAAAGCGATTGAGAACCTTCGTCACTGTGCTGAGTCGGCCGGATTTGTGCCGGAAATCTCCGGTCATCTCTGCGAGGATCAATGCACCCAAGGGCCGCACATCACCATTGAAGACATTCTGTACTCCAACGTTCAGCCCTCCTGTTTTCCCGAACTGCTCAAACACCACCTCGCTACGGCCAAGGAGGCGCACGATGAATAACCGTTCGCCCATCTACACCGAAAAGCACGAGTGCCAGGACTGCTACAAATGCGTCCGCCAGTGCCCGGTCAAGGCCATTCGGGTGCAGGACGCCTATGCCACTATTGTTGCAGAGATGTGCATCTACTGCGGCGCCTGTGTTTCCATTTGCCCCAATACCGCCAAGCATGTGCGCAACGACCTGCCCCGGGCTCGGCAACTGGTCAAATTGCCGCCGCGGGTCTTTGTTTCTCTCGCCCCTTCCTGGATCACAGAATTTCCAGACATCACCGCTAATCAGATGATCGCCGCGCTCAAGCGGCTCGGCTTTACCGGCGTCTCCGAAACCGCCCTCGGCGCCCAGCAGGTGAGCGCCCATGTGGCCCAATCCCTTCGGGAACAACCGGGCCAGATCCTGCTCAGTTCGGCCTGCCCGACTGTGGTCGCCTATGTCCAAAAACACCGGCCGCACCTGACAACGGCGGTCACCGGCCTCTTCTCCCCTCTCCTGGCCCATTGCCGGATGCTGCGCCGCCACTTTGGCGAGACCATCGCCATCGTCTTTATCGGCCCCTGCATAGCCAAGAAACTCGAGGCCGACGACAACCCCGATCTGCTCGATATCGCCCTAACTTTTGAGGATCTCCGTCTCTGGCTGGCGTCGGAACGGATCGACCCGCGCTCGCTGGCACCCGGAACAGAAGACCGGTTTGTACCCCAGGCGGCCGAGGAAGGCGTCTTATACCCGGTGGATGGCGGCATGATTGCCGGTATTCGGGCCCATTGCCGCGTAGATGATGCCTCGTTCATGAGCTTTTCCGGCCTGCCGGCCGTGGAAAATGCCCTGGACGGGCTCGAGGATCTCGGTCCTCTTGAGCAGGGCCTGTTTGTCGAGCTGCTCGCCTGCGAGGGAGGCTGTATCAATGGTCCCAAGGTCACGCGTCCGGGCAACACGGTGGCCAAACGGCACCGGGTTTTGGTCAACGCCCATTTGCCAGACGCGCACGCTGTTCCGCGCCTGCCTGAGATCGAGATCCAGCGGCCCATCGAAGCGCTGCCGCTCAGTCAGCCGCCTCCCACGGAAGCCCGCATCAGCGAGGTGCTGCGCTCCATCGGAAAACGATCGATTGAGGATGAACTCAACTGCGGCGGCTGCGGCTACGACTCCTGCCGGGAATTCGGCAAGGCGCTGATCGCCCAGCGGGCCGAGCGGGCCATGTGCGTCTCCTGGATGCGCCAGTTGGCCTTCAAGAAGGCCAATGTTCTTATCCATAAGATGCCGTCGGCCGTGGTCATTGTGGACAGCGATTTGCGGGTTCTTGAATGCAATGCTGCCTTTGTCGCCATCATCAATCACCACTATCCGGCGGCGGCACCGGTCGAACTTGAAGGACTCTGCCTGACCGGTCTCCTGCCTTTTCATAATCTGTTCGCCAGCGTCTTGAAAAACGACATGGATATCCTGGACCGGGACGTTCGTTTCGTCGACACCATTCTTCACCTGTCCATCTTCACCATTGATCCGCATGCCGTGGTCGGCGCCATTCTCCAGGATATCACCCGGCCGGCCGTGCAAAAGGAGCAGGTAATCCGGCGAGCCCGCGAGGTCATCCAGAAAAATCTGGCGACCGTGCAGAAGATCGCCTACCTCCTCGGAGAAAATGCCGCTGAATCCGAAGTCACCCTCAACAGCATCATCGAATCATTCTCACCGGCCAAGATTGAGGGGGACGACGGTGGAGACGGCCGTGACTGAAACCGCCTTCATCGATGTCGACCACGCCCAGCGCTGCAAAAATCGGCAGTCCATCTGCGGCGACGTCTTTCTGTCCCACCGAATCAAGGAGGAAGAACGGATCCTGGCCGTGCTCTCCGACGGACTGGGTTCCGGGGTCAAGGCCTCGGTCCTGGCCAACCTCACCGCTGCCATGGCGCTCAAGTTTGCCTCCACCTGCACCGACACCCGCATTTGGGCCCACTCGATCATGGACACCCTGCCAATCTGCGAGGTGCGCAAGATCAGTTACTCGACCTTCACCCTGATCGATCTGGACGAAAGCGGATCGCTGCGTTTCATCGAGCACGGCAATCCGCCGCTGGTTCTGCTGCGCGGCGCGGAGGAGGTAGAACTGGAACGGTCGGTGATTACGTTGGAGCGGTGGAAGGAACGGCTGATCTATCACGGCCGGCTCAGGCTGGAGATCGGCGACCGGCTGCTCTGTTTTTCCGACGGCGTGACCCAGTCGGGCATGGGGCAAAAAAACATGCCCCTGGGCTGGACCCAGGAAAAGGCAGTTGATTGCGCCAAGGACCTGATCCGCGCCAAACCCGACATCTCTTCGCGGCGATTGACGGCGGCCCTGATGGATCGGGCGCTCGCCAATGACAGCGGCTGCGCCCGGGATGACATCAGCTGCGCGGTCATCCATTTCCGGGTGCCAAGGCAGCTGTTGATCATGACCGGACCGCCCTTTGCCCCCCAGCGCGATTTTGAACTGGCCCAGGCCGCCATGACGTTCTCTGGTAAAAAAATCATCTGCGGCGGCACCACCGCCACTATTGTCGGCCGCATTCTCCAGCGGCCGATCACGGTCGATCTTACCCAGGCTGATACCGGCATGCCGCCGCCTGCCCGGATGGACGGCATCGATCTCATCACCGAAGGAGCGCTGACCTTGGCCCATGTGGCCCAATTTCTCGCCACGGACATCAGGGTCGAACGGTTACCGGCCAATCCAGCCGGGGATATCGTTCGCCTCATGCTGGGCAGCGACATTATCCACTTTATCGTCGGCACCCGGATCAACGAGGCCCATCAGGACCCCAACACACCGCAGGAATTGGACCTCCGCCGCAACATCGTCCGCCGTATTGTCTCTCTGCTGGAAGAAAAATACCTCAATGCCACTTCGGTCAGATTCATCTGACCTGTCACCCCCTCACCTCCTTCCCCAGTCTTTTTAACACCACGCCCTCGGCACTCTTTCCCGATCCTGTCATCACTCCGCTCTTGCTGTAAATCCCGTTCGTTGTCATCGGTTTCAGCTGCTTGTTGCCGCCGTTGCCGCAGTCGAAAATTTGCAAAAAATATCCTTTTTATCCGGCATCTCTACATTTAAATATTATTGACAAATCAACCATTTTTATCTAAAATATATATAGAGAATTAATTCTCTATATAGGCGTTATGTGGTACCAGCAAGCACGTTTTTATCAGTATTAAGTTCCTTAAAAAGGAATCGTTGCAGTGAAGCGGTAAGGCTTGTGTTTATGGCCAAGTGAGGAGGAAGAATCTTCACTTGGGCCTCAAGGCAACGAACGGCAAAATGGGCGGCGGAACTGTCAGCAGAGGCAGAAGAGGCTGTGGCAAAACTCCAGCGAAGGACGTGGTATATGAACACTAAGAGTACAATCGACCCACAGTGCTCCCGACGGTTTTTCCTGAAAGGATTGGGAACCGCCGGCATGGCAGGCGCCCTTGCAACTCTATCGGGGTGCAAGGATGCCGGAAAACCGATCGGTGGCGAGGGCTGGACCCCGCAGCAGTATAATGCCCCCGGTTCCTGGCCGGTTCAGGTGCGTGGACGCGTGCCCATCGATCCCAACAACCCCTCCATTGTCCGCGATGACCGCAAATGTATCCTCTGTGGCCAGTGTGCCGAGGCCTGCGAGCGCGTCCAGAGCGTCGAGGGATTTTACGAACTGCCGATCAAGAACGACATCACCTGCGTCAACTGCGGCCAGTGCGCCCTGTGGTGCCCCACTGGCGCCATCAGTGAGCGCGATGACATCGAAAAAGTCCTTACGGTTATCAGCGATACCAAACTCCATGTGATTGTCCAGACTGCGCCGGCCACCCGCATCGCCATCGGTGAAGAATTCGGCATGCCCGCCGGTTCCATTGTCGAAGGCAAGATGGTTGCGGCCCTGAAGCAGCTTGGGTTTGATCGGGTCTTTGACACCAACTTCAGCGCCGACCTCACCATCATGGAGGAGGGCACCGAGCTGGTCAGCCGGATCAAGGCCGCCGGTGGGGGGCAGGCGCAGGGCGGTCATGGTCACATCCCGACCGCCCTGCCCCAATTCACCTCCTGCTCGCCGGGCTGGGTTAAGTTCTGTGAATACTTCTATCCCGATCTGCTCGAAAACATGTCCACCTGCAAATCACCGCAGCAAATGCTTGGTTCAGTGGCCAAATCCTACTACGCCAAGAAAAAAGGCATCGACCCCAAGCAGATTGTTTCCGTGGCGATCATGCCCTGCACCGCTAAAAAATACGAAGCCGCCCGAGGCGAGATGAACAGCGCCGGGGCTGCGGCCGGCACTCCTGAATTGCGCGATGTCGATTTTGTCCTCACCACTCGCGAACTGGCCCGGATGATCAAAGGAAAAGGTATCGACCTGGCCAAGCTTGACCCCCAGCCCTACGATTCGCTGATGGGCGAGGGCACTGGCGCGGCGGTCATTTTTGCCGCCACCGGTGGTGTGATGGAGGCGGCAATCCGTTCCGGATACTTTCTGCTGACCGGGCAAAACCCTCCGGACGCCCTCTTGAATCTCTCCGCTGTCCGCGGTTTGCAAGGCGTGAAAGAGGCAAGCCTCAACGTACCGGGCGTGGGTGAACTGCGAGTCGCGGTGGCCAGCGGACTGGGCAATGCGCGGCAACTGCTCGATCAGATTCGGGCCGATAAGCAGGCCGGACGCCCGCCGCGCTATCATTTCATAGAGTTCATGGCCTGTCCCGGCGGCTGCATCAGCGGCGGCGGGCAGCCCAAAACCTCAGTCCCTCCCAGTGACTGGGTCCGGCAGGAACGGATGAAGTCCATCTACACCATCGACGCCAAGCTCTACAAAAAACGGTTGAGCCACGAAAACAAGGAAGTGATGGATCTGTACGCCGATTACCTGGGCAAGCCCAATGGGGAAATGGCGCACAAACTGCTGCACACTACCTACACCGACCGTAGCGCGCATCTGACCGCTAAGACCAAGGCGTAAGCCGGAACCAAGAGGATTGATTATGTCTAAGGGAGTCCTGGTCGATATGACCAAATGCTTTGGGTGCGGCGCCTGCACCGTCGCCTGTAAGCTCTGGAACGAAAAGAAATACGATGAAGTCAATAAACCCACCCTGGGCGACAAGGCCCAGTTGGTAGATATCAACTGGACCGTGGTCAGCAAACACGACGTCACCGATACAAGCGGACAGGCGGCCTGGCGGTTTGCCAAAAAACAGTGCCTGCACTGCGTGGATCCGGCCTGCGCCTCATCCTGCCTGGTGGGCGCCCTGCGCAGAACCCCAGAGGGACCGGTAGTTTATCACCCGGATCTCTGCGTCGGCTGCCGCTACTGCATGGTCGCCTGCCCCTTCAATATTCCCAAGTACGAGTGGGACAAATCCTTTCCCAAGGTTTCCAAGTGCCAGATGTGCTCATCACGGGTGGCTGCCGGTGAACAGCCCGCCTGCATCGCGGTTTGCCCCAACCAGGTGATGACCTTCGGCGACCGCGATCAACTGGTGCAAGAAGCCCACAAGCGCATTGAGGGCAACAAGCAGCTCTATGTCAACCACGTCTTCGGCGAGACCGAGGCCGGTGGCACGGCCTGGCTCTATCTCTCCGATCAGCCGTTCAACAAGCTCGGTTTCAAAACAGCGGTGCCCCAGGAATCGCTGCCGGCCTTCACCTGGCAGATTCTCAGTAAACTGCCGATGATCCTGGTCGGATGGACCGCGATCCTTTCTGGGCTTTACTTCTTCAATAAACGTCGCAACGCCGTCTCGGAAGGCAAACAGGACAGCACAGGAGGGCCGCAATCATGACTATCAACGGTAACCAAATCACCTTTAAAATGACCCCATTCCGGCTGGTCCTGATCGCCTTTTCCCTGGTTTTTGTCGGGATTGTGGCCTATCGCCTGGTGAACGGCCTGCAGATGACCAACCTGACCGACGCCTGGCCCTGGGGTTTGTGGATTTTCATCGACGTCAAGCTGGGCGTGGCACTGGCTGCCGGCGGGTTCACCACGGCCGGCATCTACTACGTGCTCGGCGTCAAGAAGGTCAAATCCGTGGTCAAACCGGCCATCCTCACCGCCTGGCTTGGCTACTGCCTGGTCGGCTTCGGTCTCTTGATGGACCTTGGCCGCTGGTACGGCTGGTGGCATCCCATCTTCAGCTGGGGCGAGCATTCGGTCATGTTCGAGCTTTACATGTGCGTTCTCCTGTACACCATTGTCCTCACCTGTGAATTTGCGCCCACCCTGTTCAAGGGCATGGGCCTGGTCAAGCTTTCTTCCTTTTTTAAAAGCCTGACCGCGCCGCTGGTCATCGGCGGCATTGCGCTCTCGACCATGCACCAGTCTTCGTTGGGGTCGATGTACGTGTTGACCCTGGGCAAACTCAACGAACTGTGGTGGACCATGCTGCTGCCGATTTTGTACTATTCCTCGGCGGTGGCGGTTGGTCCGGCCATGGTCACCTGCGAGACCGCCTTGGCCGGCCGTTTTTTCGGTCACGATTGGGATGAGCCGGCCATGACCTTCCTTGCCAAATGGTCGGGGTATGTGATGAGCTTCTATGCGGTGCTCCGTTTCTCCGACCTGGCTATTCGCGGTCAGATCGGCTCGCTGTTTGCCCTCGATACCGAAAGCCTGATGTGCCTGCTTGAGTTAGCCATTGGCTGCGTTTTGCCGCTCTATTTTTTCTGGAGCTACAAACTGCGCGGCAAGGTGATGACGCAGAAGATGATTGTGCGCAACGCCGTGCTTTTGGTCCTGGGCGTGGCGCTGAATCGCGGCAATGTGGTGTTCACCGGCATGGCCAAGGCAGCGGGTGAAAGCTACTTCCCCTCGGCTGCTGAATTGTTTCTCTCCATCGGTCTGGTGTCGGTCGGCATCCTGGTCTATCTTTTTATTGTGGAGAATTTTGACGTCTTTCCGGCTCACGACCATTCCGTCGCAACCGGTACAAAGCAGGCGCAGCCCGAAGGCGCCGGTTGTGCGCGGGCCTAAGGTGCTTGCCCGCACGCGGCATTGCACCTATTGTTGCAAGAGACGTGCAACGGAAAAGCGGGGGGTGACCATGCTGGACGGGGCGCCTTGCAGAACGATCTGCATCGGTGTTTCCCCGCCATGACCTGCATGTGCAACGCCCACCAGCCCACGCCGTTGGGGCAGGTGGGCGTGTTGACCTATTTTTTTTATACGGCACAATTTATAATGACGACAGATGGCGGTTGTTCGCGAACAACCACCTGCCGCCCGAGTGGGAGGTCACTCTATGTTGATAGAATATATGGAAATTGAAGAATTTATCCGTCCCGCCGAGATCGAGACCATCCTGGCCCAAGCGGCCGTGACCCCGGATAGCGAGATCGAGGCGATTCTCGACAAGGCGTCCCAGTTTGCCGGACTGACCCATCTTGAGGTGGCCAGTCTGCTCAAAATGGACGACAAACACCTGCCCCGGCTCTTTCAGGTGGCCCGTCGCATCAAGGATGAGATCTACGGCAATCGCATTGTCATGTTCGCGCCTCTCTATGTCAGCGATTACTGCGTCAACCGGTGCGCTTACTGTTCCTACAACGACTGCCACACGTTCAAACGCCGCAAACTGACCCAGGAGGAGGTCCGCGACGAGATCATCGAGATCGTCGGTATGGGTCACAAACGGATTGCGCTCGAGGCCGGCGAGGATGATGATAATTGCCCGATCGACTACATCCTCGAATGCCTGCGGACCATTTATCAGACCCAGGCGGACCTTTCCGGAGAAATTCGGCGGGTCAATGTCAACATTGCTGCGACCACGGTGGAGAATTACAACAAGTTAAAGGACGTGGGCATCGGCACCTATATTCTTTTCCAGGAAACCTATCACCAGCCCTCCTACGAGAAATACCATCTCAATGGCCCCAAAAAGGACTACTGGTATCATACCACCGCCTTTGACCGGGCCATGTCCGGTGGCATTGACGATGTCGGCGCCGGCGTGCTCTTTGGCCTCCATGATCCCTATTTTGAAGCCCTAGCCATGGTGATCCATAACGAACACCTGGAAAAAGAATACGGCATCGGCTTCCATACCATCTCGGTGCCGCGCATCCGCCCGGCCACCGGGGTGGATCTGGACACTGTCTATCCCCATGCACCCGACGACGAGACCTTCAAAAAGATCGTCGCCGTGTTGCGGCTGGCCGTGCCTTACACCGGCATGATCATCTCCACCCGGGAAAGTGCTGCCATGCGCAAGGATCTGCTCGACTGCGGCATCACCCAGATGAGCGCCTGCAGCGCGGTCGGCGTGGGCGGCTACATGGCGGAGAAGCGACGCCGTGAAACCGGAGTGATCGATCCCGACCTGACCGCTCAGTTCGCCAAGAACGACGAACGCTCGGCCGATGAGATTATCCACTGGCTGATGGAAGAGGGCTTGGTGCCCTCCTGGTGCACCGCCTGCTACCGATCCGGGCGGACAGGCGACCGGTTCATGGCGCTCGCCAAAAGCGGACAGATCAAGAATGTCTGCCACCCAAACGCCCTGATGACCTTGTCCGAATACCTAGAGGATTACGCCTCGCCCGAGGTCAAGTCTTTGGGCTACGCCTTGGTCAATAACGAACTCGACAGGGTTCCCAAGTCCGAACATCGGGAAAAGGCGCGGCAGAATGTCGAAATGATCCGCAGCGGCAAGGCGAGGGACTTGTATTTTTAGCTGAAGCTCGGATATCGCCAAACAAGCCATCGTCCTTTTGGTGACGGCGCCTTGTTCCCTTTTTTCAAACCAATTTCGATACAGCCCGCCGTTCACACCGGCAAACTCCAGTTAAGGACGCACATAAAGAAACAGCCCGTTCACTCTGAAGAGGAACGGGCTGTTTCTATTTTACGGGCCACATACAGGTTCCCTGACCGGACGAGGCCTTCATTCATGCGCAGCAATTTAGCGCTCTGGTGCCTGAAATCGGCAAGCAAAGGCCTCTGCTTGAAGTGCTATATTCTTCTCCAGCCCGCAGATGAACGCAGGAACGAATCACGGTGGAGGCAGGATGATGGTAAAAAAACTCCCTTCAGGAGAGCCGCGGACCTCGCTTTCCCTTATTCTCTTCTTTGACGGCTATCATTTCTTTTCTTCGGGCAGAGCAATCTCTTGGAGCTTATATGATTTGCCTTGGTGGGTGATGGTGGCCCCATCTTCCCACTTATAAGGACGCTCGTAGTTGACCATGGTCGACGAAATAAATAATACCCCCGAAAAGAAACCAAACATAATCCAGAAAATAATATTTCTCATTTTTTCCCCACTCATCAAAGATGGTTTTTTCGATCCCGCTTTTTATCCCAAATCAGGTCTCCTATAAAGAACAAATGAATTGCCCGAATCATGGCAGACGGAAGTTCAACGGTTACAACGAAACGAGAAAATAGCCGCTAAGCTGGAGAGGACACTTATCCGTTTCCCCTTGAGGTTGCACGATTAGACGCCAAATATAATCAGCCTGTCCGCTTATCACCGCTCACAGGCTAATTTTTATCCGGGTCAACGGTGAATTGACCCCTGCCACAGAATCGAGTACTCGTAAGAAGAAGGCATTCCCAAATCACTTTGACCATCGACCAGATGGGTGAGAGCACATGATTTTTGAAGGATTGAAGCTGACCTTGCTCGGCATGGGCGTAGTCTTTGCCTTCCTCGGGCTGCTGATTGTGGTAATCAAGCTGAGCGCCAGGGTGCTGAAGCCCTTGACGGACAGAGAACAAACAGCCCATCACGCCATGTCCCACAAAAAGAAGGGGCCGCGACATCACCAGGAACTCGAGGAGAAGCAGCGGATTCTGGCGGTGATCAGTGCGGCGATTACCGCACATCGTTCCCAGGTTCCGCCAGCGCAGAGAGTGGCTGCCAGGCCAGAGGAGGCCAGAGCGTACGCCCCATCGGAGCACAGTCCCCCCCAGCTTCTGACCGGTACAAAAAGGCGGCCCCCGGGCCTCACCCGCCTCCTCTTCCGCGACCGAGCCACCTTTCTGAGCTTTCGGCGGCGCAAGGATTACAAACACATCCTTTAAGCGGCTACGGAGGGCTACCCTATCCCCCTCCTCGCCTGCCGCTAGGACCCATTGAGTAGAATAGCTTTAACGGAGTGGAAACCATGACGAAAATATCCCGCTACAAAGTAAGTGTCGACGGCGTTACCTATCAGGTGCAAGTGGAAGATGAAACAGGGGAGATCACCGAGGTCAGCGGCGGCAACTTCGGGGGGGGCGCAGCCGCCTCGCGGCCTCCGGTCGAGGTGCGGACCCACCTGCCCGGCAATATCTACGCGGTGCTCTGCGCTGCTGGCGACCGGGTGATAAAGGGGGATACTCTGATCATCGTCGAGGCCATGAAAATGGAATCGCCCATCTACGCCCCTGAGAATGGTGTTATCAAGTCCGTGGAAGTGGCCAAGGGACAGACCGTAAGTTCCGGACAGGTGCTGGTTGTCCTGTCCTGACCGGCTCGACCTCAACGAGGTGATGCACATGATGAAAAAAACATGGTCCCTGACTGGCGCGGTCGTGTTCCTGGTCCTGCTCGCCGGCATCCAGACCGGTGTGGCCGGGCAAACGACCGAAGCCCAGCTGTCGTCCATGCCCTCCATGGTTGACATGATCGCCAATTTTTGCCGATCAACCGGCCTGTACAGCTTCCTGTTCCAGCCCGGCGGAGCGTGGACCGAGGGGGTCGGCCGCCTGATCATGATCGGCATTGGCATTCTGCTCCTGTACCTGGCCATCTGGCGGGAGTTCGAGCCGTTACTCCTCTTGCCCATCGGTTTCGGCGCGATCCTCACCAACATCCCCCTGGCCGGCATGGGCGATCCGGGCGGCATGCTCGATCATATCTACCAGGTGGGCATCAAATCCGGAGCATTCCCTTTGATCATCTTCATGGGCATCGGTGCGATGACCGATTTCGGGCCAATGCTCGCCAACCCGAAGACCATGCTGCTTGGGGCGGCGGCCCAGTTCGGCATCTTCACTACCCTCATCGGAGCGCTGCTGCTCTCCAAATATGTACCGGGAATCGATTTCGATCTCCTGGACGCGGCTTCGATCGGAATCATTGGTGGCGCCGACGGCCCAACAGCCATCTTCCTCGCCAGCCAACTCTCCCCCCATCTCCTCGGCTCCATTGCCGTGGCGGCCTATTCGTACATGGCGCTGGTACCGATTATCCAACCGCCGATCATGCGGGCTTTGACCACGCCAGCGGATCGGCGGATCCGCATGGAGCAAATGCGCCATGTGGGCAAGGTAGAAAAGATCGTTTTCCCACTGATTGTCCTAGGCCTGTGCATTTTTCTGCTGCCTTCGGCGGCCCCGCTCATCGGTTTCTTCATGTTCGGTAATCTGATGCGAGAGTGCGGTGTGGTGGAACGACTGTCGACCACCGCTCAGAATGCCCTACTCAATATCGTCACCATCTTCCTCGGGCTTGGCGTCGGCGCCCAGATGTCCACAGATAAATTCCTCAACGCCTCAACCATTGGCATCCTCTTTCTCGGGGCCATCGCCTTTTCGATCGGGACAGCCTCCGGCGTGTTGATGGCCAAAATCATGAACCTGTTCCCTGGAAATAAAATCAACCCCTTGATCGGGTCGGCGGGTGTCTCTGCGGTTCCCATGGCCGCGCGGGTCAGCCATCGCTTGGGCATGGAGGCTGATTCGGAGAATATGCTGCTGATGCACGCGATGGGCCCGAATGTGGCCGGAGTTATCGGATCCGCCGTGGCGGCCGGCGTCCTCCTGACCCTCAAGAATTTTGTTGAATGACCCGATTAACGGTGGCGGGTGACGTTTCCGTCCGCCGTTGACTTGGCAGTCATATATGGTTTAGTTACTGAAATAGATACTAAAATTGTCGGATAACGAGACATTCTTTGCTCAAGGAGGACTGGTTAATGATTGTACGCGTGATTATGACCCGCAAGGTGGCTAAATACGGCAGGGGACTGGATGTGAGCCTGATACCGATCTTGTCCGAACTGCTCATGGAATTGCGGACCATCGCCAATCACCAGGCCGGGTATATCTCCGGCGAGACCTTGCGCAATGTCAACGATCCCGAAGAGTATGTGGTCATCAGTACCTGGCGGTCGATGGAAGACTGGGAGCGGTGGTTCGCCAACGAGAAACGGGCGGAACTCGAAGGGAAGGTAGATGCCCTGATCGGCTCACCGACCATCTACAAAATCTATAGTTATTACTGATAATCACCGGAAAGGCCGGACGGAGGAAATCAGCTGGTCACATCCGCTCCTGAGACCAGTCGTTGTGCTCAAACTGGCTGTGATCAGGCTTGGGTGGTTTGATTTCGGCCATGCGCTGGCGCAGCCAGGTCTGCACTTTGGGAAATTCGGCGGCAAAATCGGCCAGGGCCCGACCGCGATGGCTAAAACTGCTTTTCTTTTCCATCGACATTTCGGCAAAGGTCTTGCCGAACTCCGGGTAAAAAAACACCGGGTCGTACCCAAAGCCCGAGTCCCCTCGCCGCTCAGCGATGATTTCCCCGTCACAGCGGCCTTCCCAGGTCAGAGCTGGCCCGGCCGGCGTGGCCAGCGACAGCACACAGACGAAATGAGCGGCGCGATTGGTCTTACCAGCCATTTCTCCCAGCAATTTTTCGCAGTTATCCCAATCGGTCGCCCCCGGACCGGCATAGCGGGCCGAATAAACCCCTGGCCGGCCGTCGAGGGCATCGACCACCAGGCCGGAATCATCGGCCAAGCAGGGTAATCCCAAAATCTTGGCATAGTGCAGCGATTTTTTGTAGGCGTTGTCGTCAAAGGTTTCGCCGTCCTCCACCGCCTCAGGCATGGGACCGAAATCGGCGAGCGACCTGATCGATATCGGAAAATCTTTAAGCAGATCTTTAATTTCTTTCAATTTATTCTTATTACTGGTGGCCAGCACGATAATATTGTCCATGGTTGTCCTCCTGACGCGCCCAGCCTAAGCGGCCAAGGCTGCATTTTTCTAATCGGATGGATGCGTGACCTGAAAGCAAGCGACCTGATGCAGGTCGCAGCAATTCGAAATCACTTGACTTTTTTCTTGCGCAATTGCTTGTCGTATCGTTCCTGTTCGCTGTAGATGCAGCCGCAGTAGGGTTGTCGATACAGATCCATGCGGATGGATTCGTCGATGCCCTGTTGCCAACCAAGACGGAAATCCTCATAATACACATCGATTCCGCTCGTTGTAGCCAACTGTTCGCACCGGTCGATAAGCAGTTGGTGGTTCTGGTACTTCGAGTAAAACAAAGTCGTGCTGAAGGCGTCGTACTTGCCGGCAACCGCAGCCTCCACCGTCCGCGCGAGGCGCATCTCATAACACATCAGGCAGCGCTCCTGTTCATGAAACACCACTTGCCGCAGATAATCGGTGAGGCCGTAGCGCTCGTCGATCTCCATCGGACAGCCGGTTTGCCGGGCGAAGTGCTGAACAGCGTCGAGGCGACGGCGGAATTCCTGATACGGATGGATATTGGGGTTGTAGAACAAGCCGGTCACCTCGTGGCCCTGGTCCCGAAGCTGCCGCAGCGGGTACACTGCGCAAGGGCCACAGCAGACATGGAGCAAAATCCGCATTACTTGACCTTGAAATGCTTGGGCTCAATCCCGTAGCAGTGGATTTTGTAATTAATAATCCGCAGACTGGTGTCCAAACTTTTTGCTGCCTTGGTCTGATTGCCGTTATTTTTCTTTAACGCCTCAATAATAAGCTCGCGTTCGAAATGTTCAACCGCAGAGGACAGCGATAATGGCTTATCGGAAGAGAGACTGTCCGCACTTTGCAGTGATGGCGGCAGGTGGATAGATTTGATAGCCGGACCGTCACAAATCAGCACCGCCCTCTCCATGCAATTCTGCAATTCACGGACATTGCCCGGCCAGTGATACTGCACCAGGAGATCAATGGCCGGCGTCGTAATCCGGCTAATCTCTTTGTGGTTTTCCCGGGCATATTTTTCGAGAAAATACTCGGCCAGCAACAGGATATCGGTGCGTCGCTCCCGCAGGGGTGGCAGATAAACTGGAAAGACATTGAGCCGATAATAGAGATCCTCACGGAAATGCATCTCCTTGACTGCGGTCTCTAGGTCGCGGTTGGTGGCGGCCACCAGGCGGATATCGGCTTTAATCTGCTTAGTCGAGCCAAGACGCTGAAAGGTTCGCTCTTGGATGACGTTGAGCAGCTTCACCTGCACCGCCGGGCTGATCTCGCCGATTTCGTCGAGGAACAGGGTCCCCCCCTCGGCCAGTTCAAACCGCCCTTTTTTCGTTTCCGTAGCGCCGGTAAAGGCACCCTTTTCATGGCCGAACAATTCGCTTTCCAGCAGGGTTTCCGGCAAAGCCGAGCAGTTGACCACTACAAACGGTCCCTTTGCCCGGCTGGAATTGTAGTGCAGGGCCTTGGCTACTAGGGTCTTACCGGTGCCCGATTCACCCCGCAGGAGCACGGTGGCGCTGGAATCAGCCACCCGGTGCACCATGTCGAACACCTCTTGCATCCGCGAAGAGTTGCCGATGATCTCCTCAATCCGGTTTTTGGCCGACAGTTCCCGGCGCAGCTTGGAGTTCTCCAGGCGCAGGGCCTCTTTTTCCTGGCTGACCCGCTGGATGCGCTGCACAGTTTCGGCAATCAGACCGCTGACCACGGTAAGAAAACGGAGATCGTTTTCGGATTGGACGCCAAAGCCCTCCTTGTACATCCGGTCAATCGACAAGGCCCCGATGGACTGTTGCGCGGCCAGGATCGGCACGCAGATGAAGGAGCTTTTCTTTTTGCGCTCATCGCCCCTGGTCCGGGTACGATTGAGGAACAAGGGTTCGTCGCCGATCTGCGGCACGATGATCGGCTCGCCGGTGGCCACCACCTTGCCGGTAATGCCTTCCCCCAGCTTGTAACGGCCGCGCCGCTTGGCCTCGGCGGTAATGCCGTGGGCGACCTCGATCTCCAATTCGCCGGTGGCCGGGTTGATGATGGAAACGGTGCCGTTATCCATATTCTTGCGTTCAGCCAGGGTGGTGACGATTTTTTCCAGACACTCCTGCAGGCTGGTGGCCGAGGCCAGATGCCTGGTAATTTCGTAGAGACAGGTCAGGTCGATGACTTCCTGTTCCTGCTTGGTGTTGAGCGAGTTGGTGTGTGCTTTCATAAATACGCAAGTGTATTGACAGTGATCCTTTGAAATGGTAATTACGTGCCGTTATGGAGGGATGGCCGAGTGGTTTAAGGCGGCGGTCTTGAAAACCGTTGTGCGAAAGTACCGTGGGTTCGAATCCTACTCCCTCCGCCAGAAACCATCATTGCCCGCATTGGAGAGATGACCGAGAGGCCGATGGTGCTCGCCTGCTAAGCGAGTGTGGGGGTTATACTCCACCGAGGGTTCGAATCCCTCTCTCTCCGCCATATAACATAAAGGCTGGTTGGGTTGCCAACCAGCCTTTATTGTTTTCCACGCCGGGCATCCGGAATCAAAGCCGCAACAACCGAAGGCCGCTCTGGGCCAGACGCGTCTCCTACCCTTCCAATTTAACAACTTTGTACCATATTCACCGATTGTACGCCACGCCAACCTTGCCCAAATTGTAAGAAATTATTCACTCTCGTTGCATTTGTGTCAATTCTGGCATTCTATCAATCACCCCAATGTCTTTCCGCGGCGAGCGCCGCCTATGGATGCTCAAATTCCCTGCCTAACGTTGATCAACTTTCAGCGGTGGTTGGCGCCATGACGCTACGTTCTTCTGTCCCTGATTTGCCGGCAAGATGCTGCATCAGTTCGCCCAACTGAGCCGGGAACAGAATGACCGTGTTGGAAGGGCTGGAACCAAGGCCGTCCACCGTTTGCAGCGTACGTAGCTGGATGGTGATAGGGCTGTCCGACATGATTTTTGCGGCCTCCGCCAGATTGACCGCCGCCAGCTTATCGCCTTCGGCCTTGGTGATGGTGGCCCGCTTCTCGCGTTCAGCCGAGGCCTGGCGCGACATCATCCTTTTCAAATCCTCCGGCAATTCAATATCCTGCAAGCGGAGGGAATCGACGCGCAACCCCCAATCCTTGACCCGCTCTTCCACATGCTCCTTGATGCGGATTTGAATCTGCTCCCGCTCTGAAAGCAGCTCGTCCAGACTAAGACTGCCGACCACATCCCGCAGGGCGGCCTGGGCATATTGCGCCACCGCGAATTTGAAGTCCTGAATGGTAATAACCGCCTTTTCGCTGTCATCGACGAGGAAGAACAGAGCCGCATCTATTTCCGCCGGGACATTATCCCGGGTGATGACCTTTTGCCGGGGGATGTTGAGCACGATCACCCGTGTGTCTATAAAACGGACGCTCTCCAGCACCGGGATGATATAGAGCAGGCCGGGCCCCTTGACCGAGCGGAACTTGCCCAGAAAGAGGACCACCCCTCGTTCCCATTGCGCCGCCACCCGGACACCCGAGACCAACACGTACCAGAGAAAAACCGCAAAAAAAGCAGCGGGAACGGCCAGAAACGGCAGAACATCCCCGCGTGTTGCCGACGTAAAGAAAAACAATCCCACCGCCGCGGCCGGCACGGCAAACAGAACACCCCGGAGGGTGCGACCTAAGGAAACGTGCTCTTCGGCCGGTTTGACATAGTGCTTCAGTTCTTCACCCATGATTGCCTCCTTTTTTGGTGTGGTTTTCCACATTGAATAAATGGGAGGGCGGTGCAACTGACGTTTGCGTCAGTTCGAACCAGCCCTTGGGCAGGTTCCTGCTTTATTTTAGGGTTCATAGCCTTGCGGAGATTCTAGTGCCGATCGATATCAACTACTAGGACGGCATGATCTGACATTGCACCAGCACTATGCCCGGCAAAGATGTAGTGGTTTGCTTCCCATACATACCGAGCGTTTCTGACGAAAAAATGATGACTTACAAAAGCATGATCGAGCTGTTTTCCTTCTCCACCAGCGACTGGCCAGTAACTCCAGCCATTGTTTCGATCCAGTCCCAGCACGCACGTCTGATTGTAGGCTGCTTGCTGTAATCAGGCATGCGCAAGCCAAGAATGTCCATTTCGTAGCTTTTAAGATGTACATGAAGAACATTGGAGGGTACTGAAGGTGCGATAGGCGGCCCCGCAATATTACCAGGAATAATGAAGCTGCGCGAGGCAATCAGAACATGATTCTCCTTCGGAGAATATGCCGATATGCATAGGTAAGGGAAACCACTTGAACTCAGTTGACTCGTAAAATTTCTGTGAGATGGGCCGGGAACGTATTCAGTAAGAACTATGATATCGGGCGAAAGAGAACATACGGCTTCCGCCATTTCGGGTGGCATTCGCTTGCGACTAGCACGGTGGTTAACATTCCACGCAATGAACTTCATAGGCGCAAATCCTTTTTTCCCAAGCTAATGAGTTGTGGTCCTTACAAGGGCAGCAACTCTCGCCAGTCATCCAGCAAAAAAAACGGAAAATGTGGCCAGTTGTGGACCGTGCTGCAGTTCTTGCCCCAGGCGCGCATCTGGTTGCGGCCGGAGAAAATGCGGTCGCGGCTGGTGATGATTTTGTGGCTGTAGAGGTCGCGGCCCGGACCGGAGCCAAGGAAGGCATCGCGGAAGGCCGCCATCTCGTCCCGCAGGCCAGGCACATCGCGCTGCGGCCGGTTGGCAAGGAACCGGGCCAGCTGGTCCTCGTCGTCAAACATGTTGCGGTAAAAGGTGTCCAGAACCTCCTGATTGAAGTGATCGAGCATGTCGCCGTAACTTTCCGGAGGGATGCCGCGCTGTTTGTCCACCGGGGTGAGGGTGCCGCCGATGGCGGTGGCAGAGGCAAAAGAAGCCGCCTGATCGGCCAGGAGATGCGCCGCCACCCAAACGCCCATGGACCAACCGATCAGATGCAACTGCTCGTAGCAGGCAAAGGGCGCCAAATCAACCGGCTGCAGCTGCCGGTAGTCGGAAAAGAGGCACAGGTCGTGATCGGCAGCGGGGAGAAAACGAAACGGCGTGGAATCCATACCCCAACCGCTGAAAAAAAGGATGCAGTGCCGGTGGTTGTTGCGGTGCAGCCAGTCGATGTGCATGGGCTTATTCCAGGGATGCCTTGATGATGGCGGGCAGCGGTGCCAGTTGCTCCCAGTCCATGGCCGCATTCAATGACAAGCGCAGTCGTGAGGTGCCAACCGGCACCGTGGGCGGCCGCACCGCCTTGACCCAATAGCCCGCTTCGCAGATGCGTTCGGCCGAGGCCACCGCCCGAGCCGCATCGCCGACAAGCACCGGCACGATATTGCTGCTGCCATCGGTGCGCAACCCGGCGACGCGCAGGGCGCGGCGAAACTGCTCCGCCATCTGCTCCACCTTGGCGCGCTGCTCCTGCATCAGGGGAATCTGCCGCAAAACAAAACACAGCCAGTGGACCGAAACCGGCGGCAAACCGGTGGAGAAGATCTGCGGCCGGGCGGTATTGAGCAAGTAATCAATCAGCAGCCTGGAGCCGACCACAAAGGAGCCCTGGCCGCCATAGGCCTTGCCAAAGGTGCCGGTGAGAATGTCAATCTCGAGGTGCACGCCTTGCTCTTCCGCCAAACCGCAGCCACTCTGCCCCCGGATGCCGACCCCGTGGGCCTCGTCGACATAGAGCGCAGCCCGAAAGCGATCCTTGATCCGCACCAGTTCGGCCAGATCGGCGGTGTCACCGTCCATGCTGAAGATCGATTCGGTGACGATGAACACCTGGCGGAAGCGCTCCCGATCCTTGGCGAGAATCTGCTCGATGGCTCGGTAATCGAGATGCGGGTAGCGAAGAACCTTGGCCCGAGACAACCGCATGCCGTCGATCAGGCTGGCGTGGCAGAGCTTGTCGGCGAGGATCAGATCCTGTTTGCCGGAAAGCGCCGGCAGGATACCGACATTGAGGTGGTAACCCGAATTGAATACCAGGGCCGCCTCGGTCTCATACAGTGCGCACAGTTGCCGCTCCAGCTCCATATAGGGCAGGGTGTTGCCGGTCATCAGACGCGAGGCAGTACTGCCCAGGCCGTATCGCTCCAGGAGATTGTCGCCATTCTGCTCGGCAAAAAAACGTGCCGCCAGTTCCCGGTTAGCGGCCAGCCCCAGGTAATCGTTACCGGCCAGATTAAGATACTCCCGGCCGTTAATCTCAATGCGGCCATGGTCCAGATGGGTCACCGGCACCAGGTGGCGCATTTGCCCCTGCTGTTCAATCTCTGCCAGTTGTTCAACCAGCTGTTGGTGCAAAACAGACATACGTTTTATCCTAAGAATTGACTGTAGAGGCCGTCGCTAAAACCTACCAGAAGCCGGTCGCCGATCAACAGGGCCGGGGCCCGCAAGTTGCCCGACCGCCCCAGGGCCTGGGCAAGGATGGCCTCCTTGCCGTCTTTTTGTGGATCAAAGACCTGATAGTTTTTCCCTTTGGCAATCACTATTTCCCGGACGCCGGCCAGCAGCTTCCATGCTTCCTCAGCGGCAAGGGCTTCATTTCTGGCGTCGACGATTCGTTCGGGGGTAATGGTGTTTCGTTGGAGCACATCCAGTGCTTTGCCGCACGAAGCTCAGCCCTTTCGCAAATAAGCCCATTCAATTCGCATACGACCTCCGGTGTCTTGACGACGGTTCAAGTGATCATCAGTGCAATGGCTGCCTAGTATAGTCCCGGATTATTTTCGTCACCACCTTATTTTCCCCTGTGGTTGCCGGTTTCCGAAAAACGAAAAATCCACTATAGAAAAACGGATGCGGACGAACAAACCTGCTCAGAGGAGGGAAAAACGATGACAACCCCACCGGAAACGGCCGGCCCGCAGGGCGACCTGCTGCTGCGGACCATGCCCATGCCCGCCGACACCAGCTTCAACGGTGATATTTTCGGCGGCTGGATCATGTCGCAGATGGATCTGGCCGGCAGCATGATGGCCAAGGAGGTAACGCGAACACGGACGGCGACCGTGGCCGTGGAGAGCATGCAGTTCATCAAGCCGGTCAGGGTGGGCGATGTGGTCTGTTGTTACGGCAGGGTCGTCCGGGTGGGCACCACCTCGGTGACGATCATGCTCGAGGTCTGGGTGCGGCCGATCCTCCATGCGGGCAAGGACCAGTTCACCACCTTCAAGGTGACCGAAGCGGCCATTACCTATGTGGCCATCGGCGAGGACGGCGCCAAGCAGCCGATCGACAAAAGCCGAATCACGCTGTAATCACGACCGGTTAGTCGCGGAGGACGGCGGTGTCTTCCAGGACGATTTCGAGCTCGGCCAAGTCGATCTCGGTGAGATTGAGCAGACTGGCCTCCAGGGTGGCGGGGAGGGTGAGGTAGGGGTCTTTTTCCAGGCCGATGCCCAGCTTGTGACACACCAGATTGGCCATCCGCACCAAGAGAAGGAGCATATTCTTCTCGTCAACCCCCTGGCCATGGTGATCGCGGGCAACTACGCAAAAATAGTCCGGCATGTTCCACTGGCCGAGCAGCTTCGCCCCCAGCCGGGCATGCAGTTTCGCCATGGCTTCCAGGAGCAGGGCCTCTGGGATTTCCAGGGTCTTGTTCTTCTTTTTAATCTGCTCGATGGTCACCAGCACGAGCAGTTTGCCGACATCATGGAACAGGCCGCCAAAAAAGGCCTGCCCTTGATCAACGCCGTAAGCGTGCCGCCTGGACAACCACAGCGTGCCGTAGGCGCAGCCCACCGCGTGCTGCCATATTTTCTTCATCAACACGTTGATGCTCTTGTCGGTACTGTTGAATTGCTGCCGCGAGGTGGCCAGAAGCACCACCTTTTCGATCTCCTGCATCCCTAGCCGCATGACTGCGGCCCGCACCGTGCCGACCTCGGCCAACCCACGATAAAAAGATGAATTGGCGATCTTCAGCACCTGGGTGGCCAGGGCCTGGTCCGCGGTGATTATTTTTTCGATAACCGGGATGCTAGGTTCTTTTTTCGCCAGCTCCTGCTGAATGCGGCTGGCCGCGGTATTGAACACCGGCAGCTTGACTGCATCGGATTCGATGCACTGGTTGATCAGATCGACGAGAGAAACAGGAGCGGCCATTTATTCACCTGCGAGACGGCGGAGTTCGGCAAGGGGGCGAGGCGGACTAAAAATGGGCAGGCAGCGCAGGAGTTCATCGACCGTGGTCAGCCCGGCGGCTGCCTTGACCAGCCCGTCCTCCAACAAGGCAACCAGCCCGGAGTGGTTGATGCTGATCGTGCGGATTTCATAACTGGTTTTGCGCTCCAGAATGGCAGTGCGGACCGGCTCATCGAGCACCAGCAGCTCAAAAACGCCAATCCGGCCGCGATAACCGGTCTGTTTGCACAGCGTACAGCCGCGTCCTTTCTTGAACTGGGCATCCTGCAAGTCCTTGACCGTACAGCGCAACCGCTGGAACTGGATCGGCGTCGGCTTGACATCGACGGCGCAGTGCGGACAAACGCGGCGCAACAGCCGCTGCGCCAACACGCTGACCACGGTGGAAGAAACGAGAAAGGGAGCGATATCCATATTGAGCAAACGGATCAAACCGCCGATGCTGTCCTCGGTGTGAAAGGTCGACAGGACCTTGTGACCGGTCAGGGCCGCCTGGACCGCCACCTCGGCCGAGTAGGCGTCGCGGATTTCACCAATGACAATCACATCGGGGTCCTGACGCACGATATGCCGCAGCGTCTCCTCAAAGGTCAGGTCGATCTTGGGATCGATCGAGCACTGGGCCACCCCATCGATCACATATTCCACCGGCTCTTCAGCGGTAATAATGCTGACTTGTGGACTCTTCAGGGCATGGATGCAGCTGTAGATGGTCGAGGTCTTGCCCGAACCGGTCGGACCGGTCACCAGGACCACGCCGCTGGGGTGATAGACCGCATCCTCGAGAAAACGGGAAAGCATGCGCGGCGACAGGCCAATGGTGTGCAAGTCGTAGAGTTCCTGTTTGCGGTTGAGCAGCCGGATAACAATTTTCTCGCCGTGGATAGTGACAAAAAAAGAGACGCGCAGATCCAGCTGGCCCTCATCGTGCTCAAAGAGGATGCGCCCGCCCTGATGCCGCCGCTTCTCAGTAATGTCCGCCTGGCAGAGAATCTTCAGCCGGCTGGAGAGGGCTGGAATAATCTCCCGAGGGAAATCCTTGAAATGATTAAGCACCCCGTCCTCACGAAACCGGACCTGCAGGCGGTCCTCCATCGGCTCGATGTGAATGTCACTGGCATTGTTTTTCAACGCCTCGAGAATAATCGAGTTGACGGTGCCAACCACGGTGGTGTTGTCCACCGCCAAGGCCTGGCCACCTTTTTTATCGGCCAGCAGTTCAACGGTTTTCTTGATTGACCGACTCTGAGCGATGACCGGGACGATGGTGTTGCCCAAAAAGCGCTTGGCGGTCTGCAAGGCCTCATGATCGAGAGGATCGGCAAAGGCAACACGCACCGAGCCGTCATCGCTCTTGATCGGGATAAAACCGTGGGCCGCCATCAAGGTCTTGGGAATCTTCTCGCACCGCTCTTTGTCGATAGTATTGAGGCCGGGTTCCATGAAGGCATAGCCCATCTGGATGGAGAGGATCTCGATGAAGACCTGCTCATCGATAAAATTATGCTTTACCAGGATGCGGCCAAGTTTTTCCTGGGAGTTGCTTTCCTGTTGGAGCCGACAGGCGGCCTCGAGATCCTCGGGCGAGATGTAGCCGAGTTCGATGAGTAAATCGCCGATGCGGATGGGAGACGAGGTTGTGCGGAGGGTTTCGCGCACATCCTGATCGGTGACGAATTTGAGGTCCTTGAGGATCTTCAGCAGGGGGCTGAAGGTGGTCAGCTTGGACTGTATCCTGGCGGCATGTTCCACCTGGTGGCGGTTCACCTTATTCACATGCAGCAGCAGACGAATGATAGCGCTGTACGTATCTGTCGGGGTCAAGGTCATGATGGGCTTCACCTGCCGGACACTTACTCAACCCATGCCGGCTCTCGTCTGTTGGCTTCTTAAAGTAAAAGTATACGGGCTATCATATCCCGGTTCAAGAAATTAGAATTGGCACGTATCTTTTTTTATTTATTGCAAAATTAACAAAAAACAAACAATCCGGGCGGTTCAGGAGGTTTCCTTGGCTGGTCCTGCGGCAACCGGGCCAAGCATGGCCTCGGGCCGCACAATGCGGTCGAAGGCCTCGCCGGTGAGCGCACCCAACGCCAGCGCCGCCTCACGCAGCGACAGATTCTCCGCGTGCGCCTTCTTGGCGATGGCCGCCGCCTTCTCGTAGCCGATGACCGGGTTGAGGGCGGTGACCAGCATCAGGGAATGGCGCAGGTTGTACTCGATCCGCTCCATGACCGGTTCGATACCCACAGCGCAGTTGCGGTCAAAGGAATGGATGACATCGGCCATCAGGGTGATTGACTGCAAAAAATTATAGATGATCAGCGGCTTGAAAACATTGAGCTCAAAATTGCCCTGGCTGGCGGCGAAGCCGATGGCGGCGTCGTTGCCGAAGACCTGACAGGCGGCCATGGTAACTGCCTCCGACTGGGTCGGATTGATCTTGCCCGGCATGATCGAGCTGCCCGGCTCGTTGGCCGGGATGGCGAGCTCACCCAGACCGCAGCGCGGCCCGCTGGCCAGCCAGCGAACATCGTTGGCGATCTTCATCAGGTTGGCGGCCAAGGCCTTGACCGCGCCGTGGGCAAAGACCAGCTGGTCATGCGCGGTCAGGCCATGGAAGGTGTTGGCGATTGGGTAAAACTGCTTGCCCGTCTCGTGGCTGAGCTGTACGGCCACCGCCGCACCGAACCCGGCCGGTGCATTGAGGCCCGTGCCGACCGCCGTGCCGCCGATGGCAAGAAAACGGAGGTGCTCCACGCCCTCCCGCAATTGCCGCAGGTTGCTCGCCAGTAAAGCAGCCCAGCCGCCGACCTCCTGGCCTAGCGTCAGGGGGGTGGCATCCTGGAGGTGGGTCCGGCCGATCTTGACGATTTCGGCAAAAGCTTCCGCCTTCTGCAGCAGAGTCCGGTGCAACCCTTCCAACGCCGGCAGCAGCCGGTCCTCCAGGGCAAAAACAGCCGCCACATGCATGGCCGAAGGGAAGATGTCGTTGGAGCTCTGGGACATGTTGACATGGTCGTTGGGGTGCACCGGCCGTCCCTGCTCCAGAGTACCATGGGCGAGAACCGCGGCCCGGTTGGCGATCACCTCGTTGACGTTCATGTTGGTCTGGGTGCCGCTGCCGGTCTGCCAGACCGAGAGCGGAAATTCCCGGTCATGCTCGCCCGCCAGAATCTCGTCGCAGGCCCGGACAATCATATCCCGGATCTCGACGGGCAACTTGCCCTTGTGGAGATTCACCTCGGCACAGGCCCGCTTTAAACGGACCAGGCCGTAGACCAGGGACAAAGGCATCCGCTCCTCACCAATATGGAAGTTGCGGCGGCTGCGTTCGGTCTGCGCTCCCCAGAGCCGTGCAACCGGAACCTCGATCTCGCCCATGGTGTCGTGTTCGATGCGATGCGTCATCCTCTCTCCCTCACTTGATGGCATTGGCGGCAAAATAAGAACCCTCTCTGCATCAAAACGGGTCCGGGATGGAAGGACAAGTCTTTTTTCCACGGACCTACCGATCAACAGAATAGCCTTCCGCATTTCGGATCACGCCTCTTTCCGCCCGGAAAAACCGGTTGCTTCAGGCCGGGAATTGGGTATAACCAAGCGACAGCACAGCGGTCCTGTCTGCACGCCCGCTTACATCCCATCGGTTTGCGCTCACTTTTCCTAATGGATCCCATGATCGAACATTCTGATACCGCTGACATCGAACAGCGCCGGTACAAAAGCATGCTGGCGGTCCAAGTCGGTTTGGCGGCCAACATCCTCCTGGCCGTGCTCAAGGCAGCAGTCGGGGTTATCGGCCACAGCCCGGCCCTGCTCGCCGACGGTATCAACTCGACCTCGGATGTGGCCTACGGCGTCGTGGTCAGCATCTTTGTCAAACTATCGGCCAAACCGGCGGACCGGGAGCACCCCTACGGCCACGATCAGCTGGAGAGCGTGGCGGCGGTGGTGGTCGGCGCCTTTGTTGTGACCACGGCCATTGCCATCTTCTGGCACTCGGTCGACACGGTCTATGAATTGCTGACGGCCCCGCCGGATAACGGCGGCGCCAGCATTATCGCCCTGTGGATCGCCCTGTTCGCCATCCTGCTCAAAAGTGGGCTCACCGCCTGGACCTACGGCATCAGCCGCAAGACCGGCAACAGTGCAGTCCGGGCCCTGGCCCAGGATCACCGCAACGATATCTTTGCCTCGTCGGCGGCGGCGATCGGTATTTTCTTCGGCCGCCTCAACTACCCCTGGATCGATCCGCTGGCCGGGGCCGTTGTCAGCCTGATCATCCTCCACACCGGCGTCGACATCCTCCGCTCGGCCACCGCCGATCTCATGGACACCCTGCCCGGCCGGGAACTGGCCGAGGAAATTACAGCAGCCCTGCGGGATGTGTACGGGGTGCAGGAAATCGAGGAGGTCCATGCCCACCGTTTCGGACCCTACCTGGTTGTCAACCTGACCATCGGCATTGACGGCGCGCTCAGTGTCGTGGAGGGCGACCGGATCGCCACCGAGGTGGAAGAGACGCTGCTTACGCACATCCAATTCCTCCGGCGGGTCTATGTCCATTACCACCCGGCTGCACTGGACAATGGCGCGATATGATGGCAACTGCCGGCCAGGAACTTGCCCCTTACCACACCATTGAACCCATGCCAGGATGAGGCTCGTCCTCTATGCACCAAGGAAATCCGCATGCCCACGCAAAAAAATCTACCCCCTACCCTCTTTCTCCACGGCCTCGACTCCTCGATTGGCGGCACCAAGGCGCAATGGTTCCGGCTTCATTTCCCTCACGTCCGCATGCGCAACTATAGCGGCGACCTCGACCAGCGGCTGAGCCAGCTGGAGGAAGAGACAGCAGACCTTGATCGGCTCATTCTGGTGGGATCGAGCTTCGGCGGGCTGATGGCCGCCTGCTTTGCCATCCGCCATCCCGAACGGTGCCGGCGACTGGTCCTGCTGGCCCCGGCCCTCAACTTCACCGAATATCGACCTCCAGTCGTGCCCCTCGCCCTGCCGGCCCTGCTGGTCATCGGCCAACACGATACGGTCTGTCCACCGGACCTGGTCCTGCCCCTTGCCAGGGCCACCTTCTGCAACCTGGAAGTGCGGATCGAGGACGACGATCACATGCTTCATCGCACTTTTCCCGCCCTCGACTGGCAACGCCTGCTCACCTGAGCACCGGCTGGGTTTCGGTAAGCGTATCCGGCCGTCCCTGCTGCCGGGCCAGCAACTGGCTGGCTTCGACCAGGCGGTAGAACTCTGCGCGATAACCCTCGGCATCAAAACCCCGGCCGGAGCGGGCCAATTCCAGGCACTGCTCCCAGGTAAAGCCACCAACATGCTCGGAACGGGTGAGCAGCATGCCGTAGCCGGCAACGGCGGCGGCGAAGCGGAAATCGGCGGTTGTTTGCCTGGCGGAGGCATCGCGCACCGGCAGGCTCATCAGCCGCGAGGTCTGTTCGCCCAAGGGTTTGTACCGAAGTTTGACGGTCAGCAGTTCCGGTGAACCGCTCGTGACAGCCGGCTGCACCGCCTGATACTTGAGCGGGTCCAACTGGGGGATGGACTCGTGACCGGCCGGAATCAGTTCATAGAGGGCGGTCACCCGATGACCGACGCCGATCTCGCCGGCATCCTTGGCGTCATCACGGAAATCCTCGTCGGCCAGGGCCCGGTTCTCATACCCGATCAGCCGGTAGGCCCCCACCCGGGCCGGGTTGAACTCCACCTGAATTTTAACGTCGCCGACCAGAGTAAAGAGGGTGCCGCTCAACTCCTTGACCATCACCTTTTTGGCTTCCAGCAAGGAATCGATGTAGGCATAGTTGCCGTTGCCCTTGTCGGCGAGGATTTCCATGGTATCATCGTGATAGTTGCCCATGCCGAAGCCGAGCACGGTCAGGTAGACACCGCTTTTCCGCTCTTCCTCGATCAGCCGTTGCAGTTCGTCACGGCTGGTGACGCCGACGTTGAAATCGCCATCCGAGGCCAGGATGACCCGGTTGTTGCCCTTGGCCATGAACCCTTGCCGGGCCAGCTGGTAGGCGGTACGGATACCACCGGAAGCATGAGTGGAGCCGCCCGCCCGCAATCGGTCAATGGCCGCGAGAATCTCCTGTTGCCGGTTACCCGGCGTGGGCGGCAACACCACACGGTCGCCGCCGGCATAGACGACCAGAGCCACCCGGTCGCGAGCCCCCAACTGCCGCACCAACAGCGGCAGGGCCTGCTTGAGCAGGGGCAGCTTGTTGGCGTCCTGCATCGAGCCGGAGACATCAATAAGAAACACCAGATTGGAGGGCGGCAACTGCTCCTTGGCCAGGTCTCGAGCCGCCAGACCAATGCGCGCCAGTTGATAGCCGGAATGAAAAGGGCTTGGGCCGACCTCTGCACTGAGGGCAAAGGGTTCACTGCCCGTGGGGGCCGGGTAGTCATAGGTGAAGTAATTGACCATCTCCTCGATGCGGACCGCACCCACCGGCGGCAGATTGCCACCATTGACAAACCGGCGGACATTGGCGTAACTGGCGCTGTCGACATCGATGCTGAAGGTGGAGAGCGGATCGCGGCCAGCGTTGACGAAGCCGGTTTCCTGGTTGGCGTTGTACGATTCCCGGTTCCAGGCCGGCACCAGTGCACTGGTGGGCATGGCCTCATAAGCGGCTGTCCGGCCGATGGCGCCCGAGGTCTTCATGGGAGCGCCGGGAACAGGCGGCGGAGATAACCGCTCCCTGTTGGCCTGCTGCCGTTGCTCGGGCCTTGTCGCCTGATTTTCCGCGACCAGAGGCGGGGTCGTTTGCCCTTCCTTCTTGCTCGCCTCGGTGACCGGGGAGGAACAACCGACCAGAAAAACGACGGAAAGCAACAGTGCAACAGTAAGTTGTTTCATAATCATGCTCCTTTATGTGTTTGCTGATAACTTGAATCTGGACCCTACAGAAGGGGGTTTTATGCCCCTGTTGTCTCTTTGGACGGCTTCCGCGCCGGGATGTGTCGCAGCAAAAATGAAAAAAAATGGCATGCATCAACAACCGGAACAACCGGTTGAGGAACACACTCCATGAATTCCTGGCGGGAACAGACCCTGACCCACTGGGAGATGATCAACCGCCTGGCCGGACGCCGCTTTCATCAGGTGGAGCTGGCCGAGGAGGCCGCGCTGTTTGTTATGGACGGGTTGGCGCAGGATGACTGGAGTCGGCTGCGGGCCTTCACCGGCCGATCAACCCTGGCCACCTACATCGGCGCTTTGACCCTGCGGCTGCTGGAGGATTTCGCCCGCGCCCGCTTCGGCCGGATCAAACCGCCACTGTGGGTGCGCCGCCTCGGCGGCATCTGGCTGACCCTTTTTCACCTGCTCTGCCTGGAGCGCTTTTCCCCGGACGAAGCCATCGCTCTGGTTGGCGACCGTCACCCCGGCCAGGCTAAGGCAGCCGAAGAGGCCGCCTACCGCCTCCTGGGCGAAATCGCTTCCTGTGGCGAACATCGGGGCGAACAGACCGAGCTCATCGAGGAAACCATCCCAGCGGACCCGGTGGAGGAATGCTCGGCACAAGAACATCGGTTGGAACAGGAGGAGCGGCACCACCTGTTTACTATTCTGGGGCGGATTTTCTTTGACGACGCCGCCAGCGAGGCTGATCCGCGTTTGCTGGAACGCATTGCAACTGCGGGGTTCAGCCTGGAACCCAAGGAACGGTTGCTGCTCAAACTCTGTTACCGGGATGGAGTGGCGGTGGCCGAGGCCGGGCGGATGCTGGGCTGGAACCGGTATCAGGTGCACGGCCGCCTTCGCCGGCTGCTGGAACGATTGCGCCAGGATCTGGCAAATGCCGGGCTGGCCGAGGAGCTGCGCCTGCTCTTATGAATTCGCGGCAACACAACCACAGGCTGAGACCGTCCAATTATGGAGACATAAAGAGCAGACAACGAAGAACGCCATGGCCGAGACCATAGAGCTTGCGAAAAAAAGGGAAGCGGAACGGCGGCTGGCCCTGCTGGCACTGGCCGGCGAGCAACCGGAACCCAGCGGTTCTTGCCTGGACCCCGAAGAACTGGCGGCCCTGATAGAGGGGAGACTGGCACCGGAGCAGGTCGAACCCTGCCTGGCTCATTTTGCCGGCTGTGAGCACTGCTACGCCCTCTGGCTCCAACTGAACCGGGAGTGGCAGGAACAAGCGGGAAGGAGCGGCCGGAACAGACTGCGACGATTGATCAGCCGGCCACGTTTCCTGGCCGCCGCAGGTTCGCTGCTGGCCGCTGCCGCCAGTATCGCCGTCTTTCTCAACATCACCACCCAGGTCGACCGGCAGGCTCTCACCCGCCTGCCCAAACAACCGGTTCAG
>Ga0209016_1000449_pt1 | contig 48450 bp, 30 predicted proteins | sample EPASupsiteSAE305_FD_187265 | JGI IMG/M metagenome (GOLD analysis project Ga0209016, IMG submission 187265) | Bioremediated contaminated groundwater microbial communities from EPA Superfund site, New Mexico - SAE3-05 (SPAdes) (version 2) | ecosystem: Environmental > Aquatic > Deep subsurface >... | reverse complement strand
CTTTTATTTTCTGAAGAGGAACTTCAAATCCAAGAATTTTTTTAATTCTTTCAACTCGCAATGAAACAACTTTTTCCGATATTTTGTTTGGATAAATATCTATTTCACCTTTTGCAATTTCGCCATCGCCAAGCTCAGCTATCAATTGAGCTGCTCTTTTTGCTGCATAAAGCGTAATATTAACATCGCATCCACGTTCAAACCTAATTGAAGCATCTGTTTGCAATCCAAGTTTTTTTGAAGTTTTTCGAACCGAAGATGGACGGAAATAAGCACTTTCTATTAAAATATTTTTAGTTGTTGAAGTAACTTCAGAATTTTCTCCACCCATAACTCCAGCAATTGCAACTGGTTTTTCGGCATCGCAAATTAATAAATCAGTCTCTAAAAGTTTTCTCTCTTTTGAATCAAGGGTAGTAAATTTTTCATCCTTTCCAGCACTTCTAACAACTATTTTACTTCCAGCTAATTTGTCTAAATCAAAAGCATGCAAAGGCTGTCCAATTTCGTAAAGAATAAAATTAGTAACATCAACAACATTGTTAATTGGTCGCAAACCGATTGAAGTAAGTCTATCTTTTAACCATTTGGGAGATTCTTTAATTGTAACATTTTTCACAACTTTAGCAACATATCGTGGACAGTCAATAGCATTTTCAATTTCAATTGATGCTATTTTACTAATTTCTTCTCCAGTTTCCACCAAATTTAATTCAGGAAGATTTAATTTTCTTCCAAAAATTGCTGCTAAATCGCGAGCAGAACCAACATGACTAAAAGCATCGGCGCGATTTGGAGTTATATCAATATCAATAATTACATCATTAAAGCCAAGAACTTCGCTGAAATCAGTTCCGGATTTAATTTCAGAATCTAAAACCATAATTCCATCGTGATTATCACTAATTCCAAGCTCGCGTTCAGAGCAAATCATTCCTAAAGATTCTTCACCACGAATTTTTGCTTTGGAAATTGTAAAATCACTATTTGGAACTACAGCTCCAACTTTTGCGAGGACAATTTTTTGTCCCGCACTAACATTGGGCGCTCCACAAACAACGGGAAATATTTCTCCACCAACTTCCACTTTACATAACGAAAGTTTATCTGCATTTGGATGGTTTTCTCTTTCCTTAACAAATCCTACAACAAAATTGTTATAAAGTTTTTTCTGATCAACCACATCGTCAACTTCCAAACCAGCAATTGTTAAGTTTTCAACAACATCTTTGGAAGAAATTCCTTCAAAATCTATATACTGTTTTAACCAATTAAGTGATAACTTCACTTTATTACCTCAATTTAAAATTGCTTTAAAAATCTTTTATCATTATCGAAAAATACTCTAATATCGCCAACGCCATATTTTAGCATTGCAATACGCTCAACACCCATTCCAAAAGCGTAGCCAACGTATTTTTCATTATCAATTTTCACATTTTCAAGAACATTTGGGTCAACCATTCCACAACCCAAAATTTCTAACCAACGTCCTTCCTTTCCTTTTGGTTGCCACCAAACATCAACTTCGGCGCTTGGTTCAGTAAATGGGAAAAAACTTGGTCTAAATCTATATTTTACGTCATCTCCAAAAAACTGTTTTAGAAATGCGACTAAAGTTCCTTTTAATTCGGCAAAGGTTACATCTTCATCTACAAATAAGCCTTCTACTTGATGAAATAAACAATAACTTTTTGCACTTATGGCTTCGTTACGATAAACTTTTCCTGGCATTAAAGCTCTAATTGGTGGCTTTTTGTTTTCCATAAGTCTAACTTGTACAGGTGAAGTGTGCGTACGCAGTAAAAATTTATCATTTATAAAAAACGTATCTTGCATATCGCGAGCTGGGTGATCTGCTGGAAAGTTTAACATTTCAAAATTGTTGTGGTCCGATTCTAATTCAGGACCTTCGTAGATAGAAAACCCAAGTCCCTTAAATATTTGCTTAATTTCATCCAAAGTTTGAGTTAGAATATGTTTGCTACCAAGTTCAAAATTTCTTCCATCAAGCGTTAAATCAATATAAACCTTCTTTTCTGATTCCGATTTATCTAATTCGCTTTTAAGAGCATCATATTTGTTTTGAGCAAATGTTTTTGCTTGATTTAGAACTTGTCCATATTTTGGCTTTTCATCTTTTGATAATTGTTTAAATTCCTCAAAAAGCTCCGTAAAAATACCTTTTCTTCCAAGATATTTAATTCTAACTTCTTCCAATTTTTCTAAATTTGAAATTCCTTCAAATTCAATATTAAAATTTTTTTCAGCTAACTCAATTTTATCGAGCATTTTAATAACCTATATTAATTAAAAAAATACCCTCTTGATATCAATAGCAGAATTTCAAGAGGGCATTAAATTTATCTACAAATGTCTGGTACGCCAGACTAAGCGTAGAGTCTACTCTGTTACAAATTTAACAATATCAGAAAATGCTTTTGGATTTTCTACTGCTAAACTTGCTAAGATTTTTCTATTAATATCAACACCTTTTACATTAAGTGAGTTGATAAGCTTAGAATATGTTGTTCCGTTAACTCTCGCTGCTGCGTTTATTCTTACAATCCATAGACGGCGAAAAGTTCTCTTTTTCGCTTTTCTATCTCTGTAAGCATATTGCAAACCCTTTTCTACATGGTTTTTTGCAATAGTATAAACGTTGCTACGAGCGCCCCAATAGCCTTTGGCCATATCGAGGACTCTTTTTCGGCGCTTGTGTGAAGCAACCTGGTGATTAGCTCTTGGCATACCGCTTTTCCTATACTTAGTTTGTTGTTATAAAATCATTCTTTTTACGCGTTTTACTTCAGATGCTGCAACTAAAGTTGCTTGTCTTAAGTTTCTCTTTCTCTTTGTACTTTTTTTAGTGAGAATATGAGATTTATACGCTTTAGATCTTTTAATCTTTCCAGAAGCTGTTTTTCTAAAAGTCTTAGCAGCTCCACGATTACTTTTCATTTTTGGCATATTTTAACCTGGTTTATGATTTATTTTTTATTGCCTTTTATAGAACCTAAAATAGTATGCATTGCTTTTCCTTCAAATTTGATAGGATATTCAAGCTTAGCTACTTCGGTCAATTTTTCAATAAATTTTTCAAGAAGTTTTTTGCCGTGTTCTTTGTAAGCAAGCTCTCTTCCTTTAAATATAACTGAAACTTTAACTTTATTTCCTTCTTCTATAAAACTAATTGCATGTTTTGCTTTAAATTCCAAATCGTGTGTATCTGTATTTGGATGCAAACGAATTTCCTTTAAAATAGTAATATGTTGTTTTTTCTTCTGATCTTTTTCTCTTTTTTGTTGCTCGTAAATAAACTTACCATAATCAATAATCTTAACAACAGGAGGCTTTGCATTTGGAGAAATTTCCACCAAATCAAGTTCCCTCTCCTCAGCCTTTTGTAACGCTACCTTAGAAGTAAATATTCCAAGTGCCTTTCCGTCTGAATCAAGTAATCTAACTTCTTTTAAGTCTAATAATTCTCGATTAATTCTATTTTTATTAGCACTTTTTAAGTTTTCTTTAGGATTAAAACTAATGGTAAACCTCTTCTAATTGTTATTATTTTTTTTATTTATGGAATCTTTCAAAGCCGAAATAAACTCTTCAATGCTTACTTCACCTTGATCACCGTGTTTATGTTTACGAACTGAAACTGTTGAGTTATTTACTTCTTTTTCGCCAACAATTAACATATAAGGAACTTTTTGTGTTTCCCAATCGCGAATTTTGTAACCAATTTTTTCGTTTCGTTTATCAAATTCAACTCTAATATTTTCATCAGATAGCAAAGATACTACTTTTTGAGCATATTCAAAATAATTTTGTGAAACTGGCACAACCGCAACTTGAATTGGAGCTAACCAATCTGGGAAAGCACCTGCATAATGTTCAATTAAAACACCCATAAATCGTTCAATAGAGCCAAGTAAAGCTCTGTGAACCATATAAGGACGGTGTTCTTTTCCATCTTCGCCAATATACTTCATATCAAAACGCTCTGGCAAGTTAAAATCGAACTGAATTGTGCTCATTTGCCATTCGCGATTTAAAGCATCTTTTATTTTTATGTCAATTTTTGGACCGTAAAAAGCTCCGCCACCTTCATCAATTTCATATTTCAAATTCTCTTTTTCGAGAGCAATTTCAAGTGAGCGAGTTGCTTGTTCCCAAAGTTCATCATTTCCTGTAACTTTATCTGGACGAGTTGAAACATAATATTTCAAAGTTCCAAAACCAAATTTATTCCACATAAAATTTGAAAAACGAATTACTTCAATAATTTCATTTTCAATTTGCTCTTTTGAACAAAAAATATGTGCATCATCTTGTGTAAATCCTCTAACACGTAAAAGTCCGTGCAAAACACCACTTTTTTCGTAGCGATAAACAGTTCCAAGCTCTGCCCAACGCAAAGGCAAATCGCGATAAGAACGTAATTGTGATTTATAGATTAAAATATGAAAAGGACAATTCATCGGTTTCACATAATAATCTTGCTCATCAATTTGCATTGGAGAATACATATTTTCTTTGAAATTAACTAAATGACCGCTAGTTTCCCACAAATGACTTTTGCCAATATGAGGAGAATAAAGCAAATCGTAGCCATTTTTGAAATGTTCTTTTTTCCAAAAATCTTCAATTTCATTTCTAACACGAGCGCCTTTTGGATGCCAGTAAATTAATCCAGCACCAGCTTCTTCGTGAATGCTAAATAAATCTAAATCTTTTCCTAATTTTCTGTGATCGCGTCTTTTTGCTTCTTCCAAAAACTCCAAATAATCGTCCAACATTTTTTGTTTTGGAAATGAAATGCCATAAATGCGTTGCATTCTTGCTTTTTTCTCATCACCACGCCAATATGAACCAGAAACACTTAAAAGTTTAAAGGCTTTTATATATTTTGTTGAAGGAAGATGTGGACCCGTGCACAAATCTGTAAAAACGCCTTCGCCATAAGTGCTAATTACTGTATTTTCATCAAAAGCTTCAATTAATTCAGTTTTATACTCATCATCACTAAAAAATTTTAATGCTTCTGCTTTATTTAGTTCGCTTCGAACAAAAGAATCATTTCTATCAATAATTGATTGCATCTTCTTTTCAATTTTGATTAAATCTTCTTCAGTTAATTGCGAATTTATGTCAATATCATAATAGAAGCCGTTATCAATAGAAGGACCAACTCCAAATTTTGCTTCAGAATATAATTCTTTTATTGCGTGAGCCATCAAGTGAGAGGTTGAATGCCAATAAGTGTCTTTACCTTCAACATTATCAAAAGTATATATTTTAAGTTGCGAATCGTCATTAATTTGGGTGTTCAATTCACGTCTTATTCCATTTATTTCGGCAACAAGAGCTTCTTTTGCAAGATTATTTGATATAGCTTTAGCAATTTCAAAAGGAGTTATTCCCTTTTCAAATTCCTTTGCTGTCCCATCAGGGAATGTAACTTTTATTAGACTCATTTGTTTTAACTAGTATTTAAAAAAAAACGGAGATAACTCCGAATATTTGTGGGTTCTGGCAGATTCGAACTGCCGACCTTCTGCACGTCAAGCAGACACTCTAACCAACTGAGCTAAGAACCCGAAATATTTTCAAGTTCATTATTACTTACTAAAAATCAATTTACTTATGAAATAATTAAATGTTGTACCGAGGGCCGGACTCGAACCGGCACGGGAGTTTCATCCCACTGGATTTTAAGTCCAGAGCGTCTACCGATTCCGCCACCCCGGCAACATAAAATTTATTTCAAAAACTAAAGAACTCCAAAAACGAATTCCAAATATATAGGATTATGACTTTTTTTGCAAGAATAAATAATATAATTATTTAAAAAACTTGATTTATATGAAAAATAAAATTAAGTTTCGGACATAATTTTGGGGCCTATAGCTCAGTTGGTTAGAGCATCTGACTCATAATCAGAGGGTCCGGGGTTCAAGTCCCTGTGGGCCCACAAAATAAAGCTCGTTTTCTGGTCGAATTCGAGCTTTTTTATTTGATTGTTCTTTATTTTGGAGAGATGCAGGAGTGGTTGATCTGGCTACCCTGGAAAGGTAGTGTACTCGCAAGGTTGGGTTTTGCAAAACACTCTTTCGGAGAAATTCCATTTGCTCCATTTTAAGTATTTTTTATTGTGTTCTTATAGTTTGTTTGAAGTTATCTTTTATTATAGAAGAACTTATAATTTAGTTTTAGATTATTTTCTCTTTATCTCGTTAAGTGAGAAGAGAGCAGTATAATTTTGGAGAGATGCAGGAGTGGTTGATCTGGCTACCCTGGAAAGGTAGTGTACTCGCAAGGGTACCGTGGGTTCGAATCCCACTCTCTCCGCATAAGCCCTTTGTTTACAACAACTTAGGGCTTTTTATGCTTATTGTACTAAAAAATTATAATTATATCAGGTAAAAAGACAAAATAAAGGCTCCACAATACAAAAATAAAATAATTAAAATATTTTGTGCCTTATTAGATTTTTAATCAAAAATCACCCTAAATTTTGAGCCATTGTTTTTTGAGCTTTCAACTTCTAGTTTAGCTTTATGTAAATCAAGATAACCTTTCACTAAAGTCAGCCCTAAACCATTTCCATCATACTTTCGCTTATAACCTTGTTCTTCTTGTGCAAATGGGAGAAACATTTGCTCCTTAAAGTCATCACTAATTCCTATTCCAGTATCTATAATTTCTGCTACTATTGAATTATTTGTAAGTTTAGATAAAATAATTTCAACTTTTCCTTCAATGGTATATTTTATTGCATTATCAACTAAATTGACAAATATTTGATTTAAACAGTATTCATCACCAAATATTAAAACTTCTTCAGATTCACATTTGTAATTAAATTCAATCCCTTTTTTATTAGCAATTTTTTGATACTCATTAAATATTTTTTTAAGAACTTTGTTATTTAAATCAACATTTGCAAATATTGGTTGAAACCCTCCTTTCTGCAATTCAGAGGCGTTAATAATTAAGTCAGTAGTTCTAATAATTCTACTCGTAGCTAAATCTATACTTTCAAAACATTCTTCTATTTCGGTTTTCAAATCACCAGAAATCATTTCTTTTATATACTCAGAATTTCCTGAAATAATATTAATTGGTGTTCTTATTTCATGAGACATTTGGGCAAGAAATTCTGATTTTAAACTATCGGACTTTTCTGCAATTTCTTTTGCTTTTATAATAAGAAGTTCATTTTTTTTATTTTCGGTTATGTCTTCAAAAGCGCCTTCTATTATAACATTTCCAATTTTATCTTTTACTAATCTAGCGTACTCTCGTGCATAGATAGTTTCATTATTTCCTTTCTTTAATTGAATTTCATAATTATAAATACTTCCATTTTGAAGAAGAATTTTTTTTAAATTATCTCTTTCTTCTTTGTTTGAATAAATTTGAGTTGCAAAATTTGTTTTATTTATATTCTCTGATTCCTGTATTCCTAAAATTTCTTTTCCGGCACGATTAAGCATCAAAAATTTGCCATCCATTGTAGTTTGATAAATCCCAAATGCCGAATTATCAAAAAGACGCTTATATTTTTCTTCGCTATGTTTAAATGCAACTTCAACACTATAGGAATTTAATAATTTACTAAAAAGTTTTATACTCATTAGTATAAGCATTGCAGCTAAAGCAAACTCTTCCCTAATTTTAAAAATAAACCCATTAACAAGAACAGCAATAATAATTATTAATAAAGAGACAATATATTGTATTCCTTCAGAATATCTTTTTTCTTTTAAAATAATAGTTGCAACATAAGTAATGAACATTAAATAAATTATTGCAAAAACCAATAACAAATTTATCCAATTGCTTTTAACACCAGGAAGATACGAATATTCAGTTTTCCAACTACCCTCAAAATTGTAAGTTACATCAAGTTTGTCAAATAATAATCCATACGGTCTAGCTAGAACAATCACAATTAAAATTATTGCTAATAATGACATGGAAAATATAATTTTTTTATTTATTGACTTTGCATAGTAATATGAAAATACCAAAAATGCTATTGATGCTAATAAGATTGAAACATTAAGTAATTTATTTCCAAAAATAATTTCTGGAACATTTGTAGCGGAATATATTAAAATATGCCCCCAAAAGTATAAAAGGATGAAAATTCCTACAAAAACAATAGAATAGTTTAACTCTTTATCAAATCCTTTAAAAGCAAGTAAAAGATTAAAAGTTAGGATAATAACTCCAATACCAAAAATAAATCCATATGAAAAAAATGTTATATCCAAATATACGTCCTTTGTTTTGAGCTATAATCGAATATGATTAATTATTTTTTAGTATAAACCTTATTACAAAAGTAAATAATATATACTAAATAAGAAATATATTTTTGTCAAAAAAATGAATTACACGAAAAATGGTTAATTTTTCGATTTTAGAATATAAATTAAAAGCATGCAAGCAACATAATTACAAAAAAGTAATCAAAAACTTCCAGCATTTTATATAAAAAACAAAATGTGAATTTTTTCACTTGATATTATTAAGCATTTTTCCAAGTTTAAACTGTTTTTATGTTTAAATAATGTAAGTGAGAAAATGGAACAAAAGTTAGAGTTTATCTTGAATAGCAAAAGCATATCTGTTGAGATAAATGTAGCAAAAACGCTATTGGATTTTATCAGAAATGATGAAGGCTTAAAAGGAACCAAAGAAGGCTGTCGCGAAGGTGATTGTGGAGCTTGCACAGTACTTTTAGGTGAAATTGTTGAAAATAAGCTGAAATATAAATCAATTAATTCGTGTCTCTTCCCTATTGGAAAAGCTGCTGGAAAGCATATTGTTACAATTGAAGGATTAAATGATGAAAATAATTATTTAACTCCTATTCAAAAGGAATTTAACGAAGAAGGTGCTTCGCAATGTGGTTTTTGCACTCCAGGTTTTGTTAATTCGCTAACAGGATATGTTATTGAAAATAATAAATTGGAATTTCACAAAGCCGAAAATGCAATTGCAGGAAATATTTGTCGTTGCACCGGTTATGCATCTATAAAAAGAGCGACTGAAAATGTAATTGAAAAAATTGACAACTTAAATATTAGTGGATTTGACCGAATTAAGTCGCTTGTTGATGAAAATTTTCTTCCAAAATACTTTTTAGAAATAGAAAAAAGACTTGTAATTTTGGGCAAAAATGAATTAAACGATAATCTTTCAAAAAATATTATTGGTGGTGGAACAGATTTATTTGTCCAAAAGGCAGAATCATTACTTACGGAGGAAATTTCATTCTCAAATAATGGCAAATTGAATGAAATTAAAGTCTGTGGAAATAATATTTGCATTGGAGGTAGCGTTACAATTGAACAAGTAAAAAACTCGCCAATAATTCTAAAATATTTTCCAACTATTGATTTACACTTAAATTTATTTGCATCGCTTCCTATTAGAAATAGTGCAACTATTGCCGGAAATATTGTAAACGCTTCGCCAATTGGTGATTCCACGGCTCTATTTTTGGCATTAAACTCTAACTTAACATTAAATTTGCTCGAAAATAAGCGAATTGTAAAACTAAGCGAATTCTACAAAGGATATAAAAATCTCGACTTACAAAAAGACGAATTTTTGGAAGAAATATCTTTTGAAATTCCCAATCCAAACACAAAATTCAATTTTGAAAAAGTTAGCAAGCGAACATATCTTGATATTGCAAGCGTTAATTCAGCAATAAAAATTGAAACGGAGAATAATTTAATCAAATCAGTATTTCTTTCTGCTGGTGGAGTTTCGCCAATTCCACTCTTCTTGAAAAATTCGTCCAATTTTTTAACTAATAAAACAATAAATACCGAGTTAGTTTTAGAGGTGTTAAATATTGTTCAATCAGAAATTTCACCAATTAGCGATATTAGAGGAAGTGCCGAATATAAACGAATTCTGTTAAATCAGTTGATAAAAGCACATTTTATTAAACTCTTTCCCGAACTGATTAATGTGGAGGAAATGATATGAAAAATTTTGACGCTATAAATCATCTTAAAGGAAAATCACTTTATATTGACGATTTTCCGCTTCCAGAAGGAACGTTGCATGCTGTAATTTTTGATTCCAAAATTGCACACGGTAAAATTTTGAGTTTAAATATTGAAAAAGCAAAATTGATTGAAGGAGTTTATGCAGTTATTACGGCAAAAGATATTCCAAACGAAAACCAAATTGGTGGAATTATTTTGGACGAAACTCTGCTTGCCGAAAATGAAGTCCATTTTATTGGCGAACCAATTGCAATTGTTGTTGCAAAAACAGTCCAAATTGCACGAAAAGCTGCAAAAGAAATTGAAATAGAATTCCATAAATTAGAAGTAATAATTGACCCACGCGACGCATTTGCCAAAAATTCACTTATTGTTCCACCAATAATTTTTTCTTCTGGAAATGTAAACGAAGCATTTAAAGAATGCGATTTAGTTGTTGAAGGAAGCATCGATTCTGGCGCACAAGAGCATTTATATCTTGAAACACAAGGAGCAATTTCTATTCCAGTTGAAGAAAATAAGATTAAAATTATATCTTCAACTCAAAGTCCGACAGCGGTTCAAAAACAAGCTGCAAAAGTGCTTGGAGTTGCAATGCACCAAATTGAAGTTGATGTGTTAAGACTTGGCGGAGCATTTGGTGGAAAAGAAGATCAAGCCACAGCTTGGGCGGTTATGTCGTGTCTGGCTGCTAAAATTTTGAATAAACCCGTAAAATTAGTCCTTTCGCGCGAAGATGATTTGCGAATGACTGGAAAGCGACATCCTTATTCGTCCGATTATAAAATTGGATTAACAAAAAATGGGAAAATACTCGCTTATGAAGTAACTTATTATCAAAATGCTGGTGCGGTTGCTGATTTATCAACTGCAGTTTTAGAGCGGACTTTGTTCCACACAACAAATAGCTATTTTATTCCAAACGTAAAAGCTACTGGAATTAGTTGCAAGACAAATCTTCCTCCAAATACTGCATTTAGAGGTTTTGGCGGTCCGCAAGGAATGTTTGTAATTGAATCAGCAATTGTAAAAGCCGCTTCGTTATTGGGTTTGCCAGCTTCCGAAATTCAAAAAACCAATCTTTTGGTTGATAATAATTCATTTTATTATGGACAAGTTGTCAAAAATTCGCAAGCAGTAAATTCTTGGGTTGAAGCCGAAGAAAAATTCAATTCCAAACTAATGATTGAAGAAACACAAGATTTCAACAATAAAAATAAGCTTTACAAAAAAGGAATTTCCTTTATGCCAATTTGTTTTGGAATTTCCTTCACAAGCTCGTTCCTAAATCAAGCAAGCGCTTTGGTTCATGTTTATACTGATGGAAGTGTTGGAATTAGCACAGCAGCGGTTGAAATGGGACAAGGTGTTAACTTAAAAATTGCAAGTGTTGCTTCAAATATTTTATCAATTAATGTTGATAAAATACGAGTTGAATCAACAAACACAACGCGAGTTGCAAATACTTCGCCAACGGCAGCAAGTAGCGCAGCAGATATGAACGGAAATGCAACATTAATTGCCTGCACAACCATTTTAAATCGCTTATTGGATTTTGCCAAAATTGCTTTATCTGCAACTGAAAACGATGTTGTAACAATTGTTGATGAATCCGTTTTATTAAACAATCAAAAAACTGAGTTAAATTGGCATAGTTTGATTCAAAAAGCATATTTTAATAGAATTAGTCTTTCGGCTCAGTCATTTTACGCAACTCCAGAAGTCCATTTTGACAGAAAAACAAATCAAGGCTCGCCATTTGCATATCATGTTTTTGGAACCGCAATTACAACCGCAACTTTGGATGTAATTAGAGGAACTTATAAAATTGATTCAGTAAAAATTATTCATGATATTGGCGAAAGTTTGAACACAAATGTCGATTTGGGACAAGTTGAAGGTGCATTGGTCCAAGGAATTGGTTGGATGACAATGGAAGAGATAAAATACTCTGATGAAGGTAAATTGTTGGCGAATGCACTTTCGACATACAAAATACCAGATATTTACTCAGCTCCAGAAAATATTGAAGTTCAGTTTTTGGAAAATTCAAAAAATGCTTCTGCCCCACTAAATTCAAAAGCAGTTGGCGAACCACCGCTAATGTATGGAATTGGTGCGTATTTTGCTATTCTTGAAGCAATCAAAAGTGCGAAACCGAATAAAGATTTTATAATTTCGGCACCAATTACACCAGAAAAAGTGCTTATTGCGTTACAAGGATAAAATATGAAAGATTTGAAAATTTGGGAATTTATTGCAAGTAAATTGACTAACTATCATTCAATAATTTTGCTAATAGTTGCCGATTCGAGTAAAAATTCACCAGGTAGAACTGGTTTTAAAATGGCAATTTCGGATGATTCCACTCACGTTGGAACAATTGGTGGTGGAATTATGGAATTTGACATTGTTAACGAAGCAACTGAAATTTTGCAAAATAATCAAGAAGTTGGATTTTTCCGCAAACTACATCATAGTAAAATTGGGAATGTTGATAAATCTGGCTTAATTTGTGGTGGAATTCAAACTGTTGTTTTCAAATCACTTACAAAATCGGATTTGCCCACAATTACTGAAATTATTCAAAGTATAAAATCGCAAAATTCTGGTTTATTGCAAATTGAGGAAAATAAATTTACTTTTTCCCAAAAATTAGAAGTTGAAAACGATATTTTATTTACTTCCACAATTGACAAATGGTTTTTAAAAGAGAATATTGGAAACCCAAATAAAGTATATATAGTTGGTGGCGGACATGTTGGTTTAGCGGTTTCCAAAATTATGAAAACACTTAATTTTTATGTTACTGTTTTCGATAATCGAACTGAAGTTGCAACTCTTACGGAAAACAAATATGCCAATAAAATTATAATTACTGATTATAATAAAATTAATGAACATATTATTGAAGGAAATAAGTCGTTTGTCGTTGTGGTTACTCCAAGTCACGATGGTGATAAAGATGCCCTAGAATCAGTTTTGAAACTTAACCTTAAATATATTGGTTCAATGGGAAGTGCAAAAAAAATCAAAAGTATTTTTGCACAACTTAAAGAAAGTGGATTTTCGGAGTTAGATTTGTATAAAATTCATACTCCAATTGGAATCGAAATTGAAGCTGAAACTCCCGAAGAAATTGCAATTAGTATTGCGGCAGAAATAATTAAAGTAAAAAATGCAATTTAATATTGATTAATATAAATTTGAATTATGAAACATAAAACATTTGTCAAAAATATAATAATTTGGTCAATTTTAGTAACTATTCTGTCTAACAAAATAGTTGCAGCTACAATTTATGTGCAAACTGACCAAAATCCAAAGAATGAGGTTAATAAATTATTAGACTCTTGTTGGCATTATAGGACAAATAATCCCCTTTTAGCATTAGATTTTGGCAATAAAGCACTAAATTTAATTGAAAAAAATGAGTTAACAGAATTAAAACCTAAAACCCTTAATTTTTTAGGAGTTGTTGAAAGAAAATTGGGCGATTTATCAAAATCACATGATTATTTTATGCAAGCTTTGGATTTAGCAAATGTGTTAAAAGATTCTGCTCAAATAGGTTATACATACAATAATTTAACTGATTACTATATTAAAAAAGCTTCCTACAGTATTGCTCTCGAAAACGTGTTAATTAGCTATCAAATTTTTAAAAATTTGAATCACAAAATTGGAATGGCTTACAGCTTAAACTATTTGGGGGAAATTTATATACATCACGGTGATTATAACAAAGCGCTAAAATATCTTGAAGAAGCATCTGTTTTAAGGTTGGCTATTGATGATCAAAGGGGTTATTCAAATACTATTGTAAATATTGGTGTTATATATTATAATAAAAATGATTTTGAAACCGCAAGATCATACTATGGAAAAGCGATTAGGGTTAACAATAAAATAAACTATAAAAAAGGAAATGCCACTATTTTGTCACTAATTGGCGATATTCATTTTGCTAAGCACAACTTTATTAAAGCCTTGAGTAGTTTTAAAGGAACTTTACAAATGGCAATAAGTTCAAATGACAAAGCTGGAATAATTGAAAATTCGAATAAACTAGGACTCGTTTACTTAAAATTAGGTAAATTTTCACTAGCAAAGAAGCTTTTTGAAGATGCTTTAGCAATAGCAAATGAATCTGGACATTTAGACCAAGAAATGCTTAGCTATCTTTATTTATCGCAATATAACGCTGAATTGAAACAATATGAAGCTTCACTTCAATACTTGAATAAATATATCATTTTAAAGGATAGTATTTATAGTAATGAAAATATGGGTCGATTTGCTGATTTACAAACCCTATTTGAAACTCAAAGTAAAGAAATGGAAAACAAAATTCTTAAAAAAGAAGTTTCATTTGAAAAAACAACAAATAGTTATCTTCTAATTATTTCAGTAGTTGTTATAATTTTAATTCTTGTACTTGTATCAAAATATAAAGCTCAAAATAGGACTAATAATTTATTAAAGGAACTAAATGACTCAAAAGATAAATTCTTTTCAATTTTAGCTCACGATTTAAAAAATCCGTTTCAAGCATTAATGGGATATACAGACATGCTAAATGACGAGTTTGATGAATTTAGCAACGAGGAAATAAAGAATTCGATAAAGTCGCTTCAAAAAATATCGCATAATGTTTACGATTTATTGGAAGGCGTTCTTGAGTGGTCACGTGCTCAAACTGGAAGAATGGAGTTTAATCCTACTTTATTTAAATTATCTGAAGAAGCTAATTCCGTAATTCAGCTATATAACCAAAATGCAATGAATAAAGGAATAAGTTTAACATCCGAAGTTAATGAATCAATAAACATATTCTCAGATAGAAATATGATTAAAACTATAATTAGAAATTTAGTTGCAAATGGACTTAAATTTACGAACAATGGTGGATTTGTTAAAATTTTAGCAGAAAAAACTAAAAATGAGATTAAAGTTATTGTTGAAGATTCTGGAATTGGTATGAATCAAAATGTAGTTGATAATTTATTCAGAATTGACATTCATCACTCAACAACTGGAACTGAAGGTGAAGTTGGAACTGGTGTTGGATTAATGCTTTGTTATGAATTAGTTAAACATCATAATGGAAAAATTTGGGCAGAAAGCCAATTAGGAGTTGGTAGTAAGTTTATTTTCACTCTTCCAATTGAAAAGTAATTTTTACTTAATCCTCTTTTCCCAAAATAGTTTTTGCCACATAATTGCCCATAGAAAACGAGCCTTGTAATAAAAATCCGCCGGTTGGAGCGTCCCAATTTACCATTTCGCCAATTGTGTAAATATTATTAAACTTTTTTAGTGAAAAATCTGGATTTAGTTCTTCCGTATCAATTCCTCCGACTGTTGAAATTGATTCCTCAATATTTCGTAAAGAATTCACCTTTATTCCTAAATTCTTAATTTTATCAACAAATTTACTTTGCGATAAATACTCTTCTTTAGTTAAAAGTGATTTAATAATTGCCATTTGCGTTCTGTTTAGATTTAATATTTCGCCATAATTTGAAGCCGATTTATGCAAATTGAGCTTTTTTAATAATTCCTCTTTTGAATTGTTTGGTTTAAAATCGATGAATATTTCAACATTTTTGTCAGCTTTTAATTGCTCTCTAATTTTTGGAATAAGTGGATAAATAACATTTCCTTCCAATCCATAATTTGTGATAACAGCTTCGCCTTTTAAGGTGTTTCCATTAACCGAAACTGCTATATTTTTAAGTGGTTTTCCAAAATGGATTTCAATTTTTTCATTCCAGTCTATATTTATACCACAATTGGATGATTCAAAAGGAATAATTTTTATACCAATTTGCTCAAAATGTTTTGTCCATTTTCCGTCAGAACCAGTAACTGACCAAGAAGCGCCTCCGAGAGCAAAAATGTAAATATCAGCAAAAACCGATTTTATTTCCCCTTTAAAATCAATTTCTATTCCATTAAAATTGTTAAAACCGACAAACTGCGAATTACATTTAATTAGAACGTTATTTTCTAATAGATTTTTCTTAATTTTATTCAAAACTTCGGCGGGTTTAATTCCCTTTTCGGGAAATACTCTTCCACTTGTTCCTACAAATGTTGGAATTCCAATTTCATTTAGCCAATTTCGTAATTTCATTGAATCAAAACTTAAAATTGCGTTTAACATTAAATCTTTTGGAGAATATTTGTTCGCTAATTCAATCCCTTCCAAAGAATTTGTTAAGTTAAATCCACCTTTGCCAGCAACCAAAAATTTATTTCCAATACTCGTATTTTTTTCATAAATAGAAACATTATGAAAAGGGGCAAGTTTTGAAGCAGCAATTAACGCAGCTGGACCGCTTCCAATTATTGCAATTTCTTTTTTATGCAAAGTTTAACTCATGGCTGTTTGTGAAAAATACTTTTTAAGTCAAATTAAAGCTAAAACATTTTTTTTGAAGTTGAATGAAAAGGAATAGTGAATTAGATAAATTTTGTGCTACCAAAAAAATTCCCGCAATTTCAACATCAAAAAGTATTGTTTTTAGAGTAATATTGCATTTTTAGTACAAGATTGCGAGAATTATTTCTGGATTTTAACCATAAATATTGGTTTGCAATAGTTTTTCTTTTAATTTTTCAAATGCAATTGCTCTATGACTTACTTTATTTTTTTCTTCGCTTGTAAATTCCGCCAAAGTTCTATTTGAATTTTGAGGAACAAAAATTGGGTCATATCCAAAACCATGCTCGCCTTTAAACTCCGAAATAATTTCGCCATTAAACTCGCCAAACGTAGAAATTATTTCTTTTCCATTAAAAAATACCGCCGAGCATACAAACCTGGCAAAATGAGGTTTTTCAAACTTCTCTAATTCCTTAATAAGCTTTCTATTATTATCATCATAAGTACAATTTTCTCCAGCATAACGAGCGGAAAAAACTCCAGGTTCGCCGTTTAATTGTTCAACCGAAAGTCCAGAATCATCGGCAATAACTGGCAATTTATGAATTTCAAATATCGCTTTTGCTTTAATTAATGCATTTTCTGCGTAAGTAATTCCATTTTCTTCAATTTCTGGAACATCGCCCAAATCGTAAAGCGATACTATTTCAAACTCAGTATCAGCAAATATTTTTTGAACTTCCTTTAACTTTCCCTTATTTCCAGTTGCGAATATTAGTTTTGTCTTTTTCAATTTATTTTAGCCCTATTTAATAGTTTGTGCAATTCAACCTTTCCGGTTGCCATCATTTGGCTGTTGTCATAAACCAAATTAACACCATTTTTCACAACCCACTTTCCTTCAATCATAACGGAATCAACATCCGATTTATCCGCAGCGTAGGCAATTGAGGAATACAAGTTTTCATCGCCATCAAGCATTGAGTGATTTGCTTTTTCCAAATTGAGTAGCTGCAAATCAGCTTTTTTGCCAATTTCAATACTTCCAATTTCGTTGGATAAATGCAAAGCTTTTGCTCCTTCAATAGTTGCAAGTCTAATCATTTGCTTTGCATCCATTGATGTTGGATTGTGAATTGGCTTTTGCATTAACGAAGCCAATCGCATTTCTGTGAACATATTAAGATTATTATTGCACGGCGCACCATCGGCACCAATTGAAACCGAAATTCCTTCCTCAATATATCGCGGAATTTGTGCAATTCCCGAACCCAATTTTAGGTTGGAAGAAGGACAATGAGCAACTCTTGTTCCACTATCTTTAAGTAAATTTATTTCCTTTTCATTTGTATGAATTGCGTGTGCTAAAACCGTTTTGTTGGATAAAACGTTAATTGACGCAAAATACTCAATATTTTCCTTTCCATATTTTTGACGAACCGCAGCTATTTCGCCTTTGTTTTCAGATGAATGTGTGTGATAAAGCGAGCCATTAAAATCGTTCATTAAATTGGAAGTTTCTATCATTAATTCTTCGCTACAAGAAAGCACAAAACGAGGTGCAAAACCGTATTTTATTCTTCCATTTGCTGAATTATGGAAATTTTTAGCTAATTCAAGTGTCGATTTTAGGCTATCTTTGGTCGATTCTCTAAATGTTGGAAATAAATCATTTTCGTCAATCATACATTTGCCCGAAAAACCACGAATTCCCGATTCAATCATTTCTTCAAAAACCACTTCTTGATGATTCATCGTTCCCATATCTAAAAGCGTTGTTGTTCCGCTCATTAATAGTTCGCTAATTCCAAGTTGTGCCGATATGCGAAGCGAATTAGCATTATGGTTGTTTTCATAAGGGAAAATTCTTTTTTGAAGCCAATCTAAAAGTTGCAAATCATCAGCTAAACCACGGAAAAGTGTTTGGCAAAGGTGAATGTGGGTTTGCACAAATCCAGGCATTAAAGTAAGATTTTGGAAACGGAAAATTTCGCCATTGTAATTATTTAAGTCAATATTCTTTAGTTTGTCAATTCTTGAGATAATTCCATTTTCAATTTCAATAAAAGAATCGCGAAGAATCTCCATTGAATTGTTTACTGTTATAATCTCTTTTGGAATAATAATTTTTCTATTCATCGTTCAATTTGTATAATTTATAAATTTTGTTTCGCAATTTACTCAAATTTTCAAAAGTTTTTAGAGTTTAGTCATGTCCAAATACAAAAAAAATGTATTGCGTCATTCCTGAATGATTTTAACGGCGAATTGCCATAAAATAGATTCCGCGTAAAAACATCGCGGAATGACGGAATTTTAAATTGACAGCACTTATACTTTTAATGGGAATATTGGATTCCGAGCAGAAACATCTCGGAATGACGGAATTCTTAACATTATAATTGAGTTTATTAACGTTTCAATTCCTTCAACAAATACTTTCCAGTAAGACTTTTTTTATTTTTTGAAACTACTTCTGGAGTTCCTTCGCAAACAATTTTACCACCGTGTTCGCCACCGCCGGGTCCTAAATCAATTACATAATCAGCAACTTTAATTACATCAAGATTATGTTCAACAACAACAATTGTATTCCCTTTTTCGACCAATTTGTTCAAAACTCCAAGAAGAATTCTTACATCTTCAAAATGCAAACCGGTTGTTGGTTCATCCAAAACATAAATCGTATTTCCGGTGCTAACTTTGCTCAATTCTGTTGCTAATTTAACACGCTGAGCTTCGCCACCAGAAAGAGTTGTTGCCTGCTGTCCAAGTTTCAAATATCCCAATCCAACATCATTTAAAGCCTTAATTTTCCTTAAAATTCTTGGATGGTCAGCAAAAAATTCAACTGCGTCTTCCACACGCGTTTCCAAAATATCGCTAATCGATTTTTTCTTAAACAATATTTCCAGCGTTTCGCGGTTGTAACGTTTACCTTTGCAGACTTCGCATTCAACATAAACATCTGGCAAAAAGTTCATTTCAATTTTCTTTAATCCAGCACCTTCGCATTCTTCACATCTTCCGCTTGGAACATTAAAGCTAAAGCGTCCAGCTTTGTAGCCACGCACTTTTGCTTCTGGCAGTTCTGTGTATAAATCGCGAATAAATGTAAAAAGTCCGGTATAAGTTGAAGGATTTGAACGTGGCGTTCTTCCAATTGGAGATTGATCTATTTCAATAATTTTGTCAATGTGTTCAATTCCAGAAACCGACTTAAACTCAAGTGGAACAACTTTGGAATGATAAATTTTCTTCATCAAAATACGCACAAGAGTGTTGTTTATTAATGTCGATTTTCCAGAGCCGCTAACTCCAGAAATTACTGTAAAGGTGCCTAAAGGAATTTTTAGGTCAATTGCTTTTAGGTTATTTCCATTTGCAGCTATTATTTCAAGCCATTTGCCATTTCCAGTTCTTCTTTCGGGATTTACTTCAATTTTGCGAATGCCTTTTATATAATCCAAAGTTAGCGAATTGCATTTTGAATTGTGTTTCATCAAATTTTCGGCATATTCTGCAATGCAAATTTCTCCACCGTGTTCGCCAGCTTTTGGACCAATATCAACTATAAAATCGGCACTTTCAATCGTTTCTCTATCATGCTCAACCACAATTACAGTATTTCCAATATCTCGCAAATTTTTTAGCGAATTTATAAGTTTAATATTATCGCTTTGATGAAGCCCAATACTTGGTTCATCCAAAACATAAAGCACGCCAGTTAGTTGAGTTCCAATTTGCGTTGCTAATCTTATGCGTTGCGATTCACCACCCGAAAGTGTGCGAGCCGAACGTCCAAGAGTTAAATAATTTAATCCAACATTTAGTAAAAACTGCAAACGTTCTGTAATTTCCTTTAAAATTGGAGTTGCAATAAGTGTTTCTCTGTTGGAAAACTTCACATTTTGGAAAAATTCTTGAGCACGTTCAATTGAAAGAAAAGTGATTTCACTAATGTTTTTACCATCAATTAACACAGAAAGGGATTCTTGTTTTAATCTTCCACCGTTACAAGTTTGGCAAGTTTTGGTGGTCATAAAAGATTCCGCCCATTCTCTTATTTTTACGGACGAAGTTTTATCAAAATAATGATTGATATAATTTAATACGCCAGAAAATTTGTGCTTGTAAGTTACACTTTTTCCACCGCCATAATTATATTCAAATGATATTTTATCTTTTGTGCCATTTAACAAAACATCAAGCTGTTCAGTGGTAAATTTATTAAGTGGAGTGTCAAAATTGAAGTTATAATGCTTAGCAACACCTTCTAATTGACTAAAAAGCCAAATTTTTCGTGGTTTTCCAATTGCTTCAATTCCACCTTCGTTAATGGTTTTATCCCAATCTGGAATTACCAAATCTTTATCCAAACGCTTATTCTCACCAAGACCTTCGCAATCTTTACACGAACCATAAGGCGAATTGAACGAAAACGAATTTGGAGCCAATTCTTGATAACTAATTCCACAATGATGACAAGAAAGTTCGCGGCTAAACAAACTATCTTTTCCGTTGGAAGCAATTACAACAACTCCATTTCCATAATTCAAAGCAACTTCTATCGATTCACTAATTCGCGTTCGTGATTTTGCGGTAACATTTATTCTATCAACTAAAATTTCAATTGTGTGAATTTTGTATCTATCAACCTTAAAACCCTTCTCAATTTCGTGAATTTCGCCATCAACTCTAACACGGATAAATCCATCTCGCAAAATATCTTCAAATAACTCGCGATAATGCCCTTTTCTTCCTCGCACAACTGGAGCAAATATTTCAATTCTGCTTTCTTGATAAGTTTCAAAAACAGTGTCAATAATTTGCTCGGATGATTGCTTTGTAACTGGTCTTCCACAAGAATAACAATGCGGTTTTCCAACACGAGCATATAAAAGTCGCATAAAATCGTATATTTCAGTCACTGTTCCAACAGTTGAACGTGGATTTCCGCTTGTAACTTTTTGCTCAATAGAAATTGCTGGACTTAAACCTTCAATTAAATCAACATCTGGTTTTTCCAACTGACCTAAAAATTGGCGTGCGTAAGCCGAAAGTGATTCAATATATCGGCGCTGTCCTTCGGCATAAATTGTATCAAATGCGAGAGAAGATTTTCCAGAACCCGAAAGTCCAGTTATAACCGTAAAAGAATCGCGAGGTATTGTTAAATCAATATTCTTAAGGTTATGTTCTCTTGCACCTTTTATTATAATTTGATTATTTGAAATCATAAATTTTTCTAAGTTTTAAAAATGGAATGTTAATAATTGTTGGATGTAAAATCAATTTTAATAATAACATTAATTCTATTAAGTGAAACAACAGTGTAGATTTTTTTCGATTAAAAACCTAATTTTTAAGTGACCCAAAAATATGTATAAAAAAGCATTAATGCTTATTTGATTAACCAATGCTGCCAACTTAAGCTTTGGTCTTTCCGCGAAGCTCTCACTCGGAATCCATTTTATGGTAATTCGGCGAGGTGAACAACAAAAGCCCAACTTCTATAAACTTGGTCTTAAAAAGGCTAAAATCCCAGAAGTTGGGCTTTTAGCCTTTGCCAAAACAATGACAAATTGCTTAAGTTGACAGCATTTCGCCAATACTGTCAACTTAAGCTTTGGTCTTTCCGTGAAGTTTCCCGTGTAAAAGCATTACTGGACAGTTAAGCCATGCAAGTATTTTAAAACTCCAAAAAGCAAAAAGTTGAGTCATGCAAGTATTTTAAACCTCCAAAAAGCAAAAAGTTGAGCCATGCAAGTATTTGCAAACCTCCAAAAAGCAAAAAGTTGAGCCATGCAAGTATTTTAAACCTCCAAAAAGCAAAAAGTTGAGCCATGCAAGTATTTGCAAACCTCCAAAAAGCAAAAAGTTAAGCCATGCAAGTATTTTAAACCTTCAAAAAGCAAAAAGTTGAGTCATGCAAGAATTTTAAACCTTCAAAAAGCAAAAAGTTAAGCTGTGCAAGTATTTTGATTTCGGATAATCGTTTTTCCATGCCAGTTTACCATTTTTCCATGCTGGATAATCGTTTTTCCATGCCAGTTAATCATTTTTCTTTGTCAGTTTATTAAATTGCTCACCTACTCTTTTGCCAAATTCATTTGCTTTTGGGTTTTTATTTGGAATTCTTATTGTGCCATCTCTTTTGAAGAGACCAGTTGAATAGAGTGTTCCTAAAATATCTGCTCTATCTTCAATTGGAAATCCAGCTTTTTCCCAATAACTAATTGCAATTCTAACAAAAGCGGCTGCATAAAGAATATTTAATGAATCATTTTCAAGTTTTTGCATTATTTCACTTGGCGAATTACTTAAACTTAACTTTCCTTTGTACTTTTTGTTTGGAAAGAATGTAGCACTTGCATCGTTTAATTGTACTTCAATCCAATAGGCGGTTTTCAGCTTTACTTGACAGAAACCGATTGAGCTGTTTAATCCAGCTTCTGCAAGAATGTTATCCATAGCCTCATCTTCCCAAGTGTAATTTAATGTGCGTTCAGTAAATATAATTGCTGTAAGTATTTTACTATTAATGCCAAATGTTTTAGATGCTAATTCTATTAGCTCTGCCCTTTGCCTTAGTTTGGAAATTGTTGAATCGGGATGCTCTGCAAAAGCAATAGTTGATAATAGAAATATTAATATTGTAATTATTTTCATCTTTTTAATGTAAATCGTAAGTCGTAAGTTGCAAAGACGATTCACTGCATCGTCCTTACAATTTTTATTCCCTTAGCGTCTTTGCGACTCTGCGGTTTTCTTTATTTCAACATCAGCATTTTAGCTGTTTTTTCAAATACTTTATTACTTCCATCAATGGAAGTTGCTTTAAATCTGTAAAAATAAACACCACTTGAAACCCTACTACCTTGTTGGCTATTTCCGTTCCAAACTATGTTTTGATAACCAGCAGACTGTCCATTTCTGTTTAATGTTGTTATTACTTTACCAGTAATATCATAAATGGTTAACTCAACATCTGAGCTATATGGCAAAGCATATTTTATTGTTGTACTTGGGTTAAAAGGATTTGGATAATTTCCAAGTAGCTCATAAGTTTGTGGTATTTCTGTTGTTGCTTCATTAACAGCTTCTTTTGCAAGCAATTGTTCTGTTGGTTTTACTACATCGTTACCAAGATGTCTTTGCGAAGCATAATATGATTCAGATTCTGGATATAGTTTTCCAAGTTCATCTGCTGTTGTTTTAGCTAATTCAATATTATTTTCTTCATAGAGATAATACATAAATTTGCTAAAAAGGACATGCTCAATAAGTGGAGTATCTGTATATTTTGCTTCTATCTTTTCTAAAGTAGAAATTCTACTTTCTTTTTGATCTAATGCTAACATAATTTCTGCAGCACCAAATAATTGTTTTTTAACTTTAGATTTTGCCTTATAATCTACAAATTGATTAAAAAGAGTTTTATTGTCATTTTTACGTGCTTGCCATAATAAATCAAGCGCTAAGTATGAACGAGCAGAATCTGGAAATTCTGTTATTACACTTTCGCAAATATCAGCTGCCACATTATATTTTTTTAGCCTAATTAAATTTCTTGCATAAAGTAGTTTCCACTCAATTGACCATTTATCATTATAATTAGGTTTATCATTAGTTGAAGTAACTAAACTTAATGATTCTGTAGAATTTGCACTTGAAGTAACTTGTGGAATAAACTTTTTATTAAATTCTTCCTCTTCGGGTGTTATTTTAATTTTATTCTGGCTCATTTGTGGTGGTGAAGTTAAAAAAGGAATATCGTAAATATAACATCCCGTTCCTTTATAATATGAACCAGAACCACCACCCCACCAATTGTTTTCTGCATAAACTGTACAATAGCTATTTAGATTTATATCCTTAGTTGTATTTAAATCAATAATGTTGTTTCCGCCAAATATCTCACAAGTAACTCTACCCAAAAAAGGATTAGAATTATAAGAAGCCATAATGCCAAATGTATTAGTATGAATATTATTATAGCCATTTGAACTACCATTATAATCAGCAGTTGCTAATAAAGGCGAAGCATTATAACAACTAATACCAATATAATTATTGTCAATTTCGCTATAAGAAAGAGTTGCATTTGAATAATACATATCAATACCAACAGTTTCTTCATAGATTCTGGTATTGGTTATGTTTGCCACACTATTGGAACCGTAAAGATGAATGCCACTATAGCCATTTCGAATTAAGCAATTGTCAATATTTGCACTTCCTCCATTAACATAAATACCAGTGTATGCATTTCTAATTTCTGCATTTGAGATATTAGCAACACCACCAGCGTTTACTTTTATTCCGTTTTTTAAAGTCGAGTTTTGGGCAATAAAATCAAAAATTACTTTATTGGTTGTTGTGCCACTAATATTTAATGTGCCATTAACAATTAGAGCTGAACCGTTTTCAAAGGTAATATCTGTACCTTCGTCAACTGTAAGCGTTACTCCACTTGCAACCGTTAAATTACTGCCAACTTTAACATTCCCGGAAAGTGTCTTATTTTCAGTTATTTCGCCTTCCCAATAGTTAAATTTTACATTTAAACTCATATAGCCATTTTCCCTCTTAATTTCCGTTATTGCTATGTAGGTGTTTTCACCAGTCCATTTACATGTAGAAGGGTAAGTAGCTACAGTAAACTTATCTAATTTTTTACCTTGCAATACATCGTCACTGTAGAAATTACTTTTAAGCGGTTGAGTTCGCTCAATAAACTGGACTGGATTAGTTGGTGAAATTCGATTTTCCCAAAAATGAACACCACCATCTGTTATAAAACTACTTTGTTTTTGTAGGTCATCCAAATAATCGAACTCTTGAGATAAATTACCATTGTAATTTAATTGTCTATTGTAGGTTGCATAATAATAACCGTCATCAGGTTGTGGTGTTCTGCCTTCCCAACCATTGTATGGTGTAGCAAGTTCAATATCTATCAATTGATCATCTGAAAATCCTACATTTAGAGTTGTTTTTTCTTTAATATGCCAAATTGTTATTCCTGTTTCAATTTGATTTTCGAAATAATTATAAAAATTTTTATCAAATTTGCTTCCATCACGGTATTCAACTAAAAAGTATTCATCATAATCCCCCGAATAGTTTTCGTCGATATATATTTTAATTACTCTGTATCCACTTTCATTAACATTGAGCTTATCGTTTACATCATACAATTTAATATTTAGTTCATCATTGTTTCTAATTTCCAAAATTTCGGATGGTTCGATCCAACCCAACGCGGTCTTATCATAAATCGATAAAGGGACCATCCCATAAAGCGATGTAAGTGCAGGAAATTGCCCGCTATGATACATCATATCATAACCCCACGTTAAATTATAATGATCTGGTTGTGTAGATGAAATTTTTTGTGGTCTATCATCCCCTCTATCAGGAAGTCCTTGAAAGGTATTAGCAGGATTCAGAGCTCTCCCAAAAATATGTAATATTTCATGCGGGAGTACATCAAATACTCGCTGATGGTTTAGTGGACCTGAAAATAGTTGTGAACTGGAATTCGGATCGTAAATTGTTATTCCACCAGGATATGCCAAACCCGTATAATGTATATCACCACTTGATAAGTGGGAAACATGATATTCAGATTTTGAAACATCTTGAAATACTCCGCAAACAATATCGATACCCACTAAAATTTGAGGTTGTTCCGTTAGTAAATTGGAAAGGGCTTCACCAATCATTTGTCTATATTGATTATAAACTACGTTTTCTGTTTTAATTGAGTTCGTATTTGATGATATCCATTCACTAAATGTTTTGGTCGTTTGAGGAACGGTTCCATTGTTCATCTGAGGTATTGTAATGCTAACAGTGCAGTTTCCACTTGATTCAATATTAAAAAAATCTTCAATTGTATCTTTATACCAATCCGCAGCAAAAACAGGGCCATTTGTTGCAATTTCATCCCTTAAGGTTATACCATTAGGATAAGTTCCTAATTTGGGGAAATATTCATTAGGGTAATTTGCATTATTGTTTATTGTTGGCCAACTTATTACTCTATCAGGAAAACCAATTATTAAAACCAAAGCATTAAAATGACCTGTTTGCTGTGTCACAAGAACTGAGGTGTTACTTTCGATAGAAAATTCAGAAGAAAAAATTACTGTGTCTGTTTCTATATATCCATCTACCTGAGCAAAAGTTATTTGAGTAACAAAAAGTATTGTCGCAATCATTAAAATTTTCATTTTTACCATCCTATTTATTTTAACAAAATTGTTTTTAATAGTGCTATTGTATTTCCATGTTTGTGCTTCTGCGTAATTCTAATTATATAAAAGCCTGATGAACAAAAATTACCATATAAATTTTCCCCATTCCATTGAACTGTATATGACCCAAAATTCTTAAAACCTTCATTTTTGAAATAGACTACTTGACCTAAAGAGTTAAATATTTCAAAATTAACATTTCCACTTTCGGTAAGTGTATAGTTTATGTTAGTTGTCGCATTAAACGGATTTGGATAATTTCTGATTTGAATGAATTTATCTATTTGGGTACCCCTCGTTTTTTGTACGGAAACAACTGATGAAATATCATATGTGCTTAGTGTTTTATTAGTCCTATTGATATACAATAAATTATTATTATCAAACCATTGTAAATTGTCTATAACACCATAATAAGATTCAGGTTGAAAAACATCATATAACTTATCGTCATTTAGAGAGAAAATATGTAATCCACCACTAGAGAGTATAGAGGGGTCGGCAATTATTGCTAAATGCTTACTATCTGGTGACCATTTAAGTTCTTTTACACCATAATATGAACCATTCCATCTGACACTATCAATAACACGAATGAGCTCTTCCTCTTGTTTAGTTAAATCATAAATCTTAATGGTATTATTTGTATATGATTGTGAGGGAACACTTAAAGCCAATAAGTTTTTCTCAATGTTATAAGCAAAAGTTGAAATTTTAGTTCCATCAATGGTGGGCTCTATTAATAACGTATCAAGAAATTGTGTATTTACATTAAGACGTGCGATAACACTATTCTCAATACTAGATTCTTGTTCTGAAACTAATGAAATAATAGTACTATCTGTATTCCATTGGAATACACCTTCCCAAAGAAATTTTTGCCAATCAATATTTTGAAATTGAATAATAGTATCTTTGGCAAAATTATAAATTCCACTTTGAACAAGAAGGTTTTCATCCATTGGTGAGTAAAACAATGGTGCAGAAATTCCCTCATATAGTATATTGTCAAGTTCTGCCTCTAAATTGCGCTCAAATATCCTTAGAGAATCACCAAGAATTTTATGTTCATAATACACATACTTATGAATTAAATTTGAAAATATAGGGACATATTGAAAATTGGTTTCAACACAAAAATCATTTGTTCCATTCGTTTTCATTATCCTTTTTAGGATTGTTCCATTCTCAGGCTCATAATATTGCTCAAAATATATTTCATTTGTAAATCTGTCAATTGAATAATAGTCAACCACATTGGTAGCCATCTCAACTTCTTGGCATACTATTAAAAATGGAATTAAGTAAAATAATGCTAAAATTTTCATCTTCTCCTCGTGCAGTTAGTTTAGTAAGAAATATCATTTTTTCTTTATTCACACAAACCCAACAAAATACTCCTTTTTATAAAAGCACAGTTGTAAAGAGCTGCAATTTGTTTTTTTTCTTTTTTTGTTTGTTAAGTGTATTAAAATTTTGCTGGTAACTAATTGGCATTGTAAATAAAAATATTGGGCGGGGGCAAATTGTGTGCCAAGTGTTTTAATTAAAAAGGGAAGTATTAAAAACATGCTCCACAAAATGTTGTGGAGTAAAGGGAACAAAGCATTTTCTAAAAAAGAAAAGTTTGTAAAAGTAAATATGTGCCACTTTGTAAAAACCACTAAAACCTCAATAGTTGGGTGCAAATTAAAAAACTAAAGGTTAAATGTCAAAAGTTATTTTCATCTTTTTAACGTAAATAGTGAATCGTAAATCGAGAGTTGAGAGTCGTAAGTTGTATGTTGTAAGTTACAAAGACGATGCACTGCATCACTAAAATCAATGCTGTCAACTTAAGCAATTTGCCATTATTTTGACAAAGGCGAAAAGCCCAATTCGCCGCGGCGAATTGGGCTTTTGTTGTTAATGACTTAACTTAAAAATATTTCCTTAAGTTGACAGCATTGTCACTAAAATACTGGCTTTTCTTTTTGTATGCTAATTTGGGGGCAGGTCAATATTCTATCTTAGCTATAAATTAGATTCCTCGCAACGGCATTGCAGAATGACAAAATTCTTAATTTAATTCTTTTGCATTAGTCATAGTGAATAACCACGCAAAAACTCTTCTGTTGGCATTCTTTTGCGTCCTTCAAGCTGAAGTTCGAGAATTTGAATAGTTTTATCGGCGCAACCAACAAATATTTCTGTTTTAGTTTGGCTAATTTCACCAACAGTTAGTTTTTTTGAATCAACTATTTTGGACTTAAAAACTTTGTAAATCTTGTTGTTATAACTAAAAAAAGTTGCAGGAAATGGCGAAAGTCCGCGAATTAGATTATGAATCGTTTCAGCATTTTTATTCCAATCAATTTCGCCAAGTTCTTTAGTTATTTTTGGCGCCGGAGTCGCTTTTGAACTATCTTGAAATTGTAATGAAATATTTTCATTTTCGATTGCATCAACTGTTTTTAGAACCAAACTTGCACCAAGAATGCTCATTTTATCGTGAATTGTTCCAAGATTATCTTCATCCTCAATTGGCATTTCAGTCTGGAAAATCATATTTCCGGTATCAACTTTGTCATCAAGAAAAAATGTTGTTACTCCAGTTTTCTTTTCGCCATTAATAATTGCCCAATGAATTGGAGCCGCACCACGATATTTTGGCAATAACGAACCGTGCAAATTAAACGAGCCAAATTTTGGAAGAGTAAAAACTGAACGTGGTAAAATTTTGAAAGCAACAATTACAAACAAATCGGCATTTAATTTAGCTAAAGAATTGATAAATTCTTCATCCTTCATGCTTTCTGGCTGCAAACATTTAAGGTTATTTTGCACTGCATATTCTTTAATTGCAGTTGAAGAAACCTTTCTACCGCGTCCGCGTTCTTTATCGGCAGCAGTTACAACAGCAATTATTTCGTGATTACTTTTATTTAATATATCAAGACTTGGTACGGCAAAATCTGGAGTTCCAAAAAAAACTATTTTCATTTATTTTATTCTCTTTCCGTAATTTCATAACTGGTGGCAACTTCACGACTCATAATTTTAATCAGCTCGCCTTTCAATTTTTGTTTTGTTCGCGAATCAACTCTATCTGGAATCATTTTGCCAATTAAATGGTCATATTCGTGAAGAATAACACGAGCAAGCCAGTCATCAGCTTCCAAAATTTGCTCATTTTCATCTGTATCAAGATACTTAATTTTGATAATTTCAGAACGTTCAACATCGGCACGTAAATCGGGCAAACTCAAACATCCTTCTTCAAAAACGACTAATTCATCAGAATATTCAACAATTTCTGGATTTATAAACACCATTGGCTTAAAATCGTCGTAGCCATCAACGCCTTTTAAATCAATTACAAACATTTTTTTATTTAATGCAACTTGATTTGCGGCAAGTCCAATTCCGTGAGCATTTCGCATTGTATCAAACATATCTCTAATATTTGTTATTAACTCGTCATCAACAGCTAAAATTGGACTAACGGTTTTTCGCAAAATTGAATCGCCATAAACTGTTACTGGTAAAAGTGACATACTTTTCTCTCTTTATTTTTTAGAAATCATTCATAAATTACTTCGGCATCATAATCTTTAAAAAGATAGACTTCGGTTGCGTACAAAAACATAGTAATTGATAGTCTAAAAATAATTAACATTTGCTGAAGAATAAAGTTAAGAATTAAGAAATAAAATGGCGAACGAGGAATATAAATTGCAACAACATTGTAAACAATTGCTCCAAGTGCACCAATTATGGAAACTATTAAATAAGTTGAAAGAACAACCCAAAATCTTTTTCGCATTAATTGGAATATATTTTTGAAAGCAATTCTAATTTTTTGAGAATCTTTTAACGCTAAAAATATCTGAGTATATTCCGAAATGATTGAAATTACTCCAATTAGAAACAATAAAATTACATATCGGATAGAACGCAAAATTAAATCGAGCACAACTGAGTTGAAAATGTTGTTTAAATACTCAATTCCGCTATCAAGTTTTGAATCAATAAATAGAAAAATTGCAAGTAAAACAATTGCAATAAGTGTAACTTTTACAAATCGATACCAAAATTTAACTCCACTATAAAAGAAATCGGAAATGTGGTTCTTTTTTGGATTGCTCAAAACAGCAATTAATCCACCTTGATAAAGTTTTTGGATTAAAAGGTTTATTCCAACAATACTAAAAAATAAAATTGGCAACTTGGTAAACATATTTTCGTTAATGTTCAAAAATTGCATTAGCCAAAAATAATCAACTTCCAAAGCCAATTTGCTGCTCCACAACGAATGCGATAAATTATCCTGCAACATTGCCAAAATTGGAATTGTTAAAACAAGCGAAAGCACAATGTTTGTTCCCCATAAAAGGAAAACATAATACCAGTTTTTACGAACTAAATGCAAACCTTCCTTTAAAATTTCGCGAATCATCCTTTACCGCCAATTAACATTAGTGCATTTTGGAACCAAAAGAAAACTCGCGTTGCGTACGAAATTGAACCCCAATATTGCTCATCTACCACGTAGGAATTGTTTGCAAAGTTCAAATCGAGCATATTTTTCATTTCCGAATCAATTTCTGCCGATATTATTTTTTGTGAAGATTGTATTGTGAAAATTTTATACTTTTCTTTGCCATTCCAGCTTAATTGCAAAGTATCCAACTCTCTATAAATTGTTAATTTTATTGGAACAACACCATTTTCGATTCGTTCAACCATAATATCATATTTATCATTTCCCCTTTTTTCGATGTAATTTATTGCATAATCGAATGATTTATCACTATTAAATAGTTCGTTGCAAAAATCCTTTGTTTCAGTCGTACAATTTTTACTTAAATCTTGTAGGAATTTTTCTCCGTTTGTGCTTTTACGAAAACTACTATTTAGGAATTCCTTTAATCGCTTATAAAATTCCTCTTTTCCAACAATATTTTCCAACGTTAAAAGTGAAATTTGTGGTTTTACAATTGATGAAACACGAAATGCAGTATAATTTGGCAATTGATAAGTTGGAATTGATAAATCGGAATATGTTATATTTTTATAATATTCGTTCAAAAAACGCGCACCTTCTGGAATTTCTTGGTTGCTAATTGTATAAATTAGCGGAATTCCAGCATAGGACATAAAATGCAATCCATTAACGGGATAATTATCCGCAACGTTAAAAAAGGAATACAACTCGCCATAATTTTTTCGAACCAATTTTTCAGCCAAATAAGCTGAAATTCCACTTACAATCCACGATTCTTCAAAATAATTTGTTACTAAATTATTTTTCAAATACTGCTCAATAAACAAATACGCAAGTTCGTATTCCAATTTTTGGGTGCTTATTGGCGAAATTAAATCGGTGCTTAATGCAATTAAATTTGGATATGATTTGTTTTCAATTTCATCAATATTTGGCAAATCGATTATTGTTAAATTGTAAAATGGATAATTTAAATATCCAGAAATTGAGTTTAGATATTTTTCAACAGCATCAAAATATCTTTCAACATAACTATCTTTACTTTCTTGCAGAAAAAGAGTTATTTCAACATCATTTCCATTAAAGCCTATTTTTCGCTTAAATTTTGTTAAATCGTTAAAAGCAAACCAATTAAAACTCTTAATTCCATTTGCTGAACAATTGAATACAATTTTATCATCAATATTTTCCTTTACCACTTTGCCTGAGGTTGCAATTTCTATACCTTTTGGCGATGTAAGTTTTAAATTAAAATTGGAATATTCAAGAAATGGCTCAATAAACTTATGCGAATGATAGCTATAAAATTTTCCATCATAATTTGGGGAAATTGTTGCATACCAATTTTCGAAATTAACAAAATAGCTATCACTAAAACTGCTTCCTTCGGGTAAAAATATGTCATAATTAAATTCAATAAAAAGCGAATCGTTTAAGGAAATTCCATTAGGAACAACCAAACTAATAAGCGTGCTGTCATAAAAATTCTTTTGATTATTTTCTACATAAGCAAAAATGGCAAGTTTTCCATTTAGTTTAAATGAGTTTATTTTATAAGTAAGGTTTGGATTGTCGTTTGAAAGTGTTTTTATGCTTTTGGGAATATTTAGGAATATTGTATCAATTTTTGAGCTATCAGTATTTTTCCAAGTAATTTCTTCTTTAACATTTAGAAAATTGCCATCTTCAATATATAGGATATTAAAGTTGTAGTTTGTCCTTTCAGAAATTGCATTTTCGGTTTCTAAAGAATGTGTTTTACTCTTTATTGTGTCTTTTGGCTTATTATTAAAAACATTACCAATTAGAGAAACCACAGCAAAAATAAAAAGTAGTAAAATGGAATTTAATATTTTCATAGTACAAAATGCTCAAAATTCAATTGGCAAATTAAATAAATAATTAACCTTTACAAAACTTCATTATTAGCTAAATATATCCACAAACAAGAAAGTTAATACAAAATTGAACCTATTTTGACTATGTTGCCAAGTTTTTATTTGCAATTTTGCAAATATTGTCAAATATTGGAATGTTTTTTTTAGAAACTCATACGGATTAAAAAATGCAAGAAAACCGTGAACAATGGAATTCGAAAATTGGTTTTATTTTAGCAGCAGCTGGTTCTGCAATTGGATTAGGTAACATTTGGAAATTTCCATACATCACAGGACAAAATGGTGGCGCATCATTTATAATTGTCTATCTAATTTGTATTGCAATTATTGGTTTGCCAGTTTTAATTGCCGAAATTTTACTTGGACGAACAACTCACAGAAATCCAGTTGGTGCATTTAAAGCTTTGAGTAAATCAAAATTTTGGATTGGCGTTGGCGGAATGGGTGTTGTAAGCGGATTTCTAATTCTCTCATTTTATGCTGTTATTGCAGGTTGGGCAATTGGTTATATTCTTGAAGCAATAATTGGTAACTTTTCACAATTTAATACTGGTTTATTAGCCGCCAACCATTTTAATAGTCTGGTTACTAATGTTTCGTGGATTGTTGGATATTTTACCGTTTTTATGCTTATGACCATGTTTTTTGTCTATCTCGGAATTCAAAAAGGAATAGAACTTGGTAGCAAAATTATGATGCCAATTCTTTTTATACTATTAATTATATTAATGGTTAGAGGAATTACTCTCGAAGGCTCCGAAGCTGGAATATCATTTTTGTTAAATCCCGATTGGAGTAAAATAAACGCACAATCCATTTTAGTTGCTTTAGGTCATGCATTTTTTACATTAAGTCTTGGAATGGGTGCAATGCTAACTTATGGCAGTTATATGTCAAAAGATGATAACATTCCACTCGCCTCATTTCAAATTATAATATTAGATACCGTTGTGGCTTTAATTGCTGGAGTTGCAATTTTCACTTCCGTTTTTGCTGTTGGGCTCGATCCTTCCGCCGGTCCAGGATTAGTTTTTCACACAATTCCCGCAACTTTTGCAAAAATGCCTGGTGGATATTTCTTTTCAATCCTATTTTTCATTTTACTCACCATTGCAGCACTCACTTCTGCAATTTCTTTGCTCGAAGTTGTAGTTGCATATTTTGTTGACGAACTTGGTTGGAATAGGAAAAAAGCCGTTATAATTCTCGGATTTGTGGTTTTCTTACTTGGATTGCCAAGTGCGTTATCGTTTAATTTACTTGCTGACTATAAAATTTGGGGTAAAAATTTCTTCGATTTAGTCGATTTTCTTGCATCTAACATTCTGCTTCCAACTGGAGGATTACTAATTTCCATTTTTGTTGGATATGTTTGGGGATTTGATAAAGTGTTGCTTAATCTTAAATCTGGAGCCGAAAATCTATTTGAAAAACATCCTAAAATAATTTTAACATGGAAATTCTTTTTAAAATACTTATCACCAGTCCTAATTTTTGTGGTACTTTTGCAATCACTCGGAATTTTAGAACTTATTTTTTAATAACAAATTAATTGGTCTTATGAAAAAATCAACAGCTGGCTTATTAACTCTTGCAATAATATTTATTATTATTATTTTTGGCGGAGTTCCTTTCTTCGAAACAGTTTGGTCATTTCCAGGCAATTTTGAATCAATCAAAAACTTTCCAAGCAAAGAAGTTCCTATTGGCTCAATTCCTTTTCTATTAGTTTTTTTATTAGGAACTGGCGTTTTTATTACATTTAAGTTGTTTATTCCTCAAATAAGATACTTTTGGCATGGGATAAAAGTTACTGCTGGAATTTATGACGACCCAAAAGACGCTGGCGATTTAAATCATTTCAAAGCACTTTCCACAGCTATTTCGGCTACTGTTGGTATTGGAAATATTGCTGGCGTTGCAACTGCTATTTATTATGGCGGACCTGGTGCACTTTTTTGGATGTGGATTACCGGTATTTTTGGAACTGCTTTGAAGTTTGCCGAAGTTTCTCTTGCTCATAAATACAGAGAAATTCTTCCAGATGGCACAACCGCTGGCGGACCAATGTACACAATTGAAAAAGGTCTTGGCAAAAATTGGAAATGGCTCGCCATTCTTTTTGCAAGTTTTGCAGTTCTTTGCTCGTTTGCAACTGGTAATGCAATTCAATCTTTTACTCTATCTGACCAAATATACTCGGAAGTTACTGGAGTTGTTGGAATTCAAAATTTTTGGACTTTGAAACACGCTATTTTTGAGGGATTTTCTGTTTCTTATCTACAACTGATAAACGGTGTTGTAATTTCGGCTATTGTTGCTTTGGTAATTATTGGCGGAATTAAACGTATTGGAAATGTAACCGGAATTCTATCCCCTTTTATGGCAATTTTTTATGTTATTGCATCATTAGTTATTATAATTTCACATATCGACACATTAATTCCAAGTTTAGGAATTATTGTTGATATGGCTTTTAATCCACCAGCAGAAATTGCCGGCGTTGGTGGAGGTACTTTTCTTGTTATTATGAACACAGTTCTTTGGGGCGTTAAACGCGGACTTTATAGCAACGAATCTGGACAAGGAAGCGCTCCAATTGCTCACGCAACTGCTAAAACAAAATATGGCGTTCGTGAAGGAACTGTTGCTTTGCTTGAACCTTTTATTGATACTTTAACAATTTGTACTTTAACGGGATTAGTTATTGTTTCAACTGATACTTGGTTTCACACAGAGTTTTACAAATTAAGAATTGACCCAACTTTTAGTGGCGAGCTTTATAATGGAAGTATTTTAACTTCTGTTGCTTTCAAAAAGGGTTTAAGTTGGCTTTTTGGTTATGGCGATAAAATTATTACTCTTTCTGTATTGCTTTTTTCTATTTCTACAATGATTAGCTGGTCATATTATGGAGATAGAGCTACATTTTATTTGTTTGGTCAAAAAGCTATTATTCCTTACAAATGGTTTTACGTTTTGTTTGTTTTTATTGGTGCTATTGCTCAATTAGAAGCCATTTGGGCTTTTGGTGATGCCGCACTTGGATTTATGACTGCTCCTAACTTATTAGCTATTATACTGCTTTCTGGTGTTTTACGAAAGGATGTTAAAGAGTATTTTTCACGTACTCATATTCCTTACAAAAAGAAATAGTTTTGGCTGGATGCTGGATTAGTTATAAAATGCTATTTTAAAAGACAATTCCCCACATTTTGTAATCAAATTGTGGGGATTTTGTTTTTAATTTAATCCGTTTACAAAAAAAAGTGTGTTAAACTCAATAAATTTATTTAAATGAGTAGTTTAAGATTCTAATCGAGAATAAATGTTTTGAGAAAGCCAAATGTGACTCTCTTAGCAATTAAATTTTCTACAATATAAATACTAATAAAATAAACATTATACTTCCAACAACTGCGGTAATATAACTTTTCTCTCTGTATTTCCATCCTTTATCCTGAAAATACTTTTTACTCACAATTAAGCCTCTTAATCTGAGCGAGTTTCTTTGAAGTCGATGCTCTTCATTTAAATATTTATTAGATTTAATAATAAAGTATTCAATAACAATTGAAGTAACTACTACTACAAATCCAATTATGTATGGTTTTTCCATTATTATTTTATCCTTCTTAAGTGGAAAATGGACTTTTCTTCAATTTACCACAACAGAATTTTGTTTATAATTTAGCCAATAATTACTTCTAATTTTTTTAGCATTTTTCAATTTAAACTCCTTATCGTTTTTTGTCGACGACCAGTGAAAATAAATTTTTCATTTTTACTCCATTATTTTAGATAAAGAATTTTTTTAATATAATTTTGCTCTTCTGTTTCTAAGCGGACAAAAAAGATACCAGAGCCAATTTCATTTGGCATATTTAGGTTAAAATGTTTCTCTCCTTTTTGTAATTCGCCTTTATATAATAAAAAGAGTTCTTCACCAAGTATATTAAAAATTTTCAACTCAATATTTTGCGATTCCTCAATGTTAAAAACGATGTATCGTCCTGAAATAGGTTGACTCAGTAATTGCTATTTTATTTTGTTTCATATTATTTCCCCTTTTATTGTCTTTTTAATACTAAATACTTGTCAAGAATTACTGGTTCTATGTAATTTCCGTTTTCGTCAAATGATTCACTTAGATTATAGAGAATAATTTCATCTTTCGTCATTTTCCAGTGTAGTAGCATTGAGTTTTCTACTTTTTTATTCACTTTTTGAAGTAACACAATATCATATTCCCTTGGTAAAGGAATTCCTTTTATTGGTATTTGATATTTGTTAAAATCACAAATACCGCTAATATTTCCATCGGACGAAAATATTACCTTTTTAGTCCAATCAGATTCAACAAAATACTCGCCAGCAAAAAACATATCTCTCAGTAGATTTTGAACTCCATTAGGTAAATAATATTTCTTTTCGAGAGCATTATAGTGGAGCGTTTTTTCTCCATTTTCTACAACCAATTGGGTTTTGTTTTTATCACTAATTAAATAAATAGTAGATTTCTTGCCATTTAAATCCAACGTTTTAATAGTGTCACTATTTTCGATGGTAAAATTTCTTTTAATTCCTCCATAAAATGATGAAAAGAGAATTCTATTTTCAGACTCATAAAAATACAATTCAATTATGTTATCCCCAACCGAGTTTAATTCATAAGGAGTTTTGCAACTCATTATTTTTTCGTAATAATTACTTTCAACCCAAGTATTATAAAAATTGGGATTTATCTTTTTCTCCTCTTGCGAAAATATTGATGCAGATAAAACCATCAATATTAAAATAATAGCTTTTTTCATATTTCCTCCTTTATTGTTAAAAATAAACTATTTGGTTTCTTCTGGGTTTGAGTCCAATTCTTTAACTAAACCAGAATATTTGCGTTCAACTTTGAATCCAAAACGATAAAAATATTCCGGGCGGAAAAATCCAGTTGTAACAAATTTGAAACCATCAGCTTTCATACGTTCAAAAAATTCATTCATTAGCAAATCGCTTATTCCCTTTCTTCTATAATGGTCAGAAACGACTATTTTTTCCATGTGAACAGTATCTTTGGAAGTTTTTAGATAATATAAACCGCCAATTATAAATCCCCTTTCCGAAATTGCAATTAAAAAGCTGTGTTTTGTTTGAAAACTTACAAGCAAATTGGCTTCAATATATAATTGATGCAAGCGAGAAATTTCCTTTGGCGAAACTGGCATTCTTATAAAAAATGGATTTCCATCATAATCATTTATTTTGATAACCAAATTTGCACCTGGAAAAACTTCGCCTTTAATTTTAAGAAAATCGGCACTAACATTAGCTTTAAGATGTGGAAAACTTAAACGTGCCAAGAAAAACTTCTCTTTTTCGCTCAAGTCATATTCGCGTTGAAGATTTGTAATTTGATTTAACAAATCGTCTTTGTTCATTTCTTCTTTTCCATGATATTCTTCAACCAAATAATTTAGAACATCTTTTGTTGAACTGCTTGAATTTAAGAAAACAGTTTCGGAGAAGAAGCGAGTTCGCACTTCGGGATAAGTATTTACAATTTCATCCAATCTGTAAGTGGAATATAGCTCGGCTAACATTTCGGCTTGTGCGGTAAATGAAGCATCATTATTTAACGCAAACCAACGGTGGAATCGTTTTATTGCAAAATATAATCGTTTTGGCATAAATTTACGTGTTTGTACCACGTTAATTATATCGTTCAGATATTCCATTTTATCGCTATTTTCATTCACATTTTGTAATTCGGATTTATATTGAAGCAGCAATTCCAATCCATCTTGTTCGCCCAATGCATCAATAATGCCCGAAAATATATATTTCCAATAATTTTTTAGATTAAAAAATTCATATTCCAACTGAGTTTTAATCACAAAATCTGATTCAAAATTTTCAATCATCTCTGTTGCGGTAACAAAAGGCAAAGTTTCAGAAAGAGATAAAATTTTTGTTCCAGTTTGATAATCGTGCGAAGGAATTATAAAATTCTTAGTTGTTGTCGATTTAAGAATATACTTTTTGCCCGATAATTTCCAGAAATTACTAATTGCAACTGAAGCATTCCAAATAAAAAATGGCCAAAGTTGTTTAATTCTTTCTTTAGAAAAACCATCATTTTTTCTAACTTCGCGACCGATAACTTTTCCAACATTATCACCAGGATTGTATTGACTTGTCCAAACTTTATATTCTCGCCAATATCCACCAAAATCTTCTACTAAATCCTTAGCCAAAGTATTTGAACCAGCTAAAATAAGCCAATTTACTTCCTTAAAAATATCAACTTCTTCGCGGTTTTTGTTTATAACAATTACAATATCAAACGAGCCTTCATATCTGGTTTGAACTGAAATACGGTACAAAGTTTTATTTTCATATTCTCTTATATAGCTAATCCAAACGCCACTTGGCAAAATGTTGGTTAATCGTATCAACTTACCTTTTGAAAAGAGAAAAATTGCTTCGCGGATAAGTGGCGATTCTGTTAAAGCTATTTTCATAAGTTGAATATCTTTTGGATCAATTCCATCTTCAAAGATTAAAACATCGCACCATTTATATTCATCGCCAGTTTCCATATCAACAGCAATTTTCTGATTTTTTCCAAGCCATTCTCTAAATCCGTTTCGCAGTTCGTTACGAGTATTTAGTGCCAATTCGGAAAGTTTGGAATGCTCTTTCATTAATTGAAGATTTACCAAAATTTGACGCAATTTTTCATAGGTTGTTGGATGCAAAATTCCATAATGACTTAAAAGTCTTAATAGGGTTGGATAGCAAGTTTGATCTATATTTTTAGCTTTTTTATAATTTTCTAACCGAAGGTTTAATAATGTGTTTATGAGTTGAACAAAATCGTTTTTGTTTAAGTGGTCAATTGTGGAATTTATTACTTCGTCATCAATTATATTATGGTCAAAATCCAGATAAAGATTAAAAACCTTTGTTAGCTCAAATTTTTTATTATTTTGGAGGACTAACTTTAGCATTTCGCGTCTTATTTTTATCAATTTGCTAATATTTGGTCTTAGCAGAATATTTTTCACCAATGAATAATTTACACTTAAATCGTCCAATAAAATTTGTGATAAATATTGAATACCAAATTGAGCTACGTGATAAGAATCGCTTTGCAAAATTAGCAATGCTTTGTGCAAACCTTGAAGCGAATCTTCACCAACCGAAATGTATTTTTCCATTTCTTTAGCAACAGCATCATTTCCAAGAACAATATCGGAAGAATCTTGAAAAGCTATTCCATCTTCGGAAGCGTGTTTTCTCGTCCATTGAATTATGGAATCGCCAGCAAAATCGTAAAGTTCCTTATTTCCAAGCCAAAGTGAAGCATTTGTTAGAACTGATTGCAAATCCAATTTGAAACTGCGTACTTTGTAAATATATCCACCAATTTTTACTAAATTTTTCTTTTTGTCAATAATGGAAATAACAAGCTGCTTATTCAAATTTGGAAGAACTAACTCATTTCCAAAAGCAACAACATCGCTGCTCAAACTTCCTTTTTCGCGTAAAAACCAGTTTGGAATTTTAACATCAATTTTGCCAACTAAAATGTTTGTGTGAGTTTTTTCGTACATAGTTTCAATAATTTCGGAAAAATTATTTTCAATTACTCTGCGTTTGTAAGTTCCCTTTTCGGTTAATTCGCCTTTTTCGAGACTAAACTCGCGGTTAATTATTCTAAAATCGACAATTCGTTCAAAAGGAGCTATAAAATTATTTACCGTAACTATAATTGACGAAAAATATTCGTGCTTTTGTTTGGCGTCCATTTTGTCAAAAAAAGTTTGGGCTTCGGCAAAATTTGGATAAATCAACAAAGTGTTAAAAGGACGGTGATCGCCAACTAAAAATACTTGTTTTATATTTTCGAAATCGCGGAAAAAGTTCTCAATTTTTTGCGGAGCAACAGTTTCGCCTTTAATATTTTTATAAATTTCCTTTTTTCTATCAATTATTTCAATAAAACCATTTTTGTCCTGACGCATAATATCGCCAGTTGGCACCCAACCATCGGCATCAAAAGTAACCGAATTATCTTGCTGGTAGTAGCCAAGCATTACATATTTTCCTCTAATCAAAAGTTCGCCATCATCGGCAACTTTCATTTCAATTCCCGGAAGCTCTCTTCCAAGCGAATTTGTGAAATATTCACCGGGCGGAGTCATAGAAATACCACCAGTTGCTTCCGTCATTCCAAATCCACTCATTAAAGTGATATTGTATTTTGGGAAAAATTCAAAAACTTCTGATGGAAGAAAACCAGCAGCCGATAATCCCCATTTTAATTCACCGCCAGTAACATCTGTAACGGCTTTATTTATCACTTCTTCTGAATCAAGTTCAATATTTGCCCGCGATTTAACTGCTTCAAAAAGTTCGAGCCATTTTTTAGGAATTGAAATAAAAATTGTTGGTTTAACAAGATTCATATTAGCAATCATTGTTTCAACTGAAGGATTTTCCATAAAACAATATTCCGCACCCCAAAATAATGCTCCCGAAAGTTCCAAATATCTTCCAAAAGTATGAAATAATGGAAGAAACGCTAAATATTTATCATTATCAGAAATTTTTGGAAGTGCCATTGCACGCATAAAACGCTTATAAATTATGTTCATTTGCGAAAACATAATTCCTTTTGGGTCACCAGTTGTTCCAGAAGTGTACATTAGCGAAGCCAAATCGTTCACATTTATGTTTGCATTTGTGTCATTTTGCAAGCTACTTAGTTGCAAAAATTCGCTAAACGGAATTACCCAACTTTCGACACTTTTGCCCGAAATCAACACTACTTTTTGCAAATATTTTAGTTCGGTTCTAACTGTTTTAATTTTGGATAATTGTTTTTCGTTTGAAACTATAAGAATTGGTACTTTTGTCTGATTAAGAATAAATGTTATGTGAGCACAAACCGAGTTTGCAGGAATCATTACATTTCTTATTCCATTTGAAAGTGAAGCAATATCCAACAAAGCCATTTCGAGGCTGTTTTCCATCAAAAACGCAACATCCATATCTTCAGTTTCCAAACCACTTAAAACCGCTCTTAAAGCTTTTGCGTATTTTTGAGTACTTTTATTTACTTTTTCCCAAGTTAGCTCTTCAAATCTATCACCTTTTATAACTTTAAAAAGCGTTTTGTTGGAATAATCGCGAACTCTTTGACTAAAAAGCACATTGTAATTGTAATTACTTACTTCTATTAATTCGGCAAATAGAATTTCCCATTTTTTTTCAGTGGAAATTTTTTGTAACCATTCAGAATAGCGAAAGAGATTTAGTAATTCGTGAATTACGCGTTGTTTTGTAATATCGGATTTCCCTTTTTTTATTAAAAAGTTAGAAAAGTCGTAAAAATATTCCTCTTTTAATTCCAAAAGAATAACTTCTGCCAAATGCGCTGTTGGAATTGATTTTAATATATCTAATAATATTTTGGAATTATCAGTCTCAAAAAGCAATTCATAATTTTTCTTTTTGGAAAAAATACTATTTATCTGCTCGGATAATAGCTTAATTTCACTTTCTTCCAAAGCCGCTTTGCCTTTAAATACACTTTGTCTAATTTCATTTAATTGCGAAGTTATCATTTCTGTGCTCATAGTAATTCCATATTTTTTGCTTTAAAATATAAAAAAAAAGGGATACCAAATGGCATCCCTTTAAAGAATTTATCACTAATTATTGAATTCCAGCAATTTTTTCGAGCATATCGGTAGTTAGAGATTTTGGTCTTTCTAAAGGATATCCCAAAGCTCTATCCCAAGTAATATTTGCAAGAACGCCAATTGCTCTTCCAACGCCAAAAAGAACTGTATAGAAATCATATTCTTTTAATCCATAATACCATTGAATAACGCCTGATTGAGCATCAACATTTGGCCAAGGATTTTTAGCTTTTCCTTGTTCTCTCAAAATATCTGGAGTTACTTTATAAAGAACATCAACATATTTGAATAAAGGATAATCTGGCATATATTCAAGGCAGAATTCTCTTTGTGCTTGATATCTTGGGTCAGTTTTTCTTAAGACTGCATGTCCGTAACCAGGAATTACTTGTCCTGAATTTAAAGTATCCCAAACAAATTTTTTCATTTCTTCTTCTGTTGGAATTTTGTTTTCTCCACCCATTTTATCCATAACGCCTTGCATCCAGCTTAACACTTCTTGATTAGCCAAACCATGTAACGGACCAGCTAAACCATCAAGCATTGCAGAAGTAGCATAATATACGTCAGAAAGTGCAGAAGCAACTAAGTGACCAGTGTGAGCACTAACATTTCCACTTTCGTGGTCGGAGTGTAAAATAAAATATAATCTTGCAACGTCATCATAAGGAGCATCAATTCCCATCATATGAGCAAAATCGCCACCCATATCTAAATTTGGGTCAGAAGGAATAATATCGCCACCTTTATATTTTAAGCGATAAATAAAAGCTGCAATTTCTGGAAGTTTAGCCAAAAGATTTAATGAATCTTCATAAGTTGGTTTCCAATAATCCATTTTATTTAAGCCAGCGTTATATTCTTTTACAAAAATTGATTCTCTTTGCATTGCAACAACGGCAGCAGAAATCATTGCCATTGGATGTGAATCTTCGGGCATTGCTCTTAACACATTAAAAACATATTCTGGAACTACTTTTCGAGCTTTAAATTCAGCTGCAACTGCTTTTACATCTTCATCAGTTGGAATATCACCAGTTAACAATAAATAGAAAAATCCTTCAACATAAGGCATTTTTCCACCTGGAACTTTTGGTAGTTTTTCCAAAGTTTCTGGAATTGTATAGCCTCTAAAACGAATACCTTCCATAGGATCTAAGTAAGAAATATCGGTAACTAAAGATTTGACACTTCGCATGCCACCAATTAATTGCTCCATTGTTACTTCGCCAACTTTTACATCGCCAAATTCTTTTAGCAAACGTGTAGTTCTTGGACGGTGAGCATCAATTTTAGCAGCCAATTTGTCTTTTAATATAGACATAAAACCTCCTGAATTAAATATTAAAAAATAGTTAGATAAATTATTTAAAAGTGATTTTTTGGGTTATATCTTTACCACTTTTAATAGCACCTTCAATTGTTGCAGGTAAACCAGTATTTGTCCAATCGCCAATTATATATAAATTATTAGCAATATTTGATACTGATTTTCTGGCTTCGTTTGAATTGAGGTCAGGAATAAAAGTAGCATGTTTCTCTTTTAACACGATATAATCCTTAATTTCTGTTTTAGTTAATATAGTAAAATATTTTTTTAATTCCGAGAAAACAATCTTAATAACGATATTTTTATTTAGATTAGCAAGGTTTTTTGCATTACTTTTCACAAAAGACAAGTGTGTCTTGTGATTAAAAACCCAATCAAATTCACTTCCAATTAGGTTATACATTTTCTCTTTTAGCGCATTTTCGGTTAGCCAAACATGAACTGTTACAATTGGTGAATATTCAAGTTTTGGAAAAGAAATTTTTGGCAAGGATTTTCCAAAAATTATTTTGCTTAAACTAAACAGCGGAATTGATGAAATAATTGCATCAAAATCCGAAGTTTTTCGTCTATTTGTTTCAATTTCAAGTGCTTTTCCTTCATTTAAGTTAATTGCAATAAGTCGTTCAGAAGTTGATATTTTTACTCCTTTGCCTCTCAAAAAACTTAAAGCTGGGTTAATTAGTGCGTTGCTTAAATCAACTTTTGGAATAACAATATTCGAATTTTTCTTATCCTCAAAAAAAATAATCTTCATCATTTCAATAAACAGCATGGAAGAAGCAGTTTTTGTGGAAGTATTCATTGTACTAATAATTAAGCTCTCCCAAAATTTGTTAATCACATCTTCTGATTGATTATTTTCTTTTAGAAATTCATAAACCGTTTTGTCGATAAATTTTGCAGTCTTTGTAACTCTAATTTTCACAAACATTTTCAAAACTGAGAATCTATCTTTAATTGAAAGCAATTTGAATTGCATCAATCCAATAAGTTGGTTTATTGGATAAAAATATTTTGGTATTTTGAAGCGAAAAAGCTCTTTTTTATCATTTACATAATTAACTGAAAGCGATTTTTGAAAATCGAATAGATTTCTTGTGCCAATTAAATCGATATATTCCAATGTGTTTTTATAACATTCCATTAAAATATGCTGACCGTTATCAACCTCAATTCCGTTATAATTTAACGAATAAGTTCGTCCACCCATTTTTGGCGAAGCTTCAATAATTTCAATATCAAATCCATATTTTGAAAGAAATACAGCAGAAGAAATTCCAGATAATCCACCACCGATTATTAAAATTTTCTTCATTTTACTACTCTTTTCTTTCTTTTTAGTGAAATTATCATGCTTTTGTAAAAAAGTGATTAAATATTTTATTAGAAATGGTAACTTTATTCAAAAAAGTTCTAATAAACCAAATTATATTTTGCCCAAACTCCAAGTGCAATTATGGCTTTTTCGGACTTTCCAACATTAATGTTTTCGGCAAAAACATTAAAATTTTTGGCTTCTAACTTTTTGAGCAAATTAAAGTAAATATGTTGCATTGCCCTTGCAGCAAACATTGATGGCTTATCAACAATATCAAGATTTTTGTTAGCGTTTGCAAAATAAGCTTTTGCTCGGCTGGCTTCAAATCGCATTAATCTTACAAAATTTTCACTATAAACATTTGCAAATAGCTCTTCTTCGGAATAATTAAAGCGTTTCAAATCCTCCAGTGGCAAATAAATTCTTCCAGCAAGAGCATCTTTTTTTATATCGCGAAGAATATTTGTTAGTTGCAGAGCTAAACCAAGATTTACGGCAAACTTACGTGTGGCAATATTTTTATATCCAAAAATTTCGATGCTCATTAAACCAACTGTTGCTGCAACTCGGTAACAATACGTAATTAAATCATCAATTGTTGAATAACGACTTTGGTTAATATCCATTTCCATTCCTTTAATTAAGTCAAAAAAAGGCTCGGTTGGAATTTTGAACTGATTTATTGTAACTGCCAAACTATTTAATAATGGAAATGATGATTCTCCCAAAAGACATTTTTCCAACTCCGTTTTCCAATTTTGCAAATCTTTTGATTTGGTTTCGGCAGTTAAATTATTTTCATCAACAATATCATCCGTTTCGCGACAAAATGCATAAAGCGTTGTCATAGCTTCCCTTTTATGAACTGGAAGTAAATTGAAAGCATAGTAAAAACTGCTTTTGCTCTTTTTCGATATTTCTTTTGCTTGGCTAATCATCATTTTTGAAAAAGTAATTTTATCAAATCCATTTTTGAAAATTTTGGTCTTGTGTTAAGCACATCGTAATTGAGTTCAGTAATTTTATTAAGAATTCCTTCACCGCCGTTAATTGTCCATTTAATTTGCTGCTTTAGTCCAAAAGGTAAAAAAGGCAAAAGATTTTTACCATCTTTAAAATAGTTATGCATATTTTCAATTTGTGCTTTCATCATTTGCTTAAAATTACTATTTATTTCTTTTAAATGAAATATATTTTCGGAAACATTGAATTTAGTCAATTCTTCAAGTGGCAAATAAATCCTTTGTTTATCAAAATCGACAGAAACATCTTGTAAAAAGTTTGTTATTTGCAAAGCGGTGCAAATTTTATCGGAATATTGTAAAGCACTTTGGTCATTAATTGAGTGAAGTTCCAAAATTATTCTTCCAACGGGATTTGCCGAATAATTACAATAATTTAGCAATTCTTCCATATTTTCATATCTTGTTTTGGTAATATCTTGCCTAAAAGCGGTTAACAATTTAGAAAAATTGTTTGATGATAAATTTTTAGTTTTAATTGTATTGGAAAGAGCCATCCAAAAAGGATTTGAAAAATTGTCATTTAGTGAGTTTGTAAAGTTTTGTTCGTATTTGCTTAAATTTTCAATCCGTTCTGTAGCAGAAAAGCTTCCTTCATCTGCAATATCATCTGCTTGTCGGGCAAATTGGTAAACAATTGCAACATGCTTTTTAAGTTTTTTAGGAACAAACAAAGATAAAACTGGAAAATTTTCATAATGCGACTTAGCAAATTTGATTGCCTCAAAATATGCTAAGCCTAATTCTGAATTTTTACTCACATTAGTCAGTAATTTCTTTTGCTTCATGCGAATTTTTATCAATTATTCTATATTTATTAGAATTTCTTCTTGTCGTGTCTCTATCTCTGTTATATGTATCTGGAATATCTTTAATATTAATAATATCCGTTACTTTTCCACTTGAACATCCGTCGGTATAAAGTTTTGGATTTCCTGTATCATAAATAGTGTTTTTGCAAAAAGACACCGATACAATGTCGCCACTTGCTGGAGAATTAAATCCTTCCATCGGCAATTTTATGGTTTCATAAACTTCGCGCATAAATTCACCCCAAATTGGTGCGGCAACTTTTGCACCTTGACCATAAGCTCCGGTAAAAGCAATTCTTTGATCATCAAATCCAACCCAAACACCAGCTGTCAATTGTGGAGTAAAGCCCATAAACCACGCATCTTTATAATCGCCGTTTGTACCCGTTTTTCCGGCTGCTGGTCTGTAAAATTTATGAATTGACCTAATTCTAATTCCAGTTCCTTCATTAATTACTGTTTGTAAAAGACTTGTAATTAAATAAGCGGTTTCTTCCGAAATTGCTTCGTGACTTGTGGATGAAAATGATTCGACCAATAATCCATTTTTATCGGTAATTTTTAAGATAGAAATTGGTTCGTTATAAATTCCACGATTTGCTATTGTTCCAAAAACACTTGTTAATTCTAATGGAACAACTTCGGAAGCACCGAGTGCAATTGCTGGAAAAAGATTTAATTTATTCTTAATTCCCATTTTTTTAGCATATTCACCAACTTGATCAAGCGGAACGTGTCCTTCAATTATCAATCTTGCAGCTACAAGGTTTACCGAATTTTTAATTGCATCGCGTAAAGTTAAATAACCACCATAATCGCCTTCAAAATTTGATGGCGACCAACCGTTATAATCAAAAGGTTGGTTTAAAATTGGATAAGATGGATAAAGTCCGTTATCTAAAGCAACTGTGTAAACAATTGGTTTAAATGAAGAACCAGGTTGACGTTTAATTTGTGTAACGTGATTTAAGCCACGACCCTTTTCAACATCGCGTCCGCCAACCATTGCTCTAATATCGCCAGTTTTTGAATCGAGAACCACAAAACCGACTTCAATTGTTTGTGCAATTTTTTTAACTGAATCTACAAAAGGAGTATGAAGTTTTAGGGAATTATAAATACTACTTTTTTCGTTTGAAGATTTAGCATTGCGATAACGATGAGTTTGTTTAATTGCT
>Ga0209016_1000442_pt1 | contig 48703 bp, 44 predicted proteins | sample EPASupsiteSAE305_FD_187265 | JGI IMG/M metagenome (GOLD analysis project Ga0209016, IMG submission 187265) | Bioremediated contaminated groundwater microbial communities from EPA Superfund site, New Mexico - SAE3-05 (SPAdes) (version 2) | ecosystem: Environmental > Aquatic > Deep subsurface >... | reverse complement strand
CCGAGCATTATAATGTGCCCCATTTTACGGTAGATGTACCTAATTCATATGGTCCTGAAGAAGTAGAATATGTGGTCAAACAATTAAAAGAGATGACCTCCTTTATCGAAGATATCATGCAAGAGCATTTAAATATCAAAAAGCTGCAGCATGTTATGCAATGTGAGGATAAATCTCTGCGCCTATATGAGGCATATTTATCTAAGTTAGGACAAAAATCCATGCCCAATGACCCAACCTCAGAGATGTATAAAATATTTTGCACCCATATTCTGCTTGGCACTAAAAAGGCAGAGAAGTATTTTGAATTATTGCTAAAGGATGTGGAAAACGCACCTTTATCCAAAGATGAGATACGTCTTCTTTGGGTACATACGATTCCTTTTTGGCAGGATTCCATCCGTAATGTTTTTAATAATAGTGATGGTCGTTACCGCCTCATCGGTTGTGATATCAATTTTGATACTTCTCCTATCATCTTCTCATCCGACCCTTATGAGCAAATGGCTAAAAGACTTTTAATGAATACTTTTTGTGGTCCTATTAACAAAAGGGCTGAAAATGCGCTTGAATTAGCCAAAAGCTTAAAGGCTGATGGGGTAGTCTATTTTTGCCATTGGGGATGCAAAAATACTTTGGGCGGCGGTCCTTATATCAAAAGTGTCCTTAAAGAAGAGGGGATACCTTTGCTTTTACTAGACGGTGATGGTTGCGACAGAAATAATACCAATGAGGGGCAGATCAATACACGTATGCAGGCATTTCTGGAGATGCTGGAGGGAGCGAAACAATGATCTATTATATATGCAAATATACTCCCGTGGAGCTTTTTGCTGGTTTTGGGGAAGAATGTCAGCTGCTTAATCCTTCATCGGGTGATACGCAGATAGCCGACAGACTTACTCATCCCAATGTTTGCAGTTTTAGCAGAGCATTGATTCAGAAATGCATGGAAAAGGGTGGTACTTTGGTACTTACCGATTGCTGCGATTCCATCCGCCGGGCATATGATGTGCTTAAGTCCGAAGGGCATGATGTCTATCTGATTGGCTTACCGCATAAATGTGCGGATAGTGGTCAGCTTTATTTTAAAAATCAACTTTTAAAATTTATTGATGATTATAGCAAGCAGACGGGGAAGGTTTTCGATCCTCAGAAATTTTATGCTGCTTTTCCCAAGGCAGAAGAAGATAATAAAGGCGATTATATAGGTATTACCGGCGCGAGGATTAATAATGAACTTTTAGAATTAATAGATTCCATATCGCCGCTACCTATTAAAAATAATACCTGTACGGGTAAGCGTAATCTGTCCGATCCTCTTAAAACGCAGGATATGGACGAGCTTATAGGTTCCTATGCCAGAATTTTGTTATCCCAGATACCTTGTATGCGGATGACGGATGTTTTATCCAGAGAAGCTTTGACCAAAGATAAAAATCTGCGGGGCGTCATTTACCATACGGTTAAGTTTTGCGATTATTACGGTTTTGAGTATGCCGCTTGGAAGAAAAATCTACCTTTACCGATACTTCATATCGAGACGGATTGGACGCAGCGTAACAGCGGACAGATATCGACGCGCATAGAAGCGTTTTTTGAAACATTAAATATTGATGGAGCAGAGAAGAAAAATAAACAGTCCTGCAAAAAACCCGGCTTTTATGTGGCGGGCATTGATATCGGTTCTACCACTACTAATGTGGTAATCATGGATAGCGGGCAAAACATACTATCTTTTGCTGTTTGCCCCACCGGTGCGCGTGCCGAAAAAAGTTCCAGAGCAGCTTTTGCAGAAGCGCTTAAACTTGCTGATCTTACCCAAGAGCAAATATCCAATACCGTTTCCACCGGATATGGCAGAGCCAATATCTCCTTCCGCGGTAAAGATGTGACCGAGATAACCTGCCATGCTAAAGGTGCGCATTTTTTAGATCCGAAGGTTAGGACAGTAATTGATATTGGCGGACAGGATAGCAAAGTAATCCGCCTGGATGAAAATGGCTTGGTCAAGGATTTCGTGATGAATGATAAATGCGCTGCAGGTACAGGGCGCTTTTTGGAAATGATGGCCCATTGCCTGGAAATGAATATATCACAAATGGCTGCTTGTGGTCTGAAATGGGAGGAAGATATTTCTATCTCCAGTATGTGCTCGGTCTTTGCCGAATCAGAAGTCGTTTCTTTGATCGCGGAGAATAAAAAGGTAGAAGATATTGTGCACGGGATCAACAAATCTGTGGCAACCAAGATCATGTCGCAGATTAAAAGGGTCGGTATGCAGGAAGAATATATGATGACCGGCGGCGTGGCCAAAAACGCGGGCGTGGTCAAAGCCATTGAAACAGAGCTCGGACATAAGATTTTCCTGCCTGATGAACCGGAAATTTGCGGCGCTTTGGGGGCCGCTTTGATTGCTGCAGGCAAATAAAAGAGGAAAAGGGTATAAGTATGAAAATTAACGGCAAAAGTTATCGTACTATCTGGATATCACCGGAAGATCAAAAAATAGTCCAGACTATCGACCAGCGTTATCTACCGCATAAGTTTGTGGTCGAAGACTTGCATAATGTGGAAGATGTAGCGATAGCGATCAGTGATATGCATGTACGAGGAGCAGGTTTGATTGGCGTGATAGCTGCTTATGGCATTTATCTGGCTGCCTTACAGGCACCGAAGCAATCGGCAGAAGCTTTCATGGATTTTATCTCCGCCAGCCAGAAAAGGCTGCAAGCAACCCGTCCTACGGCTGTCAACCTGGAATGGGCATTGAATAAAGCCACCCAAGTAGTTGCCGAAGCGCAAGGAGTAGAAAATAAGACAATCGCGGCACAGCGGCTAGCTGAAACCATGGCTGATGAAGCAGCCGAAGAATGCCGCAAGATCGGTGAATATGGTTTTACGATCATTGAAGAGATCAGCCGCCGCAAAAAAGGCGAGGTAGTGAATATCCTCACCCATTGCAATGCCGGTTGGCTGGCCTTTGTAGATTATGGTACGGCCACTGCTCCCATCTACGAAGCCCAGGCGCGCGGCATCAAAGTCCATGTTTATGTAGATGAGACCCGTCCCCGCAATCAGGGCGGGCAGTTGACCGCTTTTGAATTGGGGCAAAACGGCGTGCCGCATACGATCATCGCCGATAATACCGGCGGTCATTTGATGCAGCATGGCATGGTAGATATAGTCATAGTTGGCAGCGACAGGACAACCTATACAGGTGATGTGGCCAACAAGATAGGGACTTATTTGAAAGCCATTGCCGCTCATGAAAATCAGGTGCCTTTTTATGTAGCGCTGCCTTCTTCAACCATTGATTGGCAGATAAGAGATGGAGTCAAAGAGATACCTATCGAAAAAAGGGATGAAAAAGAAATCAAATATATCACCGGCCTGAATGAAAAAGGCGGACTGGAGACAGTTTTGATTACGCCCAAGGACAGCCCGGCAGCCAATTATGGCTTTGATGTTACGCCAAGCCGCTACATCACTGCCCTGATCACCGAAAAAGGAGTTTGTCCAGCTAGTGAAGAAGGTATAAAAAAACTTTTTCCTGATCAAGGCCGTCATTCTTAAAGAAATTAGGAAAGGGATGATAAAATTGCTATTAAAAGAGATACGCGAACAAATCTTGGAGCTTGGTAATCAATTATTGGCAGAAAAGCTTGTACATGATCAGCAAGGCAACATCAGCTTTTTTGATAGAGAAAAGGGCCTTATAGCCATTACACCCAGCGGTATCTTTTATCATCTAAGAAAGATAGAGGATATTTGCGTTATGGATCTACAAGGCAATATCCTGGAAGGGGATAAAGCTCCCACCAGCGAACTGGCTTTGCATACCACGCTTTATAAAAATAGACCTGATATCAATGCCGTCATCCATACTCATCCGCTGCATACTTGCGTTTTCTCCGTTCTTAATGAGCCGATACCGCAGGTATTAGCGGAAGAAACTATGGGATTTGCCGGCAATGTTCCTTTAGCGGCCTATGCTCCCCCCGGTACGCAAAAATTGGCTGATTTGGTCCTTTTGGCTATGGAACCTGATAAAAAGGCCTGTGTGCTTGCTAATCATGGCCTGGTAACAGCAGCTGCGGATCTGAAAAAAGCTATGCAGATGTCCTTGGCTATAGAAGACGAGGCTTATATTCTCCTGATGTCTCGTATTGCAGGCGGCAATATCCATTATCTATAGAAGATAGACTCTTAGCAAAATTATAGAAGCAAAATACCCATAAAGAAACATGAAAAAAGAGGGTAATGATGGCTACGTTTTTGCGTATCGATATCGATATCATGGCCATGCTCGTTTTGGGTGGCACTTTTGCACTAGTTTATAGTCTTCTTGACAAAAATATTATTAATAAATGGTTTTTAAAGATAGCCATTTTTTTAATAATAGAATTGTTTTGCGAGGCCTTGTCTTGTGTCGTCAATAGTTCTCATATTATAGCTTTAAGGCCATTGGCTATACTTTTACATATAGTCTTATTTATTAATGGTCCTTTTATCATCTATTTGTGGTGTATCTTTGTCTATAAATGGATTATGGTTGATGAGTCGGATACATTTGTTAAATCAAAGACTTTACTGATACCGCTTGTTATTGATATTTTGATAACTATCATTAGTTTGTTTAACGGGGCGATATTTTCCATCAGTCCCCAAGATGTTTATATCCGTGGCCCATTGTATTTCGTTCCCGTAGTTACAGCTTATTTTTATTTGTTTTATAGTTTCTATATTGTTTGGAAACAGCGGGGAAGATTAGTTAAAGAAGAATATGTGCCATTAGTCTTGTTTGGAATATTGCCGTCTATCGGCGGAATAATTCAAGTATTTTTTTATGGTACGCTTTTGATGTGGAGCAGCGCGGCATTTTCTTTAGTTATTGTTTTTATCTTCATTCAACAAAAGAGGATGCAGTTGGATCATTTGACTGGTGCTATATCAAAAGTTTCTTTTGAACGTTATATACAAAACAGGGTTTATAAAGAAAAAAGAACAGAACCTTTCGGGGTGCTTTTTATAGATTTGGATGATTTTAAAAAGATCAACGACGTATATGGACATATGGAAGGAGATTTTGTCTTAAAGCAATTTGTTTATTTAATAAAAAGCGCCTTGTCTGAATCAGATGTTATTGCCCGTTTTGGCGGGGATGAATTTGTTATTTTAGTAGAGAAAAAGACTATTCATGAAATTGAAATGGTAGTCCAAAAGATAGATAAAATTTTTGAACAATACAATAAAAGCTCAGGAAAGCAGTATAGACTGGAATATAGTTATGGCTATGACATTTTTGATGCAGGCAAGTATAAGATCAGGCAATTTCTTGAGCATGTGGATAATCTGATGTATGCAGAGAAAAAGAAAAAAGATGTCTATTGGCAATTAGGTTATAAGATATTGGAAAGGATCGAAAAAGATGAATAAGTCGGAGCTTATAAAAGCTGCTAATCTTTTTGTCGAAGAATCGCCACTCAATTATGTGCCCAAAGAAATAGCTCTATTGCCAGAGATTGCAGGTATGAGAATATATGATACGCCACTTTTGGGGATAGCTGCTGCCTCTGATCCTTATTTTCAGGAGCTCAAAAAGCCGGAGGCGGTAGGAAAGCATTTTATGGATCCTTCACAATGGTTGCCAAAAGCAAAGAGTGTCATTTCCTTTTTCTTGCCTTATACCCAAAGGGTCAAGAAGAGTAATGCTGCAGATTTTTCCTGGCCTTCTCTGGAGTGGTTTCATGCCCGTATAGAAGGACAGGAATTTGTCGATGCTCTTGCTGTGCATCTGCTGCAATTATTAAAGAATGAAGGCTATGATGGCGTTGTTCCGTCAATTGATCCCCGTTTTAAAATAGGTGCAGGCCTCTTAAATAAATTCACCAGTAATTGGTCGGAACGGCATGTGGCATTTGCCTGTGGTTTAGGCACCTTCGGCCTTTCCAAAGCGATGATCACCAAAGCTGGTATAGCTGGGCGTTTTGGCAGTATTATCACCGATTTGGAATTGCCAGCTGATATCAAAGAATATTCCGGATTGTATGAATACTGCACCATGTGTGGCGCTTGTATCAAACATTGTCCGGCGGATGCCATATCTTTAGATAAAGGGAAGAAACATTTGCCTTGTTTTATGTTTTTAAATAAAACAGGAAAAAAATACGAAAGATATTATGGTTGCGGAAAATGTCAGGTAAAAGTGCCTTGTGAAAATGGTATCCCTCTTCGCGATCAAAAAGAAGTATAAGTGAGGGCTATTTACCATCAATTAAAATGCAAAAATATGTTGTCATCTCCTTATTAGTAGTGTATTCTATTATTTGGGAAAAGCATTTTAAGCTGTATGTTTCACCTATTAAATAAACATAATTAGAGGGCGAGGCTGTTAAGTGATTAAGATCGTTGTTGACAGTATTTGTGATCTTCCTAAGCATTTGTTGGAGGAATATGATATTAAAGTCATGCCCTTAAATGTGATACTTAATGATGTGGTTTATCGTGATGGTGTGGATATCCAAATCGAAGATGTATATGATCAGATGAGGCAAGGCGTTGTGCCAAAAACATCACAAATATCACCGGAAGTAATTTACGAAGTATTTGGTAATTATTTTAAATCCGCACAGGATTTTATTTATTTAGCATTTTCTTCCGCTCTATCCGGCTCCTGTAGCTTGGCAAAAATGATCCAAAAGGAGATGCAGGCCCAGTATCCATCGGTAAAGATGGAGGTTGTAGATTCCAAATCTGGTTCTTTGGGTATAGGATTAATTGCTTTGCAGGCCGCAAAAATGGCTCAAAAGGGTTATGATTTCCATACTATTATGGGCCAAATCGATTTCATGATTAAGCACGTTGAACATATCCTGGCGATAACTGATCTTTCCTGGTTGGTAAAAGGCGGGCGTATTGGTAAGATTATCGGCAAAACCGGCAGTATTCTGGATATCCGGCCGATTTTGGAAGTCCAAGATGGTCATATAAAGGTTATCGGTGCCGCCAGGGGTAACCGCAAAATGCTTAATGCCGTTGCTGATCTGGTATTACAAAGGATCAAAGATTTTCCAGGGCAGCTTGTGGGCATTGGACATGCAGAAGACCTTGTAAATGCGCAGGCTATGGAACGGATATTGAAAGAAAAAGTGGGGCTTTCTCATTTTATGATCGATAAAATAGGTTGTGTTTTAGGAGCGCATTTAGGTATCGGTGGGGTAGGAGTTTTATTTTTCAATAAAAAGCCCGATCTGTATATTGATTAATAAATTAAAGGCGTTTATTAAATAAACGCCTTTAATTTGCCTAATATATAAAAAAGCCGACCTTGTCGGCTTTTTTACTTTAAATTTTAAACTTTCTCGGAGGGGCAAGCATGGAAAAGATAGTTGCTTCCCCATCAGCTAAATAAAAAGTAGTAAGTTTTGGGTCATCGGGTGAGCTATATATATTCTTCAATTCCGGATATTCAGCAAAAGCAGCATTTTTGATTACCATATTATCCTCAAATACGGCTTTGCCGCTGACACGTATCCATTGATTATCTAAACCCATAGCGCAGATCTCGACATTAGGATTGGCAATAAGTTGCTTATATACATCTTTTTCATTACCAGTGGTAAAGTAGATTTTCCCTTGATAAGGTATGGCTAATCCAAATGGTCTTACTCGGGGTTTGTCCCCGTCGACGGAGGCGACAAAAAACACTGTGCGATTACCGATAAATTTTAACACTTCATCCATGGCTCACCCTCCTGAACAATATTATAATAAATCTTTCTTAGGCATATCATATTGCTAATTTTTAAAATTATCAAGTGAATTTTAGGATTATCGGCTTTTATTTTTAAATCTATCCCTGTTGGGGGTTATTAAACTCTCTTTTTGCTTATTGCGTCGGGGAAATTTTATTGTTATACTATAATGTAATATAGTTAATTCAAAGAATGCTAGTGTAAGTGCCGAAGGCGTTATTCATAAGACTAATAAAGAAAGTAAAGAAAGCTTGGCACTAATCAGAAAGGAAAAGGTAAATTCCATGGAAAAATCTATACAGGAAGCTGTTTCACCATTTGCTAAGAATCAGAGACCTGTTTATGTAGGTATTTTGGGACTGGGTACAGTTGGTAGTGGTGTTGTTACCGTCTTAACAAAAAACGCAGATATTATTGCTGCCAGAGCTACCAAAATCCAGATCGTGAAGGTTGCCGATCGGGATACTGCCAAAGCAGAGGCAGTTTTAAAAGAGGCTGGGCTTAATTCGGATATTCTTTGCAGTGATTGGCAAGACTTAGTTACAGATGAGAATATAGATATTATGGTGGAGGTAACAGGGGGCATTGATATGCCTCGCGAGGCTATTTCAGCTGCCTTGCGGTCAGGGAAAAGCGTTGTTACCGCCAATAAAGACCTGATTGCCGCCTATGGTGGGGAATTGTTGACCATAGCCTTTGAAAACGGTGTCGATCTTTTCTTTGAAGCCAGCGTTGCCGGGGGTATCCCCGTCATCCAGGTGATGAAAGAATCTTTGGCCGGCAACCATATTCAGAGGATGATGGGCATAGTCAACGGCACCACCAATTATATACTTACCAGGATGTCGGAAGACGGCATGGATTTCAATGAAGCTTTGAAAGAAGCGCAGGCTTTGGGCTATGCGGAGGCCAATCCGAAAAATGATATCGAGGGCTATGATGCCGCCCGCAAAGTTGCTATCTTGGCTTCGATTGCTTTTAATAGCCGGGTCAAAGACGACATGGTCTCTGTCGAAGGCATTACCGGCATCAGTTCCTGGGATATCAAATATGCTGAAGAATTAGGTTATGTGATCAAAATGCTGGGCTTAGCCTCGGAAGATGATGGCATGATTGATGCAAGAGTTCATCCGGTGATGCTCCCTAAGAGCCATCCTTTGGCTTCGGTCCGTGATTCTTATAACGCCGTCTTTGTCGAGGGTGACGCTTTAGGTAAAGCCATGTTTTATGGTAGAGGAGCTGGCTCTTTGCCCACAGGCAGCGCCATTGTCGGCGATATCATCAGCGCCGCCCGCAATATCTGCGCGGGTATCAGTCCGCGGTTTTCCTGCACTTGCTACCAGGAAAAACCTATGCGTCCGCTGGATGATACTTATAGTAAATATTATGTACGCATCAGCGTTTACGATAGGCCGGGCGTTTTTGCGGCCATTACCGGTGTTTTATGTGAAGAAGGCGTCAGCATAGATTCCGTTATCCAAAAGAGACGTCTCTCTGCCCAAGAAGCGGAAATTGTTTTGATTACACATGCGGTAAGACACGCTAGTCTGCAAAGAGCAGTTGATACGATTGCAAAGCTTGATTGTGTCGTAAAAGTTGAAAGCATCATCCGCGTGGAAGAAGGCGAATAATGTCTGTTACAGTACAAATCCCCGCCACAACTGCCAATATCGGTCCCGGTTTTGACGTATTTGGCATGGCCTTGGCGCATTATAATTATTTGGAAGCTACATTTGCTGAAGAAGACAGTATGATCATTCATGGTGAAGGGGCAGGTGAATTACCCAGCACCAAAGAGAATTTGATCATGCGCTCTATCCAGGCGACATATGATTTAGCAGGAGTCAACAGACCTTCCCTCAGCCTTCGTGCAGAGAACAATGTCCCTTTGAGCAGGGGAATGGGCAGTTCCTCGGCGGCGATCGTTGGAGGCATCATAGCGGCCAATGTCTTGATGGGTTTTCCCTTTGACTACGATGCTATGTTGCAATTAGCTGCCAAAATAGAAGGTCATCCAGATAATGTGGCTCCGGCCCTTTTAGGCGGTTTTATTTGCATCGCCAGTAATGAAGATAAATTTTATACGGAAAAACTGATTGCTCCTACTAACCTAAAGGCAGTAGTGGCTATCCCTCAATATAAACTCTCGACGAACAAGGCCCGCGCAATTTTGCCCAAAGACATATCTATGAAGGATGCGGTATTTAATATCGGGCATGCATCGCTGTTAGCCGTCGCGCTGGCCAAGGGAGATTTAGAATTATTCGGAAACATGCTCCAAGACAAATTACATCAGCAGTATCGTTTTACTTTGATCCCCGGAGCCGAAGATGTAGTCGCCGCCGCAAATAAAGCTGGCGCGCTGGGTTGTGTGATTAGCGGTTCTGGACCCACGATGATCGCCTTTACCGATAAAGGTGGTCAAGACATCGGGCAGGCGATGACAGATGCTTTTGCTGCGAACAACATCCAGGCCAGTTATCTGATTTTGGATACGGATAGCCAGGGTGCCACTATAATTGCTTGACAAACGCTGATTTCGGAGGAGAGACTATGAGTATTATCGTACAAAAATTCGGCGGCAGCTCCGTCGCCAATCCGGAAAGAATGAGAAGGGTCGCAAAAAGAGTTGGCGAAACCGCTGCCGCTGGTAATAAAGTGGTAGTTATCGTTTCCGCCATGGGTGATACTACCGATGATCTGATTGCTCTGGCTAAAGAGCTTTCGGAAAATCCTCCCCGCAGAGAAATGGATATGCTCCTTTCCACCGGGGAACAACAATCAATTGCTCTTTTAACGATGACTCTGATCGACATGGGTTATAAGGCCATCTCCCTCACAGGAGCTCAGGCTGGCTACGCTACAGACGGCGTATTTGCCAAAGCGAAGATTACCAGCATTGATTGCAGTAGGGTGGAAAAAGAGCTGGATGACGGCAATGTTGTCGTTGTCGCAGGTTTCCAAGGTATTGACCATATTGGGGATATTAATACTTTAGGTAGGGGTGGCTCAGATACCAGCGCAGTGGCCATGGCTGTAGCTTTGAACGCTGATGTCTGCGAAATCTTTACCGACGTGGATGGCGTTTATACCGCTGACCCGCGTGTTGTCAAAAAGGCTCAGAAGATGCAGGAAATTTCTTATGATGAAATGCTGGAGATGGCTGCCATGGGTGCGCTGGTATTACAGCCGCGCAGTGTCGAGGTCGCCAAACAATATAATGTTAAGGTCCATGTCCGCTCCAGCTTCAATTACTCAGAAGGCACTATGGTTCAGGAGGTCGCGCAAATGAATAGAGATTTAGAAAAAGATCAAGTGGTTTCCGGTGTCGCTCATGATACCAATGTTTTGAAAGTTTCCATTTTTGGCGTTCCCAATAAGCCTGGAGTCGCTAGCACCATCTTTACCGCTTTGGCAAATGAGAAAGTCAATGTTGATATGATCATTCAAAGCGGCCGCCGTGAAGAGGATAAGCAGGATATATCCTTTACCACAGTCCGTGACGACAAATACAAAGTCGATAAGACAGTTGAGAAACTCGTTGCCGAACTGGGTGCCGACGGTTATGAATTGGATGATACCGTTGCCAAGATTTCGATTATTGGCGCTGGTATGATTACCAATCCCGGCGTAGCAGCAAAAATGTTCAAAGTCTTGGCGGAAAATAGCTTCAATATTGATTTGATTTCTACTTCGGAAATTAAAGTTTCCTGTATAATCGGCCAGGAAAAGATCAAAGAAGCAGCCATAGTGCTTCATACCGCTTTTGACTTGGACGGAGAATAAGTCTTATTTGTTAAGACAATGCGCGAAATTTTGCAAACTCGCTTGACAAAATACCACGTGCAACCTATAATAAATAATGCTTGCCGCCGAGCGTAAGCTTGGCGGTTTTCATCGGGGCGTAGCTCAGTTTGGCTAGAGCGCTACCTTGGGGTGGTAGAGGCCGCACGTTCAAGTCGTGTCGCTCCGACCAGCAAAAAGCCTGCTATTTTATTAGATGGCAGGCTTTTGTTTTTTGTGTTCATGGGCTGTTTTTACCCATTTTTTGCTTATTTCTGTCGTAAAAGTGTCGTAAAAATGTCGTAAATTTTTTTTGACAAGATAGTTGACAATGTCAACCATATTTTCATATAATATAGTTGACAGCGTCAACTAATTCAAGGGGGTTTATATTAATGTCAATTGATATGCAAGAAATTTATGATTCTCTACAGGAGATAGCATGGCATTTTGGGAGCAATGGCGTAAATGGGGAATGTTGCGAGGATCTTTCATTCGTTGAATATATGGCATTAAAAAAGGCCTGTGAAAAGAATGTATTATCAGTACAAGAAGTAGGAAATGTTCTTAATTTTACTAAAAGTGGTGCAACCAAAATTATTAACCGTCTTGAAGATAAAGGATATGTTAATCGTAAGCATTCACCTATTGATGGCCGGGTCTGCTGTATTACAATCACAGCCAAAGGTAAGGACGTGATAGATAAAATAGTAAAAAAGCATATAGCATATCTAGAAACTGCATTTAAGGACATTGAGCTCCAAAAGATTAATCAGATAAAAGATACGTTACAAATTCTGGTTAAAGTTGTGCAACAAAAAGAAGCTATTTAGGTGTAGTTGATAATTTAGGAGGGATTATTTTGAATTCCTTATTACAAACTATAATTTATTTTATAACTATAATGTCAGAGCTTATTGGATTATTCATTGGAATCAGCACAGTTATTGCTTTTGTATTGATGCATCTACCAGAATCTAAATTAAAAAATTGGATGAGCGGGAAAGGTATTTGGGGTAATATAATGGCAGTAATATTTGGTGCTGTTACACCATTTTGCGCCTGCTCAACAGTGCCGATCACTTTAGGTTTATTACAAGCTGGTGTTCCTTTTGGTACAGTTATGTCATTTATTATTGCATCTCCGTTAATGGATCCTGTTGTATTTATACTACTAGGAACATTTATGGGATGGAAGATTGCAATAGTATTTTTCATTTTAACCTCTGTTATTTCTTTAATAGCGGGTGTCGTCCTTGAGAAATTAGGATGGGCTGATCAAGTAAAAAGGGTCCGTCTTAAAGGGGATGTGAATGAACATAATCAAGAAGTCCCAAAGGAATTTAAGAAAAAGTTGAAAAAGTCATTTCTGAAAGCCTGGGGAGATTTTAAGTTAGTCTATAAATATATGATAGTAGGGGTAGCCATTGGAGCGCTAATTTATGGATATTTGCCGGCAGAGCTAATGGCTAAGATTGCTGGACCAGATAATCCGTTTGCTGTTTTAGTTGCTGCTCTGATTGGTTTGCCTTTATATATTCGTGTAGAATCTGCAATTCCTATAGGGCTTGCATTAATTGGTAAAGGTGTTAGTATGGGGGCTGTAGTAGCTTTGATAATTAGTGGCGCCGGTATAGCAATTCCAGAATTAACTATGTTTGCCAGTATCTTTAAAAGGAAAGTTATAATAGCTTTTATAGTTATTGTATTCATTATGGCTGTTATATCAGGTTTATTAATTAACTTGTTTATTTAAATACTAAGGAATATTAGAAGGGAGTATTTATTATGGAAAAAGAAAAAAAGGGTTTATTTGGAAAGAAAGATAAAAAAAATTCTTGTTGTTGCAGTTTTGAAATTGAGGAAATACCCGAAGAAGAAAACCAAAAGGAACAAAAAGATTCAGCAGATAATAATAAAGGATGTATTACCTGCGGTCCCGGATGCTGCGGAAGTACTCAGGAGAGTTAATCTAATAAGAGACGTACTACCTTGGGGTGATAGAGGCCGCACGTTCAAGTCGTGTCGCTCCGGCCATAGATAGCAGACATTTTGCAAAAAATGTCTGCTATTTTTTTATCTTTTCTACATCTGCTACACTAATTAGATTTCAAAAAAATTAAAGCAAGTCGATTGAAGTTTTCAAAATATCCATTTTTTTATGGACATAGATATCTTCTGATGTTGAATATTGCGCGTGTAGCATCAAAAGTTGGATAGTTTTGGCGTCGCAACAGATCACGGTTTTTGAAGGCGAAATAAATGCTTATTGATGTAATATTGAAATATTTTAAATATTTAAAATTATTCTTGACTCTATATTAACTATATAGTTTACAATTGTCTTAATATTAAGAAAAATATTTGCTATAACTTAGGGATTAAACAAAAAAAATACTGCTAACATACTGTCAATATAGCAATGACTGCAGTTAATAAAAATCTAATAAAATCTAATAAAAATCTAATAAAAAAGTGAGGTTGATATTATGTTAAATCAAAGTAAAAGCAAAGAGTTAACAGCGAAATGGGATAAGTATTTCCCAGGCGGACATACGAATTTGAGATGTAAAATGGATGCTGGAAACACAAAGATATTTGTCAACAAGGCGGAAGGTTGCCATATTTGGGATGTTGATGGCAATGAGTATATTGAGTACAATGGATCGATGGGGCCGATGTTGCTTGGACACAGGCGTCCGGAATTTGTAAAAGCTATTAAAGAATATTTGGATCAGGAAGCTACTACATATGGGACCAATTTGTTTTACAGCGAAAATGATATTGAATTAGCCGAACTATTAATCAAACATATTCCATGCGCTGAAGAGGTTAAGTTCTGCTTGTCTGGTTCAGAGGCAGTTCAGCTTGCGTTCAGAATTGCAAGAGCATATACGGGAAAAAACAGGATATTAAGATTTGACGGCATGTATCACGGTTGGCTGGATAATGTCCTTGATGATGTGGCAGGTGATACCAGCGATATGACAGAAATGCCTTTTGCTGCTGAAACTCCTAAAGACAGCGTTTATTATACGGAAGGGAAATCTCCATGGTCAAAAGAGGAAAGTTTCGTATTGCCTTATAATGACTTCAAATCACTGAATGAAGTATTTGAAAAATACCACGATGAAATTGCTGTCGTAATTGTTGAACCAATGTCTTCAGATCTATTTTGTCAGTACCCTGTAGAAGGATATTTGGAAAGACTCAGGGAGTTGTGTGATAAATATAATACAGTTTTGGTTTTTGATGAAATAATTACTGGATTCAGACTAGGTCCTGGCGGAGTGCAGGAATATTTCGGAATAATACCTGATATTTGCACCCTTGGTAAGGCCATGTCCGGAGGGATTCCCTTTTCTGCAATCGCAGGAAAAAAGAAGATTATGGATACCTTCCGCACAAAATCTGTTATAGGCGCCGGTACTTATAACGGTTATGGCTTAGGCGTAAAAGCATGTGTTACCGCCATCAAGATATATGAAAAAAATGATTTTGAAATAAACCGGAATATTAAAAAACTACAAAAAGTATTGATTGATGGTATGCTGAAAATTGCAGATAAATACAACGTAGATTTGGCAATCCCTGAAGCGCCAGGAGTATTCTATACAATTTTCGGCGTAAAAGGCGGAAGAATCAAACTTACCGATTTAGCAGATGTTAAGGACATTGATATGGAATTCTATTATAAATTCAGGTATAACTTAATGCAGGAAGGCATAGTCGTAATGGTCATCTGCAGATGGTTTATCGGCGGTGCGCATACTATGGACGATATCGAAAAAACGCTGGTTGCTTTTGAAAAGGCCCTTAAAAAGACACTTCAGGATCTGAATAATTAAATAATAATTTAAAGATTGCTCCCTTTTTCCCTAGGGAGCAATCTTTAAAATTGACTTTTGATTTTTTGAATATTGGAGATGAAATATTGATAATATTTTTTAATTTGGTTTGTCTTGTGTCTTTTATTAAAAAGCAGACTCCTTTTGGATAAGTTTAGTTGCCACTAAACTTATCCAAGGAGTTCTTTTGTCTCTTCTATATCTTAATGTGATTTGGCAAAAGGATTATATTAAAATGATGTAGTAATAAATAACTGTGGCTATCTGTATATCTGACCTTTCTTTCATTAGACCGTTTATTTTCATATTTCTCAATAAAAATAATAAGATTAAAAGCTATGTATTTAATTTTAAGAAGGAATGATAGATATGGCATTTTATTCCATCGGGCAAATACATAAAATTACGGGATTACCCATTCAGACATTACGTTATTATGATAAGATAGGATTGTTCAAACCTGATTATGTCAATGAAGAAAATAAATATCGTTACTATACTGAACATCAGTTCTGGAAAATTGAAGTTATCAATATCTGTAAACAAATGGGAGTTCCTATTAAAAGAATAGCAGAGGTAATTAATTATACGTCCAATGATGATATCATGACTTCCGCTAACAGCGAGGATATTATGAATATATTAATTGAGCAGAAAAAAGAAGCTGAAGCTATGATAAAAAAATATTTAATGATTATAAGAAATGTAGAACAATATGAGATCGATTATAAGAAATTTGTCCTTGACCTGGAAAATATGCATGAAATTAAGGAAGTAATACTGGAAGAGCGGTCGATCATTGATGGTAAGGACGATGAGACTAGTAGAAATATCTACAAAAACATGAAAGAAGTCTCTGTACATCCTCGTAGGTTTGAACGAGGATTTGGATATATCGTCAATACGGGAAAATTCCGCGAGGGAATATTACAGTATGACAGTGAATACCTTATTCTGTTTATGAAAAATTACATTAATATTTCTGGTGGAAAGATTATCAAAATTCCCAAAGGCCGCTATGTTAGTATGATAATTAATTATGAGGATATTAATGAAGAGGGTGTTAGGACCTCGCTTGGGAAGCTTAATAAATATCTGCAGGAACATAGTTATGAACCGCAATTAATTATAGCGGAAGAATTGGCAATGCCTTTTGTCCCTGCGGTTATGTTGATAGATATACAGATTTTAGTAAAATAGAAGTATAACTCTTAGTATTGTTGATAAGGATTTATATTTTCATGTTTTATATATGAATGAACTTTCTAAAATCAAACAGACAAAAATTAATATTAGCAACAGTAAAAGACATTGTATTTTTAAAAATAATCCGATCTGACAGCTAATACATACCCCTTCTACCCCAATTTACTACCCCAACCAGTTTTAAAAAATAGCATTTTTTTACGTCCTTAACAGGTTTCAAAATATTAAAATCGCACTAATAATTACCAGTGCGATTTAGTCATTCCACGTTGGGGTGGTAGAGGCCACACGTTCAAGTCGTGTCGCTACGACCAAAAGAACCCATCCTACTTCTTTTAGAAGCAGGATGGGTTCTTTGCGTGTTTTAGTAATACTTAAAGCAGGAGAAAGACGAAAAACCCAGTATTTATATATTTATTATAAAAAATAATTTCATTAATGGAGGTATTAGATATGCATTCCTTAAAAAGGAATATTCTTATACTACTTAGCCTCGTGATTTGTTATTCGTTTTTGCTTACACCAGCCTATGCACAAGATGATATGTTGTTTACTTCAGTTATAGAGTCGCATAGTCTTTTGGATATTACATATAACAATGGAACTTTTATCATTGTTGGTTCTGGCGGACTAATCAAAACCTCTACCGATGGAATCAACTGGAGCGAGCGGGATGCCGCTACAAGGAGTGATTTAAATACTATTAAATGGTTTGGTGGACAGTATATCTGCGTTGGGGAAAATGGAACGATCCTGACATCTAAGGATGGGATAACCTGGATTAAACAAAATTCGGGGACGGATGAAGATCTTTTCGATGTTGCTTGGAACGGAAGTCTGTATGTAGCGGTAGGAGAACGATATATTGATATCGATCTTGATGAAGATTACTATAATGGTAGCACTATCCTGGTATCAAAAGATGGGGTCGGTTGGTCCTCTAGCGAAGAAGATTTAAAAAATGAGCTTAAGAGTATTGCCTGGGGAAAGGGTTTATTTGTAGGAGTCTCTGATGAAGGCAATATTTATACCTCTAAGGATGGATATACATGGAATAAGAATGTTTCTTCACTTAATGATTTGTATGATTTAGTCAGCATTGCCTTTAATGGTAGCAAATTTATTGCAGTAGGAGATTTCGGCAATATATTAACTTCGGAAGATGGGCTAAATTGGACAGATATTAGTACAATAGTACACGGTCTTATAGGAGTTGATGATCTTACGAAAGTAATTTGGACCGGCAAGGAATTTCTAGTGGTTGGTGATTTTGGATGTATAATAAACTCCCCTGATGCAGAAGAATGGACTCGAGTCAATACTCCCGAAATACATAATTGGCTCAGTGCTATCGCCTATGATGGAAATATGTATATAATTGTTGGATGTGATGAGACACTCCTGACATCCTCCGATTTATTAAATTGGGATGATAAAACACCTATAGTCAAAGATTATTCATTTCGAGATGTAGTATGGAACGGCAAGCTATTCGTAGTAGTTGATAGTAATGGTGCTATATTAACATCGACTGATGGGTTGGAATGGACTAATCAAGACTCTGGAATAACTGATCAATTGGAATGCATCACTTGGGACGGGCACAGATTTATAGCTGCTGGAAGCACTATCGTTTTAGCATCTGATGATGGTATGAATTGGGAAAAGATAGGATCTATTGATGCTGACATTGTACAGGAAATCATCTGGGCTAATGGGAAGTATATTATTGTAGGTTTTGACGGACTAATCTTCACATCCGAAGATGGTGTAAAGTGGACTAAAAGGACTTCCGGCACAGAATTTGCAATTAATGACATCGCATGGAATGGCAAACAGTTCGTAGCCGTTGGCTTTTCAGGTAATATACTCAATTCAAAAGACGGAGAAAATTGGACTATAAAAGAATGGCCGACCGGCTGTAATCTAAATGGGATAGTATGGAATGGGCAACAGTTCATAGTTGTCGGAGATGAAAAAACGTTTCTATGGTCATCTGACGGCATCAACTGGGAAGGTGAACTAAATTACAGTTATAATAATTTGGAAGATGTTATTTGGAATGGAAGTCAATTCATTGCTATTAATGATCAAGGGAATGTATTGACTTCATTAGACGGAAAGCTTTGGCAAACAAGAGTTAATGTGGTACCTGAGAGTGCTGAACGAATCACATGGAATGGATATCGTTATATATGTGTTGGATCTTTGGGAACTATTGCAACTTTTGTTCCTTCAGATATTATCAAGGTCATGGCAAACGACACGCCTATCGTTTTTGACTCTGCTCCGGTTTCCATAGGGGGTAGTACGATGGTGCCATTAAGAGGAATATTCGAAGCTATCGGAGCTACTGTGCAATGGAATGGTAAAACCAGTACGATCAATGCCCAAAAGGGAGATATTAATATCAGCTTAAAACTTGATGCCAATAATGCGACAGTCAACGGGAAAAAAGTATTGCTTGATGCCAAGCCTTGCAGTATTAATGGCAGGACAATGGTTCCTCTTCGCTTTATCGGCGAGGCCCTCGGTTGCAAAGTTGATTGGCAGGGAGATACAAAGACAGTTACAATTACTTATTGATAGTATAAAAGCAGTATCGCTTATTACCTTCATGTAATAAAAAAGTCTACCCCAATTTTACATCAATTTAAAATTTTAAAAACAAAAAATGTATTTGCTTTTCAGGAAACTTTTTTTGCTAACTGTCGTCTATTAGCTATCCAAGTAAAATATGAGGAGAGAAGGACTATGAAAAAGACGATTTTTACTTTTAGTCTGGTCTTGATGCTGATGGTCGGTTTGTTTGCGGGTTCATTTTTTGCCCCCGATCCAGCCGCAGCCGCTGATACGGCACAGCAGGTAGCAAATGCCATAACCGTTCAGGGAGCATCCAGCATCACCGTCACCCCAACTATTGCCTATGTGAACATCGGCGTGACCACCTTCGATAAAAATGCCGCCACTGCCCAAAGCGAAAATGCTACGAAAATGGATCAGGTTTACAAAGCATTGGCCAGCCTGGGAATCACCAAGGATAAAATCAAAACGATTTCCTACAATATTTACCCTCGTTATGATTACAAGGACAATACCAGCACATTAGCTGGTTATGATGTGACCAACGAGATACAGGTCACGGTAACTGACTTGACCAAGGTCAGCAAAGTTTTAGATATGACCGTGCAGCAAGGGGTCAATCAGGCCAATTCTATTTCTTTTGGAATAACCGATCAGGAAAGGGATGCCATTTACCTTAAGGCATTGTCCAATGCAGTTGCTAATGCCAAGGCAAAAGCCAATACCCTGGCGACTGCCGCTGGCGTGACCATCACTAAACCGGCCCAGATTATTGAGGGTTCATCGGGCTACGTGGTAACGCCCATTTACAACACAGCGGATATGGTAAAAGGCGAAAGCGTCTCTACGCCTATTTCCGCAGGTGAATTAAAGGTGGAAGCTAACGTCACGCTAGTTTACAATTATTAAAACTTGATAAATAGGGTAGAGACCGCAACTTCAAGTAGTGTCGCTCCGACTAAGAAAACCTATCCTGCTTCTTTTAGAAGTGGGATAGGTTTTTTGTGTTTTTTAATAATTAATAAGCAGGAAAAAATAAATAATCTCAGTATCTATATGGTATTAAGTTTGTAATTTATATTGAATGCTTTGATTATAAGTACAAAGAAAATTGTAATAGTTAATTGCCACTGCGGAAAAAATATAAGACTAATTAAAACAAGGAGGCAAATAAATAGTGGATAAATATATCAAAAACATTGATTTTGCAACTGTTTTACCTTTAGTGGAGCAGGTGAGCTACCTTCCAGGTCAGATTACAAGTAAAACACTTGCCCAAAACAAAGCGCTTAGCCTTACACTATTTGCTTTTGACAAAGGGGAAGAAATCAGCACACATGAATCAGATGGGGATGCGATGGTTATCGCTTTGGATGGTGAAGGAGAAATCACGATTGATGGTAAAAAATTTACTCTTCACGCGGGTGAAACTATTATTATGCCTTCGAAAAAGCCCCATGCCGTATTTGCCCCTGAGCAGTTTAAAATGTTCCTGGTGGTTGTGTTTCCCCAATAATAATTAAACCCCCACATAACTTTCATTTTTATAAATTATAATATTAAAATCTTAAAGGAAATAAAAAAAACGAGAACAAAGTTCTCGTTTTTTCTTAACGTTTATTTCTATTTTACATTAATTATAATAATTAATTATATTCTAGAAACGTTAGTGGCCTGTTCGCCTTTGGGGCCTTGAGTAATGTCAAAGCTAACGGCTTGACCTTCGTCTAACGATTTGAAACCATCGGATTTGATAGCGGAGAAATGGACAAATAAATCATCACCATTATCTCTAGATATAAATCCAAAACCTTTTTCTGCGTTAAACCATTTTACTATACCTTTATTCATGAGGTTCCTCCTACTCTTTGTTTTCTCATATTACATGAAAATAAAAATCCACATTTGTTTGCAAATTATATATACAAACAGTATATACAATTTCCGCAAAAAAATGTGAAATCATTAAATACATCTGTAATACTTTCTTAGTATAACACAAATAAAAATTTTTATCAAATTAATTATTAATTAAATTTTGACAATTTCCTTTATGAAGTAAAAAAGAGAGACTTCCCAGAATAACTAACAAATTTTAATATTTATTATTTAAATTAATTAGTTAAGGTATATAATTATTATAATGTTTGTTCTAAAATATATTTAGTGCTTACCTATAATAAAAGGAGGGACAATTATGGCGGAAGATCAAGGCAAAAGTATAAAAAAGGTAATTGAGAATTCATCTGGACGGACTGTATTTACCATAGCGGTAGAAAAAGAAGACAGGGAAATGGCTCTCAAGATCGTGGAAGATTGCGAATATGCGACTATTGCTTCAATAAACCCAGACGGCACTCCATATTGTATACCGATTTCTCCGGTAGTGATGGGCGATTATATCTATTTCCATGGCACCAAAAAAGGTCAAAAAGTCACTAACATCTTGCATGATCCCCATGTTTGTCTTAGCGCCGTGGGTCAAAGCAGACAGCGCCCGGAAGCCTACACCGCCGATTTCACCTCAACCATAGTTGCTGGCACGATGAGCATTGTGAAAGACGACGCGGAAAAAATAGAAGTTTTGCGTAAAGTCTGCCTTAAATTTGCCCCCAGCAACATGCAGATGTTTGATGAAGCTATCTCCGTAGCCCTGAAACCAGCAGGTGTTTATAAAATAGAAATAGATACAGTTACACATAAGCAACATACGGCACCGGAAGCAAACTGACAATAAAATCATCAAATCAATTAGGTTTTAGAAGCATTAGGGAGGACTATTTGTGAAAATAAGGGATGCAAGAAAAATTGCTTTTGTTGGGGGAAACTTAATTGATGGTACGGGAAAATCACCTGTGGCAGATTCCCTTGTTTTAGTAAATGACCAGAAAATAGCATACGCGGGCGTAAAAAAAGATTTTGGAGAGGACTATACTGTTTATGATATTTCCGGCAAGACAATCATGCCTGGCTTGATAGACTCGCATCTTCATTTCAGTGGCAATCTTAGTGATAATGATACGGAGTGGGTACTTGAACCAGTATTACAAAAAGCCGTAGTAGCGGTTTCTCAAGCTAGAGAAGCGTTGGAAAACGGCATTACATCAGCTGGAGAAATATCGAGATTCGGGATTTATATAAGAGACATGATAGAGGCGGGAATAATCCCTGGACCCAGAACTGTTGCGACTGGACTAGGCTTTTGCCGCACGGCGGGGCATGGAGATTCTCATAAGCTGCCCTTGGAATATAATAATGATTCGCATCCATGGGCCGAAAGAATTGATGGGCCATGGGAGCTTCGTAAAGCTATAAGAAGAAGGATAAGAGAAAATCCCGATGCTATCAAAATTTGGTCTACAGGAGGCGGCATCTGGAGATATGACGCTAAGGCTGACTTGCATTATACCATGGAGGAAATCCAAGCTGTAGTTGATGAAAGTAGCATGATCGGTTTGCCTGTCTGGTCACATGCGGAAGGATATGTGGGAGCCTTAAATTCTTGTAAAGCTGGTGTCTCGGCAATTATTCACGGGCAAGAGCTTAATGATGAGTGCCTTGAGATAATGCTTGAAAAAGATATAACATTTTGCCCGACCCTGCAATTTTTCTTTGAATGGTTTAGCGTTTACGAACCGCCTTATAGACCAATACATGACAAATACCCTGGCGGCACAACTGCCGAAAAGGAATTAAACCGAATAATAGGCAATTTACAAAATGCCAATAAAAAAGGCATCAGGATAACAGTTGGCTCCGATTCTTTCTGCAGCAAATTGACTCCTTATGGAAAATATACGATAACCGAGATATATGCTTTGCATAAAGCTGGTTTGTCAGAAATGGAGACAATTGTCGCAGCTACGAAAAATGGAGCTGAGATGCTGAAGATTGATAATATCACAGGAACGCTAGAAGTAGGGAAATTCGCCGATCTCTTAGTTATCAATGGCAATCCTCTTAATGATATTCATCATATATCAAATGAAAAGATGAATATTATCATGAAAGGGGGCAGCTTTATAAGAGGTAAATAAATCTATGAGATTTATGTTATAGCTGAAAACTTAAATAAACAAAATAATACCTTTCCGCCTAGCATATAGGTAGAGGGGTATTGTTTTTTCTCTCTATCCCTTTATCCAAATATTAGTGCATTTTTGTGCGAAAAGTGATATAAATATATCATATTGTTTTTCTTATTAATTAAGGCTATTTAAGCTATATTTAATATAATCTATTTTTTAGGAGAATCTATGTTTCAATTCACCCAAGTTAAATACAAAGATATCATTGATTTGCCGGATTTACTGATAAATCGGGGTATAACTATCCTGGTAGGTGTCAGTGGTAGCGGGAAAACGACTATTCTAAAAATGCTCAATAAAATGATTTCCCCTACCCAAGGCAATATTTTTTATAACGGCATAGATATGAAACAAATAAATTCGGTAGAGCATAGGCGAAAAGTCATGATGTTATCGCAGAATCCTGCTATTTTTGAAGGGACCATCAGGGAAAACCTGATTATTGCCCTGAAATTTCAGGAAAAAGCTATCCCTGCTGACGAAAAGCTGTATGAAATTTTGGAGCAGGTCCAGCTTAAGAAGGAATTAGATATTCCAGCAGCTAACTTATCGGGAGGGGAGAAACAGAGGCTTGCTTTAGGACGTGTTCTTTTGCTTGATCCTGATGTTTATCTTTTCGACGAACCATCATCTGCTTTGGATGATAACACAGAAGACATTATTATCCAGATGCTGACAGAACATGCGAAGAGGGTAGATAAGTCGATTGTTATGGTTACGCATTCCAAGGCTGTTGCTGAGAAATATGCCGACGAGGTCATAGAGATTTCAGAGGGGAAAATTTTGCATAGGAGAGCAAAATGAGAGGGATAATCGATTTAGGCTTTTGGCAGGTCGTCCTGGCTTACGTTTTTGCCATGATCGTACTGGCAATCGTCAAAAAAAGGGGCGTACGCAGGGAAAAGGAGCTAATCATTTCATCTATCAGGATGACCGTGCAGCTGATATTGACCGGCTATATTTTGACATATATATTTGCTAATCCCCATCCCTTAGTGACTATAGCGATCATCATTCTCATGGAGTGTTTTGCGACTTATACAGTATATAAGAAATTTAAAGGGAAGCTGTCAAAGAAGCTGAAAAGGATCATTGCTTTTTCGATGGGCATTGGCACTATATCCTGCCTTTTATACTTTTTGTTGATAGTGATAAGGATAAATCCCTGGTATGATCCCCAATACTTTATCCCGATCGCCGGAATGCTGATAGGCAATTCGATGACCGGTATATCTCTTGGTGTCAAATCATTATTGGAAGGCATGACAACACAAAAAAACCTGGTTGAGGAAGCATTGACCCTAGGCGCGACACCGCAGATGGCCACGAAGAACATTATCAATAAAACTTTTGATGCGGCGATCATGCCGACTTTAAACACAATGCTGGGCATGGGGATAATCTTTCTGCCGGGGATGATGACAGGTCAGATTTTATCCGGGACCGCCCCGACGACAGCCGTGACTTATCAGATCGCTATCATGCTGGGAATACTTGGTGCTGTTTCGCTGACCGTAATCACCATGCTGCAGCTGGGATACCGCAGCTTCTTTAATGAAGAAGACCAACTCGTTTGATCTATTATTATTGTCTATCCCAGATGAACCAATAAATGAAAGGAGCGCAATATGTTTACAGGACCTGCTGATCCAGTAAAGGAAGTAGCTCAGGCACGCACAGGAAATAGGTTTGACCTTCCTGAGTGGGCGGGAGCGTTCGGCGATCTTGGTACTCTTATTCCATTTATTGTTGGGTATATAAGCATAATCAAGTTAGACCCATTAGGCGTTCTTTTTATGTTTGGGGTTCTGCTGATTGGGTCTGGATTATTCTATAAAACACCGATTCCGGTTCAGCCTATGAAAGCAATCGGGGGAGCTGCTATAGCGGGAGCAGCGGCTATTACTCCGGGTATGATATGGGGAGCTGGACTCTTTACAGGGTTATTCTGGTTAGTTATGGGCTTAATCGGTAAACTGAATTATATTTCCAAAATAGCTACAAAGCCGGTTCTTCGGGGTATTATGTTAGGCCTCGGTTTGCTCTTTATCATGGATGGAACCAAGATGATGAGGACAGATTTCCTTGTAGCGATAATCGCCCTGGTCTTGACATTTGTGATGCTCAAAAATAAACGTATACCGGCAATGTTTATCCTGCTCATTTTTGGTTTTATTGCCGGCCTTATAAGAAATCCGGAGTTATTAAATGAATTATCTGCTATCCATTTTGATTTCAGACTGCCGCAATTTGTTTTAGGTCAAATTACCTATTCTGATTTACTGAAGGGTGCGATAATACTTGGCATTCCTCAAATCCCTTTGACGCTTGGCAATGCGGTTATCGCAATCACTCACGAAAACAATAGATTATTTCCCGAACATCCGGTAAACGAGAATAAGCTAGCCATAACTCAAGGAATTATGAATTTACTTTCTCCTATTTTTGGCGGAGTTCCCATGTGTCATGGTGCCGGAGGTATGGCCGGCCATGTCAGATTCGGAGCCAAGACCGGTGGAGCATTGATTATTTTGGGTGGTATACTTCTTTGTATCGGATTATGCTTCAGTAGTTCAGTATTATTGCTTTTCAGTATTTTTCCATCAAGCATACTGGGGGTCATTTTGTTTTTTGCAGGATTGGAGCTGGCCGTCTCAGCACGCGATGTTGGGCCTGATAAAGAAGATTTTTATATCTTATTGATTACGGCCGGGTTTTCACTATGGAATATAGGTATTGGCTTCCTCGCCGGTTTAGTTATGCAGGAAATGCTAAAAAGGAAGATCTTTAAATTATAGTTTTAAGTAACTATAATTTTGATAAATCCCTGATGACCTTAATAGTGACATATTATAATTTTACAAAACCGTTCTTTCTTTGAAGGGCTTTTGTAAATTTTTTTGCTTTATAATGAACCATTTCATCTTAAATTGACTCTTATAGATAGGTGCACCTAATAGATATTTTGAAAGGAGAATGCGAAATCGAAGAACGGGAGTTAATTAAAATGCTGCAAAGGGGCGATTTGGCCGCTTTTGATAAGATATTCGAAAAGTATAAAGATAAGGCAGTCCGCACGGCTTATCTGATTACCGGTAATCGCTCAATTTGCGAAGATATTGCGCAGGAAGCATTTATTCAATGCTACAATCATATCGGCGAATTAAAAAACCCTGACGGATTTCGCGCCTGGTTCTACCGGATATTAACTAGGGTTGCTTGGAAAAATGGCAAAGCTGCCAGCCGGGAAGTTGCAACAGAGAATATATTAGAAGATGCTGCAAAAATTGATCTGGATAATTCTCTTGAGCAACAGCTCCGATCAGAAACGAATAGGATTCTTTATTCTCAAATTGCCCTTCTTGAGCCGAAGCTGAAAACTGTTATCATCCTCCATTACTTTAATGATTTGTCGACAAAAGAAATTGCTAAAGTTGTGGGGTGTCTGAATGGTACAGTAAAATCCAGGCTATATACAGCAAGGCAGATGCTTAGGGAGCGCATGGAATTAATAAATTGTCAGGAAAAGGAGTGTGCTAAGAATGCAAAGTGCAAAATTGTTTGAAGAGAAAATTAGAGAAACATTATTGGAAACCGGAGAACAAGTAGCAGCCTCCGATTTTCTGAAACATAGGATCCATAATGAAATCACAAATCAAACAAAGGAGAAATATTTTATGAAAAAAACATATTTTAAAAAGATCGCTTTAATTGCTGTTGCAGTAATCTGCGTATCTTCAGTTGGCGCTTATGCGGCCGGTAAACTCCATTCTTATGTCTCACATTCGTCCCCAGGAACAATCATGACCCAATTACCGAGTGATAAAGAGTTAAATAAAGATCTCGGCTTTGTACCAAAGACAGCGGATGCTTTTACCAACGGATTTGTATTTAAAGACGCAAATATTTCCGAGACGGAAGGTTTAGATGAAAACGGCAATACATTAGAGCAGTTTAATGAAATCAGCTATAGATATATTTCCAATGATGGACAGGAAATTAGTTTAAATATCAGTAAGCCAGGTATCAAAGATGAGTTTATCCCCAATGCAAACGCTAAGACAACGGTTTATAACGGCATCAATTTGACTTATGAGGAACAAAATTACAAATTTGTTCCGGCTGATTATCAGCTGACGGATCAAGATAAAGCAGACCAGGAAAGCGGAGCTGTTGTATTCTCATACGGAAGTGATGAAGTTACTGCCAACCTATTTAAATATATAAGCTGGACCGATAACGGCGTTAATTATCTTCTGATGGGAAAAGACATCAATATGGCCGAAGCGGACTTCGTGGAAATGGCTCAAGAAATAATTAACCAGTAACAGTTTTAGAGTAAATTCAAATAATAAAAAAGGCCACTAAATATTTAGTGGCCTTTTTTAGCTCTTTCATTCCTTTTATTCGTTATCATCCTCTTTGTCGTCAACCTCGGGCGCATTTTGTCTTGAATGCCGATGAATGGAATTAATATTTAAACGCCTGTCGAGAAGGTGTGGACAAATGTTTATTTGCATTGACAATAGCAGGCCCTTTGTTATAAAATAACCAAGAAAGCATAAGTCCTCGTTGTAAACTTGGCAAAAAAATAGATAAGAGTTGTTGTTATGGAAGAAAATAAGCTTTGGACGAAGGATTTTATCTGCCTAATAATAGCGAACTTTTGCATCGGTATAGTTTTTTATATGTTCTTGATTACCATCGTACAATATATAACACAAACTTATAGTGCAAGTTCCAGTATCGCAGGCCTGAGCGCAGGCATTTTTATTGCCGATCTCGCGCCTTTTTGCCGGTAAATTTTTTGATGTCATAGGCCGTAGAAAGGTCACGCGAGTTAGCTTATTTTGCTTTTTAATTTTGACAGCAGCCTACTTTTTGACCAATAATATTGCCACTTTGCTAATCATAAGGCTTTTACATGGTCTGGCCTTCGGGGTGGTGAATACCGCAATGAATACCAATGGTATGAGTATGATCCCTGCGGGAAGACAGGGGGAAGGCACCGGCTTCTTTTCGCTGGGCTCTGTTTTTGCTACGGCTATAGGGCCTTTTATGGGCTTGTTTCTCATGCATAATTACGGTTATAATGCTGTTATTTTATTTTGTACGATCTCTTGTGCCGTCAGCCTTATCCTTACTTTATTAGTTAAGATAAAGAATATCGATATTCCGACAGAAGTTCTGGAAAAAATGAAAAAAAGTTTCAAGTTTAGGGATTTCATCGAAATGCATGCCTTGCCATTGTCAACAATAATGATTATTGCCGGGATTTGCTATAATGGTTACGGAACCTTTTTGAATTCTTATACTTCGGAAATTAATCTTTCTACATACGCATCACTCTTTTTTCTAGTCTATGCTATCGCTTTGGGTATATCCAGGCCAATGAGCGGTCGCTTGTTGGATAGAAAGGGCGATAATATTGTCATGTACTGCGTTTTGGTCAGCTTCGTTATCGGTTTTATTTTGCTGGCTAATGTTCATAGCGCTACAACACTGTTTTTAGCGGCCATTTTTCTGGCTGTGGGTTTCGGAACCATCGTATCCTGTGGTTGCGCTATTGTCGTTAGATTATGCCCCAGGCAAAAAATGAGTATGGCTATATCCACTTTCTATATCTGCCTCGATGGTGGAACAGCTATCGGCCCCTATTTTCTGGGATTGCTTATTCCTTTTATAGGTTACCATGGCATGTATCTGGTGCTTGCGGGGATAGCTGCCCTGTCTATCGTTCAGTATTATTTTGTGCATGGTAGAAAGGTTAAGTATCAAAAAAGGAAGACTGCCCAAGCTGAAACTAACGATATAAATTAACTTTTTGTTTCCGAACATAAAAGCTTCATTACACTCACTTCCTCTGCGTATGTAGGGAAGAGGGTGTTTTTAATTTAGCAAACTTTGCCTATATGGGGATACTGGCAGTATTTTGCGAAATTAATGAAAGATATTACTATTAGTAAAATAGTTGGACTTTTTATAGCCATTAATAAAAACTTATAATTATTGACAATGGTAAAACCTCATTATAAAATTATTCCATTAATAATATGTTTAGTTTAGAATTTAGCAGATTAGAGTTGTTTACTATGGATGAGAACAAGCTTTGGACAAAAGATTTTATCTGTTTAATCATTGTAAACTTTTGCATGTCTTTGATTTTTTATATATTTATGATAACCCTATTCCAGTATATTACCCAAACTTATAATGCAAGTTCCAGTACAGCTGGGTTGATTATAGGTATTTTTATTTGCGGGTCTTTGATCACAAGACTTTTAACAGGAAAGTACTTTGATATATTAGGCCGCAAAAGGGTTACCAGGATCAGCATATTTTGTTATTTGATTCTGACTGCAGCTTATTTTTTTACATATGATATTTATATTCTTTTTGTTGTTAGGCTCTTGCATGGTTTAGCATTTGGGGTGGTAAATACCGCTATTAATACCAATGGGCAAAGCATGATTCCCTCCGCCAGAAGAGGAGAAGGTACCGGCTTTTTATCGTTGGGCCAGGTTTTTGCTGCTGCTGTAGGACCATTTATGGGTATTTTTCTGATAAATAATTATAGTTATAATTATGTTATTTTACTTTGTACCCTCTCATGTGCCTTAAGTTTCTTTCTTTCTTTAGTAATAAAGATCGAGAATATCGAAGTTCCGGCAGAAGTTATAGAAAAAATCAAAAAGAGTTTCAGATTTAGTGACTTTATTGAAATGCACGCCCTGCCTCTATCTACTGTAATGATTGTTAGCGGTTTATGTTATACAGGCTATGCTTCATTCTTAAATTCTTATACTGCTCAAATCAACCTTTCCGAATATGCGTCACTTTTTTTTATATTTTATGCTATCGCTTTAGGGATATCCCGACCACTAGGCGGTATACTACTTGACAGGAAGAGCGATAATATTGTCATGTATAGCTTTTTAGCTTGCATGGCAATTGGTCTTATTTTTATGGCTAATGCTCATAGTGCGACAATGCTGATTTTAGCGGCAGTTTTTCTGGCTATGGGTTTTGGGACCCCGCTGTCTTGCAGCTGCGCTATAGTAGTAAGATTATGCCCAAGGCAGAAAATGAGTATGGCTATCTCTACTTTCTATATCTGCCTTGATGCTGGTACAGCCATAGGCCCCTATTTTTTAGGATTAATCATTCCTTTTTTAGGGTTTCGGGGTATGTATTTTGTGCTTGCGGGGATAGCCGCCCTCTCTGTGGTTCAGTATTATTTTGTGCATGGGAGAAAGGTTAAGTATCTATATAAAAAACCGGATCAATCCGATGGGGAACTTCAAAAAAGTAGTTAAGCTCTTATAAATTTACTAAAAAATCAACACTTATTTGTCGGATAGGTGTTGATTTTTATTTTTTGCTGACGATATAAAAACAAGAGATAAGGATAGGTTTGGTTCTATTTAACAGTAAAGATTATTATTTTAGGAGGAGACATAAATATGAGTAATGTTGCTATCGTTGGAGCAGGGCATGGTGGTACTGCTATACTCAAAACATTACAAGGTATACCAGCTATAAATGTGCTTGGTATATGTGATCTAAATGACGATGCTCCTGGGATTGTTATGGCTCGAAGCCTCGGTGTGGCAACATATTCTGATATCAAAAAGATGGTGACGCTTCCATCGCTGGATCTTTTGGTTGAGGCAACGGGTGTCCCGAAAGTACAAGAGCTGATCAATCAATATAAAGGTGAAGATGTTTTTATAATTGATTCGCATGGGGCCAACCTAATGATGACGATTGTTGAAGCCCGCGAAGAAATGATTACTGGCCTACATATAGAAGCGGAAAAACTGGCCGGTCTGTCTATGGAACTTTCTCAAACTATGGAAACAGCAACACAGCTGGTAAAAGAGGTAAACAGCTATGCCCACGAAGTTAATAGCAAAAGCATGGAATTAATTGACTCAGCCGGTGAGGCAAACATCCACTTGAAAGAAACTGGAGAAGTCCTAAATATTATCAATAAAATTGCCCAACAGACCAAGCTTCTTGGTTTTAACGCCGCCATTGAAGCAGCGCACAGTGGAGTGCACGGTAAAGGTTTCGCAGTAGTAGCCGATGAGGTGAGGAAGCTGGCAGAGGATAGTACTGTCTCTGTAACGAGGATTTCCACGATTTTAACCAATATTCAACAGTCTGTCGAGACGATTGGCAGTGGCGTAAATGATGCCGCTGTGGTGATAGAAAAGCAAGGCAAGTTAACGGACTCAGTTTCCAATAGTATTTATTCATTGGAGTCTATGTCGCAGGAATTGAATACGTTGGCGCAGCATTTAGCCCAGTTAGCATAAAGAATAAACATTACCTGCAAATATCTTTAACTGCTCCTCTAGAGCGGGAAAGCAGGTTTTAATTAAACGGCTTTATACGAAAGTGTAAGGCCGTTTTGTAATTCTATTATTATAATGAGGATGAACTATAAATATTGGTGTCTTGCTATATTTTTAAAATATTGATAAAATATAAATATAAAAAATATCGGAGTGAAGAAATGCGCAATTTTTCTTGCTAATACATTGTGAATAAAGAGCATATTTATGATAAATCGGTTTAGCCCGTTGGTCTTTATGTGCTCAAAGCAAGAAAGTTAATTGGACTTTACTCTATTTTTATTTCGGCGCATCTATTAAGATGTGTTTTCGTGATTGCTAAGTCTGCAAGAAAACTTTCTTGCAGACTTTTTATGTTATTGGGGGTGTATCTATGTCTCAGATCAGGATTTCAAACCTGACATTTGCTTATGATGGCAGTTACGATAATATTTTTGAAAATGTCTCCTTTCAGATTGATACTGATTGGAAACTAGGTTTTACGGGTAGAAACGGCAGGGGAAAGACGACTTTTTTGCATCTGCTTTTAGGTAAATATCCATATAGAGGAACGATTTCATCATCTGTTACCTTTAGCTATTTCCCTTTTGATGTATTAAACAAATCACAAAACACGGTTGATGTCATTAATAATGTTTTCAGTAACTATGAGTCGTGGCGGTTGAGTAGAGAGTTATCTCTTTTAGATGTTTCGGAGGATGTCTTATCTCGCCCTTTTGCAACGCTCAGTAATGGTGAGCAGACAAAAGTCTTGCTGGCAACGTTGTTTTTAAAGGAAAATAATTTTCTCCTCATTGATGAACCGACTAATCATTTAGACACGGAAGCTCGCAAAATTGTCAGTAACTATCTGAAAAGTAAAAAGGGCTATATCCTGGTTTCCCATGACCGGGCATTTCTCGATAATTGTATCGATCATATCTTATCTATCAATAAAACAAATATAGATATCCAAAGAGGAAATTTTTCCACATGGTGGCAAAATAAAAATTTTCAGGATAGCTTTGAACTTTCCGAGAACGAAAAGTTGAAGAAAGATATTAAGCGGTTTGCAGAAAAAGCGAGGACTACCGCTGAATGGTCCTCTACAGTTGAGAAAACAAAATTTGGCGTGCGTAATTCTGGTGTAAAGCCGGATAAAGGATATATCGGCCACCAAGCAGCGAAGATGATGAAGCGCTCCAAATCGCTGCAATCGAGGCAAGAGCAGGCCATAGAAGAAAAATCCAAGCTGCTGAAAAATATCGAAACCACAGATAAACTTTCTATCAAACCACTCAAATATTATACAAACAGGCTGTTTGAAGCTGCTGACCTCTCAATCTTTTATGGTGATAAGATAATTTGTAATGATGTCCGCTTTACTATTGAGCGAGGAGAACAGATTGCCTTGTGTGGCAAAAATGGTTGCGGTAAATCAAGCATTCTCAAATTACTTACAGGCGAGGATATTCCCTATACCGGTTCTATGAGAATCAGTAGTGGACTTATTGTTTCATATATCCCACAAGACACATCCTTTTTAAAGGGTGATCTTAGGGATTACGCACAAAAGCACAATCTTGATGAGAGTCTTTTTAAGACACTCCTACGTAAGCTTGATGTCTCTCAAGTCCAGTTTGAAAAGGATATGGAGGATTATAGCGAAGGGCAAAAAAAGAAAGTCTTACTTGCCAAGAGTCTTTGCGAAAAAGCGCACCTCTATATTTGGGATGAACCGCTCAATTTTATCGACGTTTTATCACGAATACAGATAGAAGATTTGATCCGCGAATATAAACCCACGATGATTTTTGTGGAGCATGATAGCTCTTTTATGAATACCGTAGCAACAAAGCTTGTCCAATTATAAAAAAACAGGAGACGTTTTTTATAAACTTCTCCTGTTTTTCGTTTTCAAATTATTACATCCTAAACTGCTTTATTATCCCGTTTGCCATCATATCCGCCATTTCCAGCGCTTGGTCCTCTATCTCGTCATATAATGCAATATCGGCGGCGTATTTTCCGGTTAGTCTTAATGTGGCTTCTTCCTCGACCAATCTCAAGTGTTCATAAAGCATGGCCTGCCAGTCTTTTTCATCCCAGTGAGGATTGATGCTGGCGAGGAAGGCAGCGATTTGGTCGGCGTTTTGATACCATTTTTTGCGGGCGACATTGGCGGCATTAGCATCTCCCTTTTTAGCGGCATTCACTAATTGAGCGCCAATTTTCAAATGATCTGCAAGTAATTTTTCAAACTGTTTGGCTTTATCCGCCCCATAATACTTTCTTAATTCAGTGGCAAAGTCGGTGGGATTGCGCAAAAGCCGTTTGGTTACCAGGTCCAGATCAGGCAGATTGTGGGCCGTGCTGACAATAAAAGAACGTGTCCACAAACCATGTTGCTCCCAGAGTTTGCGGAATGTATTTATGATATGGCATCTTCTTTGGTAATTGTTTTGGTTACCATTTCTTCTATAGTTTGGCATGAAAAAATTTACCTCCCTGTATAAGTTTAATTACTTTATTCTATGCTTTATAACTTAGTTATTGTGATAAAGTTGCAGCTTAAAAGCGCATGTCCAAATAAAAATCAGCAAAAGTAATAAAAAAGCAACGGAAGAAGACAAGATTTAATGATTTAATAAGGATTAATTATAGATACTTATTAAAGGAAGAATTTTTACAAAAATATTGTTATCTTATATTAGATGTGGTAAAATGATTAGGAATTGTTGTCAATGTTGTGGAAAGTGGGTGAAAAAAACCCACTTTTTCATTTGATTGAGGGTATTTATGGCAAAAGGTAAAATCACAAGTCAAAGTAATATAGAAAAAGATCTTTGGATCCTTGCCGAGCCAATAGCAGCCGCTTGCGGTTGTGAATTGGTAGACGTGGAGTATGTCAAAGAAGCGGGGCAGTGGTATGTGCGTTTCTTTATCGACAGAGAAATTCCCGTGGATCATGAAATTTGTGGCAAGGTCAGCGAAGCTCTAAGCGCTGCTTTAGACGAGAAGGACCCTATACCCTACAGCTATATGCTTGAGGTTTCTTCTCCGGGGATAGAACGTCCCCTCAGAAAAGAAAGCGATTTTCAACGTTTTGCCGGTAATGAGGTTTTTTTGAGCCTCTATGCGCCAGTTGAAGGAAAAAAAGTATATCAAGGAAATTTAGCGGGCTTGCGCTCAGGAGCAGTTATCCTGCTTATTGATGCTCGGGAAATAGCCTTTCCTCTTGATCAAATAGCCAAAGCCCATTTAGTAGCAGATATTTAGTTTAAGGAGTGAATAGAAAAAATGAATGCAGAGTTTATCGAAGCCCTGAAAGACCTGGAAAAAGAAAAAGGGATCAATATGGATGTCCTTATTGAGGCCATCGAAGCGGCACTTATCTCTGCTTACAAGAAGAATTTTGGTTCCGCCCAAAATGTCAGAGTAGAAATAGACAGAACCAATGGAGATATCCACGTATATTTTCGCAAAACAGTTGTGGAAGACGTTGAGGATGAATGTCTGCAGATATCCCTTGCCAATGCCCAGGCTTATGACCCAGACTTCGAGCTTGGCGACATCTTTGAATCAGAAGTAACGCCCCGTTCCTTTGGACGTATTGCTGCCCAGACCGCCAAACATGTAGTAGTGCAGCGCATTTGGGAAGCAGAACGGAATATGGTCTATGAACAATTCGCCAATAAAAAAGATGATATTATCAATGGTACTGTACTGCGCCAGGAAAATAGAAATGTCTTTATTGACTTAGGAAAGTCCGAAGCTTTGCTTGCTCAATCGGAACAAATACCCGGTGAAAGCTATTTCCAAGGCGACCGGATCAAGGTTTATCTCTTGGAAGTTAAAAAGACGACCAAAGGACCACAAATCATGGTTTCTCGTACCCATCCAGGACTTTTAAAAAGGCTTTTTGAAATGGAAGTGCCGGAAATCCATGACGGAACTGTGGAAATCAAATCTGTTGTCCGTGAACCTGGCCGCCGTTCTAAGATTGCCGTTTACAGTAAAAATGAAAATGTTGATCCCGTAGGCTCTTGCGTAGGTTCCAGGGGCATGCGCGTGCAGTCGATAGTTAATGAATTAGCCGGGGAAAAGATTGAGATCATCCGTTGGGATCCAAATCCGATGGTTTTTGTAAGCAATGCTCTGGCTCCTGCCAAAGTAGTTTCGGTGGATATTTATGATGATGAAAAATTTGCCCAGGTAGTTGTACCTGATTTTCAACTTTCTCTAGCAATTGGTAAAGAAGGACAAAACGCCCGTCTGGCTGCCAGACTTACTGGTTGGAAGATTGATATTAAGAGTGAATCGCAAATGGCTGCTCTAAGTTCTGCCGAGTCAATGGATGAGGATGAATCGGAAGATACGCTTAAGGATGCCCCGGATTGGGAAGAAGAAGCGCAGGCAGAATTTTATACAGACGCGGATGATTTGGAAGAGTCGGATAAGGAAGCCTTAGGCGAGGAGATCTAGAATGTCGGCGAAAAATATCCCTCAGAGGATGTGTGTTGCTTGCAGGCAGATGAAAAATAAAAAAGACCTGATCCGTGTCGTGAGAACTCCCGAAGGGGAAACAATTTTAGACACGACAGGCAAAAAAGCGGGACGAGGCGCATATATTTGTCCTGATGAGACATGTTTACAAAAAGCGATCAAAACCAAGTCTTTAGAGCGCATTTTAAAAACTAAGATCGATGAAGAAACCTGGGAAAGCATTCGTGGTCAATTAGCGAAACAGGTAGCGGAGGGAAGATGAAGCCAATTTCTCCAATATATTCTTCATCAAATGAGGGTACAATAATTAATCAGAAAATAGCCGGATATATCGGTATTGCGCAAAAAGCGGGAAAAATTGCTTCCGGCAATAATAATGTACTTGCTGCTTTAAATTCCGGCAGGGTGCAATTACTGCTTTTAGCGAAAGATATTGCTCCAGGCATTGCCGGGGAATTACAAGAGGTGGCTGCGAAAAAGAATGTTCCTTTCCAGACATGGGGAGATAAGCTTGAACTCGGGCTTATGGCAGGTAAATCCCCACGAGGTTCTCTGGCTGTATTAGATGAAGGTTTTGCAAAAGTTATCAATAAATTGTTTCAAGGAGCCTAAGTTTTAGGCAAATGATAGGAGTGGTTCGATGGCAAAAATTAAAGTTTATGAATTGGCAAAGGAGTTATCTTTAGATAGCAAGGATATTATCCGTCGCTTACAAAAGATGGGCTTCGAAGCGAAAAGCCATATGAGTACGGTAGAGGATAAGCAAGCCGATATGATCCGGCAGTTTGCCTCGCAAAGAAATGAGAATGAGGGAAATACTCCTAAAGTGACAGAAGCTCCCAGAAGCTTTGTCCCTAAGGTTACCCGCATCCCTAAAGCCGTGCTTGTACAGGAAAAAAGTGCTGATGAAGATGAAGCAAAAGCGATGGATATGCCGGAAAAATCGACAGATCAAAAGTCTGTAGCAAAGCAAGATATTCCTCAGCCATCTGCCAAAGAAGAACCAACCACTACTCCTAAGAAAGAAGTTACTCCTGCTCAAAAAGAGCAGATAGAAGAGCCTGCTGTCCCTGTGAAAAACCAAGAAACAGCACAGGAGACAAAAGAAACTGTTAAGCAAACAGAAAGACAGGCAAAACCGACTATAAAAACAGAAGAAAAAGTAGAACCTAAACTGGAAGAAAAAATAGAAAAATTACAAGATAGTTCAGCAAATGCCTCAGACCCCACTGCTCCAACCCAAACCCCTACACAAACGCAGCCTTCGACAAGTCAGGGTCAGCAACCGCGTAGTGATCGTCCGGCTGCACAGGGACAACGCCCGGCAGGGCAGGGTCAACCATATCGCGGAGACCGTCCGGCTGGCCAAGGTCAACGCCCGGCAGGGCAGGGTCAACCGTACCGTGGAGACCGTCCGGCTGGTCAGGGCCAACGCCCAGCAGGTCAGGGACAGCAACCGTACCGTAGCGACCGTCCGGCAGGGCAAGGTCAACGCCCAGCAGGTCAGACTCAGCAACCGTACCGTAGCGATCGTCCGGCAGGTCAGGGTCAACGCCCAGCTGGTCAGACTCAGCAACCGTACCGTGGAGACCGTCCGGCTGGCCAGGGCCAACGTCCGGCAGGTCAGGGTCAACAACCATACCGTAGCGACCGTCCGGCTGGTCAAGGACAACGTCCGGCAGGTCAGGGTCAACCATATCGTAGCGACCGTCCGGCTGGCCAGGGCCAACGCCCGCCAGGCCAGGGTCAACCATACCGTCCAGCAGGTCAGGGACAACGCCCGCCTGGTTCAGACCAAGCATACCGTGACAAAGATAATGATAAAGATCGTGACCGTCAAACAGGTCCAGCTAAAGGACGTAATGACCGTCCGGCAGCCAAGGGTCCGCGCCCGGCAGGTGATATGCCGTATACACCATCTCCTATTGAAAAACCTACCTCCACTTATCGTCAGGAAAAGAAGGTTTTTGTTAAAGATATAGTTTTTGAACGCAATAGCGAAACGGAAAGCCAGCATAATAAAGATTCCCATAACTATAGAAATAAGCATAAAAGTAAATATAAAAAAGAAGCTAAAAAAGAAATGCCGCCGGTAGTACCGAAAAAAGTCTATATTGGCGAAAGCATTATTTTAGGCGAATTAGCTAAAAGCATGAGCAAGACCGCCGCTGAACTGATCAAGAAGCTTTTCCAGATGGGCATTTTAGCCACTATCAATCAGGAATTGGATGCTGATACGGCTATCCTCCTTGGTTCAGAATTTGGCGTTACGGTGGAAGTCAAAGTTGATAAGACGGCCGAAGTTATGGAAGATATTGATGATGACGAAAGATTGATGGTCGAACGGCCTCCTGTAGTAACCGTTATGGGGCATGTCGATCATGGTAAAACTTCGCTCTTGGATGCTATCCGTAAAACCAATGTCATCGCTACCGAAGCCGGTGGGATTACCCAGCACATCGGTGCTTATCAGGTTGAAATCAATAATAGGAAAATAACTTTCCTGGACACTCCAGGCCATGAGGCTTTCACAGCCATGCGTGCTCGTGGTGCTCAGATTACCGATATCTCTATTCTGGTTGTCGCTGCCGACGACGGGGTTATGCCGCAAACAGTTGAGGCCATCAACCACTCTAAAGCGGCTGGCGTGCCGATCATTGTAGCGATCAACAAAATTGATAAGCCAGGTGCCAATCCTGATAAAGTTAAACAGGAATTGACCGAACATGGACTGCTCTCCGAAGAATGGGGCGGCGAAACGATCATGGTTCCTGTATCTGCCAAATCAGCTAAAAACATTGAAACGCTTCTGGAAATGATCTTACTGGTTGCCGAAGTAGCCGAGTTAAAAGCTAATCCTAAACGGCAGGCGCGCGGTACCGTCGTAGAAGCCCAGTTAGACAAGAACAGAGGTCCTATTGCTACCTTATTGGTGCAAAAGGGTACCCTTAAACTTGGTGATACTATTTTGGCTGGAGGAGCCTTTGGTAAGGTCAAGGCGATGAACGATGATAAAGGTCGTAAGGTCAAAAGTGCCGGGCCTTCAATGCCGGTCGAGGTGCTGGGATTTTCGGAAGTACCTTTTGCCGGTGAGGTCTTTATCGCTGTGAAAGATGATAAAGACGCGCGTTTGGTTGCTTATAAACAACAGACCAAAAAGCGTGAAGACGAATTACATCAATTCTCCAAGGTCAGCTTAGAAGACCTTTTCTCGAGGATTGCCGAAGGTTCGATCAAAGAATTGAACATTATCCTCAAAGCCGACGTTCAAGGTTCCAGTGAAGCAGTTGAGCAGGCTTTGGCTAAACTAAATACCGATGAAGTCAAGGTCAATGTGCTGCATTCCGGTGTTGGTGGGGTCAGCGAATCCGATGTTATGCTGGCTAGCGCTTCCAATGCCATCATTATCGGTTTTAATGTCCGCCCGGATGCTAATGCCCGTCGCGCTGCTGAAAATGAAAACGTCGATGTCCGTCTTTACAGGGTCATTTACGACGCAGTTGATGACATCAAAAAAGCTATGGCAGGCCTCTTGACACCTGAATTTAAGGAACAGATCATTGGCCATGCTCAAGTGCGCGCGGTCTTTAAGGTTCCGAAGGCTGGCATGGTAGCCGGTTCTTATGTGACCGATGGCAAGATCACCCGTCAATCCAGCCTACGCATCATCCGTGACAATATCGTGGTTTGCGAAAGTAAGATTGACAGCCTCCGCCGCTTCAAAGATGACGCTAAAGAGGTCCTAAGTGGCTTCGAATGTGGTATCGGCATCGAAAACTTTAATGATATCAAAGAAAACGATATTATAGAAGCTTTTATCATGGAAGAAATAAAAAGAGAACTATAAATGATTGTTGGTTGCGTAAAATAATATCAGTATAAAAACGGACAAGCTTTAAATTTGCGGTTTCCGGTTAAAAAACGTAATAATAAAAAAGCAATCATTGATCATAATAAGAGCAATATGCCATATTCGGAGGTATTAGTATGGTCAAGCATAGATCGGACCGTTTAGCAGGTGAACTTCAAAAAGAGATTGCCGATATTATTTCTCATGAATTAAATGACCCCCGTATCGGTTTTGTTACGGTGGTTTTGGTAGACGTGGCACATGATCTTTCGGCAGCTAAAGTATATATCAGCATTATGGACGATAAGCCAAAGGAAGGGGTCTTGGCGGCCTTAAATTCCGCTAAGGGTTTTATCCGCCATCTTTTGGGGCAAAGAATCAAGATGCGCGTGGTACCGGTCATCGATTTTAAGATTGATGACTCGATTGCTTATGCCATCCGCATGAGTAAAGTTATCGATGACCAAATCAAAGCGGATGAAGAAGCTGCTCCCAAAGACAAACCTGAGGAATGATTATGAAGCAGAACTATCGGCAAATGATTGATATTCTTAAAAATACCAAAAACTTATTGATAACGGGACATCAGGACCCGGATGGGGACTGTATCGGCTCTATGCTGGGTATTTATTATGCCTTTGACGGCAAGAATAAGAGTTGGCAGTTGGTTTTGCAGGACGAAATGCCTGTCTATCTTAATTTTTTGCCAGGTTTTGCGGAAATCAAAAGTCCACAGGATATTGTCGTCAAGCCGGATGCAGTGCTTTTGCTGGATTGTGCGGAAGCAAAAAGGGCCGGCGCAAATTTCTTGGACGGATATGTAGGAAAAGTACCTTTTTATGCTATAGATCATCATCCGGCCCAGGATTGCGCTTGTGATTTTACGATTATTGAAGATGAGGCCTCAGCTACCGGAGAAATCTGTGCTGCTATTATTGAAGAAGCAGGTATGCCCTATAATCAGGAAATAGCTATGGCCCTTTATAGCGCTATTGTTTCTGATACTGCTTGCTTCCGTTATCTTAATACCACGCCTCGTTGTTTTGAAATTGCCGCGCGTTTACTTGAGTCAGGAATCGATCTGGAAACAGTAAGGATAAATCTTTTTGAGAATAACTCGCTGGCTAGTATGCATATGCTGGCTGTAGCTCTGCAAAACTTAGAAGTCTCAAAAGATGGCCTAGTGGCATGGATGAAAGTCGATCAGGCCAGTAAACAGCTCTACAAGGCAAAAGATGGTGACTTAAGCAAGATCATCAATTATGCGCTTTCTATTCAAGGAGTAAAAATAGGCGTCTTTTTTCAGGAGAAGGAAGGAGAAGTAAAAGTAGGTTTGCGCAGCCGCCGGGGTTATTCCGTGGACGGAATTGCCCGCTCCTTCGGTGGCGGTGGTCATATAATGGCTGCAGGATGCACTTTGGCCGGTACTTTGGATGAGGCATACAAGCAGGTTTTGCCAGCTATCTATGCTATGTTGGAAGAAAAAAGATGAAATATCTCAATCAAATAGATGGATTCATCAATATCAATAAAGATGCAGGCATTTCTTCACACGATGCCGTTGCCGCCGTGAGGCGGCTTTTACGTTGCAAAGTTGGTCATGCCGGCACCCTTGACCCTGCAGCTACGGGTGTATTGCCCATCTGTCTTGGCAAAGCTACTCGCCTGGCTGAATATGTTGGACTTTGTTCCAAAAGCTATCGCGGCGAGATAACTTTTGGCATTACTACCGATAGCTATGATCGAGCAGGGGAGGTCATCTCCCGAAAATCTGCAGAGCACCTCAGTTTGGAAGATATAAAGGCGGCTTTGCCCCGTTTCCGGGGACAGATCATGCAGGAACCACCTATGGTATCGGCGCTTAAATATCAGGGGAGACCTCTCTATAAGTTTGCCAGAGAAGGCGTTAATATCGATAGAGCTCCCCGCGAAGTATCGATTTATGATTTGGGTTTGGTCTCCTGGGAGATTGGTGGTCCGCATCCCAGAATTACTTTGGACATCCATTGTTCCAAGGGCACATATATCCGCTCCATTGCCCATGATATGGGAGAAGCTTTAGGCGTAGGGGCGCATCTTTCCGCTCTTTGCCGCACTTTTGTAGGTCCCTTTCTTTTAGATAATGCCCTGACTTTGGAACAATTTGCTTCTCTGCTTGAGGCAGGGGATGAAAGCTGGCTTTTACCCATGTCTTATGGTATAAGCCATATTCCGGAAATTATAGCGTCTAATGAGCAGGTAAGCAAGCTTATCCATGGCAACACCATTTTTCTCGATGGTGAGCAGGAGCCTTATCCTTTATGCCGTATCAATACTTTAAGCGGGGAATTAATAGGTATGGGTAAGATAGAAAAAGATGATGCCGGTAGTTTTTGTTTAGTAATCAATAAAGTTTTGGTAGGTGCTCAATGAATCAACAAAATAGAGTTATCCGAATTGAAGATTTTCATAAGCAGGGAGAAATATCCACCTCAGAAAATTCATGGGCGGTGGCTATCGGAGATTTTGACGGTTTACACCTGGGTCACCGCGCCCTTTTTGCAGAATTAGCTGCGAAAAAAAAGGAGCTGGGCATAGAAACTGCCGCTATTACCTTTGACCCGCATCCTTTATTAACCATTTTTGGTAAAGCTCCGCTTTATTTAAACTCCTTGGAAGATAAAATAAAAATGCTTTTGCATTATTATGGTGCCGATGAGGTTATCGTTTTGCCCTTTAACAAGGAATTCGCTGCGATGGAGCAGAGTGAATTTATTGATGAAATATTGATTAAAAAATTAAATATTAAACATATAGTAGTGGGTTTTAATTTTACGTTTGCTAAAAATGGAGCAGGCAAAGCCGAAGACTTGAAAAATATATGTGCTGATCGCCAAATCGGAGTAAGTATTATGCCCGCTACCGAAAGTATGCACGGAATTATTTCTTCCACCCTTATTCGCTCATACATAGAAGAGGGCAAATTGGAAGAGGCTAATTCGCTGCTGGGTTATTGGTATTTTATTAGCGGCGAAGTGCTTACTGGACGACAGGTGGGGCGGGGTATAGGTTATGCTACTGCCAATATTGAGCTGGATAAAGAACAATGCCGTCCGCCGCGAGGCGTGTATGCAGTGCGGATAGATTATGACGGTATGACTTATGATGGAATAGCCAATATTGGTAACAGGCCTACATTTGCGCAAGAAAATTTGCCGGAGATTTTAGAAGTTCATCTTTTTGCGGAAGAGTCATTGCATTTATACGGTCAGAATTTGCGAGTCTATCTGGGAAAATATTTGCGTGCAGAGCAACGTTTTGATAGTATAGATGCCTTAAAAGCACAGATTGCCCGCGATAAATCGGCTGCGGAAGAGTTCTTATCTTCTTGTTCAACTTTAGAGCACTTGCCAAGGCCGATAAAATAGTATATAATCAACAAGTGTCTTGAACCTTGCCTAGGATCGACGCTTTCTCCAGCGTTTTCTTGGACAAAGGGGATAAATAATAAGCTTAACAGGAGGTGTCCAACATGGATGCAGAAAAGAAACAAGAAATTATCGGTAAGTTTAAATTACATGAAACCGATACCGGTTCGCCGGAAGTGCAGATCGCTATTTTAACCGAGAGAATCAATCATTTGACTGAGCATTTAAAAACCCACAAAAAAGATTTCCACAGCCGTCGTGGTCTTTTGAAAATGGTCGGACAACGCCGCGGTCTTTTGAATTATATCAAAAAGAGCGATATTGACCGCTACCGCAAGATTATTACTGAACTTGGTCTGCGCCGCTAAATTAAAAAATAAACTGCGTCCGGTTTTGCCGGATGCAGTTTTTTTATGAAAAAGGTTTTTCCTAAAAATAAATTTTTTAGATTAAAATGTAAGGATTTAGCTAAAAGAGGAAATAATAAGCCTATGTGGAAATTAATAGGGATAAAATAAAGAGAGAAAAAGAGAAGAAAGACGGAGGTAATAAGTACAAAATGAATAATCCCTTAAGAAAGAGTATTGAAGTCGGTGGACGTACACTGACTCTGGAAACAGGCCGCATGGCCAAGCAAGCTGGCGGCGCTGTTTTTGTTTCATATGGAGACACGATGGTGCTGGCAACAGCTACCGGTTCGCAAGAGCCTAGAGCGGGAATCGACTTTTTCCCGTTGACGGTAGATTATGAAGAGAGACTTTATGCGGTAGGCAGGATCCCCGGTGGATTTATCAGAAGAGAAGGACGTCCTACGGAAAAGGCGATTCTTTCTTCCAGGATCATCGACCGGCCTATCCGACCGCTTTTCCCCAAAGGTTACCGTAAGGATGTACATCTGGTGGCTACTATTCTATCAGTAGACCAGAATAATCCCCCTGATATGCAGGCTTTGATTGGTGCTTCTGCAGCATTGCATATTTCCTCGATACCTTTTATGGGCCCGGTGGCAGCGGTAGCTATAGGCTTGATCGGTGATGAATTTATCGTTAACCCTAATCTTGAACAATCTGAACAAAGTTTAATGCATTTGGTAGTGGCTGGCACAGCAGATGCTGTAATGATGGTTGAAGCAGGGGCTAAAGAAATTCCGGAAGAAACTATGCTCGAAGGCATCATGTTTGCTCATGAAGAGATCAAAAAGATTGTAGCTTTAATCGAAGAATTCCGCGCTGAGGCTTTTGCACAAGGCCTTGCGAAAGAAAAAATAGAATTTGTCAAAGAAAAACATGATCCTGATATGGAATCAGCCGTTCGGGAAGCAGTTGGCCCTCTCTTTAGGGAAGCGATGTATCGTTGCTCTGCGGAGAAGATGGCAAAAGAGCCTAGAGAAGAACTTTTGGATTCAATCAAGGCTTCTGTTATGGAGCGTTTTATCGAAGAATATCCTGAGCAGCAAGCAGCTATCGGCGATATCATGTACACGGTCGAAAAAGAAACCATGCGCTCCTTGATCGCCAAGGATAAAATTAGAATAGATGGCCGCGCAACGACCGAAGTTCGCCATATTTCCTGTGAAGTAGGTGTCTTGGCCCGTACGCATGGTTCTTCTTTATTTACCCGTGGACAAACCCAAATCTTAAATGCCTGCACCCTGGGTTCGATGAGCGAAGAACAGATGTTGGATGGCCTCGGTATTGAAGAAACTAAACGTTATATGCATCATTATAATTTCCCGCCTTTTAGCGTCGGTGAAACTCGCCCCATGCGTGGCCCCGGTAGAAGAGAGATAGGCCATGGTGCGCTGGCGGAGAGGGCTTTAGAGCCGGTTATTCCTAATGAAGATGTTTTCCCTTATGCGATACGCATGGTTTCTGAAGCTATCGAGTCTAACGGTTCTACTTCCATGGGCAGCGTTTGCGCCAGCACTCTTTCCCTGATGGACGCCGCTGTGCCTATTTTAGCTCCTGTTTCCGGTTGTGCCATGGGCTTAATCAAGGAAGGCGATGATATCACCATCCTTACCGATATTCAGGGCATGGAAGATTTCTTGGGCGACATGGACTTTAAAGTGGCCGGTACAGTTAAAGGCGTTACGGCCATTCAAATGGATATTAAGATCGCCGGAATCGGCAGACCTATTTTAGCAGAGGCTTTGCAACAGGCTAAAGAAGGTAGAATGTATATTATGGGCAAGATGATGGAAGTTATCGATAAGCCTCGTGAAGAGCTTTCTCCTTATGCACCTAGGATACTGCGTATGCAGATCAATCCTGATAAGATTCGTGAAGTCATTGGTTCTGGAGGTAAGGTCATTAAAAAGATCGTCGAAGAAACCGGCGCTCAGATCGATATCGAGGATGACGGCCGTATCTTTATTGCCAGCGTTGATGCAAGCAAAGGCGAGCAGGCCCTTAATATCATCAAAAACATCGTTGCCGAGCCGGAAGTTGGCAAGATCTATAAGGGTAAAGTGGTCAAAATCATGGACTTTGGCGCCTTTGTGGAAATCATCCCCGGCGTAATGGATATGTCCGGTAAAGACGGCATGGTCCATATCTCGCAGTTGGCTAATAAACGTGTAAACCAAGTCAAAGATGTTTGCAATGAAGGCGACGAAATGTGGGTCAAAGTCATAGGCGTAGACTCCCAAAACGGCAAAGTTAAACTCTCACGCAAAGAAGCTATGCACGACATGGGACTTACAGAAGAAGCCTAAGAACTATACTAAAAATATAAATAAAAGACCGGAACCTAGGTTCCGGTCTTTTATTTATATTTTTAGTAATTACTTACATGCCGTAATTGGCGCGCATTACTGTCTGATAGTTGCCATCCGCGTCTTGGGCCAGGACAAGGATATACCCACCTTCCCACATAACTTGGTTTAGGCAGATCTCATATGTGTCATCACCGTTCAGATCAAAGGCTCCGAGCAGTTCGTTCCTGTAACAATGATCGATGTCCAAAAGCTCTCCGGCTTTTTCTGGTACTTTTTGATAAGGATCAAACATAGAAAAAAGCGTTTGGAAGCTGCCATCATCATCCTCATACAGCGCTACAGAGAAGCTTCCTGAATTATGGGTAAGCTCAAATTCGCTGATGTAAGGATAGCCACTTTCCCCCAAAGGAGTATTGGCGATCATAATATATTCATCTTTGCCGTCATTATCAATATCCCCTGTTAGGCTATCAGTAAAATTAGGTGCGTTTTCCAGGCCATTTTCAGCCAGCATACCCATCAGTTCTGCTTTAGCAAAATCATTAAGTCCTTCTCCCCGGACTACATTTCTGGGTAAAAGTTCAGATACACTATTGGTTGCCAAGATAGTATCAGGATTATCGAAAGAGAAGGAGAAAGCATAATTAGGGACGGCTATTTCTTGACATTCATTGCCCAATACCTGGGGTAAGATAAAAGAACTATAATAATCATTACTCTCCTTCCCGTTGCTATATGGGCCTAGAAGGCTTTCCGCTGCCGTCGATTCAAATCCTCCCAGACCCTCGCCAATACAGAATTGGATACTGTTTGCGGCAGCCAGTTTGCCTTCTTGATTATAGAGATTATATTCTTTTTGTGTAAGGAGGTCTTTGATATAGTATGTAGTGTTGTTTTCATAGCTTTCACCATCTGCTGGATTCATGCTGTGCCAGGAGTTGTCTTGCCAGCTTCCGGCTAGGTAGTTGCCAACTATAAAATATAGTGGCGTGGATGCGGCTGTCTCGGTATCAATACTGGGCTTGGCATCATTTTCAGCCCCAGTGTTATTATTTGTATTACTCGTAGATAGAGAGCATCCCCCTAAGATGACTGTTAGCAGCAGCAGGGCTATTATAGTTAAACGTAATTGGGATTTATTCATGTCCTGACCTCCTTATAAGAGAAATATATTAAAATTATCACTACTATGATAACACATAATTCGTCCATTATTAACATCAGTATTTCTTTAGTTAAGATACTCCTTTCATAATGTCCGGTTTTTTTTCATAATAATGATAGGGAATGACTTAATTCGACTGGTTTTAAGCCTTATTTTAAGGAGGGCTGATGATGAAAATTATTTACTGTACTAAAAAAGACGGCGTTTTGATCTTGATTGCCTTATTATTATTCGTCTGTGTGGTTTGGAGCGGTCACGCTTTTATGAAAAGTGTTTTTCCCGCAACGGCAACTCCTTATTATCAAGGAGATGGCAATGAAAAAACGATCAGTCTGGCTATCAATGTTGATTGGGGTGAAGAATATATCCCCGATATGCTCAAGGTTTTGGATAAATATGACGTAAAGGCTACTTTTTTCCTAACGGGGCGCTGGGCCGAGAAAAATCCTCTTTTGGCTATGGAAATTGCTGCCGCAGGGCATGAAATTGGTAATCATGCTTATAGCCATGCCAGTCCTAATGCCCTTAGCTATGAACAAAACAAAGAGGAGATCGAAAAAACCGCCGCGGCTATCGATAAAGCTTGCGGCGTGCAGACCGATCTTTATGCGCCACCCTCAGGAGAAAGAAAAGATCATGTTTTAAAAGCGGCTGAGGACGAAGGCTATCAGACAATTTTGTGGAGTGTCGATACTGTCGATTGGAAGCGGCCAGATCCTTCCGTAATTATCAAAAGGGTAACTTCTAAAGCTCACCCCGGAGCCATTGTGCTGGCTCATCCTACCAATCCGACTTTGGAAGCCTTGCCCGTAATTCTGGAAACACTGCAAAAAGAAGGCTATACTTGGGTTTGCGTTTCCGACAATCTGAATTTAGAATAGCTCTTCCATCAGTGAGGGGGAAGCATATTGTGCGCTCAATCAATCATTTAAAAATTTATCATAAAAGGAAGATTACTAATAAGAAACTGGCATGTTATATAACAGCCATATTACTGCCTATTTTCTTTCTTTTCTTTAGCACACCAGCCTTTGCCACTCCGGAAGTTGGGGCTAAGGCAGCTATCCTTATCGATGCCCAAAGCGGACAGGTGCTCTGGGAAAAGAATTCTTCTGCAACTTTACCGCCGGCCAGTACCGGAAAGATTATCACCGCCATTACCGCTATGGATATGGGGTCGTCGGATATGATTTGCACGATTAGCCCCACTGCCGCTGCTGTTGGTGAATCTTCTATCCATCTTACCCCGGGGATGCAGTATTCTTTGGATGACCTCCTTCAAGGGGCTCTAATCCGCTCCGGTAACGATGCCTGTTATGCGATAGGAGAGAATATCGCCGGTTCGGAACCATTATTTGTCCACTGGTTAAATCTCAAGGCAGCAGCTGTCGGCGCTTGGAGCGCCAATTTGCTAAATACCAACGGCCTGCCCTCCAAAGGCCATGTGATCAG
>Ga0209016_1000434_pt1 | contig 49269 bp, 35 predicted proteins | sample EPASupsiteSAE305_FD_187265 | JGI IMG/M metagenome (GOLD analysis project Ga0209016, IMG submission 187265) | Bioremediated contaminated groundwater microbial communities from EPA Superfund site, New Mexico - SAE3-05 (SPAdes) (version 2) | ecosystem: Environmental > Aquatic > Deep subsurface >... | reverse complement strand
ATACAGCAATGGCAGTTCCAATGGGTGATGTTGCTGGTATTACAAATCCAGAAGCTGGAGTTGGTGGTAAGCCAGACCAAGTTTCTGGAAATTCAACAGGTGATGTAGTTATAAAAATTATTGAACCACAAAGTGTTCAAAACAAAATATATACTATCGAATTTGCTGATATTGATAGATATTCTTTATTTGATTCTACTGGTGTCGATGACGCTTTTATTTCTAAAGATACTGTTTTTGTTAATTTGCTTAAGCAAAATATTAAAGAAAGTAGCTTTGTGTTAAAAGATGCTGGTGGAAATGTTATAAGTAAAACCAAATATCAAATTAAAGCAGCTGAAGGAAAAATTAGAGGAAACAATCCAGGTGATTTGGCAATAGGTGAATCATTTACCGTTAACTACCAATATTATCCTGTTTATAATAGTACTTTAATTGATAGTTCAGACGCAAATCCAGTATTTGACGGAATGAGATTATTTGTTAATAATCAGCCATTAAATCTAAATTCTAGTCGCTCAGTTTGGGCTGATAATGTTGAAACTAATGTTGTTGACCTAACACTTTGGAGTCTTTCAAATGCAGATTATATTGGAACTCCTCACGTTCAATACAGAGCCGATTGGGAAATTAGATGGTTAGATTTAGCAGATACAGCAGCCGACGGTTCTTATATTGGTGGTGATTCAGTTTTAGCAGTTCCATCTATGAAGTTAAAATCAACTCCTTTTAACATTGTTAACGTTTCAGAAGTTGATACTTTAGGCAATTTCGTAAAAGCAAATTACATGATAGATGAAACAAAAACTCCATTAACTGCTAAAAATGGAATTTGGGATTGGAATGAAGGAATTATTCTTCGTCCAACCAAACCTACAAGTGCTTCTCAAGTTTCTTATTTGGTTAAGTTTAGTTTAAGACCAGACACAACATCTTATGATACAACATTTGTTGTGGGTATTCCAGATTCAGTTGATCATATAGATACTTTGGTTGCTAAATTTATTCCTAAATTCCCAAAAGCTGGCGATGTTTATCATGTTCGTACCGATAAACCTTTCCAAATTGGTGACAAATATAGCTATTCTAGTAAAGCAGCAGAAATAAATCCTGCTGATGTAAAATCTGGTTTAGATAAAATAAATGTTGTTCCAAATCCTTATGTTGCTTTCAATTTGGCAGAAGAACCTGGTAGATTGCCTGAGCAACGTGGAGAAAGACAAATCCAGTTTAGGAATTTGCCAAAAGAGTGTACAATAAGAATTTACACAATTACTGGTGAATTGGTAAAAGAGATATATAAAAATGATTATACAAGCTATGCAACTTGGGATTTACTCAGCTTAGAAGGTCATAGAATTGCTTATGGCGTCTATATCTATCATGTTGATGTTCCTAATGTTGGTGAAAAAATTGGAAGAATTGGGGTTATAAAATAGGAAGAATGATGAATATGAAATCTTTAAAATTTTATAACGGAGGAAAATTAATGAAAAAATATAGTCTTATAATTATATTCTTAATGCTTGGATTGTTAACTCAATCCAATGCACAAATACTTAGTGGTACTACTAAAGTTGGAACTACTTCTGCCCAATTCCTAAAAATTGGCGCTGGTGCAAGAGCAGTTGGTATGGGTGGCGCTTATTCTGCAATGACCCACGATATTTATTCTGTATATTGGAACCCAGCTGGACTTTCAACAAGCTCAAATACCACCGAAGTTACTTTTAACCATGCTAATTGGCTTGCGGATGTAAAATATGATTTTGCAGCTGCTTCTTTTAATATGGGTGATATGGGAACAATTGCAGCAAGTTTTACTTCTCTTGGAACTCCTGAGCAAGAAGTAACCACATTAACTAATCCTGATGGTGATGGACGTATGTGGAATGCTACAGCTGTTGCATTTGGACTTACATATTCAAAAATGCTATCAGATAGATTTTCTGTTGGTGTTAATGCAAAATTTATTAGCGAAACTATTTGGAATTCTTCATCTTCTGGTTTTGCACTCGATATTGGTACTTTGTATCGTACACCATTTAATGATTTAACAATTTCAGCTGCAATTTTCAATTTTGGCTCCGATTTATCGTTAGATGGTCGCGATATTCAATTTAATACTGACCCAGATAATGATACCGAAACTGGTCCAAATAACATTCCATCTAATTATGACACAGATGCTTTTCCAATTCCACTTATGTTCCGCTTTGGTTTAGCTATGGACGTTATAAAATCGCGTTATATTCGTTTATCAGGTGCAGTTGATGCGGTTCATCCAAACGATAATTCCGAATACTTAAATCTCGGTTCAGAATTTGCTTACGATGAAATGTTTATGGTGCGTGTTGGTTATCGTCAATTATTTATGGATAATAGCGAAGGCGGTTTATCTTATGGTGGCGGTATTAAATACAAAATTAGTGATAATTTTGGAGTTTTTATTAACTATGCTTACGCAGATTATGGCAGACTTACTAACGTTCATTTCTTCGATATTAGCTTAGAATTATAAAAAACAAAATTCTGTTATAAATAATTTATATCTTTGTGAGGAGTTTCGGCTCCTCATTTTTTTTATTCTTTTTGGAATTTTATGAAAGTTTTATTCATTGGTGGAACGGGTATTATTAGTGCGGCAGTTTCAGAATTATGTGTAAAAAGTGGAATTGACCTCTATTTGTTCAATCGTGGAAGTAATTCAGAATTTACTCCTAAAAATGCAAAAATAATTTATGGAGATATAAGTAACCGAAAAGCAATGTACGATTTGCTTAAAAATGAAACTTTTGATGTTGTTGTCGATTGGTTAGCTTTTACTCAAGAAGACATAAAATTTGATATAAATCTGTTTAAAAATAAAACAAAGCAATTCATTTTTATCAGTTCTGCCTCAGTTTATCAAAAACCGATTGAAAATTATCTTATTACTGAAAAAACTCCAGTTGCAAACCAATTTTGGAAGTACGCTAGTGATAAAATTGAATGTGAAAATTTGTTGATAAATGAATTTAAAAATGACGGTTTTCCAGTTACAATTGTACGGCCTTCTTTTACTTATGGATTAACTTTAGTTCCAGCAGCAATTACAAACAACAAAAAACCTATGACTTTAATCAACAGAATCAAATTGGGTAAAAAAGTTATTGTTCATGGCGATGGAACTTCGTTGTGGGTTATGACGCATAATTCGGATTTTGCGAAAGGATTTATTGGACTAATCGGCAATTCAAAAGCAATTGGTGAAACTTTCCACATCACTTCCGACGAAGTTTTAACGTGGGATCAAATATTTAATTTCATTGGAAAAGCCGTTGGGGTTGAGCCGAATATAATACACATTCCAACTGATTTTATAAATAGCTACGCACCAAATATTGGTGCTGGTTTACTCGGAGATAAAGCAAATAGCGTTGTTTTCGATAATTCCAAAATTAAAACTTTTGTTCCAGAATTTAATTGTGATGTGAAATATGCCGATGGAATAAAATTATCGCTAAATTGGTTGGAAAATCATAGTGATTATTGCGAAATAGATAACGAAAATGATAGAATTATCGATAATATTATTTTAAATTATCAAAAAGCATTTAGCTATTAAATTTCTAAATATGCTAAAATTAACATTATTGGTATTATTGGCTTATTATTTAAAGGAATTATTGGAGTTTTAGTGAACAAATATTTTACGGTTTTATTTTTAATATTGCTTTCATTTCAAAGTGTAAAAAGTCAGTTTTTATACTCATCAAGTGCCGATTCTATTCTTGTGGCAACTGAATTTATTCCACCAAATCAAGATACCGTGATAAAATTTAATCCGAAAAAACCTCTTTGGGTTCCAATTGTTGAAAGTTTTGCTCTTAATTCAGCACTTAGCGGATTTAATTTCTTAATGGGTTCTGAATTTGCCAAAATTAGCACCAAAACTGTTTTACATAATTTTGAACGTGGTTGGGCAACTGATGCTGACGGATTTATCACAAATATGTTCGGTCACCCAATAAATGGCTCTATTTATTATAATTTGGCAAAATCCTCTGGTTATGATTATTGGACTTCGTTAAGTGTTGCGGCAATTGGAAGCCTTCATTGGGAATTTTTAATGGAAAATGAACCGCCTTCTTTCAATGATTGGATTATGACTGCGTATGGAGGTTCAATTATTGGCGAAGTGTTTTATAAATTGTCCAATTTAATTATTGACGAAAAAACAACCGGTTCCGAAAGAGTTTTTAGAGAAATTGGAGCAGGCATTTTTAATCCTGGTCGTTTGTTTAATCGCTTAATTTCTGGAAGAACCTCACGAGTAACAAATGCAAATCTCTACAGAAAAGAGCAGTTTTTGGGTGAAGTTTCTTTTGGCGGAAATAACGTTGCCGACGGACTCAATTTTGAAAATGGAGAGAGAAATCCAATGCTCACTCTCGATATTGTTTATGGAAAACTCTTTAAAACGACTAAGATTAAACCATTCGATTTTTTTAGATTAAACTTAGCACTCAATTTCGCAAAGCAACCAATTATTGGGCAAATGCAAATATCAAACATTTTTGGTGGATTTGTAAAGGATTTTGGAAATGATCACAGAATATTGGGTGGAACTTTTGGACATTTTTACTACTTAGAAAATACTATTTATCAAATTGGTGGTGTTAGTATCGGTGTTGGAGGTGCTTATCGTTCGCCAATGAAAAAAGATATTCATTTTATTACTTCGTTGCATTTAGGTGCAGTTTTAATGGGTGGTGCAAATTCAAATTATTCAACCGATTATAACGTTGATTTTCTCGATTCTGCTCGAACTTATAATATTGGACCAGGTGCAATGGTGTCTTCCGAATCAATTTTGCGTCTTTCATTTGGCTCAATCTATCTAAAATATAATTTTTGGTGGATTCACACTTGGGATGGCGCTCCTGGCGATGAAATTATTGGTATGCTCGCTCCTAAAATTAGATTTAGAATTTACGAAAATTGGTTTTTAGGAATAGAATATTTGTACTATCACCGACGTGGAAAATATGACGAATTACAGAATGTTAGTTACAAAAATAATGAAGAACGAATTTTTGTCGGCTATGCATTTTAGCATAATGTTGCTTTATTTGGAGAATGAATGAAAAAAATAATCGTAATTTTAACTCTTTTCGCAATTTCTAGTATTTATGCGCAAGAAAATGATAGTCTTAATTCTGTAATTTCTGCTTCTGTAAGAGCAGTTACTCCAATAGGAATTTTTGCTAAAAATTGGAATACAGGAACTGCTTATTATTTAAGTTATGGTTGGGTTTTTTCGGATGAATGGGGAGTTGATTTTCAAGTTGGTTATAATAAATACCGATTAAAAACTAACTCAAATTACTCTGTTCCAAAACTTTCAATGCTTGCTTTTCAAGTCGGCGGGCGTTATTACTTTCTTAATGGAAGTGTTAAACCTTATGCTGTTATTTTATCCGGCATCAATTATATAAGGCTATATTATAAATCAAATGATATTCTTGTTGACGAAAGGGAAGTTCACATGAATTTTCAACTTGGTGCTGGATTGAATGTTGATTTATTTAACAATTTTCAACTTGAAGTTTCTGGTTTATATAATTCGCACCTAATTAACCCAAGTATTCCATACAATTTAACTGGAATAGAATATGGTTTTGGAATAAACTGGACTTTTTAGCTCGCTTCGGATTTTTCTAAAATTTGTTTTCATTGTTTTTATACGTATTTTTGCAATCGTAAATGAAAATGTGTTTAAACCTCACAGAAAAGTGAGGTTTTTTATTAGGAGTAAATTTGAAAAATATTAGAAACATTGCAATTATCGCTCACGTTGATCACGGTAAAACAACTTTAGTTGACGAATTGCTAAAACAAAGTAAAATTTTTAGAAAAAATCAGGTTGTTCAAGATTGCTTTTTGGATTCTAACGATTTAGAACGTGAACGTGGAATTACAATCTTAGCAAAAAATATCAGCATTCCATATAAAGATTTTAAAATAAATTTAATTGATACACCTGGTCACGCTGATTTTGGTGGCGAGGTTGAACGCGTTCTTAAAATGGCTGATGGTGTTCTACTTTTAGTTGATTCGTTCGAAGGACCAATGCCTCAAACACGATTTGTACTTGAAAAAGCGCTAAATCTTCATCTTAAACCAATTGTTGTTATAAACAAAATTGACCGCCCTGATAATCGTCCTTTGGAAGTGCTTGACGAAATTTATGATCTTTTTATCGATTTGGATGCTACTGAAGACCAACTTGATTTCAAATATGTTTACGCAAGTGGAAGAAATGGCTGGGCTGTTAAAAAATTAACAGACGAACCTGTTGACCTAACCCCTTTACTCGACAGAATTATAACCAATATTCCACAACCAGAATTGCTTGAAGGCGATACTCAAATGCAAGTTACTTCAATCGATTATAGCGAGTATGTTGGTCGTATTGGAATAGGTAGAGTTTTTAGAGGAACCTTAAAAAGAAGTGAACCACTTAGTATAATTAAACGCGATGGAAGCATTCGTAAAATTAGTGTTAAACAACTTTTTACATTTGAAGGTCTTGGAAGATTGGAAGTTGACGAAGTTCAAACCGGAGATATTTGTGCAATTGTTGGAGTTGAAAACATCGATATTGGCGACACAATTGCCGGTGGTGAAACTCCAGAACCAATGCCAATTATTGCAATTGATGAACCAACTATGAGCTTAAATTTTACTGTTAATACTTCGCCTTTTTACGGAAAAGAAGGTAAATATGTTACATCTCGCCATTTACGCGATAGACTTTACAAAGAATTAGAGCAAAATGTGGCTCTTCACGTAGAAGAAACTGGCTCGCCAGATACTTATAAAGTTTCTGGAAGAGGAATTTTGCATCTTTCCATTCTTATGGAAAATATGCGTCGTGAAGGATATGAATTTGCAGTTGGTGCGCCAAAAGTAATTTATAAAGAAATTAATGGAAAAAAAGCTGAACCAATTGAAACTCTTGTTGTTGATGTTCCACAAGAACTTACTGGAAAAGTGATTGAAATTGTTGGAAATAAACGTGGTGAAATGACTAAAATGGAGCCAAAAGGTTCGCTAACCAAACTAGAATTTCATATTCCAGCACGTGGTTTAATGGGCTTAAGAAATAGAATTCTTACTGCTACTTTCGGTGAAGGAACAATGCATCACCGGTTTTATCAATATGAATATTTCAAAGGTTCAATTGCTCACAGACAAGCTGGAGTTCTTATTGCAATGCACGAAGGAACTTCCACAACTTATGCTATAAATTCACTTCAAGATAGAGGTAAATTTTTTGTTGAGCCAGGCGAAATTGTTTATCAAGGACAAATTGTTGGCGAGTATAATAAAGAAAACGATATTGAAGTGCATATAAATCGTGAAAAGAAAATGTCAAATATGCGATCTTCTGGTGCAGATAAAGCAGCTAAAATTGTTCCAGCGCTCAAATTTACTTTGGAAGAATCTCTCGAATATATAAAAGAGGATGAATTGATTGAAATTACTCCAAAATCGATTAGAATGCGAAAACTGCATTTGGACCCTCATAATCGCAAAAAATATAATATGCGTGAAGAATAATATATAATTTTAATCAATTGGTAAGAATTTAGAATAAATAACTTGATTTTTATCAATTGATTCTATTAATTGAAGTGCACTTTGGTAAATATTTGTTAACTGAGTTGAGGTAAATTATGTCAGTATTTCATGAGTTTCAATGCCCAAGAAATGTATATGAAAAATTAACAAGAGATCATCAAAGGTTGGAAGAAGATTTAAATGGCGATAATATTTTTGCATTCGCTTCAACAGTCGTTTTTCTGCAACCTTGGATTAAAAATTCACCACTTGAATCAAGTGAAACTATTAAGCGATTACTGCGAAAAGTTTCTCGCCATCCGTTTGTTAAAATTTGTAACGACATTACTTCCGCTAAAAGTCACTTTAAATTAGAACTTTGTGATAAAGGCGGTGCACTTTTACACGTTGGTGATGAACAGATTGATATTGATGATTTTAAGCGTGATTTACTCGAATTGTTTGATGCTTTCTTTAAACACAAATAAGATTTCAATTTTTTATTTGATTAAATAGAATATCCCAAATTTTAATGTTAGTAGCAATCGTTTGTTGTTAACACTAAAATCGAATAATATTCCAAGTTTTAGAGCTATTTTTGAGCGATTGCAATCTGAACAATTCCAAAAGTGGCTTGATTTATTGTAACAGTTTTGAAACCCGCATCCAATAAGTACTTTTTCAAATCAATTTTTGCATCGAACTCATCAACTGATTCTGGTAAATATGTATATGCTTCCTTATCCTTTGAGATTAAATTGCCGATAAAAGGTAAAATATTTTTGAAATAAAAAAGGTAAATCCATTTAATAAAAGCATTGGATGGAAGTCTAAATTCCAAAATTGTAGCTTTTCCGCCAGTTTTTAATATTCTGTGAAACGACTTAAAACCTTCGAGCAAATCGTAAAAGTTTCTAACTCCAAAAGCGACAGTTATATTTGTAAACGAATTATCCTTAAAAGGAATTTCTTCAGCAACAGTTTCTACCAAATTTCCATTAATCCAATCCGATTTTTGCTTAAATAGTTTAAGCATATTAAATGATAAATCAGCACCGACAATCTTTTTCACTCCCATTTTTTTTGCTGCTATGGCAAAATCGCCAGTTCCGCAGGCAACATCCAAAAGAAATGAATTATTGTCAATTTTACTTAGTTTTAGTGCTTTTTTTCTCCAATAAAAATCGACGCCACCACTTAAAAGATGGTTCAAAAAATCGTAACGATAAGAAATTGAATCAAAAATTCTTCTAACTTGCTTCTTTTTATCCATAATTAAAATTCCATTTTATTAAAAGTAGTAAATTCAGCTAATTGCTCAAGATTTACTAAAATTATATTTTCTAATTGTTGCTTTCATAATCAAAAATTTCACAATTTCGATATTTATTCCACAAGTTGAACAAATATTTTGCTAAATACATTGTTACAACCATAAAAATAAATCCAGCAATTACATCAACAACATAATGATAACGCAAATAAACGGTGGCAAAAATTAATAAAATTCCCGTTGGGTAAATAAAATATCGGGATTTTGTTTTAAATTTATATGACAAATACATTACAATTAAAGTCATTTGTGTATGTCCACTTGGGAAAACATCGCGTTGAACAACCTCTATTGGATTTAATGTGCCTTGTGGAACCGCTTCGGCTGTATTAATAATTTCGCGTAAGTGATTTGTGAGCCAAATTCCGGGTAATTCAAAGTTTGTTATTTCAAAATTATGCAATGTAAAGCGAGGTCCAACTGCCGGGACTAAAAAATAGCCAATATAAGAAAGTACAAAACCTAGTGTAATTGAAAAAGCCGCAAATCTGAAACTCAAAATCTTCTTTTTGAGCTGTAATTCAACAATTAGGATAATTGGTAAAAAGAAGAACGTTGAATAGGCTATTTGTAAAATTTCAGTTAAAACTGGGTTTGAATATTGAAAAAGAAATTGAGTCGGATTTACTCCAAAAATAAACTTATCAATTGCCATTAAATATTTATCGCAATCAACACCAGCAATTGGTTTTACCATAAAATATATTTCTTTAAATGAAATAAATATTGTTGGAAGTATATACCAATAGTGAAATTCTCGCCAAAAAAGACTTTTTACGGTTGCGTCTTTATGGGCAATAAAAACTATAAAAATTGATAATATAGTATTAAAAAAAATGTGGTTTATCCAATCATCAACTCTATTAAAAAAAATAATGTTTAATAACGTTAATAACGAAGCAAATGAAATAATTAATAAATCAATTGCGTATAGATTTAGTAAATAATTTTTGGAGAATTTCATCATCTAAAAATAAAGATTGAAAGATAGGTTAAGTAAATTATTAGCCCGAGAATATCGTTTGAGGTGGTTACAAAAGGTCCCGTTGCTACTGCTGGGTCAAGTTTTAACTTTTTAAGAATAAGTGGCACAGTTGCACCAAGCATTGTGGCAAAGACGATTATTGTAATCATTGAGGCTGCCAAAACGAGTAAAAATAGATGATCTTTAAAGAAAAATGAAGTAGCTAAATATAAAATTCCGCTAATTACAATTCCATTCATAATGCCGACCATAAGTTCTTTTCCAAGTTTTTTTAGGGAATCTTTAAACCACAATTCTCCAGTACCAATTCCTTTAACCATAACAATTGCGGCTTGGCTTCCAGAACTTCCGCCCATTGCCATTAAAATTGGAAAAAAGAATGCTGCAATTGTAATTTGAGCAATTATGTGTTCAAAGTTTGATAGTAAAAAAACACCTAAAAGTTCGCCAATAAGAGCCATTAAAAGCCAAGGCAATCTAATTCGCGAAATGCGAAAAATAGAGTCGCTAGATTCTTGTTCTTCAGAAAGACCAGCCATTTTTTGAATATCTTCATCAGCTTCTTCTTGAATAACGTCAACAATATCATCAATTGTAATTCTGCCAAGCATTACTTTATCTTCATCAACAACTGGAATTGCAACCAAATTATACTTTTTCATTACGTTAGCAACATGCTCTTGATCTAAATCGGGAGTAACGTAAATTAAATCTTCTTGCATAACGGAAGTTATTTTTGTCCGCAAAGGATTAATCAGCAACGATTTTAGAGTTACAATTCCAACAAGGACTTTTTGACTATTAATGACATAAATTGAGTAAATATGTTCAAAATCTTCGGCATTATTTCTAACTGCTCTAATAGCGGCTCTAATTGTTCCGGTATCTTCAATCGAAACAAAATCGCTACTCATAATACCGCCGGCAGTATCTTCGTCATATTTTAGAAGTTCTTTTACATCATTGGAGTCTTCAACATCCATCATATTAAGAACTTCGTCGGCAACTTCATCGGTTAATTCGCCTAAAATGTCAGTTGCGTCATCGGTTTCAAGTTCGTCAATAATATCGGATAACTTTTCGGGATCAATTTTATTTATGATTTTTTCGCGAAGATTTTCATCAATTTCGATAATTACTTCGCCAGCAGTTTCGGTATCTAAAAGTTCAAAAAGGTATTGAGCGTTAGAAATACTTGAGTGATTTATAATTTCGGCAATATCGGCAGAGTGAATGTCGGCAAATAGGTTTAAAAGGGTGGAAGAGGCTTTTTCTTTAACCAAATCCGCAATGTTATTAAGTAGTTCATTATCTACTTGGATAACATCTTTTACCGCTATTTTATCTTTATTCTCTTCCATCGTTACTTTGCTTTGAAAGGGTTAATGCTAACCAAACAAATTCTTCAATACTTAATGTTTCGGCGCGTCGTGAAAAATCGAAATCAATTTCGCTAAGATTATTACTTGCAAAGATACTATTATTCAATGAATTTTTTAAGGTTTTTCTTCTATTTCCGAAGGAAGATTTTACAAAATTTATAAAAAATCGGTCGTTTAATTCGCTATTGCAAATTTTATCAAATTTAAGACTAATTATAGCTGAATCAACTTTCGGTTTTGGAACAAAAACTGTTGGAGGAATTTTGAATTCTAAGTTTACAGTAGCAAAATAGTTCAAAATTACTCCAAGAATTCCATAATCTTTCGAATTTGGCTTAGAAATCATTCTTTTTGCAACTTCGTATTGAACCATAATTAATGCATCGCTAAATAAAGTTCTGCTCTCAATTAGCTTAAAAATAATTGGCGAAGTAATGTTGTAAGGAATGTTGCCAATAACTCGTAATTTATCCGACTCAAAAACCTCAGAAAAATCCAATTTTAAGAAATCTTTGTTTATAAATTTGACATTTGGAAACTGATTTGAAAGCTCGTCAATAACTCGTGTGTCAATTTCTATTGCTTTAATATTATAGGATATTTTAGAAAGCTCGTTAGTTAAAGCTCCGCGTCCGGGACCTATTTCAATTATGCTGTCATCTTTTTGTGGATTAAAACAGTCGATAATTTTTAAAATAGTATTTTTATCGGTTAAATAATTCTGTCCAAATTTCTTTAATGGTTTGTTTTTCATAGTTCAAAATTATTAAAAATATTAAGCACTTGAAAATGAAATGAAGTTTATCTTTGCATATAAAATTATCGATTGCTATCTTCACAAATAAAAATAAAATTAAATAACGAAGAGCAAAATGGATAATTCAAACTTTATAATTACAGTTGACCTTGGTGGAACAAAAATTCTTTCTGCATTAATAAATGCAAAAAACGAGATTGTTGGAAAAGTTAAAATTCCCACAGATTCCACAAAAGGAGCCGATTTTATTGTTGAGTGTATTGCCGAATCGATAAATAGTCTTTTGGAAACCCACAAAATTGACGAAAAGAATATTGAAGCAATTGCAATGGGAGTTCCAGGCACAGTAAATCCAATTTCCGGTTTGTTAAGTAATGCTCCAAATTTAGGAATTAGGGATTTTAATATAAAAGAAGCATTGCAAAAGAGCTACAAAATTCCAGTTTTTCTCGAAAATGATGTAAATCTTGCTGCACTTGGAATAAAAAATCACGAGTTTAATAACGAAGTTAATAATATGCTCATTGTCTTTATTGGTACTGGAATTGGCGGAGCCCTTATTTTTAACGGAAATATTTATCGTGGAACAAACTTTTTTGCTGGCGAAATTGGGCACATGCTTGTAAGCAACAAGGGTGAATTAGCTTTTAGTAAAGATTCAAAAACTTTTGAAATGGTTGCCAGCAGAACCGCAATTGTTGAAAATATTAACAGAAAAATAAAAAAAGGCTATAAAAGTAATATCCAAGAATTCATAATTGGCGATAAAATTAAAAGCAATGCTTTAGCAAATGCAGTAGCAAGTGGTGATAAATTAGTAAAAAAAGAAGTTAAAAAAGCCTTTAAAGTAATTGGTTCGGTTCTTGGGAGCATAACAACTTTGTTAAATATTGATACAATTGTGCTTGGTGGTGGAGTAATTGAAGCGTTAAACGATTTTGCAATTCCAGAAATAAAAAAGAGTTTTGACAGAGCCGTACTTCCAGAACCAGGTAAAAATGTTAAAATTATTGCCACAAATCTTGGTGATGACGCTCCACTTTATGGAGGAATATCACTTGTTGAGGAATTTTTAACTAAATAAATTCGCTCTCAATATTCTCTAATTCTTCCGATTTTTGTGTCCAAATTGAATAAATGCTATCTAATTTATTCTTAAGATTTTCGTATTCTTTGTTCTTTTCAACAGAAAGCCGTGGATTTGAGTAAATCTTTTCATCACCAAGCTCAATTTCTAAATTTTCAATCTGCAACTCAAGTGTTTCAATTTCACTTTCTAATTTGGTTACTTCTTTTTTTAGAATTTTTGTTGCTTCGTAACGTTTTTTACGATTTTCGGCATCAAACCGCTTTTGGTCTTTTCTATTTGTGTTGGAAATAGCAAGTTTATCTGTGGATTTTTCTTCCTCTTTTTCGATTATTGAATCTCGTTTAGTAAAATAATAGTCAATTCCACCAACAAAAAGAGTCTGTTTCAGTTTTCTAATCTCAAAAACTTTATTTACAATCGGCTTAAGAAAATCAACATCGTGAGAAACAATTATAAGCGAGCCACTAAAATTTACTAATGCGTCTTGTAAAACCAATTTAGAATTGTAATCAAGATGGTTTGTCGGTTCGTCAAGAATAATTAAATTTGCTTTGGTTAGTAAAATTTTAGCTAAAGCAACGCGACTTTTTTCACCTCCAGAAAGCACTTTTGTCTTTTTGAAAACATCATCGTTTGTAAACAAAAATGAACCAAGAATTGTCCTAATTTGCTGTGGAGTTGATTCAATGGAACTTTGCATAACGCAATCGATAACGTCGCTTTCCAAATCTAAATCAGCAGTTACTTCCTGAGCATAGTACGAAGTAATTGTATTATGACCAACAATCATTTCTCCGCTATTGTAGCCAATTTTTTGAGCAATTATTTTTGCTAAAGTAGTTTTTCCTGCACCATTTGGTCCAACAAATGCAATTTTATCACCACGTTCTACTCTAAAATCCAAATTACTAAAAACAAGATTATCGTCATATTTTTTTGTAAGTGATTTAATATCAATAGGAATTGAGCCACTTCGCGGTGGTTCGGGAAAACGCAGATTTATTTTTCCCTCAAAATCTGGAAGTTCAAGCTCTTCAAGTTTGTTTAGCTGTTTAATTCTACTTTGAACTTGCTTCGCTTTTGTTGCTTTATATCTAAAACGTTCTACAAAATCTTCAGTTTGCTTTCGCTTTCTTTCTTGGCTTTGAAAATTTGCAATTAATTGCTTGTCACGTTCTTCTTTAAATCGCAAATAAGCATCATAATTTCCATTATAAAGAGTAAGCTTTTTGTTGAAAATTTCAAGCGTTCTTTGAGTCAATTTATTCACGAAAAATCTATCGTGTGAAACAAGAAGCAAAGCACCTTTATAATTCATCAAAAAATTAATAAGCCATTGAAGAGAATCGATATCAAGATGGTTTGTAGGCTCATCTAAAAGAATAATATCATGATTTCCGAGAAGAATTTTGGCAAGTTCAATTCGCATTTGCCATCCACCAGAATATGTGGAAACGGGTTGAGAAAAATCGTCAACCGTAAATCCAAGACCTTCGAGCACTTTTTCAATCTGCGAGTTTATGGAATAATAGTCAATTTCGATTTTCTTATTTTCCAAATTGCCAAGCTCATTTATTGCACGTTCTCTTTCAATTTCAGAATTTGATGTATTTATTATTTCGTGAAGTTGCATTTCCGAAACTTCAATTTCTCGCACTTTTACAAGTGATATCTTAACTTCATCAAATACGGAATTTGTTGATGTGTTTAAATACTCTTGTGGAAGGTAACCTGTAGAAATGTTCTTTTGCTTTTGAATTTGTCCAGAAGAAGTTTCTTCAAGACCAGCTATTAGTTTTAAAATGGTTGATTTTCCAGTACCATTTGCACCAACAAGAGCAATTCTATCGCCCTTGTTAATTTTTATGTTTGTGGATTCAAAAAGCGGAACTCCAGTAAATTGGATTGAAACTTCAATTAAATCTATCATATAAAAATTTTTTAATTAACGAATAACAGCAAATTTTGATGTGGTAATTTTATCAACTTCTTCATCAAAAGCTACTAAAAGATAAATTCCACTACTTACAAATTTACCATTTTCATCTTTACCATCCCAAAAAGTTATGCGTCCACCAGGAGTTTCTAGTTCTTTTATTAATTCCCCAGAAATTGATAGAATTTTAATGGTGCTATTTTGCACTAATCCATCAAAAGTAACATATTCGTGAACTCCAATTTGAAACGGACTTGGGTAAGTTAAAATTTTATCAAATTCTTGTTTTGGTTCAAGTGATGATGTTGTTAATGTGCTTAATCCGTAACTTGTTCCAATATAAACAAGACCGGAATTTTCGTCAATTGCCAAAGATAAAATATTATCCGATGGAAGTGGACTATTTTTGCTATCATATTGAGCAATAAGCGAAGAGCCATCAGCGGACATTACAAAAAGTCCTTGATAAGTTCCAACCCATTTATAATTTAATGGATCTACTGCAATTGCGGTAATTGATTGCTGACGCAAACCAAAAACGGACGTAATTAAAGAATTTGGAGAAGCAGTATTTGCAAGAATATTCATTCCGCTCGTAGTTCCAATCCATAATTCACCACGCTTATCAACAGCAATTGCGTTTACGTAATTTGAATTTAATCCATTTGTAGTAGTTAACTGTCCCCAAACATCGTTTGAATTATCCGCTGGCGAGCTATTTTCATTAAAATAAAATAAACCTCTTCCAAGAACATTAAACCACTTTGTGTCATATTCATCAATTAAGCCATCAAGCATAAAATTATCAAGCGTTAATGGAGAAAAAGGGAAAGTATAGTGATACCAAGTTGAATTTGATGTTAATTGAATTAAAGGCTTTCCATCATCTGAAGCATGATTAAAAAACCACAAATCACCTTTGCTATCACGTCGAGCGTTCATTATAACAACAAAATTTGGATAGCCTGGAATTCCAACAAGCTCAGAATTACTTGCATTTAAGTAAGAAAATGTACCATTATTTTCAATTGTAAGTCCCGAACCCCAATTGGAAAGAAACACATTATCACCATCAGCATACACATTATGATAATTATTATTAGGCAGTTCTGGAAAAGTAGTAGTGTTGTAGTTAGTCCAAATTCCATTTTCAAATTTCATAAAACCACGACCAAATTCGTCCTTTCCGGTTCCAACCCACAAAGCTCCATTTTTGTCAACAGTTAAACTTTCGAAGGAATTATTTATTGGTCCATTTGGCATAAAAATTTGACTACTATCGCCATTTATTTTTATTGAACCATTATTTGAGGCAATCAAAATTGAGCCATCACCAGCAACCGCAACTTTATTTAATGTATTTGTTGTGGAATAAATTGATTTATTTGTAACTCCATCATAGCTGTTTAGAGAATTGGTGAATAAAACAAGCAATTCATTTTCAAAAATTTCAATATCTAAAACTGCAGTAGAATAAGCATAAGGCACCCAATTTGTTCCATTAAAAGTAAACAAACCTTTATCAGTTGCAGAAATGATTTTATCATTAAATTTTAAGGTTTTATAAATTTTACTTGCGGCAATATTTGTAGTTGTTAAATAAGTTGTCCATGATTCTGGAGCAAGTAAATTAGTTGCACCATCATTTTGAATAGCAATTCCATAATCAGTTGAAACATAAATTTTGCCATCATAAACAGCACTATTAACACTTATTGAGCTTGGGAAATCTCCAAATTTTGCTGTGGATGAAATAAAGTTAAGATCATCTGTGTTTATTAAAGAGAGTCCAAATTGGGTTGAAATATAGGCTATGTTACCGACAATTAAAATATCATTTATTTGTTTGGAAGTATTTGGTGATTCAAAAATATCTTTAATAGAAACTATTGCTTTATCATTAGGATTGTAAATATCAATCATTCCATTTTGCATACCAAACCAAATATTTCCATTTTGGTCGATACCCGAAGCTGTGATATTTTGGTTGCTCAATCCTTCAGAATTGGTTAAAAATGTTTCAAAATTGCTAGTGGAATTAGAAAAATATCCAGCACCACCAGTTGTTGCAATCCAAAACCCGATATTTGTTGGTGAAATATGCGTAACATTATCCATATTAGCGTAATTTTTCCAAACTCCAATATTTTGTGAAAATAGGGAAGTGGTAAATATAAAAATTAAAATAATAGATTTTTTTAGTAACATATTTTTGCCTTAAATTCAATAATTAGTATTTGAGATAATAAATACAAAAAGTTTAATTATGATTGCATAGATAATTAAAAATGCAAAAAAAAAATAGTTATTTATTTGTCCCAAAATTACAGTTTTTTCATAAAATTATATCGATAAAATAAAACGCTTAAATTTGGCAAAAAATTACGCCAAAATTCGTCCCATTGCATTTAAATTTTTTGGGTCAAGTAAATATCTTCCAAGATTTTCATCATCGCCTTTCATTCCACCATGAAAATCGGAGCCACCAGATTCCAACAAGCAATATTGATTAACAATTCCTTTATAATATTTTTTTTGATAATCGTTGTGCGAAGGATGATTTACCTCAATTCCGTCAACGCCAGAATTTATAAGCGAAAGTAAAATTGATTCTTTCAAATGTCCTGGATGAGCAATAAAAGATAATCCACCAGCATCAGAAATAAGTTTTAATGCACTCTGAGATGAAACGTGAATTTTTCTTTCGTAGGCAGGACCATCGTCACGTAAATATTTTTGGAAAGCTTCGTAAAAATCTTTAACAATTCCTTTTTTCATCATTGCCAAAGCAATATGAGGTCTTCCAACAGCAGAATCTTTAGCAATTTCCAATACGTCATTAATTGTAATATCAAAACCCAAATTTGCTAATTTATCTATCATAATTTTGGCACGTTGAACTCTCTCATCTCTAAAAAAGCTTAAATACTTGTTTAATTCCGAGTTGTCAGTATCAATAAAATATCCAAGAAGATGAACTTCGCGGTCTTCAACATCTGTGCTTATTTCTAAACCGGGAATTACAACAACTCCAATCTCTTTACCGACTTGTGTTGCTTCTTCCAAACCGTTAAGACTGTCGTGGTCAGTAATGCTAACAATGTTGATATTTAAATCTTTTACTTTTTTAATCAATTCTGTTGGTGTATAAAATCCATCAGAAAAAGTTGTATGCATATGTAAATCAATTCGGGGATGTACTTTCACTCAAAAGACTCTTTAAATTTTTCAAAATTGACAATACGGAGTTTATTTCCGTCCATTTCAACAAAGCCACGTTTAGCAAATGAGTGAAGAGTTCGAGAAATAGTTTCGCGGGAAGTTCCAGCCATATTTGCTAGATCTTGTTGCACAGGAAGTTTATCAATTTCTACTACTCCGCCTTTAATTTTTCCAGAATACTCAGCAATTTGTAATAAAACAGTTGCAACTTTACCTTCGGCATCTTTTAGTGAAAGAGCTTTAATTTTCATATCGGCATTTCGCAAGCGTGCTGTTAGCTCTTGCAAAAGAATAACCGAAATTTCAGGATGATCGTGAAGCAATTGCAAAAAATCATTACGTTGTATAAGAAAAACCTCAGATTCTTCAATAGCAATAACATTTGCAGAACGAGCTAAACCGTCTAAAATTGCCATTTCACCAAAAAAATCGCTATCACCTAAAATTGTTAAAATAACTTCGCGTCCATCTGAGCTTGACCGCGAAACTTTAACTTTTCCGTTAAGAATTACAAAAAGAGCGTTTCCAGCATCTTCTTCTAATAAGATTGGTTCCTCTTTGTTGTATTTCCGTTTACTACCAATTTTTTCAATTTTTAGTAAAGTTTCAATTGGTAAATCAGCAAAAATCGGCACATATTGTAAAGAAGCAGATTCTATTTCCATAATATTAACCTAAGTATTTTGAATTAAGTCAAATAAATATTACCAAGATAATCATTTTAAAATTTAAATATAAAATAATTTAATAAGATGAAAGATTAAGTTTGCATTAAGGAAATGGATAACTATCATTTTTCTATAGTAAATGGCAAATATTTTACGCTTATTAGTAAAACAAAATTAAAAGCTATCAATTAATTAAAAGCAAATATATTTATAGCCTAAACTATTTAACTAAAGTGAGAAACAAATCTGAATATATTATATAAAATAGGCTAAATAATTGAATAATTAAGGAAATCTAAGTAATTTTGCATTCGTAAATAAATAAAAGTAATTTTGTTAATAAAAATAAATAATTTAATTAAAACCTAAGATGGAGGAAATAATGGCAGTTAAAATAGGAATTAACGGCTTTGGAAGAATTGGACGTTTAGTTTTTAGACGTGCTATGGAATTAAACGACGTAGAAGTAGTTGGTATCAACGATCTATTAGATGTTGATTATATTGCTTATATGTTAAAATACGATTCAACTCATGGTAGATTTAAAGGTGAAGTTAGCGTAAAAGATGGTCATTTAGTTGTAAACGGTAAAACAATTCGCGTTTCTGCTGAAAAAAATCCTGCTGACTTAAAATGGAATGAAGTTGAAGCAGAATATGTTGTTGAATCAACAGGACTTTTCTTAACAAAAGAAAAAGCTCAATTACACATTGATGCTGGTGCAAAAAGAGTTGTATTATCAGCTCCTTCAAAAGATGATACCCCAATGTTTGTTATGGGTGTAAATAACGAATCTTATGCAGGCGAAGCAATTGTTTCTAACGCATCTTGCACAACTAACTGTTTAGCACCAGTTGCTAAAGTTCTTCACGATAATTTTGGAATTGTTAGTGGTTTAATGACTACTGTTCACGCAACAACAGCAACACAAAAAACTGTTGATGGTCCTTCAATGAAAGATTGGAGAGGCGGACGCGGTGCTGGGCAAAACATTATTCCTTCTTCAACTGGCGCTGCAAAAGCAGTTGGCAAAGTTATTCCAGAACTTAATGGAAAATTAACTGGAATGTCATTCAGAGTTCCAACTCCAAACGTATCAGTTGTTGATTTAACAGTTAACTTAAAAACACCAACTACTTATCAAGCAATTAAAGACGCAATGAAAAAAGCTTCTGAAACAAATCTTAAAGGAGTTTTAGGATATACAGAAGAAGCTGTTGTTTCTAATGATTTTCTTGGTGAAGAAAGAACTTCTGTTTTTGATGCTGAGGCTGGAATTATGCTAAACGAAACTTTTGTTAAAGTTGTTTCTTGGTATGATAACGAATGGGGTTATTCTTGTAAAGTTGTTGATTTAGTTAGATATATGGCAACAAAATAATTGTTTTATAGACGGCATTAGCCGTCTTTTTTTTATTAATTTTAGAGGATATTATGAATAAATTAACAATTGATGATGTTCAATTAAATGGAAAACGTGTTTTAGTTCGTGTTGATTTTAACGTTCCACTTGATGAAAATCAAAAAATTACTGACGATAAAAGAATCACTGCTGCTTTGCCAACTATTGAAAAAATAATCAAAGATGGTGGAAAAACAATTTTAATGAGTCATCTTGGAAGACCAAAAGGCAAAGTGCAACCAGAATTTAGCTTAAAACCAGTTGCAGAAAAATTAAGCGAATTACTAAACAAAGAAGTTAAATTTGCAAACGATTCTATTGGAAGCAGTGTAAATGAGTTAGTTTCCCAAATGAATAATGGCGATGTTTTACTTCTCGAAAATTTAAGATTTCACATTGAAGAAACTGATAATAGCGAAGAATTTTCGAAAGAATTGGCAAGTATTGGTGATATTTATGTAAATGATGCTTTTGGAAGTGCTCACCGAGCACATGCTTCAACCGAAGGTGTTACAAAATTTATTAAAACATGCGTTTCTGGTTATTTAATGAAAAAGGAATTGGATTATCTTCACAGTGCAATTGCTGAGCCAAAAAGACCATTTACAGCCATTCTTGGTGGTGCAAAAATTACTGGCAAGATTGATGTTATTGAAAATCTACTTACAAAAGTTGATACTTTAATAATTGGTGGAGGAATGGCTTACACTTTTTATAAAGCTCAAGGACTCGAAATAGGTACTTCACTTTTGGATGCTGACAAAGTTGAATTGGCAAAAGAAATGCTTGTAAAATTTGAATCTTCAAAAGTAAAAGTACTTCTTCCAAAAGATGTTGTTGTTGCAAGCGAGTTTGATAACAATTCACCTTCAGAAGTTGTAAAAATTGACTCAATTCCAGCCGATAAAATGGGCTTAGATATTGGTCCAGAAACTATTGAACTCTTTTGCAATGAAATTAAAAACAGTAAAACTGTTGTTTGGAACGGTCCAATGGGTGTTTTTGAATTTGACAATTTTGCAACAGGCACAAATGCAGTTGCAAGTGCATTGGCAGAAGCAACCGCAAATGGAGCTATTACAATTATTGGTGGTGGTGATTCTGCTTCAGCAATTAAAAAAGCAGGACTTGCCAAAAAAGTATCTCACGTTTCAACTGGCGGTGGTGCATCTTTAGAATTTTTAGAAGGTAAAATTTTACCAGGTGTAGAAGCTTTAACAAACGCGTAAAAATTAGTTAGTAGTGAACGAATATTTTCGTTCACTACTATTTTATTTTGAGCTTACTTAAAATGATTTCGGTTTTTAAGTAGTTTATCAATTGCTTCAAACAAGGCTACGTTTGCTACAGGTTTGGATAAGTAATAATCTACTCCAGAAGCATAAGCTTTTTGTTTATCACTTTTAAAAGCATGTGCGGACAGACATAAAATTGGAATTTCGCATAATTTAGGAATATTTCTAATTTCACTGGTAAGTTGTAAACCATCTTTGCCTGGTCCCAAAGCAATATCCATAATTATTAAATCGCACACAAAATTACTATAATTAAGATAAAATTCCTCAGCAGAATTACAGCAATGCAATTCAAAATCTTTAAGTATAACTTTCATAGTTTTCTGTGAAAGTAAATCGTTTTCAACAAGTAGTATCTTTTTCATAACTGCCTAATTAAAAATAATTTTAAATTTAGAACCAACGTTTTTTTTGCTTTCTACAAAAATATCGGCATCATTTAATTCACAATATTTTTTTACAATTGCTAAACCAAGTCCTGTTCCGTCAAATTTTCTTGAATAACCTTGTTCTTCTTGACTGAAAGGCTCAAAAAGCTTTTGAAGAAAATTATCCGACATTCCTTGTCCAGTATCAATTACTTCCAAAGTTAATTTGTTTTGTTCATTATCATAAAGCTTGACCAAAACTTCTCCTTTTGAAGTGTATTTAATCGCATTATCGATTAAATTAGCAATTATTTGAGTTACACAATATTCATCGCAGTGAAGAATTGTATTATTAGCTTTCGATTCAAAATTTAGATTAATATTCTTGTTTTTAGCTAAAATTGAATGTTCTTTTATAAGTGGAATGATAATATGTGAAACAATATCTACTTCGCGTTTATATAATTTAAAAGAACCTGTTTGAATTTCTGACATATTTAAAATCAAATCAACTGTTCTTATAATCCTTTTGGAAGCAATATCAACACTATCAAAACAGTACTTAAGTTCTTCATCGAGTGAATTAGTTAACTCTTCTTTTAAGAAAGAGGAATTATTAAGAATAATATTTAGCGGTGTCCTTATTTCGTGCGAAATTTGCGCAAGAAATTCCGATTTAAGCTTTTCGGATTCTTCAGCTTTTTCTTTGGCTAAAATTAACTCCAATTCAGATTTCTTTCGCTCTGTGATATCGCTCTGAATAGCAAAAAATCCTATAATTTTGCCATTATTATCAAGAATTACATCTGTAGAACTTTTAACATCAATCATTTTGCCATTTTTACATTTGTTAATAAGTTCAAATGAATAGTGTTTTTTTTGTAATAAGTTTGACCAAAGTTTTTGGTATCCATCTTCATTCATAGCGCCACTTTTTAAAATTTTTGGAGTAACTTTGCCAACAATTTCTTCACTTGAGTAGCCATATAAATTGGTAAATTCGGAATTAATATATGTGATAATCCCTTCTAAATCGGTCATAAAAATAACATCTTTGGAATTATTAATTGCTAAATTGAGTTTTTGCAGTTGTTCTTCGGTTTTTTTTCTTTCGGTAATATTTCTAAAAACACTTAACGAAAGTGTTGGTTGGTTTTCGATTTCTAAAAATGAGTTGGAAAGTTCCAAAAACAGTTTTTTGCCATTCCAAATTGTTATTTCTCGTTCAATATATTCTGGAATAGTTCTACTAATAAATCGCATTTTATGCTTTGCTAAAATATCTGCGTGTCGCGATTCTTCATAAATACTTGCCATTGGTTTACCTTCAATTTCACTGTGAGGTTTTCCAATTAATTTGCAAAAAGCATCGTTTACTAAAATTACAGTACCTTCTTCATTCGTAATTCTCATTCCGTCAGTACTTTTTTCCCAAACAGACCTAAACTTTTTTTCGCTTTCTTTTAATGCTTTTTGGGCATTTTTTCGTTTAGTTATATCAAACATGTAATGAGTTAGGTTTTCTAATTTGCCTTTTTTATTAAAAGTGCCAATAACATTTTCAATTACTGTAATAGGCGTTCCATCTAATTGAAGATACTCTAATTCGTAATTTTCAACAGCTTTATGTTCATTTACTAATTTAATAAGAGTGTCCCTATCATTTTTATTATGATAAAGTTCTGAAATGTTAACTTTCATTAAATCGCTAACGGAATTAAAACCAAATATTTTTGCCATTGCCTTGTTGCAAAGTAAAAATTTTCCATTTACAGTAGTAATGCAGTCACCCGTAAGGTCGTTTTCAAACAATTGCTTATATTTTAATTCGCTTTCACGTAAATTACTAATTGCTTGTTTACGTTGTTTACGGATTTTAAAATCTTCTAATTCGCGTTTAATTGCTGGAATAAGTCTTGCCAAATTATCTTTCATTAGATAATCGTGTGCCCCACAACGCATTGCATCAACAGCAACACTTTCGCCAATAGTTCCTGAAATAATTATAAATGGAATATCAATATTTCTATTTTTAACTATTTTTAATGCAGATAAACCATCAAAATTGGGCATTACGTAATCACTTAAAATTAAGTCCCACACTTTTGAATCAAGCGCATCATTTAGATCTTCTTTTGTTTGAATGCACAAAAAATCGGGTGCATAACCACCACGATTTAACTCACGTAATATGAGTTCTTTATCGTCATCAGAATCTTCAATTATTAAAACATTTATTGGAATGTTCATATACTACTTTCTATAATGTTAATCGTTTGTTTTGGGTGATTCATTTAGAGCTAACCAATATACTCCAATTTTGCTTGCTACTTCAATAAATTGTACAAAGTCAACTGGTTTTCTAATAAAACTATTAGCACCAAAACCATAACTTGCCAAAATATCTTGCTGTTCTTTTGATGATGTAAGCACTACAATTGGAATAAATTTAGTTCTATCATTTGAACGTAATTGCTTCAAAACTTCAATTCCATCAATTTTGGGAAGTTTTAAATCGAGAATTACTAATGCTGGCAACGCAAATTTAAATGTTCCGTCAGCTTTAGTTCCAAGCAAATAATCTAATGCTTCAGCACCATCGCGTGCAACATCAATATCGTTCACAAGATTATTCTTTCTTAGCGCTCTAATTGTTAAAATCTCATCATCCGAGTTGTCTTCAACTAGTAAAATTATCTTTTTCATTTTTTAATTTACCTCACTATAAACGTTTAATGTAAAATAGAATATTGCTCCTTCATCAACTTTTCCTTCAGCCCAGACTAGACCATTGTGTCTGTGAATTATTCTCTGTACTGTTGCTAAACCAATTCCAGTACCAGAAAATTCTGTTTGCTGATGTAATCTTTGAAAAGTTGCAAATAATTTCTCGTAATATTTCATGTCAAATCCAGCTCCATTATCTTTAACAAAATATACACGATTTTCATTATTATCAACAACTCCAAACTCTATTTTGGCTTCATCTTTCTTCGAAGTAAATTTCCAAGCATTTTCGAAAAAGTTGTAAATAGCAGCTCTAATTAGAGTTGGGTCGGCAATATCAATCATATTTGGAGCAATTATAAATTCGATTTTTCGCTCAGTATCTTGCTCTTGCAATTCATTTTTAATCAATTCTGCAATTTCGGAAAGATTAACTTGAGTAAATTTTATAGGACTTCTTGTAACACGCGAAAGTTTAAGCATATCATCAATTAATCTTGCCATCATTTGAGCAGAAGAGCGAATTCTATCTAAGAAATTCTTCCCTTGCGTGTCGAGTAAATCGTAATAATCTTCTAAAATAGCTTGACTAAATCCATCAATGCTTCTTAACGGTGCTCTTAAATCGTGTGAAATTGAGTAAGAAAACGATTCAAGTTCTTTATTTATTGCTTCCAATTGTGCAGTTCGCTCAATTACTCTATTTTCCAAAGTTTCGTTTAGTTTTTTAATTTCATCAATAGCTATTTTTCTTTCAGTTATATTAGTGTTAAAACCGTACCAAGTAATGCCTCCATTGTTCAAGAGTTCTGGTGTTGAACGAGATAAAATCCATTGAATGCCTTTATTTGGTAAAATAACTCTAAACTCACATTCAAATGGTGATAAATTGGTTGCAGAATATTCAATAGTTTCAACAACTCTTTCCATATCATCGGGATGAATTACTTTTGCAATCGGTGTAAAATCATCAACAACATCCTCAGGTTTGCATGCAAAAATATTTATAATTCCTTCGGAAGCAATTGGAACAAAATACTTTCCATCAGCGCTTCTTGTAAATTGATAAATTAAATCTGGTACATGGGCAGATAGCTTTCTAAATTGTATATCTTTTTCGCGAATCTTTAATAACGCAACTTTGCGGTCTGTAATATCAATTATTTGAGTTATAAAATATAAAGGCTCATTATTTTCATCTCTTAAAAGTGATGATGAAACTTCCGCCCAAATTATTTCACCATTTTTTTTCAAATACCTTTTTTCAAAATTAATTGATTCATTCTCGTTTTTTAGCAAACCAATTATAAAATCGTTGCTTAAGGAAATATCATCAGGATGAGTTATTTCTTGAAAAGTGAGAGAAAGCAATTCGGGAGCATAATAACCTAAAATTTGACATATTTTGGCATTCACCTGCAAAAATTGACCACTTGTTGCAATAAGACATATTCCAACAGCAGAATTTTCGAATGCAGTTCTAAAGCGAGTTTCGCTTTCTTGCAACTTTTCTTGTGCTTTTTTAATTTCGGTTATATTTCTTGTAATTGTTAAAATATGATTAACATTATTTAACGAAATTACTGATGCTGACATTAAGCCAATAATAATATCGCCATTTTTCATCCTAAATTTGGCTTCAAGATTTGAATATCTACCTTCAGTTTTTAATCCATTAACTAATTTATCTCTATCCTTTGTGTCAACCCAAATATTTAGTTCATTTGAGGTTTTACCAATAACATCTTCTTTTGTAAATCCCGATAAAGCTGTAAATCCTTCATTTATATCAACATAAGTGCCGTCAAATTTGGTAATATTAATCGAATCGGGGCTTGTATGAAAAGCCAATTTAAATTTTTCTTCACTAGCTTTTAAGGTTTCTTCAACTTTTTGACGTGAAGCAATATGTTCAATCAACAATTCGTTTTGATGATTGTTTTGTTCAAATAAAATAGAGTTTTCAATTGAAATTCCTAATTGATTTGCCACAATTTGCAAATGCTCAAGGTCAACCTCAGAAAAGGAAATATTTTTTTTGTTGGAATAAATGCCAATAATTCCAATTATTTTATCTTCTATGAAAAGGGGAGCGCCAGCGTAAGCAATAAAATTGAATGAATTTGGCATTTTTCCAATATCAATAAAATTATTTTCATTAAGCGACCAATCAGTGACTGAAATAGCTCTTTTTTCGTCAATAATTTTTTTCCCAATGCCAAAGTTTAGTGGAATGTTTTCGGATAAAATATTTCCGTCAACACCCACAAATCCCCAAAGTTTAAGTTCGTTGTTTTCAATAATTCTTACGATGCAGACATCTACTTGAAAAGCATCTTTTAAATTGTTTAGTAACTCAGTAGTTTGTTCTTTTGGCGATAGTTTATCAATTCGTGAAGCTTTTGCGCTTGAAATAAATTTTAATCGCGAATTAACAAATTCAAGTTCTTTTGTCTTTTGTTTTATTATAAATCTCAGTGAAATTCCAATTAGTCCAAATAAAATGACTATTCCCAATAATATAGAGACAATTAAAATTAAATGTTTTGAAATCCAAGATTCATCTATTTCGCCAAACCACTTATTCTGAATTTCTACAAATTTACCATTTTCCTTAAGACGAAGCATTCCTAGATTAATAATTTTTAATAAATTTGAATTTCTTTCTTTAACAACAAATGAAAATTCTCGTGGATTTAGCGGGCGACCAACATCAATTATATTGTCGAGTTTGTATTTTTTTGCAACATCTATATGTAAAATGCCCGAAATAATTGCTGCATCACATTTACCTTTTGATAACATAATTAACGCTTCTGGCTCGCTTTTAACTGGAATTAAATTTATTTCGGGATGATTTTTAATCAAATATTCTTCCAAAGTGGAAGCAGCGTAAACAGCTACATTTTTATTTGCCAAATCTGAAATGGAAAATATTTGTCTATTTCCCTTATGGACAAATATTTTATCGTAAGTTACTTCGTGAGGAATTGCATAATCAAATTTTTTGTCGCGTTCTTCCGAATAAAACATGTCTGAAACATGAATTGTTTTATTGTTTTCAAATTCATTTTTAATTTCTGCCCAAATTCCTAATTTGAATTCTACCTTAAATTGCATTTCATCAGCAATAGCTTTCATTAAATCAATATTCAACCCTGCTGGTTCACCATTTTCGTTTACAAATTCATAAGGTGGAAAATTTGAATCACTTCCAAAAACTACTGGATTTGGTAAAGTAGTTTGCGAAAATTGTGGTTTGGAAAATAAAATTAACGAAAAGAGAATGAATAGTAATTTGATTATTCCAACATTAATCCAATTATTTATTAACTTCATAACTAATCTCTGTTTGTAAAAAGACTATTTTACACTTACTCCGTTATTCAAGTTACTAATATTTTCATTTATAAACACAAAAAATATATTTATGTAAAAATTAAGATTTACTTTAATTTTTATATAAATTTCGGATATAAATTTTAATTATTTGAGGAAAAAATGCGTACTAAATTTTTACTAATTTCTTTTTTATTTGTAGCAATGTTTTTTATAGGTTGTGATGAAGATTCACCAACTGAACCCGAAGAAAGTTCAAATTATGTTTCTGTAACTGGTGATATTACCCAAAAGTATGACGCTTTAACTTTTGCTGGAATGCAAAGTGATGATACACTTTCTGGATTTACAGTCGTTTTACAACCAATGGAGGGTGATTTATTTGCATCTAATTATTTAACATTAGCAAAAATATCTGACGAGCTTCCTGCAGTTGGGAAATATGATATAGGAATTGATATTACCTCTGGCGAGGATTTTTTAGGTGTTTATTTTGCTAATGATACAACTTTTTATGTTATGTATACTGGAACAGTTGAAATAACTAAATCAAGTAGTACAAACATTTCAGGAAAATTCGATTTAAAAGGTAGCATTTTTGAATATGATGCACCAAATCTTAATCGCATTATTGATGTAAAAGGTCAGTTTTCAACAATTCCAATGGAATTTTAAGATTTCCAAAAGAGCTAATAACAAAAATTATTAGCTCTTTTTTTAATGAAAATACAATTTATAAGTTACTCTAACATTTCTGCCAGCTTCTGGAAGTATTGATTTTACACGCGATAAGTGATTTCGATATTCTTTGTTTAGCATATTATCAAACGAAAATGAAAATGTGTGAATAATTTCTGACTGCGAAATTGAGTATTGAGCAAAGGAATTTAGGACAAAATATCCACTTGTTGACTCTTCAAATTCATCAACTCTGTCTTGTGATAATGCCCATTCTCCGTTAATTCCAAAAGATAAAATATCGTCTGAAAAACTAATTCCAACAATTCCTTTAAAAGGTGGAATTTGCGGAAGCGGTTTTCCTGTATCTTTAAAATTACCTTTTGTATAACTTGCGGATGATTTAAAAGTGAAATTATTCAAAAATTTCCACTCAAATTGTCCTTCGCCACCAATAAAAAGTGCTCCAGTTCCGCTACTTGCATAAATTGGCAAAAAAGTACTCCAATCGGTTTCGCCAGTATTTCGTGGAATAATGTAATAACTTAAGTCATTTCGGAAAAGATTGAAATTGAAAAATAAATTATCAAATTTGTGATAGATAAAAAGTTCAGTTCCAAATCCACTTTCATCTTGCAAATCGGGATTTCCAATTTCGTAGGAATATGCAGCTAAATGCGGACCTTCCGAAAAAAGTTCCTCAATTGTAGGTACGCGGGAAGATTTACTAATATTTAACCCAATATGAACGTTTTCGCTTATTGAATAAAGTGATGAAAAACTAAGCGAATATGTATTAAAAATCCTTTCTCTAATTGCACCAATTTTTGCATTTGGATTTTCATATTGTGGCGAAATTTTATCAAAATTTAGTCTGGCGGAAAATTCAAAATTGATTTTATTAAAATTTGTTGATTCGTATAAATATGTTGCTAAATTAAGCGATTTTGATGGGGGAGTAAAGACAAAGCCTCCAACAACAAAATCCCGCGATTCAAAAGAGAATCCAATATTTCCGACAGATGGAAAAAGAATGTTTTTATGGTCAAGATTTACATAACCAATATAATTTGTAATTTCAAACTCGGAGCCAATTGCACCATTTTTTTCAAATTCTTTGTGGCGGTAGTAAATTCTGCTAATTTGCGTTTCAATGTGTTCCAAATAATTTCCGTGAAGATTTATTCGCGATTTTGCATTCCACTGAAATCGTTTCATTGTTATATCAACACCTTTGGGATGCGCTCCTAAAAATCCACCAGGAACGCCGTAATCTAATTCAAAACCACGGAATGAACTGCCTACATAACCAAAATCGCCAACATAACTTCCACCAAAACTATAATTCAAGTTATCGGAATATGAGTTTTTCAAAATTCCACTTGGAGTATTTATGTCATCAGCTTTTCTTTTACTAAATTCACCTCTAAAAGCAATTGGATTAAAAGGAACTTCGATAATTGCCGAGCCTAAATATCCATTATTTGCAGTTTCTGTGTAAGCGCCAATTGTTCCAGTAATAGAATTATGAATTTCTTCTGGAATTTCCTTTCTAATTACATTAACAACACCTCCAATTGTGGTTGAAGTTTGTTGCAAAACTCTCGGTCCACGAATAACTTCAATTCTATTTACGGTAAAAGGTTCAATTGTAACTGCATGGTCGGGTGAAGAAGATGATAAATCGGTTGTTTTGTTCCCATCTTCGCTCATCAAAACTCTATCACCGCCCAAACCTCTAATAACTGGTCGTGAAGGAGCTGGTCCCATAGAACGCATTGCAACTCCAGTTTCATTTTTTAGAGTCGAAGCTAAAGTTATTCCCAAATCCTTTTGAAGTTCTTTTCCCTTAATTACGTTGGAAAGTTCGTGCAAATCGTCAAATTTAGATTGTGCATTGTGTTCTGTAACAGTTACAGTTGAAATATTTATCATTTTTGGTTCGAGCATGTAAAATCTATTTGTGGGATTATTTTCACATTTTAGCGAAAACAAGCCTTCTTTGTATGCAATGTGAGTAATTCTGACTTTAAACGCACCTTCTGGAATATTTTTAAATGTGAATTTCCCATTTAAATCGGCAATTTCATATCGTTCGAATTCAAGAATTTGAACAGCAGCGTTTATAACAGGCTCGTTTGTTTCAGAATCGTAAACAAATCCAACAAAATCGTTAGTTTGTCCAAAGGAACTTATTGATAGAAAAATGACGATAAAGGGAATTATCGTCATTTTTCTAAAATATTTACTAATTAACATTAACTGTGATTGGTGCAAAAGTGACTCCTACATTTCCATCGTGTAAAATTTTAATAGTAATTGTTGTTGAACCAGATTTTAATCCAGCAATTTTAAAAGCCCAAGGTTCATCAGCATCTTGTCCAACAATTTGAAGAACACTCGCGTCAGCGACTTCAACAAGCAAAGTATGCGGAGGCGAAGCTGGTTGGAAATGATTATTATATGAATCAAAAAATTCGACTTCAAAATGTTCGGTTGTGTCATTATTGTTGACTGATAATTGACCAATTACTTGACTATTATTTATTGCAACAAGAATATCACCAGTTATTTCGTTACTTAATTCCAATCCAACGGGAATTCCATAAACACCTTCTTCGTTAATAACTTTGACTGGAATTTTTCCTGAACGATAATCATTGTGGTCATTGTGCATAACAAAAAATTCAATATTTGTTTCACCAACAAGCAATCCTTGTAAATGGAGGGCAAAAGAACCTTCTTCGCCTTCGTGTTGCCAAATATTAGCGATAGTTGCATCTTCAAATTCCCAAGCTAAAGTCTGATATTCTGTAGAAGGTGGGTCAAATTCATTTTCATTTTCGTCAATAAATTTAATTTCATAATGCTCAGATAAACCACCTAAAGGAGCTTTTAAAGTATCTGCAGTTACTCCGCGTATAATTCGTGCAACTTCAATTCCAGAATCATAAAACACCATTCCAATGGCTTCTAAATGCTCTTCTTGAGGAGCAATTGGGTCATCTTCACAAGCTGTTGTGAAGGTAAAAATTGTAAATAAAGAGAATAGTAGAACAATTCTCCTTAAAAGAAATAAATTCTTTTTCATAAGATTTTCTCCGATTAGTTTAATTTTTAAAGTAATAATTTCAAAAAAAGACTAAGCAGAAGGTGGACCTCGGAGTTGAAAAGAATATCTTAAATTTCTTTCAAAGTAAAAATTTGTGGTTGGAAAAATTAGTTGCGCAGTTTCTAAATCAAAGTTTGTAGCATTATTTATAAAAAATGTGCTATTAAATCCATTTTGTGCAAAATTTAGTATTGGACAGTCTTTTGCCGTGTAGTGGTGCTCACTTTTTTCAACTGGAGCTTTATTTAATAGTGATTCTAAATTACCAAAATCTACTGGGTGAAAGTGGAAAGATGTGATTAGCATTAAAAACACATAAATTGCCACTAGCGAAATAGATTCGGTTTTGTGGAAAAATTTAGTGTCTTTATTTAAATTATTTATCATTATTCTTCTTTTATGCTGCCCTACTAGGATTCGAACCCAGAACAAAGGCTCCAGAGGCCTCTGTGTTACCGTTACACCATAGGGCAATTAATAGTACAAAACATCTATTTAAAAATAGTCGTTTTTAATTGTTTTTACAAAATTTATAACTAATGAGATAATTTGTAAGCTATTTAGGTTCAAAAATTATTCATTAATATGAACAAGGAAATATTCCTTTGCGGTTGCTCCAATTGATTCGGCTTGTTTAATTGTCATGTGTGTTGTATCATTTTCCGATTTTCCGCCAGCTTCAATTATTGCTAAATCACTTCCAGAAGTCATTTTAGCCAAATTTTCACAATAAGCTGTATCGCCACCATAAACTACCGATTTTCCTTTGTAAACAAATTTATAACCAAAAGCTGGTACTTTTTGCGGCGATTTGTTTTGTAGTTCATCGTCAAAATGCTCAACTTCAAAAGGGAATATTTTAACTTTTTTTCGTGTAAAAGGAGCAAAATCCATTATTGCTTGTAAATTTATTTTGTAGGATAAATCATTTCTGTAAACATCCGAAAATGCTTTAAGGATTGTTGTAATTTCAATACTTCCAAGAGGATAGTGAATGTTTAATGCAGATTTTCTCTTCATCACAAAAAGATAAGTAAGCAAACCCCAAAGTCCACCAATGTGGTCGTGATGCCCGTGACTAATAAAAATATCAGAAATTTCTAAAATCTCAGATTTTGAAAAATTTTTGTTCAAATCGCGCAAAATGCCATCACCAGGGTCAATTACAAAAAGGGAATTATCAGTTGAAAGGACAATTCCAGTTGCAATATTTGGAATGGAGCAATATATTTCTAAATATAAATCGTCTTTTTGCCAAACCATTGGGTAATTATTTGAAAATTTCTTCTTCATAAATTCCTTTATCTTGAATGTTTATCACATTCACCAAAAATATTAAATTGAAATGAATCTGCTTTAAAGTTATTTTTTAACACAATTTTATCAACAATTTCGGAAACTTTGGAATTGTTGAATTCAATAATATTTCCGCAAACCTTACAAATTAAATGTCCGTGATTTTGTATGTTGTATGAAGATTCGTAAAGCGTTTTGTTTTCGCCAAAATTTCTTTTTGCAAGCATTTCGCATTTTACAAGCAATTCGAGCGAATTATAAACAGTGGCTCGCGAAACATTAGATTTTCCAGCTTTCATTTCGAGATAAAGTTCATCAGCAGTAAAATGATCGCCACTTTCAATAGCATAATCGAGAACTTCAAAACGTTCTGGAGTTATTCTGTGTTTCCCAGCTTTAAGAAAAGCCTTAAACTCTTCGTGTGCATTTTCTTTATTCATTTTTGTTGTATTTTTTTATAGTGATTTTTTTTTGCAACTTTAATTAAATAATGATAAAATATTTCTTTTTATACACATTAAAATAGATTTTTAAGCATCAATCAACAATAAAAATATGATATTTATGCGGTTTCAAAGCCAATATTTTTCAAAATATTTGATGCTTGTTCAACAATTTCTGCCGATTCGAACGAAAGTCGGAACGTTCCACCAGCACCTTCTCTTATTTTTAACAATTCCATATCTTTAATATTTATTCCAGAATTGAACAACGCAGTGGAAATTTTACTAATTGCACCGGGTTTATCAGTTACAAAAACGAACAAATCAAATAATGGATGCAAAAATCCTTTCGTTTTTTGAGGAACTTCATCTCTATGCATTCGCGCGTTTTCAAAGTATGATTCAATTGCAGCGTAGTTATCATTGCTAATAAATCTACTTAAAGTTGATAATTCGTATAAAAATTTATCAAGTGCGGTTAAAATCTGACTTTTATTATTTGCAATTATCGATTCCCAAATTATAAAATCGCTCGAAGCAATTCGCGTCATATCGCGGAAACCACCGGCTGCCAAATCGAGAAAATTGTATGAATCAGTTTTAAGTGAAGCTGCATTTACTAAAGCTACAGAAACCAATTGTGGAAGATGGCTAATGCTTGCGGCAATTACATCGTGTTGTTTTGCTGGAATATGTAAAATATTTGAGCCAAATGAAGTAATAATTTTCTGTAAATCACCAAAAAGCGGATTTGCATTTGCGTTTTCGGTTAAAATATAAACCGAATTTTCAAAAAGGAGAGAATCCGAATTGTCAAATCCACCTTTTTCTTTTCCAGTCATTGGATGTCCGCCAATGTAAATTCCTTCACTTACAATCTTTTCCCACTTTTCCTTAAATACATTTTTTACGCTACAAACATCGGTTAATATTGTATTTGTTCTCAATTTTGGAGCAATTATATCAAAAACTTCCAACGATTTTGCAACTGGCAAGCAAAGAAAAATTAAATCGGAATTTAGTGCTTCCTCAATTGTTGCTAATTTTGAATTTATAATATTTTCATTAAATGCTTTTGAAAGAACTTCGGGTAAATCATAAGCTGAAACTACAAAATCAAAATCCGATTTTTGCAGTGCTTTAGCAATAGAACCTCCGATTAATCCTAATCCAATTATTGAAATATTCTTAATTTCCAAAACAACTCCAATTGTTTTTATTTTAAAAGCGGACAAAAAATATCGTTTTTGTCCGCTTCAAATTACTAAAATTACCCAAAATGCTTAAAGAGTTCTGCCAATTGCGTTTGCAATTACTTTTAATTCTTGAACCAAACTTAAATAATCCACTGGAAGTAACGCTTGTGGTCCATCAGAAAGTGCTTCTTCTGGTTTATCGTGAATTTCAATCATTAGCGAATCGGCACCAGCTGCAACAGCCGCACGAGCCATTGGAGCAACTTGTTTTCTATATCCAGTTGCGTGTGAAGGATCGGCAACGACTGGCAAGTGACTTCTTTCGTGAACTACTGGAATTGCGGATAAATCAAAAGTATTGCGTGTATAAGTTTCAAAAGTTCTTATTCCACGTTCGCAAAGCATTACTTCTGAGTTGCCATTTGCTAAAATATATTCAGCTGACATAAGCCAATCTTCAATTGTTGCGGCTAATCCACGTTTTAACATTACTGGAATTGAAGTATCGCCAAGTTCTTTTAGCAATCCAAAGTTTTGCATATTTCTTGCTCCAACCTGGAAAATATCGGTGTATGGGGCAATTAATTCAATTTGACTAATTTGCATAACTTCGGTAACCATTAACAAACCATATTCGTTAGCAGCTGCGCGCATTATTTTTAATCCTTCAACTCCCATTCCTTGAAATGAATATGGCGAAGTTCGAGGTTTAAAAGCTCCTCCACGTAGCACTTTTGAACCAGATTCTTTAACAACTTTTGCTAATCTAAATATTTGGTCTTCACTTTCTACCGAACAAGGTCCAGCCATAAGAATTATTTCGTTAGAACCAATTTCAATATTTCCGATTTTTATAACTGTATTTTCTTCCTTAAAATTTCTACTTGCCATTTTATAAGGAGCCGTAACTCTGTAAACATCAGTTACGCCATCAAGTATTTTAATCTTTCTAATGTCAAAACCTGGATTTACGCCAATTGCTCCAAGAATTGTTTTTGCTTCACCTCGTGATTCGTGAACTTGGAAGCCATAATCTTCTAAATGCTTTTTTATATCAGCAATTTGGGCTTCAGTTGCATTGTTTTTTAGTATTACTACCACTTTATTTACCTATTATTTTATTATAAACTTAATTTAATTGTTTAATTGTTCTATTGTTCTATTGTTCTATTGTTTCATTGTTTGATTGTTTGATTGTTTCATTATTACATTTTATTATCAATTTAGCAATTCAACAATTTAGCAATTCAACAATGTAGCAATTCAGCAATTCAGCAATTTATCAATCCTATCTATTCATGAAATTTCTTTTCTCCCGCTGTAATTGCAATATCGAGATAATCTTCTTTTGTTGGAATTGCACAAGAATAATCCGAACTATAAGCGCAATATGGATTATAAGCATAATTGAAATCGACTGTATAAACAAATTCTGGGTCTTTATTTATCTCAAAGTTCAAATATCTTCCAACGCCGTATGTTTCTTCGTTTGTAGTTTTATCCGTGAACCAAATGCTGTAATATTTGGTTATTCCATCTTTTGCTAATGTTTCGTATAATTTTACATCCAATTTGTGCTTGTCATTTTGCAATTTTAGAATGCCAAAACGCACTGATTTTCTTTCTTCGCCTTTGGTGCCATAAATTTTTACTGTATCTTTTACTGCATTTTCAATCAATTTGCCTTTAAAAATAAAATCGAAATTGGCTTCGTAATATTTTAGTGGATGAAATTCTACCTTGCTTTTAAAGTTAAAAGGCGAGTGTGAGCTATCGCGGAATTCAATGTCAGTTTTAGCTCTGCTATTTTCCAATTCGCTAATATATGCTTTTTGCTCGTCGGTATAATTTTTTCCACAAGCAACAAATAAGATGGAAATTATTAAAATCAAAAATGCGTATTTTTTCTTATCCATTAAATTTATCCTTTTCAATTTTATTTTTAAGTGAATTCAATTTTGTTAAGGCTTCCATTGGAGTAATTTCATTTATGGATAAATCCGAAATTTCTTTACGAATTTCATCGTCCTTAAATTCAAAAAGTGAAAATTGTTTATCATCATTTTGCTTGTTCTTTTCTAGTTTTGCCTTTTTTAGCTCATAAGGCGTAAGTTCTTTTCCTTCAAGATTTATTAAAATCTCTTTTGCACGATTAACCACAAAAAGCGGAAGTCCAGCCATTTGAGCAACTTGAATTCCATAACTATGATCGGCTCCGCCTTGCGTAACTTTATGAAGAAAAATTACCTTATCGCCATATTCACGAACATCAACTTTGAAGTTTTTAATTCGCGGAAAAAGTTCCGCCATTTCGTTTAACTCGTGATAATGAGTTGCAAACAATGTTTTTGCCGCTACATTCGGATTTTCGTGTAAATATTCCGTAATTGACCAAGCAATAGAAATTCCATCAAAAGTGCTTGTTCCACGACCAATTTCATCAAAAAGAATTAGACTTTTATTAGTAGCATTGTTCAAAATATTTGCTGCTTCTTGCATTTCCACAAGAAAAGTTGATTCACCAGCTGTAATGTTATCGCTTGCTCCAACGCGGGTATAAATTCTGTCAATTAAGCCAATTGTTGCACTTTCTGCTGGAACAAACGAGCCAATTTGTGCCAATAAAACCAGCAATCCAACTTGGCGAAGAAAAACAGACTTTCCAGCCATGTTTGGTCCAGTAAGCACAATTATTTGTGTATCATTGTTAGATAGCTTACAATTATTTGGTGTAAACTTATTTCCGTGTGTTAAAATCTGTTCAACAACTGGATGACGACCGTTAATTATGTCAATATTGTCAGTTTCATCAATGGTTGGTTTTGTATAGTTATATTCATCGGCACATTGAGCAAACGAAAGATATGTATCAAGCAATGCAATTAATTTTGCATTTTCTTGAATTGCTTCAGTTTCGGCAGCCACATAATTTCTAATTTCGTTAAAAAGATTGTACTCAAGATTTGAAATATTTTCCTCGGCGTTCAATATTTTATCTTCGTATTCCTTTAATTCTGGAGTAATGTAACGCTCGCTACTTACAAGAGTTTGCTTGCGGATGTAGTTTTCGGGAATTTTGTTTTTATGTGTGTTGCTAATTTCAATATAATATCCAAAAACGCGATTAAAACTTATTTTTAGCGATGGAATGCCACTTCTTTCACGCTCAATTTTTTGCAAATTGGCAATCCATGTTTTTGCATTTGAAGAAATATCACGAATTTCGTCAAGTTCTGGACTAAATCCTTTTCTAATTATTCCGCCATCTGTTATTGAAAGTGGGGGATTATCGGAAATTGATAATTCCAACTTTTCAACAACATTATCCAAATCGTTTAATCGAGTATTAATTTTTTGAATATTTACTGATTCGGCTTGGTCCAACAGCTGTCTTATTAAAGGTATTTTCTTTAACGAAGTCTTTAAATTTATCAATTCACGAGGATTTGCTCTTCCAGTGCAGACTTTTGAAATCAATCGCTCAATATCACCAATTTCTTTTAGCTCATTTTTTAAGTTTTCTCTTAGTTTTTTGGAATTAACAAACTCTTCAATGCTTTCTTGTCTTTCCAAAATTGGCTTTAATTTTCGTAACGGTGCGTTTATCCATTTTTTAAGTAATCTTGCACCCATTGCAGTTTCGGTTTTATCCAAAATTGAAATTAACGAACCTTCGCGTTTTCCATCTTGCATTGTGAACGAAATTTCAAGATTTCTTCTTGTTGAAGCATCAAGCATCATATAATCGGAAGGATTATATAACGAAATTTTTGTTAAATGGTCTAATTTCCCTTTTTGAGTATCTTTTAAGTAGTTTAAAACAACGCCAGCAGCAACTTTTCCAAAAGTTAAACTTTCAATTCCAAATCCTTTAAGCGTTTTTGTTTTGAAATGCTCCAATAAAATGTCGTTTGCGTAATCAAAATCGAAAATCCATTCATCAATTTTTGTAACTCTAACATGCAAGTTCTGAGCTTCAATTATTGGTTCAAGAATTGCTTTCTGCTCTTTGGAAATAAGAATTTCGGAAGCATTTATGTGCTGAATTTGCTCTTCTAAAACAGATTGATGAACTTCGTAGGCAAAAAATTCGCCAGTTGAAATATCCGAAAAAGAAATTCCAACATTTTCACTTTGTAAAAATATTGCAGCCAAATAATTGTTATTTTTGTGGTCAAGTAGCTTGTCAGAAAATGCAACACCTGGAGTAATAACTTCAACAACTTCTCGCTTTACTATTCCTTTCGCAAATTTTGGATTTTCTGTCTGCTCGCAAACTGCAACTCTAAATCCAGCACGGACTAACTTTGGAAGATATGTATCAATTGCGTGGTGCGGAAAACCTGCAAGTGCTACATGAGTCGCTTTTCCGTTTGCTCGTTTGGTTAAAGTTATTCCCAACACTTTTGACGCAGTTTTGGCATCTTCGGCAAAAGTTTCAAAGAAATCGCCAACACGAAACAATAAAATTGTATCTGGGTTTTCTTCTTTTATCTTGTAAAATTGTGTCATTAATGGTGTTTCAGCCATTTATACTTCCAACTAACCAATATTTTTAGGAATAATTATTTAACCCGAAAATATACCTTTATGAGTAGCTAAATTCAATGGATAAAAAATCTTATTTTGGTTAAGTGGATAAATATCTGCCTAAATTGAAGTTATATAAAGATTTCAAAACCTTTGATTTATTTACTTGCTACAACCAACATTTCGTAAATATCCTTTGTCCTTGTTTTAGTTGACTTTTTTATTCCTTTAGAGTCAATCTATTTTAGGACTCTACAATTTAAAGGTTTTGTTATTTTATCTACTTAACTCGCTGTTTTTCCAAAAGAGTGAAAAATATTTTTTATATTTTCAACAAAACAAGAACTACTGAAATTAACAATATAATTGAAACTGGAGCCCAAATCATTCTTTCCTTTTTGCTTTTTGTGATAAGATTTAACACAGACCCAATTATTGAAAATGCGAGGACAAACCAGATTGCAGTTTGTGAAAATTTGTAAAATTCGGGTAAGATTATTTGAGCATTTGTTAAAACTGTGGTTGAAATTATTATCAAAATCAGAATTTGGATTAATGCTGCAATTCTCATAGCAACGGGAAATTTGCCAGGGAATTTTCCTCCCATTGCATATTCACCCCAAGGCATTCCAAAAGCCAAACCAAGCTGAAATAGTATTACAAATATTGTTGCAATCAAAAATATATATGCTGATATGGTGGTAATCATTAACTTTTCCTTAATTTTATTCAATTTGCCTTTACAGTATTTCCAAAAGCATAAAATCATTTTGTTAGTGTAATACTAAAGCTATTCAATTTTTGGTTAAAACGGAGCTGTTCAATCTCGATTATTTTTCATATAGTTGTGCAAAAATTTACCAAAGCTTTTGTCTTTTTGACGCTTTTCGAGATACGACATTTCGTTATATAATGTTTCTTTATAGATTTTTATGTAATTATTGTATCTTTCAGTTGATATTTCTTCCAATTCTACTGCTTTTAATATTGCACAACCTTTTTCAATAGTGTGTGTGCAGTTGGCATATCGGCAATGTTTGGATAATTCTGTAATTTCATTAAATGTATCATCAAGTCCAGAATCGACTGAAATAATTCCAAGTTCACGCATTCCAGGATTATCAATAACAATTGCTCCATTTTCTAAAACAATAAGTTCGCGACGAGTAGTTGTGTGTTTTCCTCTTCCGTCCTTTTCTCTAATTGGCTGTGTTTTGTATAAATCATTATGTATCAAGTTATTTAACAACGAAGTTTTTCCAACACCAGAAGAACCGAGCAGACAAAATGTTTCTGTTGCAATAAAATGTGTTCTAATTTCGTTAATTTCGGATAAATTGTTGTTACTAAATGAAACAATTTTTATGTGTGGAATTAAGTTTAATATTTCATTCTTTTTATTTTCAATTTCATTTGTGTTCATTAGGTCACTTTTACTTAAAAACACAATTGGGGTAATATTACTTTCGTTAATCATCACTAAATATCTTTCCAATCTGCTTAAATTAAAGTTGGAATCGAGTGATTGCATTATAATTGCATAATCAATGTTGGCAGCAATTAGCTGATAGTCAATCTTTTTACCAGAAGTTTTTCTTTTTAGCAACGATTTTCGGGGAAATATTTCGTGAATAATTGCCAATGTGTCGTCATCAAATAATTGCGAGTAAACCCAATCGCCAACAGTTGGTAAATCCAATGGGGAATCGGAGTTGAACAAAAACTTTCCTGTTAATTCGGCATAAATATCTTTACTTCCGTCAGAAACTACAAAACTATTCTTATTTACGCTTATTACCCTTACAATTTTAAAATTATCTAATTTTGATTTTTCAATTTTATCTTGGAACCATTTATCAAATCCAAGTTTTTCGATATTATTCATTTTCTTATCTGTAATTAAATTACTAAAACTTTGCTTTCGTTATTATTTTTCAACTTATCATACAATTCTAAATTGAAAAATAGCAATTAAAAATTAAAAATTATAAGCCAAATTCCCGCAATTTCGCCTCACAAAGTACTGTTTTAATAATAACATCGCTTTTCCATAATAAAATTGCGGAAATTTGTTTAAAATGCAAATTTAATCCAATAAAATTGGTTCTGAGTTGTAAAAATTTTAAATTCGCAGAGTTAATATCTATTTTGTTAGTAAAATATGATTTAACTCGTTAGTCCGTTTTGAGTTAAAAATAAATTATGGTTCTTGGAGAAAAATGAAATTAAAATATATTCACATTGTTGCAGTTTTTCTTTTGCTTATTGGATTTGCACTATTACATAACTTCTATCACACATTATTAAGATATGCAATTATGGGAATTTCGGGATATTCTGCAATTTTAGTTTCTGATATAGACAAAAAATGGCTTGTCGCTTTTGTTATAATTGCAATTTTATACAACCCTTTTATGCCAATTCCTTTAGTTGGTATTTCCTGGTTTATAGTGCATGTTCTTACCATTGTTATCTTTATATTTGCGGCTTTTAGACTAAAATTGGAAGAATTATAATCTGTTGTGTTTATCTCTAATAATTAGAAAAATTTCTTTTGTTCATTAAAGCACGTTTAACAAATCTTTTTGACAACTATTCCAGCCTTTTCAAATCCTTGTAGAATACAAATAATAAGCATTTAGTTATTTGTATTCTAAAAAATATAACAATATCTTGATTTACAGTTAATTATTTATTAATATCAAACAATCAAAATCTTTGTATTTCTTCAATATAAAGTTATTCTAAAATTAGCTTTCCCAATGGAGCTTTTTAATGAAAGACCAAGATAAGACAAAAGAGCAATTAATTGCTGAATTAGAGGAAAAAAGAAATAGAATTTCGCAATTAGAGCAACTTCAATCCGCATTAAAACTAACCGAAAAATCACCACTTGATAGTGAAGAAAAATTAAATGCTCTTTATATTTCAATGAGCGAAATGGTTGTATTCCACGAACTGGTCTATGACAAAAAAGGAAAACCAGTTAACTATAAAATTATTGATTGCAACGATGCATTTATAAAAACTACTGGTTTAGTAAAAAAGGAAATTATTGGCAAATTGGCAACCGAAGTATATAAAACACAAAAAGCACCTTATTGGGATGAGTATATTTCAGTTGCAACATCTGGTGAACCAATGAAATTCACAACTTTTTATGAGGATATGGAAAAGCATTTTTCAATTTCGGTTGTTGGATTAAGACTTGGCGAATTTGCAACAATAACTACCGATATTACAGAAAAAAGAAAAACAGAGGAAATATTAAGTAAAAGTGAAGAACAACTCCGCTTTGCGATGGAAGCAACAGACGACGGAATTTGGGATTGGTTTGTAAAAAAGGATGTTTTATATTGGAGTCCGCGTGCCTTTAAAATGCTTGGATATGATGAAGACGAATTTATTTTAACAGTAAAAAAATGGGAAGAACTTGTACATCCAGATGATTTGCCAGTAATTTGGGAGGCATTAGGCAGAATATTAGCAAAAAAAGAAACAAATTTTCAGATGGAATTTAGATACCTTACCAAAAGTGGAAATTGGATTTGGGTAGTTGGGCGTGGAAAACCTGTTGAGTTTGATGCAAAAGGGAATGTAACCCGTATGGTAGGAACTCATTTTGATATAACTGATAGAAAAATTGCCGAAGAACACTTGAAAGCAAGCGAAGAAAAATTTAGAAAAACATTTTTAATTAGTCCAGATTCCATAAACATTAACCGACTTTCGGATGGAGTTTATATTTCAATTAATAACGGTTTTACTAAAATTATGGGCTATACCGAAGAGGAAATTATTGGAAAATCATCTCTTGAATTTAATGTTTGGAATAATCCAGAAGACAGAATAAAGTTGGTTAAGGAATTATTAACTAATGGATATTGTCATAATCTTGAAGCAGAATTTAAAGCAAAAGATGGAAGTTTAAAATATGGACTTATGTCAGCCTCCGTTTTTGAACTTGAAGGCGAAAAATGTATAATAAGTATAACACGTGATATTACAGAAAGGAAAAATGTTCAAGAAGAGCTACAGAAATCGGAAGAGCGCTATCGAAATTTTTTTGAAAACGATATTACTGGCGATTACCTCTCAACTTCAGAAGGTAAATTGCTCGATTGCAACAAAGCGTTTGCTAAAATATTAGGTTATGATTCAGTTGAAGAAATAATGAAAATAAATACTGAAAAATTATATCCAAGCATAAATGATAGAGCTGAGTTTCTTAGAAAGCTGACAAACGATAAATTTCTTGCTGATAGTGAGTTTATTTTAGTTGCAAAAAATGGCGAAATAAAATATTGTATCGAAAATGTTTTTGGATATTTTGATGAAAATGGAGAATTAACAAAATTTCAAGGTTATGTATTTGATATTACAGCACGAAAGCACGCCGAAAAGCAACTACAAATAAATGCACTTCAATTTAAACTTATTACTCAAACTTCCGTAGAAGGTTTTTGGGAAGTTGGTGTAGATGGTAAAATTATGTTCGCAAACGAAGCATATTGTAGAATTAGTGGTTACACATTGGATGAATTAAAAGAATTATCCATAAGCGACCTTGATTTTGAAGAACAAAAACAAGATACACAAATTAGAATTAACTTTATAATCAAAAAAGGATATGCAAAGTTTGAAGCACGGCATAAAACAAAAGAAGGCAGAATAATCGATTTTGAAGTAAACACAACATACTCGCCCGAGTTACAAAAAATATTAGCTTTTTTTAATGATATAACCGAAAGAAAAAGCTCCGAAAAGAAATTACTTGCCCAATTGAGAGATATTGAACGTTTCAATCGGCTTATGGTTGGAAGAGAAACCAAAATGATTGAACTAAAAAAAGAAATTAACGAATTACTCGTTAAAAATAATCAAAATCCAAAGTATAAAATCGTTGAATAATATCGATAATAAACTCTAAACTAAACTAAGATTATATGCCATATAAAATATTTACAAATAATACGCTTAGCAAAGACTATTTGCACGAAATTATTGAAAATCTCACCGATTTAATCTTTGTAACTGACGCAAATGGAGTTATCAAATTTGTATCGCCTGCAATTAAAAGCATTCATGGTTATGAACCTGAAGAAGTTCTTGGAACTATTATTTTTAAACTAGTTCATCCAGATGATAGAGAAGGAATTAAAAAAAGACATAAAGAATTGCTTGAAAATCCTACTAAATCACAAAATGTGAACCTGCGAATAATAAACAAAGATGGTTCAGTTCGTTACATAAAAGGCAATAGAAAAAATCTTTTGGCTAATAAGGAAATTCAAGGAATTATTATTACAGTAAAAGATGTTACTGAAAATGTTTACTTTGAACAAGAAAATAAGAAAACAAAAGAGCTATTAAGCTCTGTTGAGCATTTATCCAAAATTGGTGGTTGGCAATGGGATATTAAAAACCAAACTATGACTTGGACTGAAGAAACTTTTCGTATTCATGGAATGGATTCAATTTATGATATTAACGACTCAGCAAGTTTAATTACTAAAAGTATTGCTTGCTACTCCGATGAAGATAAAGTAAAAATAACGCAAGCATTTAATAATTGTATTATAAATGGGACACCTTACGAGTTTGACTGCCGATTTAAACCAATTAATGGAAGTTTTATTTGGGTAAGAACTGTTGGTAAACCAATTTATGAAAATGGAAAGATTGTAAAGGTTTTTGGAAATATTGCAAATATTACAGTTGAGAAAAAATATAAATTACTTGATGAAGCACGACTTAAGTTAATTCAATTTTCTTATAATTCAACTTTGGACGAGTTTTTACAAAAGTTTTTGGACGCAGCAGAAATGCTTTCCGAAAGTAAAATAGGTTTTTATCATTTTGTTGATGAAAATCAAGAATCGCTTAGTTTGCAGATTTGGTCAACAAATACGCTTAAAACTATGTGCACCGCCGAAGGAAAAGGCACACATTACAATATTAGCGAAGCGGGAGTTTGGGTTGAGTGTTTTTATAGTAAAAAACCGGTTATTCATAACGATTACGAAAGTCTTACTAATAAAAAAGGAATGCCTGAAGGACATGCAAAAGTTACTCGCGAATTAACAATTCCACTTATTAGAAATAATAAAGTTGTCGCAATTTTGGGTGTTGGAAACAAAGAAACTAATTATGACGATTTTGATGTGAATATAATAACTCAATTTGCCGATTTAGCTTGGGATATTACCGAACGAAAACGAACAGAAATTGCTCTTAAAAATAGCGAAAATAGATTTAGAGGTCTTGCTGAATTTTCACCACTTGCAATTTTTGAAACAGATGCCGATGGAGATTGTTTTTATGTTAATAAAAAATGGTGCGAATTTGCTGGAATTCCAAAAGAAAATGCATTTGGGAATGGTTGGTTAAACGGAGTTTATCACGAGGATAGAAATTACGTTTCTGAATTGTGGCTAAAAAAATGTAGCGTTGATAATAATTGCAGTTTTGAATACCGATTTTGCACTCCAGAAGGAAAAATAACTTGGGTACTTGGTTCGGTAGTTAGTGTTAAAAATATTGATGATGAAATTATTGGTTTTATTAGTGCAAATGCCGATATATCTATCAGAAAGGATTCGGAGAATTTAATTGAGGAACAAAGAAAGCACTTAGAAACACTTTTTGAGAATTCACCAATTGCAATTTGGGAAGAAGATTTTACACAGATAAAACAAAAATATGACCTACTAAAAGAAAAAGGGATTGTTGATTTAGGTGGTTATTTGGACAAAAATCCAAATGAATTATTAAGACTTGCCGAATCTATAAAAGTAAATAACATTAATTGGGAAAGTGTAAAATTATTTGGCGGTAGTTCAAAAGAGGAGATAATAACTAATTTACCAAATTATTTAACTGACCAAGCAAACAACTCATTTAAAGAAGAAATGGTCTCACTTTGGAATGGAACAACAGAATTTGAATCGGAATATAAAGTCACAAAAGTTAATGGTGATAAAATCACAGTTTTCCTCAAACTTAATGTACTTCCAGGCTATAAAAAAACACTTGGTAAAGTGCTTGTTTCACTAATTGATATTTCCAAACAGAAAAATGCTGAACTTGAATTAGCTAAAAATCAGAAAATAGAAATTATTAGGAATAAAGAACTTGCTCAAAAAAATATTGATTTAATTGAAGCTCGTAAATCGGCTTTAAATGTTATTGAAGACCTTTTTGAGGAAATTGAGGAAAGTAGAAGGAAAGAGATAGCTTTACGCAATAGTGAACTTCGATTTCAACAAGTTTCTGAAAATGCTTTAGAATGGATTTGGGAAGTTGATAAAAAGGGACTTTACACTTATTCAAGTTCGGTTGTTAAACAATTGCTTGGATATGAACCCGAAGAAATTGTAAATAAAAAATATTTTTATGACTTACTTAAACCAGATGAATTAAGTGGAATTAAAGAAATTGCATTATCGTTTTTCAAAAGAAAAGAGAGTTTTAAAAATATTATAAATACAAATATTGATAAAAATGGCAATGAAGTTATTCTTTCAACGAGCGGCATTCCAATACTAAACGATAAAGGCGATTTAATCGGCTACAGAGGATTGGATATTGATATAACAGACCAAGTACGAGCCGAGCAAATTATTATAAATAGCAATTTGCGTTACAAAACTTTGTTTACTCAAGCTGCTGATGGAATTATTACGCTCACAATCGATGGGTTTATTAAATCGGCAAACGAATCTTTTTCAAAAATGGTTGGGTACTCAATTGACGAATTAAAAACAATGAATATCCGTGATTTAAGTATCGAAAATATAGATGAACTTTATCCCGAAAGATTAGAAAAAATAGCTGTTGGTGAAACTGCTAAATTTGAAGAAAGACATCGATGCAAAGATGGTAAGATTATTCCCTTTGAAGCCACAGTTAGTCAAGTTAAAATTGGTGATGAAATTTTCATACAAGCTTTTCATCGCGATATTTCTGAAAGAAAAATTGCAGAAAAAGCTTTGCAGGAAAGCGAGCAAAAATTTAGAACTCTTTTCGAAAATCACTCTGCTGCAATATTATTACTTGATTCTGAAACTGGAGCAATAATTGACGCAAACAAAGCCGCAGAAAAATTTTATGGTTGGTCAATTAATAAACTGAAAACCATGAAAATAATGCAAATTAATACACTTCCAGAAGATGAAGTTAAAAAAGCGATAGAAAATGTTAGAAATGGTGTTGAATCGCATTTTATGTTTAATCATAGATTAGCAAATGGTGAAATTAGAGATGTTGAGATTTTTAGTAGCGCTGTTAATTTTGGAAATAAGAAATTTTTGCATTCAATAATTCACGATATAACTGACAGAAAAAAAACTGAAAAAGCGTTAAAAAATAGTGAGGAATTGTACCGAAATGTGTTCGAAAACTCTCCGTTAGGAATTTTGCATTTTAATAACGATAGCATAATTACAAAAGTAAATGACGAATTTGCTAAAATTATTGGAACCCAAAAAGAAAAATTAATCGGTTTGAACATTGTAAAACAGTTGAAAGACAAGAAGCTCATTAGTTCTGTTTACGAAACTTTAACCAACGGTTTGGGTTATTATAAAGGAGTTTATACTTCTATTCTTGGCAATAAAACTACTCCAGTTATAATAAATTTTGGAGCAATTTATGACGCAAATAATAAAATAATTGGTGGCATTGGAATAGTTGAAGATATTACAAATCAAATAACTGCCGAAGAAGAATTACGTAAAAGTGAAGAACGTTTTATGCGACTTTCTGAAGTAACTTACGAAGGTATTATAATCCATAGTGGCGGAGTTGCAATTGACGTAAACACTTCTTTTACCAAGTTATTTGGATATTTGGCAAGCGAACTTAAAGGTGAAAATACACTTGAAATGTTAGTTGATGAAAATTATTTAGATTTTGTTAAAACTAACATGAAAAATGGTATTATTATTCCTTACGAAATTTTAGCTAAGCGGAAAGATGGTTCTACATTTTTTGCTGAAATTGAGACAAAAAATATTCTTGGAAAAGATGGAAATGTAAGAGTTACCGCAGTTCGCGATATTACAATTAGAAAGCAAAATGAACAAGAAATTAGAATACTTTCCGATGTGGTTAAGCAAACTCCTACTTCGGTAGTTATAACTGATATTGATGGAAATATTGAATATGTAAACGACTTTTTTACAAAAATTACCGGTTATTCTTTTAGTGAAGCGTTTGGAAAAAATCCACGAATTTTGAAAACTGACTATTTATTACCAAAAGTTTATAAAGAACTGTGGAAAACAATTTTGAGTGGAAAAACTTGGCGAGGTGAATTTCATAACAAAAAGAAAAATGGTGAATTGTACTGGGAAGATTCAACAATTTCTCCAATAAAAGATAGTTTTGGAAAAATAATTAACTTTTTTGCATTAAAAACTGATATTACAGAAAAGAAAAAAATTGAAGCCGAATTGGCAGAATATCGAGAAAATCTTGAAAAAATAGTTATTTCACGAACTACAGAATTGAGCGTGCTAAATCAAGAATTGATTTCGCAATTAGAAAAAGGTAAAGAATTAGAAGTACAATTAGCCGAAGCTTTATCAAAAGAAAAAGAGATAAATGAGCTAAAAACGAAGTTTATTGCAACTGTTTCACACGAGTTTAGAACACCTTTGGCTGCACTTTTTTCTTCAACCCAAATGGTGCAACGTTATGCTAAAAAATGGAGCGAAGAGCAGTTGGATAATCAATATCTCAGAATTGATTCAACAATAAAATACTTAACTCAACTTCTTGATGACGTATTAACAATTAGTCGCGCCGATAGAGAAATATTGACAAATAATCCCGAACCACTAAATATTGAAAGTTTTATTCATATCATTTTTGAACAACTTAAATCGGATTTAAGTTGA
>Ga0209016_1000432_pt1 | contig 49554 bp, 50 predicted proteins | sample EPASupsiteSAE305_FD_187265 | JGI IMG/M metagenome (GOLD analysis project Ga0209016, IMG submission 187265) | Bioremediated contaminated groundwater microbial communities from EPA Superfund site, New Mexico - SAE3-05 (SPAdes) (version 2) | ecosystem: Environmental > Aquatic > Deep subsurface >... | reverse complement strand
GCAGTTACGCACGCCCGAGGAACGGGCGCGCTCCCTCGATGCTGCGCTCGACAGAAATATGTATTCGGAGTCGGGGGGAATAAATCTGTGGCGGGGCAATCAACTTGCACACGCCCGATCGCGCGTCGTTGACTGCGGCGACGTGAATCTTGCGCGGGAATTGCCCGGCGGTGGCTGGCCACGTGGCGCACTGACCGATCTGCTTGTGCAGCAGACGGGCTGTGGCGAATTGCGGCTGCTTCGTACTGCATTCGAGCAGTTGTCGATCAGGCCTGTCGCCATGCTGCAGCCGCCTCATGACCTTCAGCCGACGGCTCTCGCTTGGTGGGGACTCGATCCTTCAAATGTAATGACGGTCAAAGCGCCCCGCACGGCCGATGCGCTGTGGGCTGCGGAGCAGATTCTGCGCGCAGGCACATGCGGTGCTCTGCTTTTCTGGCAGAGCCACGTGCGGCCCGACTCGCTGCGCCGACTGCATCTGGCCGCACAGGCGTCCGAGTCGCTCTTTTTCGTGTTGCGACCGCTAGCGACGACGCGCGACGCCTCCCCGGCGCCGCTTCGGCTTGCGATCCGGGCCGCGAAAGACGGTGTCGATATCCAGTTCATCAAACGCCGCGGCCCCGCACGCGATGAGCCGCTCTTCGTCCCGCTGACGCCCTCCCCGATTCTGAACGTAAAACGCAATGCAACTGTGGTTAGGCGTCCATCTCCCGTCGCTGTGCCTCGAGGTGTTCCGGCCGAAGTGGTCGCGTGAAACCTCGGACCCACCCAACGGTATTGCCGTGCTCGAGAAAGAGCGCGTCATCGTCATGGACGCGCGGGCGCGAGAGGTAGGCGTCCGTATGGGCATGCGACGCGGCGGCGTACTCACGCTTGCCCCCGCTACTGTCATGCATGAGCGCGACAGCGCGGCCGAGGTGAACACGGTGCGCGAGGTCGCCACAGGCCTGTTGAATCTTTCGCCGCAAGTTGTCATCGCGGAGGAAAGCACTGTGCTCGTCGACGTGTCAGCAAGCCTGCGGCTCTTTGGTGGCATCCGCTCGCTGCGCCGCATGGCGCACCGGGTCGCGGATGCTATCGGCATGACCGCGACCGTCAGCGTTGCGCCGACGGGGCAGGCGGCATGGTTGCTCGCGCGCGCTCGTGGCGGTGTCGCACTGTCGCACGATTCTCTCCAGCGCGCGTTGGCCGGTTTGCCGGTCGGCCTGCCGCCGCCCGCGCGTCGCCATACGGACTGGCTTACTGGCATTGGCTGCGAAACGGTTGGACAACTGATGCGACTGCCCCGTGCAGGTTTGAAGAAGCGTTGCGGGACAGCGTTGCTGGATCTGCTCGACCGCGCCAATGGAGATGCACCCGAAGTGTACGAATGGTTTGAGACGCCGCCGACCTTTCAGGCGCGCGTGGAGCTGCCGGATCGCATCGAGCACGCCGAGGCCTGCCTGTTTGCGGCGCGCCGGCTAGTGGTTCAGCTAACCGGCTGGCTGTCGCAGAAGCAGCTTGCCGTGACCCGCATCGTTCTACTGCTCGAGCATGAACGCGGCCGCGATGCGATTGAGCCAACCGCCATCGAAGTTTCGCTCGCGGAACCGACGTGGCGCGAGGATCACCTCGTGCGGTTGCTGAAGGAAAGGCTTACGCGCGTGGAACTTGCGGCCGCCGTCATCGCCCTACAACTCGTTGTGCAGGAAGTCAGCGAGGCGGAAGCGGCATCCGACTCGCTCTTTCCGGAGCCGGGCGGCACCGCGTCCGATCATGCGCGGTTGCTAGAACTGCTGGTCGCGCGCCTCGGCGCGGAAAATGTGCTGCGCCCGGCGCCGGTAGCTGACCACCGGCCAGAGGTCGCCGCGCGCTGGGTGTCCGTGACGGACAATAAAACAAAGTATGTGCCGCCGGCGAGCGATACGCCGCGGCCGACGTGGCTGCTGGAACAGCCGCTGAAGCTGCTAATGCGCGGCGAACGCCCCTTCTACGGCACGCCGCTGCGCACCGTGTCGTCCGGCGAGCGCGTCGAGGCAGGCTGGTTCCAGGGCGAGGCGGTCACACGCGACTACTTCGTCGCGGAAGCCGACGACCACATCTGCTACTGGATCTTCCGGGAGCGGATCGGTGCGGTCGACGAGGATGAGCCGCGCTGGTATCTGCATGGTCTCTTCGGATAGGCCATGTCGTATCCGTCGTTCGCCCTGCCCGGCTATGCCGAGTTGCAGTGCTTCTCCAACTTCACGTTCCTTCACGGCGCGTCACATGCCGAGGAATTGGCCGCGCGCGCGGCGCAACTCGGGTATGAGGCGATCGCTGTCACCGACGAATGCTCGCTCGCTGGCATCGTGCGCGCGCACGTCGCGGCGAAAGAAGCGGGCATCAAGCTGCTCGTCGGCGCGCATTTCCGGCTGACCAATTCGGACGGCTCTCGTGCCCTTGCCTTCACGGCGATCGCACAGAATCGCGAAGGGTACGGCAACCTGTCCGAACTGATTACGCTCGCACGCACGCGCACGGCCAAGGGCACGTACCTGCTCTATCCGCACGATCTCGACCATCCGGACCCGCCGTATGCGCACTTGCGAGCCCTGTCCGACTGCCTGATCATCCTGACGCCCGAATTCCCGGCGAAGGAAGCGCGCCTCGACGCGCAGGCCGAATGGGCTGCACGCACGTTTGGCGAAAATCGCTGCTGGATGGGCCTGACCTTGCACGCGCGGGCGCTGGATGACATTCACCGCAATGTCGTGCTCGATGTCGCCGAGCGACATGGTCTGAACGTCGTCGCGACAGGTCAGGTACTCATCCACGTGCGATCGCGCAAGCCTCTGCAGGACACGCTCATCGCCATCCGGCTTAACCGCCCGGTCGCGGAATGCGGCTTTGAACTCGCGCCCAACGCCGAACAGCATCTGCGCTCGCGTTTGCGGCTTGCCAACGTCTATCCAGCGGAGGCGCTCGCGCAGACGTTGAACATCGCCGCCCGGTGCTCGTTCGTGCTGGACGAACTGCGCTATGAATACCCAGACGAACTGGTGCCGCCCGGCACGACTCCAACCGACTACCTGCGCGGCGAAACCTATCTGGGGGCCCAGCGCCGCTATCCACGCGGCATTCCGCACAACGTGCAAGTGCAGATCGAACACGAACTCGCGCTGATTTCGGACCTGAAATACGAGCCGTATTTCCTGACGGTGTACGACATCGTGCGCTTCGCGCGCAACGAGGGAATTCTGTGTCAAGGGCGTGGCTCCGCTGCTAACTCCGCCGTGTGCTATTGCCTTGGCGTCACCGAGGTCGACCCGGCGCGTAGCAGCATGCTGTTCGAGCGGTTCATCAGCAAGGAGCGCGGCGAACCACCGGACATCGACGTGGACTTCGAGCACCAGCGCCGCGAGGAAGTCATCCAGTACATTTACCGGAAGTACTCCCGCACGCGCGCGGCTCTGGCGGCCGCAGTGACGACCTACCGGCCCCGCTCCGCGATCCGCGATTCTGGCAAGGCGCTTGGCATCGACCCTGTCATCGTTGACCGCGTCGCGAAGGAACATCACTGGTTCGATTCGAGCGCGGATCTGGTAAGGCGTTTCGTGGACAGCGGCCTTGATCCCGAGACGCCGATGATCCGGCAGTGGGCGATACTTGCCGCGCAGCTGCTCGGCTTTCCGCGACATCTGTCGCAGCACACGGGCGGCTTCGTGATCGCGCGCGGCAAGTTGTCCCGTCTCGTGCCGGTTGAGAATGCGTCGATGCCGGATCGCACCGTGATCCAGTGGGACAAGGACGATCTGGAAGCGCTCGGCCTGCTGAAGATCGATGTCCTCGCACTTGGCATGCTGTCGGCGATCCGCCGCGCCCTCGAGCTCGTATCGCAGCAGCGCGGCGAGCCGTTCGAAATGCAGGACATCCCGCCCGAGGACGGAGCGACTTACGACATGATCTGCGCGGCCGACACGGTTGGCGTATTCCAGATCGAGTCGCGTGCCCAGATGAGCATGCTGCCGCGATTGAAACCGCGCGAGTTCTACGATCTCGTGATCGAAGTCGCGATCGTGCGGCCGGGCCCGGTTCAGGGCGGCATGGTGCATCCGTATCTGCGGCGGCGTCAGGGCATCGAGCCCGTCTCCTACCCGAGCCCCGAAGTCGAGCAGGCACTGAAACGCACGCTCGGCGTGCCGATCTTTCAGGAGCAGGTTATGCAGGTTGCGATGCTCGCGGCAGGTTTCAGCGCCGGCGAAGCTGATCAGCTGCGCCGCGCTATGGCGGCATGGAAGCGCAAGGGTGGCCTGCAGCACTATCATGACCGGATCGTCGAAGGCATGCTTCAGCGCGGCTACGACCGTGAATTCGCCGAGTCCATCTTTGCCCAGATCCAGGGCTTCGGCGAGTACGGCTTTCCTGAAAGTCACGCGGCAAGCTTCGCCCTTCTCGTCTACGCAAGCTGCTGGCTTAAGCGCCATGAACCCGCAGCGTTCCTCTGCGCGATGCTGAACAGCCAGCCGATGGGCTTTTACTCGCCTTCGCAGCTTGTACAGGACGCGAAGCGCCACGGCGTTGGCGTGCTGCCGGTTGACGTGACCATCAGCGGATGGGATTCGGCCATGGAAGGCGATGGCAGTATGGCGCCCGTGCGGCTCGGCATGTCCGTTGTTCGCGGCATGCGCGAGGAAACTGCCAGGCGCATTGAGGCGGCACGCGCAGTCAGGCCGTTTCGCGACGTCGCCGATCTTGCCAACCGCGCGCAACTCGACCGCCACGACCTGCAGGTGCTGGCGGCAGCGAACGCGCTCAAGCCGCTCTCCGGGGACCGCAGGCAGGCACTGTGGGCGGCAGTCGCCGCGGTGCCCGACAAGGATCTGTTGCGCGCAACGACACGCGAGGAAGAGGCGCCGGCACTCACGGCTCCGACGGAAGGACAGGACCTGATCGCGGACTACCGCTCGACTGGTCTCACTCTCGGCCGTCATCCGCTTGCACTGCTGCGCGAAAAGCTGCTGTCCATGCGTCTGATGCCCGCCGAAGCGCTGATGCGCTACCGCAGTGGACAGCTCGCGCGGGGATGCGGGATTGTGACCGTGCGGCAGCGCCCCGGCACCGCGAACGGCGTGATGTTCATGACGCTTGAGGACGAGACGGGGTCGGTCAACGTCATCGTCTGGCAGTCGGTGCTCGAGCGGCAACGGCGCGAGGCGCTCGGAGCATCGCTGCTTGCTGTGTATGGCGTGTGGCAGCGCGAAGGCGACGTGACGCACCTTGTCGCACAACGGCTCGTCGACGTGTCGCATCTCCTTGGCGAACTGCCGACCGCGAGCCGCAATTTTCACTGAAACAACGAGGAAAGACACGATGGCGAACTACAACGTCCTGTTTGACGCGCAGGCGGCCGCTGAGGAAGTCATACCGCGCGTTGTCGAGCGTCATCGCTCGAAGGGCATTCTGACGTGGAAGCTGCTTCATCAGATGGAAGAGGAAGTGCTGGCCGAGGTAACGGCTCGTGGCAGGTTCAGCGACCGATTGCTGCAGATGATCTGCGCGCCGGCGGTGCTGGAATATCCGAATGACGATCGGCCTGCGTCGTTCGAGGGGCATGACTTCGTCCCGATCGTGTTCGGCGCACTGGAACGTGCATGGCGGCAGGTTCACTAGGGCGATCTTCCGGCGACTGCCAGGAGCCTGCGGGAATCCGTCTTGCGGCGGCACACATGCCACCGCCGGGAGGACGTCGTGTGCTATGGAGAACCAGACAGGCTGCTTGAACTCGTGATGGGCGCGCTCACAGCGATGAAAAGTTTTCGCATGTTTTTGCTATTCCAGCTCGATAACACCCGACTTCCAGTGCTCGTGCTTGCCGAGCTGCGTCTGTTCCGCCGCGTCTGCGACCTGCAACAAAGCATTCGCCAGCGCCCGGAGCGTCGCGGGATAGATGTCTTGCCCATTCCCCATCGCAGAGTCGAGCGTGACAAGCGGCGCACCATGCCGGTCTTTGCAAAGTCTGTATTCGAGTCGTTTCATGCTCTGTCTCCCGTTTCAAGTCTCGCTGTCTGCATCGACCGCATCCGGGTCGGGAACGGCGACGTACCTGTGCGGCTCGCCTCGGATGGCCGCGCCGTTATTGCCTTCACTAACTAGCGCGCGGGCCAAGCTTCGATCCGCTACGGCATCGCGCACCAAGACGCGGTTACCATCGGCCTCGATTGCCCAAATTTCGAACATGTCGTTTTCCTTCGTTTGGGTGGCACGCTCCCTGTTCGCGCCGTTGTTTAAGTGGCGGGGCGTGCCGGTAAAGCGATTGTCCGTCGTGTGGTTAATCGCCAGTTTGTTTCACGAGGTGGACCACCAGGCGGGGTGGTGAACCGTCGTCAGGCGTCCTCGGTGCGTCGACGGTCAGGTTATAAATCGCCCGGTTCAATGACACGTAGACTGGTTCGCCTTGCACTGGGACCCAGATGGCCCCGGTAACGAAGAGACGATCGGGGAGCTGTATCCGGTTGTCGATGCCCCATAACCCCTTGAGTCCGACCTGCTGATGACCGTTGATCGTCGAGTCGCCGACATAGGTGATCGAGCTATCCCCGAGAGGTCGGGACAGCTCACGGATAAGCTCTACGGCTTTCGGCACAGGCGCAAGGTCGGCATTCGTGGTCGGCGACGACACGACATCCGGCGTGACATGGTAGGTCGGAGTAAAACCAAACGGTTCTTCGGTGATGGTAAATGGAGGGATGTGCGCAGCCTGCCCATTAACGACCACACTCTGGTTTTGCTGGATATCCCCCACTCGTGCGGTGGCAGACGCGCCGGAAATGGATGTCGCTTTACCCACTGGCACTTGACCCGCACCGCGCGCGGAAAGGATATAGCGCGCAACGTCCGTCCGGCACGCAAGGTTATCGTGTAATACGGCCGGCAGGTCTTTGCGCGCGGCGCCCTTGTAGGCGTCTCCGGAAACGGCTGCCTTCCCTGAGACGTTTCCGCTAAGCAGTTGGAACCGTTTCAGGATCGGCGGCAGACCCGCGTCAAGCGCCCCGCTCACCTCGGCCGCGCCGCTATAACCAGCGCTGGGAATCTCGCCGCACAGGGCATTGGCTGCCGCGACTGCGTTTGCAACCTCGGTGTTGCCGGTAGTCGCCACCTGAGCTTCGGTGCTCCGGCCACTGACCGTCCAGACCATCAGCATCGTTGCAACCATGACAGCAACTGGAATCCGCTTCACGTCGTCCCTCTCCCTTTCGACATAGTATTCATACACACCGTTTGCCGAGCGCGCAACCCACGTTGCGTTGGGCATGACACCCGGCGCTGCGTGGGCCGGCATAGCTGGTTCTCGCTGAATGGCCGCAACCGCTGGCAGCCCCTGTATCCCGGAGACGCCCGCAGCATCGCCGACGGATGCAAGCAAAAGCATCATCCCCACCATCAGCTGCGACGCAAGAGATTTTCTGGTCGCGGTGACTTCTTCGTGCATCGGCTTGCCCGCGGCGGGTCGCCCCATTCTTCGCACGAAGCAGGTCGGCATTGAGCGGAAACCCAATCTGCGCTCCAATTTTCTCGGCGTTTTCCAATGCCGCGCATGGCGGCGAATTTTCCGATGCTACTGGTACTCGGGGACCGCGGCGAATTCATCCTGCGTCATCGCGTCGAACACGATGGTTGCGTCAAGACGCATCCCGGCCTTCGGCTCGCCGTTCAACGCAATCAAGGCAGCGGTAGTAATATCACTCGCTTTCACGATGAGTGTTTCGTCGTTCACGGTCACGTGAGCGACCAAGACCATCGGCGCGGACACTGCCGCCTGCTGGATCGCAGCGCATTTCTGCTCGATGGTGCGGTGCAATTCGGCGTTGCCGAGGGCCTTCCACGATTCATCAAACTGCTGGTTCTTTTCCATACTGTGAACGGACAATAGAGTTTGACACAACCAACCGAATGAAATCAGTCGTTTAGTGCCGCACGGATCGTCTCCCGACGAAATAGACTTCGACACGAGCACAATTCAACTCGATTCATTGTGGCAACTTGCGACAAAGGAGTTTGACCCAACCGTGGGGCGGACAGTGCCCGCTACGTTCGACGGTCAATCCTCGTCTCGATGGCATTGTCTAGCCAAACGACAAACCGCCTCACGGTGTCGATCGCGCTTTCGAGCTTCGCCTGGTCGACATGTACCGAAGGCTGTGCCAGCCAGGTCCCGGCGTCCAGCTCCATGCGATCGAGCAGTTCCACCTCGCGGTCGTCGAGGAAAAACGAGCGCGCCGTGCCCGGCTTGCGGTCGGCATGCTTGGGCTTGACCGAGGTGATCGTTCCTCCGTGCTGGATGCTGTTGCGGGTCAGAACAATGTCTTCCAAGATGTCGATGCTCACCGGACCGTTCTCGAAAGGAATTTCGAACGCTTCGGTGAAGATGCGGTTGTATCCCCGCACCCAGCCCTTCCGGAAGAAGCTTTTGCGTTCGTCGTCGGTCAGGTCCCGGCAGTGGAGCAGGACGCGGGTCTGCAAATACACTTGCAACGCCGAAGCCAACAGGCACAGGCACGCGTGACCCAGGACGTCGATGGAGTCGCGGGCTTGCTGCCATTCGAGCTGGAACGGCGGCTCGCCATCTTCGTTGTACGGTGGGACGAACGGCTCCTCTTTGTTCTCGATCTGGCGTTGTCGATCGACGAAGGAGGCCGTTGAGGAGGCGTAGAGCTGAAGGATGAAATCCAACCGCTCGTTCAGAAACACTACGACGTCCATGGCGTTTCCCGAAACCTGTTGTTGCACTGTGATGCCCAGCGTCGGGGCCGGTGCCGAGCCCGTTGCGCGCTTTCCATGTCGAGTTCGTACTGCGCATGACACTCGGCCTCATCGTCCTCGCTCACGCCTCGCGCGGCCAGTTCCACCGCGTCCCCGCTACTTGCCGCGTTGCTGGCAAAGGCCAGCGGCGGCGACTGCTTCAGCCCGCTCCCCGCTGACCCAGAGATTGCGCTCGGCGCCGCGGTCGAAGCTTCCGGGTGAGGCGCATACACATGGGCCGTGGCCCGCTGCACGACTGGGTCTGCCGGCGAGCCGTCCATCGACATTGACATTGTGCTTTGCGAAGCGATGAGCCGCGGCAATGGATTGCATCGGCACAGACAGAGATCATCGCTCAGTGCGGTTTGCCTGCCATCGGGACCTGCCTTTGGCCAACGGGGACCGTCACACATAATCTTGCCAGTGCTGTGGCATGCAGGGCAGCTCACCGCGTCGCCTTCAAACGCGAGAGGCAAGCCATCACAGTGCATGACGGCCGAGCCTTCGGTTACCGTGCCGCCTGCCGTGGTTCTGTCGCCTTTGCGTATGTAGTAACGCTTGACCATGCGCGTCTCCTTTTCATCGGACGAAATCGCATGGTACGACTGCAATCGCCATCCGCAAAGGGAAACTCCAATCGGGTTCCGGGTTCGGCCCCTAGCAGGCCGATAAAATATCCCTTTGTGAACGCGCACTCGATTATTCGGAAGAGCTAGCGCGATGCAGTGTTCCGGATAAATCCACGTCGACATTCCTTGATTCAGGTGCTGCCGATGGCGCTTTCCTTCTCGCTTACTCTTTCAAGCTGCCCGAGCAGCGAGAGTTCGCATGCGAGTGAGGTTGTACGCCGCCTGGGTCAGCACGAAGAGCTGGTCGACTCGCTTCAGACCTCGATACATTGCCTGCCGAATCCTGCCGACGGTCTTGCCCCATCCGAACACCTGCTCGATGCGTTTGCGTTTGCGCTGACTAATTGCATAGCCGGGCCATCGCGTGGTTCGAGCGTCAATCGCGGAACCGCCCGCGCGTGCATCGTTTTGCGCCACGTGCGGTGTCACGTTGTTCGCGCGACACGTCGCCACGAAGCCGGCCGTATCGTAGTTCTTGTCGGCACCGACCGTTATGGTCGTACCGGCAAATTGCGCAGCATCCGCAAGCATCTCTGCGGCTGCGTCCCGTTCGGCCGTGCCGTTGGCCTGCGTGACCTGTGCGTTGATTACGAGACCATGCCGATTATCGGTCAGCACGTGACCCATGTAACAAAGCACCGCGCCCGTGCCACGGCTCTTGCGAAACAGGCGCGCCTGAGTGTCCGTGCTGGATTCATGCGTATCGTTGCTGCGTTTCTCGCCGCGCCAGTTCTCCTGCGAGCCGCCTCCGCCCTCAGGCGGCGAATTGTCATCCGATTTCGTCTTGGGCACGAAGCTCTTGTGCCCCGCCCACGCCTGAATGAGCGTGCCGTCGACGCTGAAGTGCTCGCCCGACAGGTGACCTTGCACGCGCGCCGTCTCGACAGTCTCGTTGAACAAGCTGACCATGACATCGTGGACCATCAGCCGGTCGCGGTTCTTGCTGAAGGTGGAGTGGTCCCAGACCGCATCATCCATCGCCAGTCCGACGAACCATCGAAACAGCATGTTGTAGGAGATTTGCTCCATCAGCATGCGTTCGCTGCGAATCGAATACAACACCTGCAACAACAGCGCGCGTATCAGTTTCTCTGGTGCGATGCTCGGACGACCGTCCTTGGCCTCGCTCTCGTACATGCGCGAAAACACCTCGTCGATGCGCGTGAGCGCCTCGTTCAGCCACAGGCGAATCGGTCGCAGCGGATGATTGGCCGGAACGAAATCGTCCAGTCTGGACATCGTGAACATCGATTCAGTGTAGCTGTCGGGGCGGCACATCGCTTCCGTCTCTGTGTTGTTCGCTTCTTTAAATCAACGTTTCTCCCTTGCGCAAGGATGACCCGCGCAGAGGGTATTTCAACGGCCTGCTAGTCTTACTGTGTCATTTATTTTTCAGGCTACTGCGTTAATGAATGGTGCAAGCGTTGCGTGAGCCGTAGTCCAAGCAAGATACGCAAGGTAGTGATGGAATCAGGAACGTGGCGTTGTGCGCGCTGGACTGCCGCGTGCGATGTAATCCGCGGGAAGCGCAGGCAGCGCGCGTTCAACGAAGTTTTTTTTATCGCCGGTACCTGATCCCATCCTGAGTCTCCGGGCCATCAGAAACCCATATGCGGCGATACTCAGTGTGGCGTGGTGGTGAAAGCCGCGCCAGCCGCGACCTTCGTAGTGACCTAGTCCGAACTCCTGCTTTAGATCCTGATAGTCGCGTTCAATACGCCAACGCATCTTGGTCACGAATACGAGTTGTTCAAGTGTCGCCTCGACGGGAGCCGTACTGAGAAAGTATTTGAGCGGCTCCGTATCTCCATCGGGCCATTCAACGAGTAACCACTCTTCGGCGCGCTGGGTACTGCTCCAATAGTCGCGATGCGCGGGACGAACCCGCACGGCGGCAAAGCGTGAGGAGAGTGCCGCGTTGCTGCCTTCTCGCCAGGTGACGGTTTGCCAGGCGTTCGCGGGTAATTGCATGGCCAGCGCCTTGACCGCTTGTGGTTCGCGCCCGGGCGCACGACGCAGCAGCGTAGGCGGCTTGCCGCGCCCACTCCACGGCTTGGGCGGCAGCGGTGCCGTACCCGTTGCCCACACTGAGGTTCCCGGGCGAATCCCCACGGCGTATAACAAGCCCAACTCGCTTACGCCATCCCGAAAGGCCGTCTCATCACCATATCCCGCGTCGGCCAGCACGATGCCCGGCACAATCCCGGATGCAATCGCTTCGCGCAGTTGGGCCAACGCAATCTGTGGTTTGGTTGCGAAGGACTTATCGTCGGGAATGCCCGCACGACGGGCACGTTCCCGATCGTCAATCCATTCCTTGGGAACGTACAGCTGCCAGGCGATCGGCAGGCTGCCGCGTTGCGTCGCGATCGATAAACTCACTGCGACCTGACAGTTGTCCTGTTTGCCGAGCTGGCCACAATACTGGCGTGCGACTCCTACCGAGTGGCGCCCTTTCTTCGGGAAACCTGTGTCGTCAATAATCCAGTAGTAGCCGGCTTCTTCAGCCGCATACGCGCCTAGCGCGGGCATCACCCATTCGCGCACCCGCTGCATGATCGCCTTGTCGGACCACTCTGCCTTGGCAACAAAATGGTGAAGCGACTGATGCTTCGCGCTCGCGTGAAGCGGATCAATATGCGCGGCCATTGGCTCGACGCTCTTTCGTGAAAGCGGCAGCACCAGGCCAGAACAGTAGCCTTTAAGGCCGGCGTGGCGATCCGCATGCCCTAGTTCTTGTGCCAGATGGTTGAGATACACTTCAAACTCGTCGATATCTTCTGTCATTGCGATCGCCCGTAGTCTCTATTAGTTCATACTACCAGGCATCGCAGTTTATTGACACAGTAAGATTAGTGGTCTCCCTCCGAACAGTACTTCTGCATTGAAGCAGAGTGGCGGCCATTCTCTCGCATTTGCCGGATAGGCATGCGCGCGTCATCCAGAACGCGTACGCGGCGCCACACACGGGGGCGCAAGAGCGCGAGCGGGCGGCGTAACTGCCCACGGACCGCTATGACAAATTTGGGCCGGGTACGATACAGTGTCCCCACTCTACAAATACAGCTAAGAACGGACCATGCTTAGAGAAATCCAGTGGGGACGTGGCCTAATGCGACTCTGGGCCGTGATCACGGTGCTTTGGCTCGCAGCTTCAATCTACTCAACGGTGATTCCCCACTACGTCACCGAAGCTCCTCCGGGACCGCCGAGCGCGGCTGAATTACAGAAGAGCGTGCAGGACCAACTGGACTGCCGTGGATACGATGACGACAAGAATACCGACAAGCCTTGGTTGCACTGGAAGTGCGCCAAACCTGTGGGTCAAGATTCCCTCTTGGACATCAGCGTCCAAGATGCCAACGACGGCACATTAACGATCAATGATTCGGACGGGGAGCAGGTTATCGGCGTACCCAAGAACGCCAGCGCGAAGCAGATAGCGGACAAGCTTCATCGGCACTTTGCGGAAGAAGCCTCCAAGCGATTTTACAAACCCGTGCCGCGCGATGCGCTGCTTGTGCTTGGCCCTCCCGTGATACTGCTTCTTTTCGGTTTGGCAGGTTCATGGGTGCTGCGCGGTTTCGCTAAACGGTAGAATCAGCAAATCATCATCTGTCTGGAGAAACGAATGCTTGAATGGCTATTCGCGTCGATACCGTACAGGTAATCCGAGCACGTACCTGCGGTCAGTTGCAGCTATCCCGAGCACGAAATTGCGTCGATTGCAATTCCGCCCGGTTTCGAGCATAAATAACCACAGTCACAAACAGAAAATCCATATGGGATTCCTCAGCAAGCTGTTCGGAAAAAGCGAACAACCGACGCAATCACGCAATAAAGCTGATCGCCGGACAAATCTAGAAAAAATCGTCGACAACATCACCCCTGCCTCCATGAACGAGGACGTCAAGATGTTTGCCAATCCGGAGAAGGTCCCATACGCGCAGGCTATGACCGTCCTGTTGTTTTCCCGAGTGTTCACGAGGGATCTTCGGGATTTTTTTGAAGAACTACCCGAGCCATTCAAAACCAACTGGCCGTTTCCCCACGATCGTGTTTTCGCGGAGGTTGCGGCATTCTATTACTTTGTGCTCTTGCACGATTGCAGCCCAGAGCCATCAGAAGAAGATGATTGGAATGCGAGGGATGAAGACGAGAAACTAGACGATGGTCCAAGTGATCCATATTGCGATAGCTTGAATACGTCCCTGTACATTTGCAGCCGTTCCGTCTATTCCTTCATGGATAAGGCTATTCATGAACATTACGTAATCAATCGTGCCAATTCATATCTTCCGCTTCATCGGGGCAAGAATAGAGGCGCGGTAGAGAAGCTTGTTGAGCACATCATGGATGTCTGGAACCCGAACCCGGAAGGTACGTCCCTCTTTGATTTACCCTCGGCCATCGGCGAGCTCCAACTATACGGCTTTGTTATCAAAATGCCATTAGACGACGTGATCGCTGCGTGTAGAGGGCTCTACGAGGAAAAGACGAGAGACCCGAAAGCGTTCTGAGGCCGTTCACAAATTGCGAACGCCTCCGGCGCTTACGGACGATCGGGTCACCACAACGAGATCTAACGACGTATGTTTGCTTCCGTCGACCCCGTGCCGTAAGGCTCAGCGCAGTCGGTGCGTCGCGACCGTTCAGCCGGTACCGCGCTATCGCGTTTAGGCATCCATTCGCCGGTAACAGCAAGCGCTGGCACTATTTCATTCGAGTGCGGAGCAGGTCCGCCAACTCCCCCAATGCGTGCGTGATCTCGCCACACATATCGGCAAATTGTGTCGAGTAGCTTTGCTCACTGCTGCGTGGTTCCAAAATCTTATGATCTGCGTCGATCCGGAGCTTTGCCAGCTTGCGAAGGCACGCCGTGTACACACCGGGAGCCCCAATTTTCTTCTCTATAAGTTCAAACAACTGCAGCGTACTCAAAGGACGTCCGGTCTCAGCGTGAGTGAGATCCGCGCCCGACACGCTGAAATTGCTGACGAGGGCCGATTTGAGCTTTGGCTGGTCCACGTTGTCCGGGCCTAAAACCTTATACAACTCACTCGCCGCGTCGCAGTACGATTTGTACGTTTGTTCGACGGGCATCCGGAGGTGCCTGTTCTCAAGCCTCTTGAAAAACGGCGTGGAACCGGCTGCAGCGTTCACCTGTTCGACTGCCGTCAGCAAGGCGGAAAAAGGATCGTGATAATCAACGAACTCGCCATCATAGGTACGGCTTATGAAGGTGCGGAAGTGTGTATCGGACTTTTCGAACTCGGGGCTCTCAAGCTCGTGGGCGTGCCAATACCGTTGTTCCGGCGCGCGCATGTCGGAAAGGTCCTTGTAGATCGCAGTTACGGCAACGTGGCCCGATCGGAGTCGGCGCTTGCCATACCGAACGTAGAGATAGCGATCATCTGGCGCGTTCGACAGGGAGGATATTTCCCCCCCGGCCAGTGAGTCATTAGTCTCGTACATTTCAGGATGATCCAGGTATCGGGAAAGGACCTCTTCGGAAAAGTAAGCGAGGCCGATTTGATGTGCACCAAGATGCATTCGCTCCGTGAATTCCGGCAAACCCTGCTTCGCCAAATCCGACAGGAAATACGCTCGCTTCAACGCCTCTGTCGAAGGGAAAAAAATGTGAGTTGTCACCGGCTCGGGGTCAAAATCGACCCCAGGGTTGTCAAGATCGAACTTGAATTGGTACAACTTCACATTCATGTTCATGGTCCCGTACCCCGCATCGGCTAACTCCTCAAATGTAGTCAGCACCAAGCCATGATCTAGGGCAAGCTCCCGCGCTACGTCCAGTGCGCTGGTCCCGCAGAAGCTGCGGAACCAGCCGGAAACTGTGGCTGACAGTACTTGTTCTGCTTGGGCGTTTGGGAGCATGTGAAGTGAACCCGCGAAGTTCGAATTGCCCCATTATCCAATGACTGGGGCCTAGTCGCTGAGACTGGGGAACCTGACTATGTTCACTGTGGGGCAATTAGTCGAATCTCTGGGGCACGACGACGTGGATGTTCGTTGGTCAGATATTCCGCTGCGGTTCCCCGTACAATCGTTCACTTGCCCATCCACACGTCCGCTGAAGGATCCGTCGCATGAGCACGACCGTGCCCACCATCACGCGCCTGTCTGACCTGTTACCCCCCGACGAGATCGAGCGCCTCGACAAGGCGCCGCTGCAACCCAATGGAACTCGTCACCCCACTTGGTTCGCCCTACACTCGCCGGAACCGCGACCGGTGGACAACTTGGTTCGCACGTCGGTGCCGGCTATCGCGCAGGAAACCGGCGGCGAAACGTGGTTGAAGGATCTCGTCACGCGTCTGCTCGACTTCGAGGACGACAGCGGTAGCTCGTCAGCCTTGGCGGAAATCCGCGCGTACGGCGGCCTACTTGAAGCCGGGTTCCAGGTCGCACCCATCAAGCGGAAAAACACGTCCACGCCCGACTTCACCGTCGACGCCGGCGACGGCCCGGTGACCGTGGAGGTGTTCTCGAAGCACCAAGACAAGGAACAGGACAGGCTCGTGGCCGCCGCCCACACGCCGGACGGTGAGCACCCGTATGGGATCGAACGCTCGCAGATGACGGTGGGCGACAGGACGGTCCGCACGTCGGTGACCGAGTTGACGCCAGCCGGCCGCCCGGACCCGACCAAGCCGAACGACAGTGTGCAGGCCAATCTCATCAGCCGGGTTTGCTCCATGAAAGGCGACGAGAGCCAGGTGGACCCCGAGCGGCCGTGCGTGCTCATCGCCGACTTTACCCACTTCGGCGGTCCCGTCGCCGCGCAACTGCTCGACCCGCACCAGACGTCGCCCCTCATCCGCGGGCACTTGGGTCTGTGCAGCGGTGGGATGTGGTACGGGGTCTACGGGTGGAAGGAAGCGCCGGTGTTCGAGGAGCGGCCGGCCGCACCGAAGCGCATGGGCCACGACGGCCGATTCCGCCGCGTCGAGAAGAAGAGCCGCCTGTCGGCCGTTCTGTTCGTGTTTCACGAGGATGTCGTGCTGCTCGAAAACCCGTGGGCGACCCGGCCCCTACCGCCGCTAGCGCGATTCGCGTTCAGCCGCTACCCGTATTTCAACCTGCCGTACTCGATCGCAGATTGGCACCCAGGCAACACCCAGTCGATCGTCGAGGCCCAGCGCAGCATGATCGAAGCGTTCGACGCCTGACACCACAAGACAATCCAGCAGCCATCAAAGCGGAGGCACGATGCAAGCCGAAGTCCGACGTATCGAGCTATCTGAGGCCGCTCTGCAGGCGCTGAATCCGCATCAGCGGTACGTCTTCGCTTTGGTTGGCCATGTCTTCAACGAACTCATGCTCTTGCAGAAATGGGCGCACCTAAGCCGCACGCCTCCGGGCAGCCCGGGGCCGCAAGAAGACGCAGCAGTGGTGATCACGATGTTCCTCATACACTACTGTCTGCAAAAGTGTATGAGGCCCTCCACGAAGACGCATTAGGGAAGAAGTCTGTTGCCGAGGTGCTTCGCGCTGACTACTTCGGAAAGGTGGATGGCCTGAATGACAAATCGGATGCCGCTCTGATGCAGTCTGAGGAGTTCGCGACAATATCGGAGAGCAGCGCGCGGTACGTATCTCCGGACTCGTCCGCCTGCTGGGCAACAGCGAGCAGCACGTTGAACAGCTTGTGGGTGAGGAGCGTGATCTTGCCGTGCTTGGGCTGAATCGCGATCGCCTCAACGGCTTTGCGCAATTCGGCGGAGCTTGGGCTCACCAGATCGGTCTTCTTCGCGCGCGTTGTGGCGATGCGTCCGGTCGATGAAGGATTTTGTGCGAGCATACCCTCTGCGGTGAGGCGCGGCTATAGGCCTTATCTCACCATTTCCGGTGAGGTGGGTTGGGCAACGCAACTCACCTTGGCTTGCTTCGGTAACTGGCGAAACTGGCCCGTCCCCAGCAATCACTTCCGCTATCGTTTGCTGTCGATTCCGTGCTGGACCCCGGCGACCACGCGGAGATCCGGCCACAGGACTCGTCAGAAGTCGGTGTTACTATCGTTCGCTCAGATCAAGGCCCCTCACCGATACCCGCCTCGGACGACCGTTCGAATTTCCACCCAGCACCTTCGTTCGAAGGAACAAGCAGTGACCCGATCACACTCGCCGGCGCGTTTCGATGCACCCGGAGACGAGCAGCATCGACATATCGTGGATGCCATTCATGACCATGGCTGGTCGGAACAGGACAATTTTTTTCCACCGGATTTGACGCTCGCGCTGGCGTTGGAATGTGCAGCGCTTGCGACGGCCGGGACACTCACATTGGCGCGTGTCAGCCAGGGCGCGGCGCGATCGCTCCAGCCCGATGTGCGCGGAGACCGGATTCAGTGGCTGGAGGCGGGCCAGTCCGAAGCCTGCGACCAGTATCTCGCGATCATGGAAATGCTGCGTATCGCGTTGAATCGCGGGCTCTTTCTGGGACTTGAAGAATACGAAAGCCACTTCGCATACTATGTCCCGGGCGCTTCGTATCAGCGACACCGCGATCAATTTCGCGATGACGATAGCCGCACGGTGTCCGTTATCGTCTATTTGAATGCGGACTGGCTGCCTGAGCACGGCGGTGCATTGCGGTTGCATCCAGAGGGCTTGAGCACGCAGGACATCTGGCCAGTCGGCAGCCGGATCGCGGTGTTTCTATCCGCCGACATGCTGCACGAAGTATTGCCTGCGACGCGCGACCGTATGTCGCTCACGGGATGGTTTAGACGCCGCACGTGATCCCCCTGTCGGATCTCATGCCTTCGCCTTCCTCTCGTCGGCGCAGCCGGCGCGTCGCCGACTACTCCCGTGAGCATCAATGCGTGCTGCTTACCATGCTGTTTTCAGATCGAAGCTCCTTGAGTTCTGCAACGACCGCCATCACGCGCCGCGCACGCGCTTCGTAGTCGCTCTTCACCTGTGCGTCGTGCTCAAATTTGTCGAACGCTGCTTTCTGATCGGCGCTCATCGGAACGATCCGTTTGAGTTGATTGTCGATCGATTGCGAGGCCTGTGAGGTTGGGTTGTAGGCCTGCTGGATGGAACTTATGATCGTGTATGCGACCGACGCTGTTACCTGGTCTGCGATGACATCCATCAACTGGTTATACAGCTGGATGGCGTCGTTCTGGTTCAACCCGGAAAGCTCTATCATCATCCGCTGCATGTTCACTCCCAGGACATTCACAAATGACTGCTGTGCCGTCGACAACGCGATCCCGGCGTTGAAGTTCGCAATGATCGAGCCGGGCTGGATCGTCGTGATGATGTTCCCGGGTTGTCCGGCAGTAGCCCCGGTCGCTGTCGGCTGCACGCCCGCCAGTTGATCGATCAGGTACCTGCGAATTCCCTGATAGGTGTATGTCGTCTGTGTGACCTGCTGACATCCCTCGTCGTTCGCCTGGAAGTCCATGCATTGATACGCGACCCGCGGCTTGGCCGGATCGTAACCGTCTTTTAGGTCTTCCCACGTCAGCGTTGCAGGGAAAACCTTATCGTCTTTCGGGGAAGTGGAGACCGGACTGTTGTTCAGGTCCGGGGTGACCGACGTTCCGAAAAGGCTCATCATCAGCTCCATGCCGGGCTCCGCCCCACCCAGCACACCCAGATCCATGGTGTTCGGAGCACCCGTTGCGTACATGGTGTTGAAAAACGTATTCCGATACGCCGTCGTGTCGTCCTGGCGTGCTCCGCGTGATACGTTCGGGCCGTTGGAAAACGCGGCCGTCAGGCCCGCGTACATGTCCGAATACCAGCCTTTGGCGACCGCGGCCTGCTTCTCGACATCCTGCTGGAATGAGCCGCCGACCTCGTCGTCGAGCCCCGTTGCGTGAATCGCAGAGCCGATCACTGCCTTGGAGACCGCACACGAATTGATCTGTCCGTTGTTGAGCATGTCGGCGTAGTGCTTCATCGCGGCCATGATCGAGTAGCAGTCGTCGCAGACTGCCTTGATCGCAAGCTGCATCAGGTACCCTGGAGCGGCCTGAATGATGTTGCGCACCAATGATTCGAGCTGCGCTCCAGAAACCATCGAGAAGCTTCCGAAGAACGTGTCGATCCCGGAACAGCCGGCCGCAAGCCGTGGCGGGTCGATGTGCACCAGTTCATAGCTCTGCACTGGCGCACGCATGTAATACGAAGGCCCGTAGACACCCATTCCGTTCTGGCCCGTCACTGCGCCGCCTGCGGACGAGGTCCACATCGCATTCAGCGATGAGTTGATGTCTGCGTGAGAGCCGATGCAGACCAGCGAAAGCACCGTCGCGGCCGCGACATGTCTGAGGCGAATCTTCATCGCTAATGATCCAGGGAGTTCTGTGTCAAATCCGGCATGTGCCGTCCCACTGCGTCACGCATGAGCTTCACGAGCTGCTGCGGGTCGTCGGTATCGGCTGCGGCTGCTTGCGCTCTCATCCGCTCGATGTCACCTGGGCTCACAATTCCGCGCTTCTCCAACTGCGCGATGTCCATCAGATCGTGGGGCACCAGTTGGCCATCGATCGCTGCCTCCACGATCTTGCGCTGCAACTCGTCTTGCGCCATTGCTCCGTGCGCGACAACCATCACCGTCGCCGGCGGCACTACCAGTACCACCGCCGGCGTGAGCTTGAGTTCGAACGCCTTGAATGTCCCATGGCCGCGATCGACGACCATCGCGGCCCGCGCCATGCCTTGCAGAGGCGCACCATCCTCGGATATGAGCTGCAGAGGAAAGTGATATCGCTCCGCTATGCCCTTCACCACGGGAAGTTCTTGCGCGCAAAACGCGCAGCGTGAATCGAAGAAGAACCACAGTCCCGCACGGGCAGAGAGGTTCTTCAGGATCTCATCGCGTGCGCGGTCAACCTGCCACAGGGCGTTGCTTCGTGCGGCCGCAGCGGTCGGAAAACGCACCGCCTCGTTGAGATAGGGATCGTCCGCCGCCACCTTCGAGCCGACATCCGCGAAGTTCTGGCTCATGTCGAGCATCATCCGCTGCGCCCACATGAACGCCTCGAGGTTCTCGACGGTTGGGTGGTTCATCGAGTTCAACTGCAGGATCTTGATCTTCTGGCGAAGCCATTCCACCGAAAACGGCTCCGGCTTTGCCTGGTTCGACGCGGCCGCGGGCGGCGCAGCCACCTGCGCGCTGCTGGCCGGCGCCGGCTCGGACGCACTTACGGTTGACGCCGGGGACGTGCGTCCATCGTCATAGAAGTACCAGCCCTGCCCCTTCCCCTCGTAAAAACCGTCCGCTTGTACGTCTGGGCTCCCAAGGCCGGCCGCTGCGGCAAGCAGGACCGCGTAGGCAAGATTTCGGCAGGCTCGGCTGGATGGCATCGTCGATTAAATCCACAATCTGAATGAGATTATAGTAACCCGATGGTGAGTGATTATTTTTTCCAGATGCGCCGACTGATAATTTCCTTCATTTTCATTACTGTACCGATGACCGCGCTGGCCGCGCCTGGCCCCGATATCAGCGCGTGCTTCGAGGCTTCTGGCGCTAAATATCACATCGACCCTCGCCTCCTGTGGGCCATGGCCGAAACCGAGTCAAGCGGTCGCGCTTCGGCGCAGAACCTCAACCACGTTTCCCGGACAGGGACCGTGGATCTTGGCCTCATGCAAATCAACTCGTCCTGGCTACCGACGCTCGCGCGCTATGGGATCACTCGCGAACAGCTGATGGCGGATCCTTGCCTGAACATCGACGTGGGCGCGTGGGTTCTCGCGGGCATCATCAAACAGCAAGGAGCCCGTTGGGACGCAATCGGCGCTTACAACAGTGCCTGCACCCAGCTCAAGGGCGAGGCCTGCACCGCGTCACGCGCAGAGTACGTCCGCAAGGTCTGGAGCTGGTATCAGGACTCTCGCCCGGCGACGTTGCCCGCGACCGGACCTGTCGCGAGTAGCCGGGCACGACATTCCCCACAGAAAGCTGCTTCGCAACCTCAACGCGCATCCGTGCTACACGGATCTGCGAACGGCTCGGACATCGTCTTTACCGCCGAGGATGGCGCCGAATGAAAACTGTCATTTCCTACGTCGCCGGCGCCGCACTTGTCGGTTGGGTTGTGTATATATTCGTCTCTACCGAGCCGGCCACCCGTGTCAGCCGAACGTGCATGCCGGTAGGAGGCGCGGTGCGCGTGCTCGGCTCGCTCATGCGCATGCTCGACGAGGAAACGGGCCAGGATCTGGCGGACGAGGCCCTGCCATTCATCCAGGCCTGCCGGTCGTCCGTCTGGTTCTGGGCATACGACGGGCAGCCACTTCCTTCTTTCAGTGACGTCGACCCGGTATTCGGCGACTATCGTCCTCGCGGAAGCCCGGCCCCGCGTGTTGACGCCCTGCCGTCCCGCCCATCCGCGACATCAGGCGTGCACCCGCATGAAGGCGACGCCGCCAGGACGGCACCGGTGGCGGCGTCGGGGGCAGACGACGGGGAGCGCCTGTGAATGCTCCTGACCTCGTGCAGGCGACTGTGCCCGATTTCAGTTCGCTGCTCGTCTCGTCGACTGGATACCTGCGCGAGGGGCTCGATCGCTTTATCTCCACTGCCAACGGTGACAGCAAGGTTGTTGACTTCCTCAACTACCTCTTTCCTGCGGCTTGCCTCGAAGGCGCGTCCGACATACACATGCGGCATCACCCGGATGGCTTTCGCATCCTCGTGCGTGTCAACGGTGTTCTCCAGGAGCGTTACTTCCTGAACAGCGCGGCCGCGCGCGAAATCAACATCAAGCTGCGTTCCCGATGCCGACTCGAAGTGTCCGACACCGAGTCGCCTCTCGACGGGAAATTCGCGGTCGCTCTCGGGGACCGCCGCGTCGAGGTCCGTGTATCACTGCTGCCCAACGACCTGGGCCAGTCCATCGTCTGCCGCCTGCTTGACGAGGCGAATGCTGCGCACCAGCTTGACGATATCTGGATGCCACCGCTTTTACGGGCGGCGTTGATGGAGGCACTCGCGTATGAAGAAGGGATCATTCTCAACGTAGGGCCGACTGGCTCGGGCAAGACGACGACCCTCTACGCCTGTCTGAACCACCTGAACGAGCCCGGCATTCATATCATTACCGCCGAAGATCCGATCGAATATGCCCTGAAGGGAGCCAACCAGGTCTCGGTCCATCCGCCATACCGGACCTTTGCGAAGATCTTGCGCTCTGCGCTGCGTCAGGACTTCGAGGTCGGTCTCGTGGGAGAAATCCGCGATTCGGAAACCGCGAACATTGCATTCACTGCCGCTAACACCGGGCACCTGATGCTCTCGACTCTCCACACGCGGACCACGCTTTCGACGATCACCCGGCTGCTCGATCTCGGCGTCAAGCCCTACGAGATCGCCGACGCGCTACGCCTCATCACCGCCCAGCGTCTGGTGCGCAAAATCTGTGACAGCTGTTCAACGCTGTTCGTCCCCACAACGGAGCAAGTCAGGGCGATGCGTGCGCAGAATGGTGGCGATCGAATCGAACTCGACCGCCCCTTCTACGCAGTGAACACCCGCGGCTGCGAACATTGCCACGGTGGGTACCAGGGCCGGATTCCCGTTATGGAAATGCTGGTCGGTACCGCATCGCTTCGCGAAGCGGTCGAGCGCGGTGACCGCCAGGCAATGCGTGAAGAAGCGTTTTCGCAACCGCAGTATGCCCCGCTCCTGCAGGTCGGACTAGACATGAGCTCAAAGCGGTTTGTCGACTTCCATACGGCACTCAAGTTCAGCCAGTGAGCGACTCATGACCAATCGCCGACGCTTTCTCCTGTCCGCCACCGCAGCCGGTCTTGCCACTCTGGGCAGCGCAGCTTCGCAGATTGCCCGTGCGCAGGCCATCAACGACGATGACGATGCCACCGCGGGGTTGCCGAACGTGCCGGGCCGGGGCTCTCAGGACAGTTCGAGGATCAACGTTCGTCCGTATCTCGAGATCGGCAATTTTGTGGAGGACCGTGATCGTGTGTTTATGTTTTTCCTCTACACGTGTCCTTTCTGCGCCCAGTATGCGCAGTCTCTTGAGTCGTGGGGCAAAACGATTCCGAAACCTATGCTCTTCGTCCCTGTACCCCTGATGGTCGACGATCCCGTCGCGCTTTCTGCCGCCGCCGCATATTACGTCGCGCGCTCATTGGTGCCGGACCGGATGGCGGAGTTCGAGGGTTTCGCCTACGCCGCTGGCCAGCAGCACTACCCTGCTCCTACCCCCGTGGACTTCCCCCAGATCCTCTACCGCATGGGCCTGCAGCGCTCTGCGGTCCTCGCGGCGCTCCACTCGCCGGAAACCCGCGAGCGTCTGCTGCGTGCAGCCGCTCTTGCCCGACGCTATCGCGTCAAGGTCACTCCTGATTTTGGCGTTGGTGGCAGGTTCGTCACCAACGCGAACTACACGGGGGGCAACTATGACACCCTCGTCCAGCTCCTTAACGGGCTTGTCTCGAAGGTCATGAGTTCATGAAACGTCGCCACTTTCTTGGCGCGAGCCTTGCCAGCCTCGCGACGATCAGCCTGTCGCCTGCTACGGCGCTCGCGCACGCTGCTGCGGGCGAATCCGAACGCCCCGACGCGCCACGTGTCGATCTCACGCGGCTTCACTTCATAGTGGATGAACCGTCCCTGGGCAGGACACCCCTATGGTTCATCCTTGATTCAGGCTGCAGCATTTGCCGCACCGCATATTCTGACCTCCGCTCACGCGCTGCGCTTCACGATCGCACGCTTGCGACCTTCCAGGTCCGCTTCGTTCCGGTGGGCGATACGCATGACTCCGCGCACGCGGCCGCTCGTGCCTTCGTCGCCCACAGCATGGAGGGCTTCTTTGTCCCCGGATGGGACCTCCAGCCGGCCCCGGCCGTGTGGCAGACCGTCCAGGAGGACGTGCAGCGGAACACCGCAGCGACCCGAGCGCTTCCCGGCTATCCCGCCTTCGTTATCGAGGGCCGACCGATCAAACTGGGGTATGACGGATGGCACGACCTCTCCGACTGGCTCTCATCCTGATCGTCGCAACCGCGCTCGCGGCACACACTGCCGGCGCGGCGCGCGCCCAGAACAGCCCTCCACCGGTAGTCTCCACGAACCAGGACCCGTGGGCAGCACCTCCTGCGCCCGCGCGCTGCGATAGCTGGCAAGTCCGCAGCCCGGTTCTCACGGCCGTCCTCTCAACACTCACGCTCAGCCTCTGGCCAGCCAGTTTCGGCGACGATTGCCGCCCTGTTGCTGTCATCGCGGAGAAGGGTTGGACCTCCGCAACGTTTGACCTCGTCAAGCCTCACGCAGAAAACGCTTTTTTTAACGCGAGGCGGATTATTTACCTCATTGAGATTTTGTTACTCTGGCGAATCATCAGGCCCGTACGGGCTTTGCGGACCTTGCGCAGGAGCAAAACTTGAGAGGTTTCATCCGCCCTGTTACTGCCAGTTCAGCACGTGCGGTCTGTTCATACCTGCTTTCCACGTCGCGGGCGCTGATCTTGACCAGCGTGCTCTGTTTGCTCGGCGGGTGCGTCCCCGCCCAGGCTCCTGAGCCGTTCGTGGCCAAGCGCACATGGCTCGGCGTCGAGACGCGATCGACCGGCTCCGACTATGCAACGCTCGGTTATTCCCAGGAGGCGGTCATCACCGCGCAGCCCGTCCAGTCATTGCCACACGACTCGTGGCAGGTCCAGCACACCGAGCCGATCGAAATCTCCCTGCCAGTTGAGATCGAGGAGATGCCGAGTGACCAGCCGCCGGTGCGTCACGGCCGACGCCGTGCGTATCGCACGGGCGCACGTCATGTCGCGAAACACCTGCCTGCGCGCCCGGCGGCCATGTGCCGTGAATCGAAGACACGGACCCCATCATGATCGAACGCGATATCCCCCAGATGATCGACAACTTTCCGCAGATCGCTTTCTGGGAAACGGACGACCTGATGCCGATCATTCTCTCGATGTTCGTCGGCGTCATCTTTGATGTCATGACCGTCTCGATCATTAGTGGCCTCGTTCTCAGCACGATCTACATTCGCTACAAGCGCAAGGCGTTGCCCGGTTCTCTTCATCACATCGCCTATTGGTACGGCCTGTTGCCGCTCAACCGCATCTTCACCAACGGGCTCGCCAGGGAATTCATTCAATGAAAATGCCGCGCCTCTTCGCCACCTGGAACGGCACGCGCAGCGCCAACTACTGGCTCTCGGTGTCTGTTGGCGGCCTCGTTCTGATCAATCTCATGTTGACGTTCAAGGTGGTGTCCATGCACGAGCGCCTCGTGGAACAACCTCCCAACATGACCGCCGAGTACTCCGTGGGCTGGGACAGCGCGTCGTCGAACTTCTACGAGGCATGGGGTCTGTACGTCGCCAGCGCGGTCGGATCGGTCACACCGCAGACCGCGCATTTTGTTGCTGATCACCTCGCATTCATCGTCGATGCATCCATCTACCCTGCAGTGCGTGACCAGATTTATGCGATCGCCGATGATCCGGCCTACGTCTCAAGCGGGTCAATCAACGTGTTCGTGCCACACAGTAGCAAGTGGGAAGCATCAACGCACCGGGTATTCATCGAAGGTACGCTCAACACAACTGCGTACAAGACCACTGCACAACCCCTCGCACAGCTGCCCGTGACATACGAACTGACCATGAAGATGGTGGCTGGCCTGCCCAGGATCACCGCCTTTACGTCGTATGTTGGTGAGGCCCGCACACTTCAGTGGCAGAAGGCGCATCCGCCGACGACGGGGGCAGCCTCTGGCCACGATCGCCTGCATCCGAACATCGTCCCTCAAGCGAATGACATCCGGCACGCACTTGAATCCGGGCAGGGTCGCGTCAACCCCGCTGACAACACAGCCAATCCGTCAACCACACCTGCTACACCTGCGCGGGGGGCGCGCGCCCCCACGGGGAGCGCGGCCGGCATCGCGCAACCCGCAGCGGTTGGGTCCCAATCGCCTTTGAACGGCGGGACAGAAGGCATCGCCGGACCGGTGCAGGCGCTGCCAGTCGATCCGGCACAACGCGACAGCGCGAACGCAGCATCCGGACGCCTATAAGGGATAGACCGTGCCCATCCTTCCTCCCTACACAAAGCGCCCGGCTCACCGCACAGCCCAAACCGGGGTGTATTGCTCGACGCCGGCGCGCGCACTCGCGCCCCTCTTGCTCGTGTTCGCTGCCGTGGCAGGCCCTGCGGCAGCCCAGGACGATGGCGTGGTGCGCAACGTGCACATCCAGATGGACCCAGCCAGCGTAGCGGCCCCGCCCTCCGCAACTGGAACACCCATATCGTCCGCCCCGGGCCAACCGCCGGTGCTTACACGCGCAGACATTTCGAGGCTCATTACTTCGCTCAAGAGCGGGCAAAACGACGGTGCTGTCGCGACGGCGCCGGTGGCGCCAATCATCGATGCGTCCTCGCAGCGCGCTACGGCGGCTACCCGTTCGGACCCGATCTCTCAGGGCCTCGGCCCTAACGAGACGGTCGTACACACGGTGATGCAGCAGCTTGTCTCCGCCGGGGACCGAACCGTGCTGGGTAACCGCGGACATTTTCCGGCGCCGCCGTCGGCGGCCGTGGCCCAGATGCCAGCCGAGAATCCCGCGGTTCTCCACGTTCGACATGGTGTGACGGCTGACTTCGAAGTGTCTGGCGCGCAGCCGAACATGGTTGCGACGCCATTCATGAAGCCCAAGGTAGTCAACAAACGCGTCAACGGTGAAGACCCGTCGGGCTCGCGCGTCTGGGGGAGCGATATCTTTTTTTCACCCAAAGAGGAAACGACAGTCTTCATCAAAGATGCAGGACTGCCGAACTCACCCGTTGTAGCGCTGCATCTGCTGCCCCGGAAGATCTCCGGGCGCTCTGTCACGCTGGTACTTGACGGTGCCATTCCCCAAGGCCGCGGTGATCCGCAAAGTGCGGGTGAGGAGTCGGGGTATGTCGAAGGGATCACGGCCACGATGAAGCAGGCCGTGCTGGGCCAGGTTCCGGACGGATACACCGAAGCGCTGCTCGATGCTCCGATGGCTATTTCCGGCCCGATCAAGGCAACACCGATCGGGCGTTACGCAGGAACCGACGCCGACATATATCGCTATCGGCTGCTCAACACCGGCACAGAACCCATCACGCTGTCGGAAGAAGCGTTCGGCAGTGACCACGTACTCGCCGTGACGATCTTTCCCAATCTGGCGGTGAGACCGGGCGAGACGACGGACGTCCTCATCATGTTCGCCAAGCAGGTAATGTAATCATGTTCGACCAGCTCAAACGGAACTGGGCGCTGATGACGCCTGCGCGGCAAAAGCGGACCGTGGTCGTCGGCACCGTAACCGCGTTCGCCGTCGGCGCCTGGATCTTCAGCGTGAAGACGACACCGCCGAAGCCGCCCAGCGACCATCTGGCTGTCAATGTAGTCGCTCCGCCACAGCGCAATACCGACCTGGCAGACGTCAATGCATCCGTCACTGCCCTGCAGCGCCAGATTTCCGACTTCGATCACCGTCTGCAGAGCCAGCAAGATCAGGTTGATCACAGGTTCGACCTGCTGGAGGCCCAGCAGCGCAGCGCCGCCAGCAATTCTTCAAGTCACGGAACCACGCCGACAAGCACCGGAACCACTGCCCAGCTTCCCCCGCCCGGCACAGGCGATACCATCACCCCTCCCGGTTCGGCGCCATTTCCGGCTGGCGGGCAACCTCGTTTGAACAGTTTGCTGCCAGGTGCTGCCGGCGCGGGGGGCACCGCCTCCCCCATCAGTCCCGGGCGTACCGGCGCCGACTCCGCCGCCACTCCTGACGCGGAGCAGACCGATGGCATCCAGATCGTGGGAGACGACGGCGACGGTGCAGCCGACGCCGGGACCACCGCGAGCGGTACGGCCACGGCCGGCGCAGTCAGGACCGTTTCAGCGAAAGCGGCCGAAATCCCGGAAACGTTTCTTCCGATGGGCGCGATCGTCACCGGGCTTGCGATCAATGGCGGCGATTTTCCGACTACGCGATCGGCGCAGCGCAATCCTGTGCCGATGCTTATTCGCGTCAAGAAGGATGCGATTCTCCCCAACAATCAGCGAGCCTCTGTCAAGGAGTGTTTCCTGATGGTGTCAGGTAACGGTGAGCTCTCCACGGGCCGCGCCCAGCTACGCGCCGAGCGTATCTCGTGCGTGCTCAAGAACAAGCGTGTCGTTGAAGTTGCCGTGGACGGCTACGTAGTCGGCGAAGACGGCAAGCCGGGGCTGCGCGGCAATCTCGCGTCCAAAGACGGCGCCGTGATCGCCAACGCCATGCGTGTCGCCATGATTGGCGCGGCCGGCGAAGGCCTTGCAACTGTCGTGTCGAACACGGCCTCCAACGTCCACAGCGCTGGCGTCAACGTGCAACTGGGAAGCAACAGCAGCAGCGGTTCGCAGATGAGCGCGCCGATCGGCACCGCGTTCCAGAACATTGCCCAGTACTACACCGACCTTGCGAAGGAAATCGTGCCCGTCGTAGAGATTAATCCCCTCCGGCAGGTCGACGTGATTCTCACCAAGGGCGTGAGTATTCCCATCTGAGGACAAGCCGTGCGAATCCAATCCATTCTGACGACCTTCTTCGCTTCGACACTGCTGACCGGGTGTTCATCCATGTTTGGCATCGGCACCGCTTCACCTGCCTGCCCGGGTGGGCAAGGGGTCGGTTGCGTGTCGGCACGCCAGGCTTACTCCATGTCGAACAATTCCTCCGCCGTCGAGGCTGCCGAGGCGGCAGCCTCTGGTCAAGGCAATCACCGCTTCAGCCTCGATCCGGAACCGGTATCGGCTATTCAGGTGAGCCTGCCGGAGCCCATCCAGCAACCCATGCCGGTGATGGAGCCGGCGAAGATCATGCGGCTGTGGATTAACACGTGGCAGGACGATCGGAACCAGCTGCATTTTCCGAGCATCGTGTTCGCCGAAGTGACACCGCGGCGCTGGTCGATGGGCAACAATGCCGCCACATCTGAGGCTCGGGTCCTCACGCCCTATCGCATAGAGGCAAACGCGAAGTCCAATGCCAATCTCGTGACTTCAGGGCCTGGCGGTGGACGTCCTACGCCGGCGCGAGTCGCACCTTCGGCGCCTCCATCCAGCCCCTTGCCGACGCAAGACACGTCTCGCTGACCCCTTTGAAATACTACATCTGTAAAAATTAAATCATTGGGAGATTATGCATTACCATCCACAACACTTTCTCCCGGCACGGAGTCGACATGAGTAAATTCAAGGAACGCTGGACGGACCCCAAATCCCGCAAGAAGCTACTGATGAGCCTGGTCATTGTCGTCGTTGCCGCGCTGCTCGTCGTCCACGCGTACGCAGGTTCCGATTCAACCTTCGACACCATCAATCTGTGGCTCACTGGCGTGCTGCAAGGCTCCGGCGGCAAAATGCTGGCCATTCTGGGTCTTGCCATCGCGCTCATTGCGGCCACCGTACGCGGCTCCCTCGTAGGCATGGGCATCGGTCTGGGTATTACGCTGGGTTCTATCTACGGTCCGAACATCCTTACCGGGATGTACACCGCCATCTTCTGACGACAGCTCTCTCAGGACGGGTTACCCCTCGGGACCCTTTCTGCCTGACCGCCCCTTCCGGGCGGTCTTTTTTATTTGCTCGCGGCACCTTTAAGTGCAAATAATTCTCTCATTGCGATTGATGATAATCTCAATCAGGACATCCAGTCACTTACGTCTTCAACGGAAACCTGATGGGCGCAATCGACCGCATACGCGAAATGATGGACCGCGGGCGGCCGGCAGACAGTTTCACCTGTCTGGCGGCCGACGACGACATCTATTTCTTCGAAGAAGGGGCGTTGGGCTGCCTTCTCCAGGGCGACTTCATCACTGGCGCGGACCTCAACATCCAGAAGATGCTCGAGAACATGCTGGGCGAGCATTACCCTCCGGGAACTTTTATCCAGGACATACAGATGGCCGTCCCGGATCTCGAAGGTGCGCTCGAGACCTACCGCGAGGCGCGGGTCCTCAGTCCGAGGGGTAACCGCATCGCGCAGACTGCGTGCACTGAGCGGGCTGACTTCATCGCCGCTGCTGCCCATCGCCCCCTGGCGCCAACGCTGCACACACGCGTGCTGGACACTCGCCATTACGTCACGCTCAAGGTCCCCACTCGTGGTCTGCCGTTTCCGAAAGACGTCGAGATCGCTGAGTTCCGCGAACTGCGCGACCGGCTCCAGTCGATGTATGAAGCCGCCAAGCTCGATATCCAGCCAGTCGGTCCCGACGAGTACCTTTCAGTACTGCGACGCTACTTTGACATGTACGGTGAATGGAACCGTTCATATGACGAAAGCGCAACGTTGCGCGATCAGATTTTTGAACCGGCACAGCGAATCAAGCAGTTCAAGAATACGATCCGCGCGGATTCGCCCAGGACGTCGGGCCACGTCCATATCGGGCTGATGACGACGGCCAAGTATCCGAAGAAGGCAAGTCTTCACCTGATGGACGTACTGCGCGGCACGCCCGACGGAACCGGCACGCAGATCAGCATGCCGTTCGTGCTGACCACCACCATTCATATCCCCGAGCAGAGCGGGAAAATCGGCAAGCTTCGTACCAAGTCGACTCTGGTCACCCAGCAGGCGTTCGGCCCGATGCTCAAGTGGGTACCCATCCTGGCCGCGAAGAAACGCGGCTTTGACACACTCATTGCCTCGCTCGACGCCGGTGCGAATGCCGTCGAGATCAACACCACGCTGGCCCTCTTCAATCGTTCGCCACGTGCGATCAACAAGATGATGTCGCGCCTGAAATCGTACTTCGCCGGCCAAGACATGCAGATGGCGCCCGAGAAACACATCATCTGGCCGAATTTCTACAACACGTTGCCACTGTGCCCGACGGCCAAGACGATTGAGAATACGCGCCGGTTTTTCACGATGGCTTCGACCCAGGCGGCCCAGTTCCTTCCCGTGATCGACGAGTGGCGTGGGTACGGCCGTGCCATGCTGCTGACTACGCGGCGAGGCCGCCCTTTCCGTTATGACGTGTTCGATCCCCGCAATTCGAACTTCAACTGGATATGGACGGCCGACCCAGGCGCGGGCAAATCATTTGCCGTGCAGCGCAAGGTCCAGGACTACCTCGCCCTGGGCGCGATCGTGCGCATTCTTGACATCCGCCGCTCGCACGCGAAATTCACGCGTGCGCACCATGGCGATTACATCGAATTCTCAGAGGACGCCCGCTGCAGTCTCAACCCGTTTACGCACGTCACAAATATCGACCAGAGCATCGGCGTGCTGCAGGCGCTGATGTGCAAGATGGCGAATCCGCAAGAATCCACGGGTTCGTCCGAGGCGGTTCGGATCATGTCGGCGATCAAGAGCGTGTGGGCGTCATACGGCCCGGCGATGGAAATTACCGGGGTCTACCTGTACCTCATGAATCAGGATGACGACATCAGTCGTGAGCTTGCGCGAAAGCTGTACCCGTTTACGACTGAAGGCCCCTACGGCGCGTGGTTCACGGGGCCGAACACGCTGCGCGCGGACGCCCAGCTGACCACCTTCGAGCTCTTCGACCTGCGCTCACAGCCTCACCTGCAGCAGGTCATCCTGCAACTGCTGATGATTCGCTGCGAGCAGGACATGTATGAGACCAAGGGCAGCAGCCAGCAGAAGCTGCTGATCATCGAGGAAGGCGGCGATCTCATGCCCGACGAACCCTTCGCGCGCTTTCTCGCGCAGCTCTATGCAAAGGTCCGCAAGGAAACCGGTTCGGTGGGTCTGGTCCTGCAGAACCTGACGCAGCTCTACAACAGCCCCCACGGTCCGACGATCGCGGGCACCGCAGCCACGAAGTACATCATGAAGCAGACTTCCGAGGCCATCAACCTGGCACGGCAAAGCGGCTGGATGGATATCGGCGAAGGCGAGGCCAACCTTCTGCGTACCGTGCACACCATCAAGGGGCGCGCCGGATACTCCGAGATCTATCTGCGCACGGAACACGGCTCCGGTATCGCGCGCCTCGTCGAATCGCGCTTCAACCAGATCCTCTTCTCATCCGAAGGCCGGGAACGGGACGAGATCCTCGCCGCGCTCAATCGCGGTGACGACGTCGTTCAAGCCGTACACGAATTCATCCGCGGAGAAACAGTATGAGCGAGAGCTCACAACGTCCCGACACGCAACAAACCTCGCCGGGCACTGAGCGCCCTGTCGATGCCGGAACAACGGAGCTGCATCAGACTCCTCCACAGTCGCAACCTGTGTCGGCACTCGGAGGGACTGACGTCTCTGCGACCGCCGTGCCACCAAAGACGGCCAGCCCGACAAACGCCGGCGAGACCTGGGGCATGCTGCGTCTCGTGATTGTCGTCGTCCTTGCCTGCACCGGCCTTCTTTTCGGCGCGCGCGCGCTGATTGCACATCTTCCCCCGGTCTCATCCCTCGCCGCACCCTTCAGGCATGCGGGCGCCGCCGGCGGCGCTTCCTGCTACCGAACCATTGACATGAGCCGACTAACAGCGCTTGTGGTTTCGGACCTTTTGGCCCGCACCAATGGCAAGAACCAGTCGGAAGCCCAGGCGCTCTACCACGACCAGCTCCGCAAGATGGATGCCGCGGTGAGCGCCGTCGCAGACAGCTGCCTGCTGATCCGGCGCGAAGCCGTGGTGGCCTCCCCGGCCGATGTCGACGTCACCGCACAGATCGCGGGCCAGCTCGGGCTTGACTGGTCGCGTGGCCAGAAGATGCCCGCGCCCGATGCGCTGCCTGGCCCGCCGGCCGCAGCTCCGGCTTCTCATCCGGGGGCGACGGAATCTCCGGGCGCGCCCGCGGCCGCTTCAGCTCATGGGCCGGCAAGCGAATCCGCAGGCAACCCGTCGCTCGATGATTAAGCTGCCCGCCCGCAACGGCATGCTGCTTGCCGCGACTCTCGTCCTTGCACCGTTCCTGCTGTTCGGGGCAAAAGCAACCGCGACCGCGATGCATCGCCATGCGTACGTCTTCTTTGACGGGGAGGAGACCGGCTGCCTGCCCTGGGAGTGGTATTGGGGCACCCGGCAGGTGGGCGCCATCTCGCGCGGCGACATGGTGACGTTTCGCAATGAGCAGGCATCGCTCTTCACTCGCGGCGCACTCATGACCAAACTGATTGCCGGCGTGCCAGGTGACACCGTCGTGATTGAGCAGGGCGTGATCAGTATCAATGGCCGCGTACTCGGCACGCTTGCGCGCGGCGCCCAGCATTTTCTCAGACCGATTAACGCCTGGGACACCCGTTACCGCATCGCCCCCGCTCACTACTTTGTGTTCGGGTCTGAATACCGTTCGTACGACTCCCGCTACTGGGGAACGATTCGCTATGACCAGATTCTCACGAAAGACATGCTGCTTGACTAGGCAGATCGTCGCGCTGCTCTGCAGCGCCTGCCTTCTCAAGCCAATCGCGCGAGCGGAAGCACCGCCCGCCCCGCAGACCAATGCCTCGCCGTCGGCTGACATCCTCTCGATCGTGCGACAGCAGAACCAGCAGATCCGCAAGGGAGCCCTCGCCGCTCAGGGCGCCTTCGGTGGCCGGACTTCTCACGACAACGGTGTCAATCCGGCTGCCCGGATGGTGCGAGGCGCAAAGACCGTCGTTTTTATCTCGATGTCGATGCCTGACCGTGAGCTCTCCGCGATGCTCGAAGAAGTCCGCGGGAGGCGCGACGTCGTTTTTTTTCTGCGCGGTCTCGAGGCTAACGATGGACACAAGACCGCAGAACATATCAAGGCGGTCTCTGATTTCAAGGATCACCTTCGGGAGCCCCAGCCTGTCGTAGCCGTGCTTCCGCAGGCCTTCGCCCGCTGGGACGTCACGCAGGTTCCCGTGGTGATGCACGAGTCGATCGCTGACCACAAGTGGTATCGCGTGGACGGTGCCCTGTCCATCGAATCCGCCACCCGCGATATCGATGCCGGCTTCAAATCGCGCAATGTTGGTATGACCTGGCCGGTTCGCGAGAAGGACCTCGCGGAGGTCTTCCGCGACCGCATGCAACGATACAACTGGCATGCGTGGCAGGATCGCGCGGCCAAGGCGATGACCGACCGGATGGACCGCGGCACGCCGCTGCCACGAGCAGAGCGCGACACTAGCTACACCGTCGATCTGAGCGTGACGTTCCCGCAGGATATCCGCGACCAGAAAGGCAATCTCATCGTCGCCAAAGGAACTCGCTACAACCCGCTTACCAAAGCCGGGCTGCCCGGCGCTGCAATTGTTGTCGTGGATCCATCCGACCAGCGCCAGATTGTCATGGCGCATACCTGGTTGCAACGCTATCCCCAGGGGCGCCTCTTCGTGACCCACTATGACGAAGAGGGCGTGCGGTCCCTTACAGAAAAGACCGGCATCAAACCCATGCTGCTCGATAGCATCATCGTGAAACGCTTTCAGCTACGCGCAGCGCCAAGCCTGTTGACTGCCGAAAACGACAAACTCGTGGTGCAGACATTGTCTCCGCGCGTCGAAGGAGGCATGTAATCGTGAAAAAACTGCTGCGCCTTCTCACCTTCGTTGTCCCGCTTCTCCTGTACGCCGGCAACACCCAGGCCCAGAGCGTGGCCATGGGCTGCAACGTTGCATCGCCGTCGGACCTGTACACGAACTTCTGCTATGACTCGATCTTCCCGTTCCTGATCTCCGGCGTCGACGTGGTTCCACCTACTGATGTCGACGCTCCCTATGACGCGTACCGGGATCCAATCTGCTATTGCGACGGCCCGTTCGACATTCCCATCCCCGGTTATCCCGAGGGCATGTGGGTGCCGATTTCCGTCATCGAAACCACGCGGGCACCGGGCTGCTCGCCGATGCTGGGAGGCCTGAATCTCGGCAGTGAGCTCGGCGCCGGGCGTCGCACCGGCGGCAGCGGTGGGTCCGCAGAAACCGGCTCAAATGCGGAGGGTGGGTTCCGGCAGTTCAATCTCTACGACTTCCCGCTTGCCTCGATGTTCGCGAGTATTGTCGGGACCAATTGTGCCGCCGTGGGTACAACGGACGACTCATACATGTCGTCGCTGCTTCTGCCTTTCTGGGATGACTCCGCGCTCTCGAACCTGCTGTTCCCTGAATCGGCCGTCTTTGAGACGACTGCGGCAATGATCGCCGCGCCGCTAGACTGCGCGGCCCAATTGGCCTCTGGTCTCCTCAACATCTCGAGCCCAGTGGACGATGCCATGTTCTGGTGGATGGGCTGCTGGGGCGCAACCTACCCACTCACCGGCAACTTCGGCAATAAGAGCGTCACGACGGGTTCGTCGCTGGTCGCGGCGAAGGCCATGTTCACGATGAACGCGATGGCTCGCTACGGCGCGGTCAATTCCAAGTACGGAGTCACCACCGTCGGCCCCGCTGTGGTCAACGGTGCCTGCTCCCCGCAGCCCATGCCGGTGATGAACAAAAGCGAATTCAAGATGACCATGCTCTTCCCGGTCAGCGAAGCAGGGCCGATGGTTGCCACCGACGGCGATCCGAGCCTTAACGCGGGGTCCATCAATCCGGCTTCGTTTCTCGAAAATCGCTGCGCGCACAGCGTGGGCTCGTCCGAATATCTCTGGGGTCTCGGGCGCAAGGTTCCCGGCTCCGGCGAAGACGAGGCGTATCTCGTGTGGCGTTGGGTTGATTGCTGCGAACTGTGAGGACGTGAAGTCACACAACCATGTTCAAGCGAGGCGAATATGGATTGGAAGGCCGTAACACACCGTCTGACGAGCTGGCTATCGCGCATGCTGCCGCAGCGCTGGTTCGGGCGATTCGAGGCGTTGGCTGACTCGGACATCGAGGCGATGATGAGCTGGGGTATTACCAGTGAGCTTGCAGCGGTGCCGGTCGAATATGTGCAATTCCTGCCGCCGGACGTCGCGAATCTCGTGCAGCGGGCAAAGGACCTTCACCCGGTCGTTGCACGTGCGCAGGCGCGGCAGGTGGCGGAAATTGCCAGCCGGCAGATCGGCTTTACACCTGTGCATCACGTTTTCCGGACGCTGGGCGTATGCGCTGGCAACTACGTGGCACTGCCGGCTGGCAAAGCGCCGGTGGATCTGGGTGACGAGGCCCTCAACGAGAGGACCCGCATTCTCGAGACCTTGATTGCCCAGGAAAGCGAAACCACAGTCTGCGACCCGTGGGGCGGCGAGCCGCTGTAAGCGAAGCCGTGCACGGCGCAACCTGCGTCTCCAACAATGGGAAAGACTGAACGGAGTCCGTATGCAAAGAAAACTCATCTTGGTCACTCTCCTTTCCGGACTGCCGGTGGCAGCGGCGCCAGAGGTCGCTACCGCACAGGTTTCCGACGGCTTTTCCGCCGCGGCCGGTGCCGCCGGCTCCCTCACCTCGGCGGTGCAGGGTGCCGGCCAACTGGTCTCTTCGGCAGGCTCCACGCCATCGGGCACGACCGGCCTCACCCGATCCACCCTCGGCGGATCGACTGCAATGGGGACCGGGATGACCAACGCCTCGAGTGCTTCACCGTGGACGCCGGAGCAACAGGCCACGGCCATGCAGAACGGCGCCGTCCGCGCCGCAAACGCACTGTCGTCGATGGGTCTGCCAGCGGGTTCTGTCGTCACTCCGTGTCCTGCGTGGATTCAGGCCATGCAGGCTTACGCGGCCTCCTACTCGAGCGGTGGCGCAGTTAACCCGAAAGCAGCCAGGCAGGCATTTCCAAGTATGGCGCAGCTCTGTGCTGCGCCGACGGACGGTGCTCGAGGTGATGGGCCCGCTGGCGGCAGTGATGGCTCGGGTGGCAGTGACGGCGGCGGCAGTGATGGAGGCGGTGGTGGTAGCGAATAACCTCGGGACAGTCAATATGCGCCGACGTGCCGCCATCGTTGCGGTTCTCGCGGTGGGTGCGGCCTCTGCCACGGCACACGCGCAGGTGTCCCCTTTCAGCCTCTTCGACAACGGTGAGAAGCGGGCCTACAACCTTTACCGCGCTGCGGCGGCTGGAAGTACCGCCGCGTTCGAGGAGTTGCGTCGTCGCGGCAACAACGGCGATCGCTGGGCGGCCTTCCAGTTCGGCTTCCTGCACCACGTCGGCAAGGCTCCCGGTGCTGGCAAGGACATCGCGATTGCAATGAAGGCCTACCGGATCGCGTGCCGCACAGCCGCGGACAATGCGGCGATCACCGGCAACACCCTCGCCAGCTACAACATGGGACTTATCTACCTCTACGGCGATGACGGTGTGTCTCCAGATCCGGCGATCGCAATCAAATGGTTGACCGCGTCGGCGGGGGACGATCAGCACGCTTTCGTTCCGGCGGCGATGAACCTTGCCAATGTCTACGAGCGCGGCTACATGGACGTGCAACGGGACCTTTCGGAAGCTGCGCGCTGGTACAGGGCTGCGGCCGCCGGTCAGGAACCGTACGCGCTGTACAAACTGGGCCTGTGCCTGCTGCGAGGAATCGGTATGCCGGCCAATCAGGCTGAAGCCAACCTGAAGCTGAACGCCGCCGCTGATCTCTGGAGCCGCGAAGCGATGTACACCCTCGCCCTCATGCAGACATCGAGTCCCAACTCGCTCATCGAGCGCAATCCGGTCGCTGCAGCACGCTGGTTGCTCATTGCGATGGAGGGATATCCGGCCTACGAAAAGGCCGCGCGGGCAGCCATGGACCGTCTCACCCCAACCCAGCAGGATACGGCGCGCCAAAGCGCACGCCTGTGGATGCAAAACCATGCGCGCGTGCCCGAGCGTGTCGACTACAGGACACCAATGAACACCGAGCCAACCTACGGGACCAGTAACGTCCCTTCGTGAGTGCTGCGCAAGCACAGCAGCCCCCAGGAACCACCTGCCATAGTGGACACGCCATGCGACACGCCATTCTCTCGTCCGGTCACGGTGTGCCCCGTTCGACGGACCGCAAGATCGACGACTTCCTGCGCTCGATGAGTGAATACGTACGGGCGACCGTCTACGGCGTCCCGCGCATGATTCACTACACGGCAGGCAACGTCGTTCTCGACGTCGACATGCCGGAGACTGTTGCCGAGCTTGCAGCGCGCATTGAGCGCAGCGTGCCGGCAAAGCACGGTTACCTGCACTACGAGCTCGCGCGTGTCAGGGCCATTCGCAGCGCTTCGCATGCGCTGAACGTGATCGCACGGGACGCACTTCTGCATTATGCGCAAGCGCTCGACAGTGATCTCGAGCGGCTCGAATCGAACAACGGTCGCCTCTGGGTGGATGCCACGCCGCTGTTGCCCTCTACCCCCTGCGACGCTTCAAGTCATGACTAAACACCCTACGTCCAGCCCCCTGTTTCGCAACGCAGATCCCGACGCCCCCCTGAACACAGGTCGCAACGGCGCGCGCCCGGCGGGTCTCCTTCACCAGGCGCTGCACACACTCCCGCGTTCGGCGTGGACCGGCGAATCCGCAGAGCTCGCCGGCGCCTGGCTCGCCTGTCCACGTGTGAGGGCGATCTCGCTGCGTCATGCTTACGTGTACAGCTGCGACGTCGACGACCTCCTCATGAATACCTGGATCATCCTCACGGAGAAACTTATCGGTGGCCTGGATGACCCCGCCAATGTCTACTCGCTCGTCTTCACGACTGCGGAGAACTGCGCGCGCACGCTGCGCAACGCGCAACGCGAGGTTCTGCTGGATGGTGGCGACGACGAAACGGGCGACGCCATGGACCGGATCGCCGATGACGCCAGCATGAACTCGATCGCCGAGGGCAGCGCCGTCGAAATCAACCTTGATCAGGACATTGCAAAACGGGCGCTTGCGGCCAGAATCGAGAGACTGGGCTGGCCACAGGATATACCCCGCAGCGATACAGGTTATCGGCGCGCCGGTCGGCCGATCGGTTCTCGCAATAAAATAGACCCTTATAATGCGCGAAAACCGACTGGCGACTCTTCCATGAAAACGCAGCTTTCTCCTTACCTGACCCGAGGCAAACCACGTAGCACCGACCACGGGCTCGCGCGCGAGATCGAGCGTCAGCTTGACAGCACGAAAGGGCAGGCATCAGCGGAAGTGCGCGAGCTCGAGCCTGTAGCCCGCCAGCTGCTCGACATCCGGCTTGAACTGGGGATGACGAACCGCAGTTTCGCGCAGGCACTCGAGGCCTCAACCTCGGTGGTATCCGCCCTCCTGACGGGCAATGTTTATCGCCACGAGCAGGCCCAGGCACTGCTGGCACGCGCGCAGGCCTTCCGTGCGCAGCTGCTCAAAAAGCGGGATATCGGCTTCCTGATCACGAACGATATGCAGACGATCATGCAGAACTGGCGCAAGCGTCTTCGCATCAAGGACGTGCCGGAGAAAGCCGCGAGGGAGATCGCCGCGCGCTGCTCGGCGATCATGCCTGACGGGCAACGCGTCAGCGAATCGACGATGTATCGCTGGTGGCAGCAGAATCGCAAACCCGTCGATCTCGAGACGCTCGTCCACATCCACCGGTACGTGCTCGAGCTCGAAAAGCGCGCGAAAGCCACAGCCTGAGCGTTGACCGGATGAACCGTGCCATCAGTTTGGCATGGGGGAAATCACCAGGTCATATCGGCACGGCGAAACGAAAGTATCGAGCGTGTCGAGGAGGCGAGTTCGGCGCATATAGGATTTGTCATCAGTCGCCGATCGGCGGGCGGCATTGGGGCTCGGGTAACCTAACGCTTTCCCCGCACCGGAACATACATGCCGATTCTCGAAACTGACGTCTATGTCTCAAGTGCGCCGCGCCTGTTCCAGCGGTTCGTCACTGTGATTGAGGACGGGCACTGGCTGCGCCGTGTGAAGCTCCTGAAGGATCATTCGAAGCGCAACGACTTTCTGCGCGCGCATCATGCGAGCGAGAATGCAATCGCTTTCCAGCTCAATGCGTGCAGCGAACTCTCAAAGAAATATGGACATCTGCGCCCGGAAGACGTCGAGCAGCATGGACTGATGCCGGCGCTCGGCTTCATGACTCAAGTCCTCTCGCTGCAGGACGGTCTGCCGGCGCCGCAGCGCAAAGCGTTGATTGGACGTGTGCGCGGCACGTTGTCGAATCCGGAGGATATGCGCGCGTTCCAGCTTGAAATGATGGTGGCCACCCACTTCGGGCTTCGCGGCAATCGGGTGCGTTGGCCGGAACTTGAGCCTGACCATCCGACGGTTCGGGGCGCAACGTTCGACCTTCTCATTGAGGACATCGGAGAGTCCGGTCTTGAGGTCGAATGCAAGGCGGTCTCGCATGACAAGGGCCGTACGATTCATCGCGCGGGCGCGCTGACTTTCTACGAGGAACTGCGACGCGAACTGGCGCCCCTGTCCGGAGAAATCCGCACCGGTCTCGTGGTAATCGTCACAGTTCCTGATGCGCTCCCCGCAGCCCGGGATGGCCAGCGTGAACTCGCCAGCCGCGTTCACAGCCAGGTTATCGCGGGCAGCTCTGCAACCTTCGACGACGGCGTGCAGGTACGCATCGAGCCGTTCGATATGGCGCGGCTGCGCGACGTGGAAATTCGGCCAGACACGCCTGCTGCGCGCGCAGTGGTCGACAGCGTGACCGGTACCCGCAACCGTGGCGCGCTGGTGATGGGGCGACGTAACGTCGGCGCGATCCTTGTGGTCGTGCAAAGCACGAAGGACGACAGTCTGATGTCTGCCGTCTTTGATACTGCGCGCGTGGCCGCCCGTCGCCAGTTGACTGCGCAGCGGCCGGGCATCGTACTGCTTGGATTCAACGGGATCGAAGCTGACCAACTTGCGAGCATCGCGCAGCAGGATTCCGATCCTTCGCAGCCGCCAACTGCCGCCCGCGTCGCCGTAAGCGAGTTTCTCGGCAGCAGCGGGCGCGCCCATGTGGTCGGTGTCGGGTTCCTGAGTCGGAACGAGCTAACCCGGCGTGCCGATGGCCAGATGGACCATGGAGGCCTCTCCTACTATTTCCACAACGAACCGAGCCCTTTCTGGCGACCAGATTTCAGGGGAATGTTTGGGGTCCTAGACCGTCCTGCTTGACGTTCAGATGCAGCGTTGCGAGCAGCACTTTCGATTCCAGGCCCGGCGGCAGAGTCTGTTGTCTGATCTCGCTGCCGCGCCTATTCAAGGATCCAGTCTGTCTCAGATGTCGCTGGCCGTCAGCTTCCCAAGCAGCGCTTTAGTCTCTTCAAGCACGGCATCCAGTCGTTCATGATGCGCCTTCGCGACTGGACTTCTGATCGTGGTGGACTGCCTCAGCTCCTCGGACTTCAGCAGAGCTTCGGCTATCTTGGTTCGTAACAGGTTCAGTTGAAACTCGGTCATATCCGCCTCCATGAAGAACGGTATTTCCTTCATCCCTGGCGCTCGTTGTGCGGAACAGGGCGCATGAACTGCGCTTGCCGCCAAACAAGCCACTTGCACCTGCATTCGGGCTCGATGACGTAGGTCACCGGCTCGCTGGTAGTCTGCTTGATCGTGTCATCAAGCATAGCTTGCAAAAAAGCCGTCCGCGAGAAATCGTCCAACGCCAGCACGCCAACCAGGAGTAAGCCACCGATCACAATCAAGTGATCGGGAAAACTCGACATCAGGCAGATCAACAACGCGCCGAACAGCACGCCTTCCTTTATCTGATATGTCATCGCGATTCCTTCTTTTGACTCGAGAGCTTGCGTTCTGTCGCGCCACATGCAGCAAATCGCGCGTAACCTGCAGTTGCCGTCAGCTTCCGCAACGTGGTCGCTGTCGACGGACTCATTGGCAGCCTTCTATCCTTTGAGCTCGCGCTGAATCTGGTAGCACACCCCAACCACCTGTACGCCGTCTACCACACCCTGCCTGATCGCCTCGTCCATCTGATCGAAGGTGTACGTGAGCTTCGCGCGGGTGGCCACGTATGCCTTGACGTCCGCGGTACGGCACATCACGAGACTGCCCGGGGTATCGTCGTACGTGCCGATCTCGCGATGCGCGAGTTGTCCCGTTGAAATTCCGGTCCACAACATCGAGCGCACCGCTTTACCGAGCGTGCGGGGTGAGGCAAGAGGCTTGCCCCCGCCCTCGGGCGGAGGTGTGCCATCTATGCCCTCATTCCCTGCGATCGGCTCACGGTCCTCCGCGTGGTCATCGTCCGAAAGAGGCACGTCCGGTGTTGGGGCAATGACCCCTTCGCCCTGCCCGGTTTCCTCCTCATCCCAAGGGTATGCCTCTGTCTCGCTGGTCGCCGCGGTGCCGGGCTCCTCGTCCCATGGCGTCCCGCTACCGGATGCCGGATGTTCATCGTTAGCCGCGGGCTCCTCATCCCAAGGCGTTTCCGCGTCCACGCCGGGATGCTCTGGCTGCGCGCCCCCATCGGCCGCAGAGGCTGCTGGCGAATTGCCGGTAGCCTCCTTTGCACGCCTTATGGCTTCCTGCGCCTCGAACGCAGCTCCGAGTGCATCAAATGCCCCCGACGCTGCACCATCTGTTTGCTTTCCGGGTCCGCCAGCGCTCGCGTCCTCCTGCAACTGTTCGCCCAACGCGAGATCCGCGAGCGTCGTGCGGGTCACGGACCCGCCGGCGCCAGACTTGCGCACACCTCCCATTCCCAGCCGGGATTTGCCGATCACGGGCACCTTGTCGAAGTCGGCCAGCTGCCCGAGTGCGGGAAACAGCGCGTCAGGCAGAATGACGATCACGGAGCCCAGTCGGAACGCCGGCGCGCCGCGCTCTTCCTCCCGCTTCGGAACCTTGTGTTCCCGGTCAGCCCAGTAGCTTTTCGGACTGAAGAACTGGACGTTGTAGAGGGCCGTCGTCGGACTGCGCTCACGGTCCGTGTACAGCAGGCCGCGATCGTTCAGCAGCATGAGCACCTTTTTTGAAACCGCCGACACGTCGTTTCTCAGTTCCTGGATCGTGTTCGTTACCCCCGCCTCGGCGCTGACCGCGTCAACGAAATCCTTCTCCACCAGGTAGACGAGATTCGCTCCACTAGCCGGGTCACGATACTTGAAGCCGATATTGCCCGATCCGGTACGGCCGTTGATCGTGCCAACACGCGTGAGGACAGCTTCCACGGCCTTCCACAGATCCTTTCCCTCGACCGTCTCCACGAACTGACTCTCGCCACCCAGTTCGCTCGTCGCAGCGGCCTCGGCGAGTCCAGACTCGCGCTTTGACGACAAAACGTCAGCGCGAATCAGCAGCTCGAGCATCGCGTGATTCCGATCGGAGAGAACTTCAAATCCATCGACTGTCGGCATGTCCTGTGGATGATGATAGTGACCGACCACAAGCGACAGCGTGTCGCGATCTGCATCGGGCAGGTCCCAGAACTCAGGCATCCGCGCGAGGATCCGCGAGCCTGTCAAGTCGTGGTCGCGCCGGCAGCCCGTCAGGTTGCCGCCCTGGTCGTACTCGTAGCATTCGATCTTGCCGATATCGTGTGCGAGTCCCACGATCGCGATCAGCGGATCTTCACTATCGAACTGGTATCCCGACTCCTTGAGCTTGAGCGAAATCTTGAAGTCCGGGAGCTTGATCGTGCCGTTATACGTGTGCGCGGGCGCAAGCCTCACCATATACCAGCAAACCAGCAGACTGTGCACCAGCAGATTTCGTCCACCGTGGCCGCCTGGCACGTGTGTCGCGGGCAGTGCGCGGTGCTGCGCCAGCATGCGTTCGAGGGCCGACATGAGCCTGCCGTGCTCAGGCGCACTTACATCAAAGCGTGCGTGCCACTGCCGCATAAAGTCCGTCGACCCATCCGCCCGGATCTCGCGAACGTCCGCGATGTCCTGCTCCGAGAGTCCATTTTCGGCGCGTGGAAGATCTCCTAGATGGATTGGGATCGGACCAATGGTCACGCTCACGCCTCGTTCGCTTCGGCCTCTCAACGCCAGTTGAACCTGCCGCCGATCGAACCAGATGGAATAAGCCGTAATGGTTACGCCCGCGATGGTGCCGGCCATCGTAGCCACGATGGTGGCAAGGGAGTACTCCCATCCCATCGCCGCGCGATGCAGCACAATATCCCGCAGGCTCCACCCTCCGTGCCAGAGCGTAAGAATGCTCCACCAGAACACGGCGAGGAACGCTGTCGCCCTGATGATGGGTTGCTGACGCGCAATCACGACTGGTCCATCCAGAGAAAGTACTTGCACCCGGGGAACGCTGTGCATCCAGCATAGGGTCGCCCACTCCTGGGCGCCGACCGTAGCGTGAGCGTGCCCTCGCGGCACCCCGGACAAGTCGAGCCGATCGGCCCGCCTGTCGTCTGGCCAGCACTTGCCGCGGATGAGTTCGCGGCGATCGCGACCGCACTCGCTGCGGAGGGCGCCTCCGCACACGCTGCCTCAGCGCGGGTTGGTTGGGGTGACGGCGAAACGGGCACGGTCAACCGCTCCACCTCCGCGCGCGTGGCCGTCCCCCCTACATTTTCGGTTCTCACTCCCGGTTTCCCGTTGTCGTTCGGAAGCGTGCCGTTGCAGTCGGGGTAGGCGCTGCAGCCCCAGAAAAAACCCTTCTGCCCCTTACGACGCGTCAACGGTTTGCCGCACTTCGGACAGGGTATCGTGACGCCGGCCGACGTTGCCGACCGGGCTCCAGCGGAAGCCTCACGCGATGCACCCGGCTTGCCGTTGTCGTCGGGTAACGTTGTCTTGCAGTCCGGATAGCCTGTGCAACTCCAGAAAGGCCCGCGGGGACCTTTGCGTTGCGCCATCGGCTTGCCACACTTCGAACACCCAATCGTGATGTCGGACGGAATCGTGTGAGAAGTGCCCGACGAAGCGGCGCGGGCGGCGCCCGGCTTGCCGTTGTCGTCAGGCAATGCTGCCTTGCAGCCGGGATAGCCGGTACAACCCCAGAAAAGCCCATTGGGGCCTTTACGGCGAATCATCGGCTTGCCGCATGCTGAACACGTTGCCGCCGGCGGCATCTGCAAGCCGCGCGAAACGATATCGAGGGTGAGGCTCTTGATGCCGTCGAGGAAATCAGAACCCTTTCCCTGACCAACCTCGATCGACTTTAGTTTGGCTTCCCAGTCGCCAGTGAGCTCCGGAGATAGCAGCAGCTCGGCCTTCAATCTGATGAGCAGCTCTTTCAATTTGAACGCTTTGGCTGTTGGCATCAGAATGCGCTTTTCGCGCGTCATGTATTCTTCACCCAACAGCTTTTCGATTGTCGCTGCGCGCGTGGCTGGCGTACCCAACCCTTTCTCAGCCATCGCCGCGCGCAGCTGTTCATCCGACACTTCCTTGCCCGCATGCTCCATTGCCGAAAGGAGCGTCGCTTCGTTAAACCGGTCTGGCGGTTTGGTCTCGCCCTTGACGACCTTCATCGATGCGGTCTTGCCGCTCTCGCCGGCGGCAAGTGCCGGCAATTTCGCAGTCGTTTCGCCGGCGCTCACGTCCTTGGACTTCTGCTCGGGGGCGGCCTGATAGACTGCCTGCCATCCCGGTGCAACCAGCACGCGGCCGCGTGCAACAAAACGGTCCGTGCCGATCCAGGCTGTGCGCACAGTTACTGCGTACTCTGCGTCGGGATGAAACACCGCAAGCAGGCGTCGCGCGACAAGATCGTAGATTTTCCCTTCGTCGGCGGTAAGGCTCTGTGGTGTGGCACCCGTCGGGACGATTGCAAAGTGATCAGAAATCTTGCTGTTGTCGAATACCCGTTTCGTTGGCTTGATCCAACCGTTATCAAGCACCCTTCTCGCGGCTTCCGCGTATCCCTGCGTTGCAAGCGCTTCAATCGTGCGCGTAACGGTCGGCACGTAATCTTCCGGCAACGCCTTCGCGTCGGTACGCGGATAGGTCAGCACCTTGTGCGTCTGGTAAAGTGCCTGGGCAATTTTCAGCGTGTTGTTTGCCGACATCCCGAAGCGCTGGTTCGCTTCACGCTGCAATGTCGTCAGATCAAAGAGCGCCGGTGCAGCTGAGCGGCTCGGCGTCGTGGTCTCGTCAATACGATCCGGATCCTTACCCTTGCAGCGTGCCGCGACCGCATCGGCTTCAGCGCGGTCCCATATCCGCTCCGCCGGCTCCCTCGGACGAACCTTGTCGACCGGACACTGCCAGATCGCGTCGTAAGCTCCAGCCGTCAAACTAATTGAAGTGTGCACCTCAAAGTATTGCCGCGCGATGAACGACCGGATGGCCTCCTCGCGGGCCACCACGATCATCAGGGTCGGAGTTTGAACACGCCCCGCAGTCGTCATGTCGCCGAAAATAACGGAGCAGATGCGCGTCACATTGATGCCGACAAGCCAGTCCGCTTCGCCGCGCTTTCTGGCCGCGTCAGCCAACGGGCGCATCTCTGCATCGCTTCGCAGGTGCTGCCGGTAGGCGTCACGGATCGACTGTAGCGTCATCGACTGCAACCACATGCGCTTGATTGTCTTGGTGGTGCGCGCGTACTCGGCGATCAGCCGGAAAATTTCCTCCCCTTCCCGACCAGCATCGCATGCATTGATCAGGACGTTTACGTCCTTACGGCTCATCAGGTCGACCAGCTTTCTGAGCTGGGCCTGAGTCTTCGGCAAGGCCTCCAGCTCGAACTTCTCAGGAATCACCGGCAAGAGGTTCGCTATTGCCGGCGGTGCGGCCAACTGGACCAGATGCCCCACGGCGTTGGAGATCACCAGTTGATCATTTTCCCAGTGCCCGGCACCGGCTATCGGCGGCACGTTGAGTGCCTTCGCGATGTCCTTTGCTACCGACGGCTTTTCGGCAATGATGAGCGCCTTCATGACTTACTCCCCGAGGATCATCTTGCGATGCTCGGGATCCTCGCGGCACAATTTTTGATGCTCCGGCGACAGTGATGCCCAGAGCGGATGGCTTTCGAGATCGACCGTCGCCGTGTCCGCCTCGATCCTGTTTTTGGTCTCAGGTCCACCGCTTGCTGCGGTCGCTGCAGCTTGTGCCCCTGATCCGTTCGCTGGCCGCTCGGCGCGTTTCGCTCCGCGCTTGAAGCGCTGATGCATGTCGATCATCCATGCCGGGTACTTGTCCGCAGGGCCGCCGATATAGACGATGTCGATTGCGGTGGGCAGTGCCGGCTCCTGGATCTGTATGAACGGCACGCGTCGCACCTTCGGCTTTCCGTCAATAAGTTCGCCGCCGATCTCGACCGGTTTGACCCGGTATTTACCGTCGGCGTAAATCATGTCGCCTGGCTTGATGTATGACGCGACCGTTTCCGCGAGCTTGCCGTAGTATTTAACCGGTATGACGTTTTCCTCGTCCGCATCCTGCCGCAGCAGGATCGTACAGGCACCTGATTGCACAACGGCGCCGTCGGGATCCACTTCCGTCTTGCGCACACTTATCCCGACCACCATCCCTGCAATCTTGACCTGATTGCATGCATTGCTGGCACGGTATCCACTGCCGTACGGCCGAAATTCCCTGTCTTCCGGCGCGCGATCGGGAACTGCCTTTTCAAAAGCACTCTTGTTGGGAAGCTCCAGCACGTTCGGCCGCTCGAACGAGCGTGCGTATACACGCAGACCAGGCTCTCCGTCATCTTCCTTATGCGGCTGGACCTGACAGATCATCTTGATCGCTTCACGCACCTTGAAGGGTCTCGGCAGGCGAATTCCCGGCGGTACCGCGACCGGCACAAGGAGATTCAGGTTGTTGGTCAACTGCAGCCAGATCGTGCTGCCTTCGATCGAATGTATATGGCCGGTGAGATAGACGACGTTTTTGAACCCGCGGTAGTACTGGTGTTTCGCGGGCACCGAGCGCGCCGCAACGGACAGCAGGGTGATCGACTTTTCGGACATGGAAAGCTCCCATTTGAGGAAGTCCCATCCTAGTTTAAAATCTTCGCAAGAAATAATTTTGGCCTGGCGAGGCTGGCTGCTGGCTTGGCATCACGAGTTCGGCTGCCGGTCCGAACCCTGAGGGGATTCTGAAAATATTTGAGCGATTTTCATAAATTGGGTATATAAGTAGCCGGCCCATATCTTTCCTACCGTCCAGAAGGACATTTTTGAACATGGATCATCCATACCTCGAGCAGCAGCGTCAGCTCATCGTGCAGGTAAAAACCTTGATGGGGCGACGCAACATCGACGCCAGGCAGCTCTCGGAAATACTTGGACTGTCGTATTCGCACGTCGTCGGCATTCTCGCTGGTGACCGATGGCTTGGTGGAGGCAACAAGGAGAATGTGCAAAAGTTCGCTACTTTCCTGAACGTCCCTGTTCTTCAGGTTTATGTATGGTGCGGCGTACTTTCGCCTGAGGACTGTGTCGTCACACATGGCCTCAAGGAACAACTCGCACTGGCGCTACGCAAGATGGAGCTCGATCCCGCTGTGGGCATTCTTGCGCCTCGCCAGGAGGACTGGGATGAAACGCCGGTGAATGTTCAGCTTGCGTTCATGATGATGTACGAGACGTATTCGAAGCAGACCCTTCTGGAACACGCACAGATGGAACTACCTGACGATGCGTTTAACAAACCCTTACCGAAGGCGGAATAGTTCGGCTTTCCACCAGGTATCTGAACTGCCCGCCTCGTTGTCCCGTCATGCGCCAGGCGATGTAGGTTGCTCTCGCCGAACCAGACTGGCCAACCCGAAGTAACTCATCTCCAGGGGTGCCTTGGGGCTGTCCGACCGAGGCGCAGAGCCGAGCGCCCAATATAGGAAGCCGGTTAGATCCCATTCCCCAGATGAATGATGGTTTTCATCGCGTTCTGCGTGGGCGCCTGACAGGCTTTCCGCATACGTGATGTAAAAGCCGTGGATGCAAATGCTGCGAGTTGAAAGCATTGCACCCATGCCGCCCTCGCTAAAGCCACCTTCTCCCTCACAGTCCCTTACATCGCTGCGCGATGTGCTCGCCTACAACGTCCGCGCATGTCGTGTGGTAATAGGCCTGTCGCAGGAACAACTTGGGTTCTCCGCCAATCTCGACCGGACATTCATCAGTCAGGTCGAGCGCGCCCGCATCAATGTCTCAATCGACAATATCGAGAAGCTCGCTACGGCCTTGGGCGTCAGTGCTTCAGCTTTGCTCGAACGTCCGGCGTCTACCCGTCGCTAATCGGGCGCGTCGACGTGCAGCTTTTCGGAAATCACTCGTTGGAAGCACCCGTGTGCCCCACCCCTGATACTGCCTGAAGGCGGGACGTCCTCGCCGCCGGACGGGCTCGGGGGCTGGCATGGAACAACGATGCCAGCCCCATGCCCTTGAGCGTCTGTGGGCGGGT